>Ga0209125_1000153_pt1 | contig 113957 bp, 106 predicted proteins | sample BarGraIncub1131A_FD_184503 | JGI IMG/M metagenome (GOLD analysis project Ga0209125, IMG submission 184503) | Arctic peat soil microbial communities from Barrow, Alaska - Barrow Graham LP Incubations 11-31A (SPAdes) (version 2) | ecosystem: Environmental > Terrestrial > Soil > Wetlands > Peat...
CCAAAAATCCGAGCTCCAGTCCTCTTGTGATCGGGGTACCCCGATCACAAGAGGACTGCCATTTATTAATTAAAAATGGTATACTTTTGGACTGAACTACTGGTATACTTTTGGGCTGAAATAAACATTTGACCAAGACTTAGTGTATTCATTCTAAATTGAAAAAATTTAAGAATATTTTATTTTTGAGATTGTGTATGAATAAAAAAACAAACTTACCAACCATTGCTTATAATAAACTTGTCTTTCAAAACCAGGAGAAAGAGAATAGTTCGGATGAGTTAGTCATTGCCAATAAAGAACTTGCCTATCAAAATTAAGAGAAAGAGAAAAGAGCAGCCGAGTTGATTATTGCCAACAAAGAACTTGCCTATCAAAATGAAGAAAAAGAAAAGCGTGCATCAGAATTAACCACTGATAACTAATAACTTATCTTTCAAAAACAGGAGAAGGAGAATCGTGCAGCAGAGTTAGTAACAGCCAATAAAGAACTAGCCTTTCAAAACAAAGAGAAGGAAAAGCGTGCAGCAGAGTTAGTCATTGCAAATAAAGAACTTGCATATCAAAACCAAGAAAATGAAAAGCGTGCTGCTAAGTTAATCATTGCTAAAGAGAGAGCCGAAGAAAGTGATAAATTAAAGACTGCCTTCCTTCGAAATATTTCGAATGAAATACGCACTCCTCTAAGCGCGATTATAGGCTTTTCTGCTTTGCTTAATGATCGAAAACAATAGCAAGGATGAAATTCGGGAATTTACATCTTTAATAAGTCATAGCGGAAAACGTCTAATTGAAACGGTGAATAATGCACTCGACATCGCCAAAATACAGACAGGACAAATTGAGATTAAGAAAAAACCAATATTTATTTATTCAATATTTTCTGATTTATTCACCTTCTTTAATCCATTGGCCAATACAAAGAATATAAGTTTGAATTACCATAATCAAGATAGTGAATGTGTATTAATCTATTCAGATGAATCTAGACTAAGTATAGTGAATTAAATAATGTCATATTTCTTGAATTTAGAAAATGGATAAATCTCTTTTCCTGCTTTGCGAACACAGCGTCTTTGCGTACACCTAAAAACAAAGTCGCGCAAAAAAGCATAAGCCCGCAAATAAAAAAATACGACATTATATATTGACAGTTACTTATATCAGATTCATACGAATTTAATAAATAATTCCTTGAAATTTTCGGAATCAGGGAATATCGATTTTGGCTATGAAATTATTGAAAACGCTATTCGATTCTACGTTAAAGACACCGGCATAGGTATCCATTCAGATCTTTACGATATCATTTTCGACAGGTTTATTCAGGTCGAGCAATCACTTTCGAGGGGTTATGAGGGATCAGGCTTGGGACTTGCTATCTGCAAGGGACTTGTCGGATTGCTTGGAAGCAAAATAGGTGTTGAGTCGGAAGTTTCTAAAGGCTCTACATTTTTCTTTACACTGCCTTATAATCGCCTGGAACCAGTCGCTTTCCCGGTTATGTAATTGTCTTCCAGGTAGTGTTGTCAAATAAATGAAAATATTCTTGCTTTTCTACATCTTCCTACTAAAGAACGCCAGGTTCAATCTCCAAACCACCATCCCTCTAAATGTGTGAATGATGTAACCCTTTTCTAAAATTGTATAACTCTTTCCACTTGTAAAGTCCTCACCTTTGATATGTGAAAATTAAATCACATATTAAAATTTAGTATTATGAAAACATCAAAAAATTTTAGATTAGGAAGCGTATTTACATCAATAGTCATTGTCTTTATGTTGTCCTCAATGACTCTCCTTACCTCATGTTATGCAACTGTTCAAACTCCACGTCATGTAAGGGCCAACGTTGTTATTCGCAGTCAGGGTGATGATAACAACGGTCATCGTGGGCGTTTTGAACGAAGAGAAAGACGTGAGCATCGCGACAGAGATTAATTTCTGATTACATATAATAATCATGAGACTTGCAAGGCTTTCATATTCCTGCAAGTCTCATTGCCGGATATAAATCTTCATTCGGTTGATTCCTTACCAAACAAATAGGTTCGCAATGGGTTATGCTTTTTTAAATGTTTTTTCGTCAAAGAATTTGAACATGGTAAACAATAGCTCTCATATAACAATTTCGTCTATGTTATTATGGCGGGTTGACTGCCTTAAATCTGCCGTTTTCTTACTGGGCAAACCCTGGGAAGATTGCGAAAAAGGTGTGTTTATTGATAAAAATTATTTCGAACCTTTCTACGTACCTAAAGAGTTGATACCAATGCCAAAAAGCAAGGTAATAAAGTTGTATAATAAAAACTAAGGAAATGAACCAATCAAGTTCGCCAATGACAAGCGCTGATGAAAATTCACTTGTGGGTTCGTCCGATGGATTTGGATTGGCTGTGCGGCCATTAATAAAAGGCTATTTACAAGTAAGAATATGTATGGGGTTACTTATTCTGCTTTTTCTAAGCACCTCACATGTTGATGCACAGGAAATTTTTAATCCTACGATTAAACCAAATACTGCTTTTGCTGCTGGCGAAATCCTTACCTATCAGATACGATATGGTTTTGTGGTTGGTGGAATTACTACCCTCTCACTAGAAGATGATGTTTATAAAAAACAACCGGTCTTTCATGCCAGGGCCGTTGGAAAAACAACGGGAATGGCCGACAAAGTTTACGGTGTTAAAGATATTTACGAAAGCTGGTTTGATAAGGAATCAAACTTACCTTACAAGCAAATCCGAAATATCAAGGAGGGCCATTACAAGAAGTACAATGAGGTTACTTATAACCGGAATAACAACACCGTTCATTCAAAACTCTCCGGAGTCCATGAGGTTCCTGAAAAGATTTTAGATTTATCTTCAACCTTTTATTATCTGAGACGAATTGATTTTACTAAAATAAATGAAGGTGATATCATTTTTGTGAACATGTTTTTTTCTGATGAAGTATTTCCTTTTCACCTCAGATACAGGGGTAAAGAAACCATCAAAACGAAATTTGGAAAAATCAGTTGCATTAAAATTAGCCCGGTTGTCGAAGTGGGTCGTATGTTTAAATCTCCGGACGATTTAACCATCTGGTTTACCGACGATGATAACCGTCTTCCAGTAATGGTTAAAATGGACATTCGTATTGTTGGAGCAGTTTTTCTGAAGCTTATTAAGTATGAGAATATTTTAAATCCCTTGGCGTTTAAGGAGTAAAAATCAGTTCTTGACGCACCTTAATATATAGATCTGAGAAATTATAAGTGAAGCCTTTACCTAAAGTGAAGGCTTCATTTGTTTTTCTTATAATCGGCTGGTTGAATTCAACCAAAGTGATTTTTACCACCTGAAGGTTATGTGTATATTTTGTTTTTTCAGAATAAATTAAGCGAAATCAGGTTTCCGGGCAAAAAGTTTTTTAGTGACGGTGACATACCATTTAAACCGCTGAATGATATGGATCAGTATAAAACCCACCAGAACTTGTGCGATTAAGCCGTGTATTTCTTTTAAATCTATCAGTTCACGTAGAATGATTTCAGTCCACATACCGATACTGGTCAGAACAAGGAGCACAAATAGAGCGAGCGTGCCGGTAAGCAATTTGTTTTGCACGACATGTTTTAAAGAGAACAACTTTTTATACCAGTTCCAATGCTGAATTGTATGAAGAAACATCAGTACAATCCATATTATTCCGCTGATCTCGTGTATACCTTCACTACTTTTACCTCCTTCATCATGTTCTCCTGCAATTTCCTGATTCCTGCTAAAGTTGGCAGCGCCACGACGCTCATGCCTGCTAGACCTGTCACTTACATTTGAAAATTGGCCCTGATTGTTTTCGAGGCCGCGTTCGGGTCTTCCTTCTCCGCCACCCTCCATAAAAAATAAACCGGTAATGGCAGAACCGGCAAAGATGACTATCATCAAAATATTTACAACGTATTTTCCGGCAGATGTGTTGATTAAGTTTTTCATGATTTTCGTATTTATTGAATAATTGTTTCTGTTCAGGGTTAAAACTAGATCATAACCCATATTATCCAATCGGAATATAGCGTGAAGCGGAAAAAGAGAAGTGTGAACTGTCTGGTTAGCGTATTGAAAAGTTCAAGAATATTGCGATCCGCTAATCGTTTTGGATCAATTTCCGGAAAACCATTCCCTGAATTCAGAAACCTGTACTTTACTGATGAGAATCTTTTCCGGCACCGGTACTTTCAGGTTGATCGATAAGCGGTTGTTAAAGTAAAAGTCAACCTCTTTAATAGAGTTCCGCGAAATAATAAACTGTCGGTTGGCACGGAAGAAATCGGATGGATTGAGCATTCCTGAAAGCTCGTCGAGTGTATGATCAAAAATATATGATTTCCCATCGGTGGTTTTTGCTTTCACCAATCCATCTTCAATAAGTACATAAGCAATATCTTGTGCAAGTAAGGGGATCAGTTTGCACCCTTTTACAGGCATTAAAAAGTGGGTTTTATAGGTTTTGTCTTTGGTAAGCGATGCAATCAGCTGATGAATTTCGGCTGGCAAAGCCGGTACTCCGGTTAGCCGCTTCAGTTTATCAAATGCCTTTTCAAGCGCTATAATGGTAATTGGTTTAAGCAGGTAATCGATACTGTTTACTTTAAATGCTTTGATAGCATATTCATCGTATGCCGTTGTAAAAATAATCGGACTCGTGATATTTATGTATTCAAAGATCTTAAAAGCTGAACCATCTGCAAGATGAATGTCCATAAAAACCAAATCGGGATGAGGGCTGGCTTGAAACCATTCAACGGTTGATGTTATACTGTCTAGAACCGCAATTACCTGTATTCCTCCGATCTCATTCAGTAAGCTTTGCAGATGATTTACCGCAAGTATCTCGTCTTCAATAATGATAGCTCTCATATAATGACTGGTTTAATGAGTGGTATTATTACCCGGAACTCGTTGTCCTCCTGAATAATCTGAATATCCCTTTCTCCGAGCAATTGAAATTGCTTCGATAAATTTGTCAGGCCGATTCCTGTTCCCTGTTCGGGAGTAAGCTTATGCTGTACCTGGTTACTAACCACCAATTCGGCATTTTCAGAGGTTCGTATTACAATTGTAAGCGGCTTCCTATTGCTGATTTCATTGTGTTTAACCGCATTCTCCAACAATGTTTGAATGGTTAAGGGTGGTAATTCGAAACTCATATGTATTTTCTGAATGTCTGTTTTTATAGTAAGGTTGGCACCATACCTCATTTTAATCAGGAAGAGATATGAATCCGTAAAATCCATTTCTTCGCGAAGCGAAACCGTCTTCTTCTCGCTCCCTTGCAAGGTGTATCGCAAAACCTGAGCAAGATGGTTGACATACTGTTCGGCAACATCGGGTGATTCTCTTATCAGTGAATTCAGTGCGGTCAGCGTATTGAACAGGAAATGTGGACTCATTTGGTTTTTCAACGATTCGAACTTGCTCTGAAGACTTTCTGTTCTTAGTTGTTCGTTTTCAAGCTCGTAGGTTTGCTTCTGGAAAATCAGGCGGATAATAAAAATGGCGGCAAGGACTAATGCAGAACAGAAGAAATTTTGAACAAGCAATTCGTCGTGGTGCCGGTTCATATTGATCTCCGGTCCCACAAATGGTTTTATTGCATTGTATATCAAACTAAGGAACAAAACCGACAAAAAAGTCAACAAGATAGCTGTCGAAATTATTCGGAAGTTCATTTTATGATACCTGGAAAATGGTTTTAACACGTAATAGTTAAGTGTGAAAACCAGGAATGTCACCAGGAATGAGTTGAGAAAATCAAGTGTTGCAAGCCCATGGTCAAATAATTCCCGCAGGTGTCCGCCATGGCCTCCTTTCCCTGCTTCGTCTCCAAAAAGAGCGCCCAAAAGCAAAGGAAAATGAATGGTGATGCAAATCAACAACGACAGAAGCAGTGCAATGCCAAAATATTTCCTTGTTAAACTTCCTTGCATAATCTTCAAATATACATCGTTCTGATAATTATTCAGGAAAAAAGAAGGTCAAACTGATAAAAAAGAGAGTGAAGCTGAATATTCGCAGGTTGGAATACTATTATTTCTTAGGACTTTTTACAATGCTCGATTTAATACCAGAAAGGATTGATTTAGCGCAGTAATTAAAAATGAATCTTTCTGGATCTCTTGGATTGTCTATAACTCCTACCCGTACGGCTTCTTTTGGAACAGGGTTTGAATCAATCACTATTATATTGGCAATTATAGAAGTAACCCGCTCTTTGAGTGCTGTTGTATCATCCGTCCGTTTATTTTTAACTGCGATATCCAATCCATGATAGAGAAGGATCATTTTGCCGGAAGCTTTGGAATTGTCTGCCTTGAAGCTGAAATTCATTTTATCTATTTTGCCTGAGGTGGCATATATGAAAGCATTTTTCTCCAGCATCGGGTTCAATTCTTTTGCTTCCAAACCCGAAAGCGTTCCATTCAGTAAAAAGGCATTGTGTTTGTCGAACAATTTCCCTTTTAATAAAACAGTCATTCTGGCTTTCCCCATTAACCTGGCTTCGGCAATCATTTTCAAATAACCCTTTTCTGTTTTATAAACAGTATCGTTCGTTATTTTATAAATTTTGGCATTGAACTCATTAAAAGAGACAGTTCCCGGCTCGTTTGCTTTCTCAGCATGTTCGGTATAAGTGATATTTCCACTCAGGAATCCGATTGAATCAATGTTAATCATCCCGGGATAGTCGTAAATCATATCCTGAAACGCCTTCTTGTTAATATGATGTAATTTTTTTCGGTTATCACGAAACGCATATACCTCCATATTTCCGATTTCGACATAGGAGCTAACCAGTTTTTTTGACTGTAAATATCCTTCCGCAGAAAAATTATGGAGGGAAATATTGCTCAGCCTGGCTTCAATGCGATCAGTTTGATATTTATGACGTGCAGTGAAATCATAATCCTTGTAATTTGGCAGAATGGAAAAACTGTCTGCCAATAAAGTATTTGAGGCTTCGGAACAGCGTATACTGCATACTTTATAGGTATGCATACTATCTGCTGAAACCGAAAGTAATTCTTTTGCGTTGAAATCAAAGTGCTTAACGATGCTGGCCGATATGGTGTCCTGTTTTTTAATTTGCATATTGGATACTTTCAAAACTCCTTCTTTCAACGAATAAGCCGCTGCGTTGGAAGTGTTTTGTATTGCAAATTCAATATTATCAAATCGTATGCTGTCGATCCTGATGTTTAATGCCGAAATGACGGGTGGCCGGTCGTTTTCAGGGAAAGGAATCTTACCCTTGATATTTGTATTCGAAACGATTACTTCACTAATTTCGATGTCCTTTTTGAACAAGGCTTTTATGAGGCTGATTCCAATGAGTTTTATAGAAGTAATCTGTCCATTTAAAATCCTTTCGACTACAGAATCCTGCCTTGAATATAGTGTAATGCTATCCATTTCAACCGTGTAAGGAAAAACAGAAAGATGAACTTTGTCAATTTCAACAATGTAATCTTTATTTTTTTCGTTGAATTTTGTTTCAATTTTCCCCCCGATCCATGGTTCAACCACAACTTTCATTAAAAGCAGAAGCACTATCACAAACGCAACGATTCCGAGTAGTATTTTTACCAATGTATTCCTTTTCATGCTTCGAAATTGTATTTTAACTTAATTGATTTCAATTCTTAAGAAGTTTCAAAATAGCGACCATGCAAAGCTATCATGACTCCTTCTCAAAACAATTACACAATTAATGAAAGGATTTACATGATTCACACAAATGAAAAGTGAATAGACAGCAAAAAAGCCTTCTATTCTGGCTTCCAACGTCCACAATGTGCGAATTATGTAATTTTTTTCGAAAATTCTGTAACCCAAGTTGTATTGCGAATGCTCAACTTTGTATTATTCCAATTCATTCAGTACAGATATATATTAAACAGGCAATATGAAAAATAATACAGCGATAATAGAAGTTTTGAATTCTCTCCTGGTTGATGAACAGACCGCTATAAAACGGTACACCATTCAATCTGAAATGTGTGCAGACTGGGGTTATGGTAAACTTCACGAGGAAATCAGAAATCAGGCAATGGATGAAACGATTCATGCTGAGTGGCTGGTTGAGCGAATCATTTTTTTCGATGGTGCACCTGCTGTTTCCAGTCTTAATTCAGTAAAGGTTGGTAAAACTGTATCAGAAATGATCTGCAACAACGAAAACCGTAAACTTGATGTTGTTCACTCTTATAATAACGCAATCAAGCATGTCCGGGACGTTTATGATCATGATACACTTGAATTGCTAACCCGGATTCTTATTATGGAAGAAGGCCATGTCGATTGGGCGGAAAAACAAAGTGCACAAATTGATCAAATGGGTCTCGAGAATTACCTCGTCCATCAAACAATCAGTTGTACAAATTTATTCAACTGAATTGTTGAAGTTTATCAATTGGGTATTTGGAAACACCGTGGAAATATAATACCTCTCCCGGCAGAGAGTCTCAATAGATTTTTATGTTGGCAACATCATTATTATTTGCCACATGGAAATATCGTTTAAGTAGTGCAATCAAAATATTTAGATGTCTCCAAATCAAAATATAGCAATGTTTCAACAAGGTTATTTTTTGCATGCGGGACATCTGAATATTGAAAATCGATTAATCAATGGTAAAACACATTGTAAAAGCCAGATCAATTCAGCACATCCTTCACAATGTCCAGCGAATTGTTGTTGCGAAACCTCAGCACTATAAATTTACGCAGGGTCAGGCAACCGAAATTTCGATCAATAAAAGTGGTTGGGAGGATGAAAAAAGACCTTTTATTTTCACTTCACTGCCAGATAGTGATTACCTCGAGTTTACGATTAAAACATGTCCCGCGCATTTGGATGTTATCAACCAGCTATTACTGTGAAAAAATTTAGGTAGGTAATCATTAATTGCTAAGCAGTAAATGGCGCAAACTAATAAAATAATTTACGAAAACGGGAAATACAATTTTATGGAAAAACGAAAGCTCGTGGTTATTGGAGGTGATGCCGCCGGTATGAGTGCAGCATCAAAGGTAAGAAGAACTCATAAAGCATGGGAAATTGTTGTTTTTGAACGAGGCAGGTATACATCTTATGCCGCTTGTGGGATGCCTTATTATATTGCCGGTAAGGTTGAGTCAGCGGATGACCTGATCGCCCGTAAGCCGGAGGAGTTTCGCGAAAAACAGAATATCGATGTTCGGACGCTGCACGAAGTTATGGAAATTGATCCAGGTAAGAAACGTGTACGTGTCAGAAATCTGGAAAAAGAGACGGAGTTTTGGGAACGTTATGATGATCTGCTGATTGCCACCGGAGCCTCTCCGGTAAGACCTGATGTTGCAGGTATTGATGCTGATGGTATTTTTGGATTATCTACCCTTCAGAGCGGACTAACTGTTTTCGACTACATGCGTGATCACCGGCTAAAAAAAGCGGTTATAGTGGGAGGTGGGTATATTGGCATTGAAATGGCTGAAGCTCTACTGGAAAGGAAGATGAAAGTGTCCCTTTTGGATATGGCTTCAGAGGTGATGAGTACGATGGATCCCGATATGGGCAGGCTGATCTCCGTATACATGCGCGAGATTGGCGTGGATTTATATCTCAATGAGAAATTGGATCATTTTGAATCCAAAATGGGCAAGGTAAGTGGCATTGTTACTGATAAAAGAACACTTGAGGCCGACCTCGTTATTTTAGGTATCGGAACAAAACCAAATACAACTCTTGCTTTGAAAGCAGGGATTGTGCTTGGCGCAAAAGGTGCGATCCGGATTAACAAAAAAATGGAAACCAATGTGGCGAATATATGGGCAGCGGGCGATTGTGCCGAGTCTTTTCACCTGGTTTCGGAACGTCAGGTACATATTGCGTTGGGAACAGTTGCCAGTAAGCATGGTCTCATTGCAGGAGAGAATATCAGTGGCGGGAATGAAGAATTTCCAGGGGTTGTTGGTACCGCCATCACCAAGATAATGGATCTTGAAATATCACGCACCGGTCTTAATGAAAAGGAGTTGAAGGACTTTGATATTCCTTATAAAACCTCCACCATTCTCAGCAGTACCTTGCCCGGTTATTATCCGGGTGCCGGGGAGATCAACGTGAAATTGTTGGTGGAAAGGGTGAGCGGGCGATTGCTGGGCGGTCAGATTGTTGGGAAACAGGGAGCTGCCAAAAGAATTGATACATTGGCTACTGCTCTTACTGCCCGGATGACAGTAAGAGATCTTGCGTTTTTGGATCTGTCGTATGCACCGCCTTTTTCTCCGGTTTGGGATCCTTTGCAGATTGCTGCCAGAGGTCTTTTATAAAGTTGAGCTTAGGTGCTCAACTTAATTGAAGTTCTAATTTTAGGTCAGAAGAAATCAACTGTGATTCCTGAAAAATGAATCACATTTTAATAAATTCATAATAGAAAAATAAAAAAGAACTGCTTAATCAATATAAACCTTAAGATTTATTGTCGCAATTACATTGCTAATAATGAGTTTAACAGTAAGTTCATGCAGTGCAATCGGCGAAATATTTAAAGCCGGTATGAGCTTTGGAATTTTATTTTCGTTTTATAATTGTAGTTGTCATCCTGCTTTTTTTGCGGTATGAGGAAAAGAAAGATTTTTAAATATTTTAAATATTTCGCTGAAAAATGTGTGAATCATGTAACTCATGACAAAAATTTTGTAACATTTAACAAGATTCGGGTCTTAACTTTGTTCTATTAAAATTTATTAAAACTCTTTAATAAAATGGAAAATCGTTTTAAAGTAAAAGCATTGTTCAATCAGGAATCCTGCAAACTTTAAGGTGAAATTCGATCGTATTGAAAAGCGCATTTAAAATTTAGTCAATGAAAAAGTCAACTGATAAGAAGAAGGCGACAGAAGCCAGGGCAGAATATATTAAAGTAGCACCCAATGTACACCTTCACGTTACAGATGGAGGCGAGGGTAGGCCTGTTGTTTTAATACCCGGCTGGCCACTTAGCGATGAAATGTACGAATACCAATACAACGACCTGATAAACCAGAATTTTCGTGTGATTGGTATTACTTTGCGGGGTTTTGGAAAATCGGATAAACCATACGGAGCATATGATTACGACGTTCATGCGGCGGACATTAAAAAGGTTTTAAGTAAACTTGATATCAAAGATGCTGTATTGGGTGGCTTTTCCATGGGCGGAGCCATTGCAATCCGATACATGGCAAAATATAAAGGCGCCCGTATTTCGAAATTGGTTTTGTGTGGTGCTGCAGCTCCAATTTGGACACAGCGAAGCGATTTTCCATACAATCTTCCCCAAAGTGCAGTTGATGACTTAATTAAGTTGAACAACCAGGACCGGCCAAAACTACTTGCAAATTTCGCAAAGATATTCTCTGCTACCGAAACCGCATTAAATAAAGGGCTGGGAGGTTGGTTGAATGGGATTGGTTTAAGTGCATCATCGTATGCAACGGCTCAATGTTTAGTCGCTTTGCGCGATACCGATCTAAGGAAAGATCTGGATAAAATAAAAGTTCCGACATTGATTTTACACGGTTTAAAAGACAAAATATGTTCTTTTGACCTTGCCGAGCAGATGAAAACTGCAATCACTGGTTCACAACTTGTACCGTTTGAAAACAGTGGTCATAGCTTATTTTTGGAAGAAACTCATAAATTTAACACAGAACTGATTAAATTTGCTGTGAAATAAGGTAAAAGGCAGATTGAAAAACCTTACTGTTTTATTTACAATCAAATTGAGATAATTAGTTTCATTTTTATTGCAAAGTATTAATCTTAATTCAATTATTTAATTCACTATTATGAAAAGATTTATTTTAAGTGTTTTAGCGATGTTTATGTGCTTCGCATTCGCGTTTGCACAGGAACAGGAGAAATCCGAGCCTCACAACAACTGGGAACTTGGTGTTAATGTGGGTGTTGCTAATTTTGCGGGTGAGTACAATATGTACAAAGCAGCCCGTTTTAACCATTTCAATCACTGGAACAGCGATATGAACCTTGGTTTTGGTTTATTGGTGAAAAAGAATTTTTCGCATGTGTTTGCAGTTGAAGGTGCCTGGAATTACTCAAATCTTACAGGTTCATGGAAGTTCGACAATCAGCCGATGGCTGATTTTCATACACGTGTGAATGAATTTGACGTGAATAGTGTATGGAACATCAATAATTTATTCTCAAAGAACAAATTTGAACGTAAGATTTATTGGTATGCCAAGATTGGTATTGGTATTAGCAATATAAAGGCCATCGCATCTGCGACACCGTTATATTCAAATTGGAAATTTCCTACAATTCCACTTGGAACAGGTGTTGCCTTCCGTTTGAACGACAATTTGAGGTTAAATGTCGGGACTCAATGGAGTTGGATAAATACCGACAGGCTTGATGGTCGTAAGGAAGTTATTGGAGGAAATCCTCCTAATGTCAAACCTGGAAATACTGAAAATGACATTTTTGGAACAAAACTTTATACACATGTTGGTCTTTCTTACGCTTTTGGAAAGAAGAAAAAACCAGTACCTGTAGTTATCGTAGAACCAGCACCAATACCGGAACCAATACCTGAACCAAAACCAGTACCAAAGGTAGAACCAGTTCCTGAAGTTGTTTTTGTTCAGCCAGCTGTGGTTGGTAATACTTACACCATCCAATTCGGATTAAACTTTGGATTTGACAAATATAACCTTGACGGTAAATCTTCTACGGAACTAGACCGTTTAGTAAAAGATTTGATTGACAATCCATCTGTTGATGTTGAAATTACAGCTCATACCGATTGCAGAGGTGCTGCAGCTTACAATATGACCCTTTCTGAAAAACGTGGTAAATCTGTTAAGGATTACCTCATGGGAAAAGGAATCAACGCTTCCAGAATTAAAGTAACGGCAATGGGCGAAACTCAGCTAACAAATAAATGTGCTGACGGCGTTCCTTGTACAAAAGCTGAACATGCTGCAAACCGCAGAGCCGAAGCTAAGATTGTTGTTTGGAAGAAAGATTAAGACATTCGCCTGATAACTGGCAATGTTTAAGGTAAAATTTAGGAGAGGTTGTCTATTGGCAGCCTCTCCTTTTTTAAAAAGGATTTCAGGTCTGAATTGAACACTTTTAGGTTTACAGTGTTAATTTTCAAAGTTCTCCTTTTCAGGTGGTGCGAAATCCTTTTTGTTCTTTTCAAAAGCAACGGGATTCGCGATCAGATCATCAGATAGTTGGCTGGTGCCACTCGGAATTAATTTCGTTTATCTTCGATCAGGATGAAATTTATTATCTTTCGATTTGTGATATTGCAAATCAAGCACATTTCAGAATTTCTTTAAATTTAAAATTTGCAATTTATGCAGGAAGTGAAAAATAAAGGAGCTGTAAATGATCACCTGGCAAATGAACGTACCTATCTTGCATGGATACGAACAAGTTTGGGAATCATGGTGTTTGGTTTCGTTGTTGTCAAATTTACATTATTTATGAAAGAAGTCCCGTTGTTGCTTGGTAAGGAAGTTGTTGTCCATCAAAAAGGGTATTCTGCATTTTTAGGAATCGTAATTGTCCTTTTAGGAACAATCACGGCAATCCTGTCTTACATCCGTTATAAACTTACTGAAAAACAATTGAGGGAGGGACAATATGAACATTCATCACGGCTAATCACAATTCTTACTGGATTCATTCTTTTAGTAAGTGTCTTTCTTATAGCATACCTGATACAAAGTACCTAAAACGAAACACCCGCAAGCAAATGCACGCCAGGAGAATCCTCTAATCAATAAGGGTTTCGGATGGCAATTTAAAAACAAATTATCTATTGATGAAAGTTCGTCTAATTTTATTCTTCATACTTCTGCTAAAATTTTTGTATGTCGATGCACAGGAAATATTTACACCGCCAATTAAACCGAATAAAGCATTTAAGGCCGGCGAAATCCTCACTTATCAAATCCGATATGGTTTAATTGTGGGGGGAACTACCACTCTTGCGCTTACGGAAGCAGTTTACCAGGAAAATTCAGTTTTTCATGCTTTGGCGGTTGGTCAGACTACCGGAATGGCCGACAGAATTTATGAAGTGAAAGATATTTACGAAAGTTGGTTCGATAAAGAAACCAACATGCCCTATAAGCAGGTTCGCAACATTAAGGAAGGTAGCTACAAGTGGTACAATGAAGTTACTTATGACCGCGTAAACAACACCGTTAATTCAATGAAATCGGGCGTACACAGTGTCCCTGAAAAGATTCTCGATTTAGCTTCGACCTTTTATTACTTGCGACGTGTCGATTTTTCAAAGGTTGACAGAGGTGATGTTGTTTTTGTGAACATGTTTTTTTCTGACGAAATATTTCCTTTTCGGCTTAAATACAAGGGGAAGGATAACATTAAAACAAAATTTGGGAGAATCCGATGCTTCAAAATTAGCCCGGTGGTGGAAGTAGGACGTATGTTTAAAGCAAAGGACGATTTGACAGTCTGGTTTACCGACGATGAAAATTGTATCCCGGTACTTGTAAAAATGGACATTCGCTATATAGGCGCAGTTTATTTAGAACTCACTAAATATCAGAATACAGTAAATCCTTTGATGTTTCAGTAGTACAAATAATCAGGCATGTTAATCGCGATGGGAGTCGGTTTCTACATCTTAACAACTTTACGAATAATAACCTGCTTATCAAAGGCGAACCGCATAAAATAGACACTCTGAATTAAGTGAAATGTTGCAGCATTAAGTTCTCCCGTGTGCAATCCTTCTGCCTGTGACTGATTTTTGACCAGCCAACCAATATATTTACCCGCCATGTCATAAAGATCAATTGACACTGTCATCTTGGCTGGTAAGATGTAACTATAGATGAGTTTATCAATAAAGGGATTGGGAGAGAGCATAACTGTTACATCCGGTATTTCAATTTGTTTAGCCGGATTAACTGCTCCTGTCAGTGCACTTTTTTCAATAAGTTGCTGTGTATTTGTAAACGCAGACTTTATAACCTCTGTATTACCGGTACTGTATTTATTTTCAATGGTACTGATGCTCATAAGCGGATACCTGTAACCCGGTGCATACCATGCATATTTGACAATATTTACATCGGTTGTTCCACACATATTAATTTGCAAACCTGTTTTGACAGATTTTACGCGTAACGCATTTTCTATAATCCGATCAGGCATAATCAATGTGCCATAAGCATCAGCCGCTACCCGGTTATCGCCAAAGAAATCAATTGTGCTTGTTTCACTATAATGCGCAACACCTATAAAATGGTCTGTAAATTGGTCTCCATACGTAAACGGATATTTCATCTTTATAACCGGATCAGAATAGATAAGAATTAGCTTTTTCTCAGTATTTACATATCCCATCTCTTCGAGTTTATTCGCGGATGAATTCATAAAATAGTCGTAGCCGTTTTCGCTGAGCGAAACATTGTAATTGCCTACACCTGCAAAACCTGGCAGAGTGGCATCCTGCAAGCTGCTGACCGGATTTTTCCCCGAATACTGAACCATCGAGAAATCCCATATCTGGTTGGAACCAGCATTGCCAGGATCGGGTGATTGAATCTCACGGAAAGTAAATGAATTGCCGGTAAGCAGTGCATTGTTCTCGTACGTCAACGTAGTTTGTGCAAACAAACAAACTGTCATGAATAATAAAACGGAGCTAAGAAATGTAGTTTTCATCCGTAATTGTAGTTTTTAAGTTTATCAGGACGCGACCCGCTCAGATTCACCCGGGGTCTCATTTCACCATGTAACTTTTTTTGTGCTAAATGAATGTCCTTGGATTTCTCTTTTATACGATAAATTTATAAAAAAGTAATCTTCTGAGGTTAAAAACTTTGATTTATTTTTTGGTTGTATAGTACTTGCCTTTATACCTGAAATGTAGAACATGAGTTTATTGGCTTCGCTGATTTTCAATTAGTTTCGCTGATCTTCGACTCATCTCTTTTGCGGCATTTGTACGATATTCGTTTCACATATTTTTATTATGGATAAAAAAATTCCTCCGCAGTTTCAAAATATAAATCAATTATTAAATTTGTAATGTATTATTTAGACGCTTTTATACATACACTCAAGACGAATAGGTATGTATGTGTTTGTCCAACAGATAAATGTATAGCAGTAATTGTAAAAATACTATGCAGCCGCTAATAGACTTAGTCAGAGGATTAGATGTTATAGATGATTTCTTAACTCAACATGGTTTTGAGTTTGAAAATTACGAAAACGGACTTGGTTCGGGCGGTCAATTTACTGTGGCAACATTTAAAAGTGGACGCAAAAAATTTATTCTCAATTATCGCTCATCTATTGGACAAGTCGTTTATCAATATAACGACCACACAGTATGTCACGACTTTTACCTCGACCAACTTGGACTTGCCGATAAAAAGAAACTCCCTGATTTTCATTCAGAAGATAAACTTTTAGCCTTTACACACCTGTTACACGACTTTGAATTTTTGACAGAAGACTTCTTCGACGGTGAATGCCAAAAGCTAACAGTATTTTCAAAACTTCAGGATAATGTTATTTCCGAATATGGCGGGAAAGCCCGTGAAGAATACTATCTGCAACTCGATAAAAATAGAATTGAAGAAGCGCGGCAAAAATTCAAAAACAAAGATTTCAAAGGAAGTATCGAAATTTTCGAGACAGTTGAGATCAGAAGTTTAATGAATGATCTCGACAAACGGCTGATCAATTACTGTGAGCAGCACCTGATACGGTGAAAATGGTATTGTGAATCAACTTGATTAAGGACTGATTTAAACTGTCAGGTATTAACTCCAACGACATCCGGCTATTCTGTTTATCCTTGCCGATACTTCTGTTATTTGTGAATAATCTGACTCAAATCTCTGATCAAAAGGGAAATAAGATACCGAAGTATTAATTTACGTTAACGTGGGTTAAGCTATTATTAATGATTTAAATCTTCACGATTTCTTCATTTTTAGGAAAATACTTTTAGCTGTAAATATTTTTGATGTATTAATACTTTAAATTTTTTATCATGAAAAAGTTAGCAATTGTTTCATTAACCTTCCTGTTTGTTCTTACTATAGGACAAATTCAAGGTATGTCACTGGCTTCTAAAAGTGAGAGAGCTACAAAAAAAGAAGCCAGAGCTGAAAAGAGAGAACTTCGTAAGCTTGAATCATCCAATATTGTAAGTGAAAAGTCAAAGGACAGTTTTTATACGGATTTTGGTGATATGTCTAATGTAAAGTGGAGAAATTCTGATTATTACGATGAAGCCACTTTCACTAAAAATGGTAGTGAAATGACTGCTTTTTATGATTTTTATGGCGATTTAGTTGGAACTACGCAGGTCAAAACTTTTGCTGATGTACCATTGAAGGGTCAAAAGGCAATCCAAAAGAAGTACAGTGATTTTACTGTAGGTCCGGTTATCTTTTATGATGACAATGAATTTAATTCAATGGACATGTTACTTTACAACACTGAATTTCAGGATGAAGACAATTATTTTGTTGAGCTGACAAAAGGTGCCGACAGGAAAGTTGTAAGGGTTGACATGGCCGGAAACATCTATTTTTTTAAACAGCTTTAGAATTTTAAATCTCCAATCAACCAACGATGGGGCGTCATAATTACGGGCGCCCTTTTTTTATTTTATGCTACCTTTGTAATATGGCAAACAACACTTCCCAACATATTTTAAATACATCTGCAAATCTCTTAGGTTTTTGCCTTTTTGTTATCACTTCATTGCATTTGAGCACAAAGATTGAATCAAGCAGGATTGATGAATTCACGTCTGTTGTGGCACTGCTGCTTACGCTTTCCTGTTTTTTTTCGTTTTTTTCCATCCGGACAAAAAATCATATCAAGGAGTATCGGTTTGAGTCAATTGCCGATTATTTATTTATGATGTCACTTACCGGTATTCTGATCATCATTTTGCTCATCACACTCAACTTTATAAACTAAGATTGCCATAGTCGATGTTGGTGATTGCAGAAAATAATTTGATCCAGTTTCTTGAGAAACAGTACTTCTTTTTCTCTGTCATTCATATCTGCTAAATATTTACCTTAAAAACGCCCTTAATCATAACGCAACCATTTTAGGGTGCGATGCATCTATTTTCAACTAACGAACGTTGAAGCTGGTATATGAAAAAATTAATTTTGTGTTTAGCAATAGGCCTGTTGTTATTCAATGGGTGCCGATATGATAAGATGGCTAACACTGAATGTAATTCAAATAATCCAACCGAAGATTTTGCATGGCTGAAAGCGATCAAAAACACGATGACAAATTGTAGTTGTGAGATTTCAATTATCCAGGGAACCTATAATAACCAGACCGTTTTTTTCACAGCACTTACTGATGCATTATGTGATGGAATTAACATCCCAACGTTGTACGATTGTGAGGGGAAGGTCGTTCGGGTTTTCACGAGCGCCGATTACCGCGATTTCAATGACAATGTGACACGTGATAAAGTATTGTACAGATGCAAGACTGTACTATAACCAATAACTACCAATGACTACTTCACCACTTATTTATTCGGAGCCAACTAATCCGGATTTCAAACGAACAATCCGAAAACGATTAACAATTAAGTCGACCGCAATCGTTAAAGCTTATTTTTTCAGCAGTTTGCCGTTTTACGGAAAGATGTTTCGAATTAATTTTAAATTGGTTTGAGGCAACCCGATGGATTGCGGTCGGTTTTGGAGTCATACAATACACTTCGCAGGACCCTTCAATAGCAGGGATTAATTGAGAATGATGGGATATTGATCTGTAACTTCCCTGGTAATCGGTTTTTTAAATTGAACGCGGGGTAATCTGTAATTAATGTGTTGTGGTTTTGTTGCTAAAATCGCTTTCTCAAATTCCATATTTAGTTCAGGTCATACTTTAGGACCAGGATCGGAGAATATAACGCATTGGCCGGAGGATATTGGTATATCGCAGGCATGTTATCATCTTTCGAATGCACCTTATAATGCATGGGAGGAACAATATAACACATCAGCCGGATGATATTGTTAGTCGCAGACATGTTATTATCTGTCGAAAGTGCCCTATGATGCATCGGAGGAATGATATAATGCATCGCACAGAGGATATGGGTTATCGGAGGAATGATATAATGCATCGCATAGCGGATATGGGTTATCGGAGGAACGATATAACGCCTCGGCCGGAGTATATTGATTAGCGAAGGCATGATATTATCTGCCGAATGCGCCCTATGATGCATCGGAGGAATGATATAATGTATCGCACAGCGGATATTGGTTATCGGACGAACCATATAATTCATCAGTTGAACGATATTGGTATTCGCAGGCAAGTTATAAAAAAAAGTCGGCAACTTCTTCTTGCTTACCCCCATCCTCACAAGGACATAAGCGGAATGGTAACGAAGCAACTGGCGATTGTGCAGATGACGAAACTTTCCATACACCGAAAGGAACAAATAAACAGAAAAAAAAGACCGCCTCAGATAATCTGTGACGGCCCTTTCCTGATTAAAAAAACGTTTAAAACCGGTATCCGGTCGAAAGACCGAAACCTGTATTCTTTACAGATGTTTTATCATCGGGGTAGTCGCTGTATTCCGAATTAATTTTCATTAAACCTAATTGCATATCCAACTGACAAAATACGCCGTTTGTCAGTTCATATCCGACAAATGCACTGGCACCGGCATCGAATGCCTTGTAAAAAGGAACATCCAACGGATCATTTAACCCGATCACATTTTTGAATTTTATCTTGTTCTCAACGGTGGGAGCGTCGCCTGACGTTTTTACTTTACCCCCGATTCCATAAGCAACGTAGGGTCCAAATCCTACCATGAAAGAACCGGTGCCGCACGCTGATTTGTAAACCACATTCAATGGTATTTCAAGATAATTGATACTGGTTGTGCTTGTTGATAACTCACTTTTCGTTTTGGCACCTTTTGTGGAATAGAGTAGTCCGGGTTGAAAATAAAATTTTGATACAATCGGCATCAGCGCATTAACGCCAACATGATAGCCCAGAAGAAATTCATTCTTCAGTTTATCTCCGTTATAAGCCTTTCCGGTCAGGTTCTGAAGATTTAATCCTCCAATTACGGCAAACGAAGTTTTTGGACTGTCCTGCGCAGACGCAAATGTTACAGAAAGCGCGAGTATTAATAAACTTGTAAATAGTTTGATTTTCATACTAATGAGTTTTAAATGTTTGAAAATATTAAAGTTGTATTAATAACCGATCAATAGCAATTGGGTCAAAAGGCGGTAGTTACCGGGTTTCTTTTGCCTGCTCACTTTTGCGTTGATCTATGATTTATTGAACTGTTTCTTTTTCAGCTTCAGACTTCATTTTGTGATTTGCCGTGATCAGAAACTCTACCCGGCGGTTTTGGGAACAGCCGTTTTCGGTTGTGTTGTCATATCTTGGGATTGATTCACCAAATCCTTTCGATTTTACACGGCTGATTGCAATCCCCTTTGATTTAAGATAGGCTGAAACACAACCAACATGTCTTTTCGATAATGACATGTTATACGCTTTGGTTCCTACGTCACTTGTATAACCCTGTACTTCAATATTGGTGTCGACATAAGCATTCAGAATTGCAACCAACTTGTCAAGATAAATTTTAGCCTCATCTGAAAGAGAAGTGGCTTCAAATCCAAACAGATTATTACTGTTGAATTCGACATCAATTCCTTCACCGACCCGCTCAACTTTTGCCTCAGGAACTGTTTCTTCTATTTCTTTTGCCTGGTTGTCCATCTTACAGCCAATTATCGCACCGGTTGCACCTCCAACAGCTGCACTTAAAAATGAGATTAATCGTTTTCTAAAAGTCTTCATAATTGATGTAATTAATTAAAAAGATTCCTTTACTTAAAAAATACCTGGCAAAAATAGGGGTGCCGGGACATATGAATGTTGCAAAACTTTTGGTAAAAGTTGCAAAATTCACACATTTTCGAAAGGATAGAAAGTGGGGAAGATCGGGATAATTAGAGGTCAAATATCATGATCTGAAAGAGCTATTGATGTGAAGTCTTTTTAATGCCACCCCGGGGTAAAATAAAAATATTGAATCAGCGTATTTTTGAAGGATCAAAGAAAAGCGATTGTTCTATGCGCCGGATGGTCATACCAACAAATAAGAAGGATTTTAATATAAGAAGAGGTTGGATTTTAGCGAGATATTTTCTTCATGCCTTAAATTGGCCGTCGCATAGTAGATTTGATCTTCTTCGAAACAGGCAGATGCGCCGGTTCTTTTCTGCATTTTTTCCCCGGGTTGCGTCGTTCCTCCTTACCCGTGGTTAATGATATTTAGCCCATTCAGGGCAACTTTCGGATAAAAACTAAGGCATAGATTCCTTATTTCCCTATCGAATCTTTTTCGGCTTTCGCTTTTTTCTTAAAATAACCACGAAGTAAAAAGTTGTGTTGTGCGGCTTCGAGATCGGCATCTAATTTCTTTGAACTGCTCTCGAGGTTTTTCATCGATTCTTTTAAGTAAGCACCTGCTTCTTTGTCGTGAAGTAATACGCCAATTGCAGAATTGGGATTGTTTCCTGCATTTTTGAGATTTGTAATAAACACACTAGCGGTGTCTGCCATTTGGTGGAATTTTGCAACCGAAGCTTTTACTGAATTAAAAACGGTTGTATCGGTCGTTAGCTCATTTGCCAATGTCCCTTTTTTGTTGAGTGATGAACTGAAGGTTGCCAAAGAGCTAATCATTTGTTCAGCCTTCACCGTTGCTTTTTGAAGTGCTGCGGTTGCAGCATTGATATTTGCATAAACCGAAGTATCGTTCATTAATTTTCCAATGGTCCCTTCACCATCAACCAACCTGTTTGTGATGGTTTTAATATTTGAGGTGATTGTCAGCAGATTTTCGTTGTTATCCTGAAGCGTATTGATCATATCTTCAGAAGTAAACGTTCTTTCTACCGCCAGGGTATCGCCTATTTCAACTTGTGCAAAATCCACTGTTCCTCCGTAAATAACAATTATTTTATTCCCGATAATTCCATCACTGCTTATTTTGACTTTTGCATCTTTACGAATATACTGCTGTGCTTTGGTTGCGATATTCAAAACAACTTCAACCTGTGATTTTCCGAAGAAATTCATGTTACTTACAGTACCAATCTTTACACCGGAGTACCAGACATTATTTCCCTCTTTCAGACCACTCACATCATCAAAAATTGAAATCACTTTCATTTTGTTGTTAAATGTTTCGCGTATGTTGCCTACAATAAGAATTCCTCCTAAGAGAAACATCAAACCTATAAATATAAAAAGTCCGACAATGACTGCGCGTTTATTTGGTGAATCATTCATGATTTATTGTATAAAATTGTAATTAAAGAAACCTTTAAGCTGTTCATCTTCTGTATCGAAAACTTCGCTAAAAGTTCCGACTTTCAGAAATTTACCTTCAAACATCATGGCTATCCGGTTGCCTGTATTTTTGGCGCAGGTAAGGTCGTGAGTAATAATAACAGAACTCGTGTTGTATTTCTCCTGAACTTCATTGATCAGATCAATAATTTCGGCACTTGTGATCGGATCAAGACCCGAAGTAGGTTCATCGTACAACATGATTTCTGGTTTTAGAATTAATGTACGGGCAATTCCAATTCTCTTACGTTGTCCGCCAGAGAGATCAGACGGCATTTGTTTTAATTTATCTTTCAGGCCAACAGCCTCCAGCACCTCTTCAACAGATTCCAGCACCTCTTTTTTACTGAGATGTATAAAGTTCATTGTTAGCGGAAAGGCAAGATTCTGGTAAACATTCATCCCGTCGTATAAGGCGCTGTTCTGAAACGAAAAACCAATGCGCAATCTTAAAGCATCAAGCTCTTTGCCCTTTAAATTAGCAACCTCTTGTCCAAGCACGATTACTTTGCCCCGATCGGGTTTCAGTAAACCAATTATGATTTTGATTAAAACAGATTTTCCTGTTCCCGATTTACCTAGCACGGCAATATTTTCGCCTTTAAAGAGATTGAAGTTAATCCCTTTTAATACCTCAAGGTCATCAAATGCCTTATACAAGCCGGTAATCGAAATCACCGACTCCTCCTTATTGATAATATGTTGTTTCAGTTTTTCCATCGTTTAATAATATCGAAGCCAGTTCGAAACCTGTACAATAAGAACTTCTTCAATGAATATCAGGAACATGGCAAGTACGACTGCCTGGTTTGCCGCTTTCCCTACACCGCGGGTTCCCTGGGTGGCATTAAATCCTTTGTAGCATCCAACAATGCCAATCGTGAATCCAAAAACGATTGTTTTGACCACCGATGTCGAAATGTCGAGAAAACTGATGGTTTTAAACGCGTTTTGATAAAAGCTGATCATGCTGCTTGTTTCTTCGGCATGAACATTTATATAGGAGCCATACAACGCGACGAAACTGCAATACAAGGCAAGTACAGGAATTGCGAGAGTTGTGGCAATCACGCGAGTAACGACTAAATATTTAAACGGATTGATGGCTGATACCTCCATCGCATCTATTTGTTCGGTTACTTTCATCGATGCAATTTCTGCCCCGATACTTGAACCAACTTTCCCGGCGCAAATAAGCGCAGTCACCAAAGGTCCCAATGCTTTTACAATCGCTATACCTATTAAAGAAGGGAGCCACGATGTAGCTCCAAAATCCTCCAGAGATGGGCGCGATTGTTTTGTAAAAACGATTCCGACAATAAAGCCGGTAAGCGAAATTAACGCAAGCGACTTCAATCCTACTTCGAAAAACTGATTAATAACCTCGCGTAAATGAAACGGGCTCTTAAATACTTCTTTAAAAAAGCGGGCAGTAAACTTGTAAGCGTTATGTACGCCAGTGAAGTAATCATCAAGTCTTCTTGTAAGTATATATTTTCTTTTGCCGAAAATGCTCATTGAACGTATGTTTTGCAATCATTCCTGGATGCCAACATGCTGACTTCAAGGCTAATTTTGATTATTTCCATTTTGAACTTTTCTATATTTTTTGACGCATGATTACTTTGCAAAGATGTAAAGAACAAAGGGAAAAAGTGTTATATAGTTTTTGAAATTTTTTACATGATTCACACTTCAGTGAAAAATATTCCGAAGCAAGGTTGGGCTTTTAGAATCACGGAAAAATTAAATTGGCCTAATTGACTAATAATGCGAACTTATGATCACCTAAAAACTATAAATGTGTGAAAGATGTAACATTTTATGAGAATAGTGTAACATCCGTTTTTACAAGGATTTTCATCTTTGTTTCTCAATTCTTAACAGGGGTTACTTTAACCACGAAACACAACAAATCAACAACGATATACAATGAAATCAAATGAAGCTCTGGCAAAAACAAATTGGTCGATAGACCAGGAAAATAGTGAAATTAGCTTTAGTGTAAAGCATTTAATGATTTCTTTTATAAAAGGTGAATTTAAAACATTCGATGCATTTATATCAACAACGGGTAAGAACTTCAGAACCGCTAATATAAATTTTTGGATTGACACCTCTTCCATAACAACCAATCATGTAAAACGTGACTGGCATTTAAAAAGCAATGATTTTTTAGATGTGAAGAATCATAGGTATATCACATTCAATGCAAGCGCTATAGGTGCATCTTCTAAAAACGGTGATCATGATTTGTATGGCGAATTAACAATGATGGGCATTTCCAGAAATATAAAATTAAATGTTCATTTTGGAGGCGTATTAAATGATCATTGGGGACATGAAAGAACCGCATTTACAGTTTCGGGTAAAATCAACCGAAGCGATTGGGGTCTTGTTTGGAATGCAACGTCAGAATCGGGATGTACGGTGATTGGTGATGAGGTTAAAATTCTATGCGAAATAGAACTTACAAATAAGAAACAAGAAGTATCAGAAACACAATTGAAACATTCACATGACTATAGTGCAATAGGGTAGACGGAAGTCCGAAGACCGGAGTCGGCGGATGTGCAACTCCCGACTTCTGTCTACGTTCTTCCAATAAGTGTGAATGATGTAACTCTTTTGTACAATTGTGTAACGATTGAGGTAATTATAAAGCTCAACTTTGCTATGTGAAAATTTATTCACGCTATTAATTTGAGCAACATGAAAAAATTCATTTGTTTATTTAGTCTTGCAGGTATGTTAATGCTTCTAAGCTCTTGTACAACAACAGGATATGTTGCATCTGAACCTGTATATGTGGAATATGCAAGACCTGCACCTCCAAGTAAACTTCATATTTGGGTTGATGGTGACTGGGTTTATAACCGCCAAACTAGCGTTTATGTACGCAGGAATGGTTACTGGCACAATCCAACAAATGGCAGGGTCTATGTATCAGGCTCCTGGAAGGTTAGCCCAAAGGGCCGTTCATGGACAAATGGACATTGGGAACGTCGTCGTCGATAAGTTAAGATCCGTATCATTTGAATATTTTACCCGGAGATAGGATTATAAATTATAAAGTTAGTTTGTAGGATTAGTAATGGTTAGGGGTTTGTAGAAACAACGGAGGGGTTTTCCTCTTCGTTGTTTACTTTTAGCTCAAGCTGTTTCCGGAGCAGCCTGCAATTAATAGCAATAATAGCTTAGAACTGCCTTCCGTCTTTTGAAAAATGTTCTCCGAAAAGTATACCACGTGAGAACCTCACCGAATAGAAACCCATTCGTCATTATAACATTCAATCTATGACAGAAAAAAGACTTCCCAATAGCCATCGTTCTACCAAGACTATTAAAAATATGAATGGTCGCAAAGTTGCTATTTTATTCCTCAGTTTTGCCTCTGTATGCATAGTTACAGTACAAATTATAGGAGCATTTGGTAATAAGATCGTGGACGATGCCAATACTACAATTGGTCAGTTTCTGTTATTCGTATTTAAGAAATAAAGAGACCGACTCTATCTAAAGAAGCCGGCCTTTTATGACATAAAGCACTGTAATTAAAAACGATATCCTGTTGAAATTCCGAAACCTGCATTTTTTATTGATGACTGATCATTCCGAATTCTTCTGTCTTCAGGATTTATTTTAAGCATCCCCAATTGCGTATGTAGTTGGCAGAATATTCCGCTTGCCATTTCATACCCCGCAAAAGCATTACCACCAGCATCAATAGGTCTGAAATAGTTTACAAAAAGCGGATCACCTATCATCACAACGTTTCTGAATTCAACAGCCGTTTCGACCGTTTCCGAACCACTTTTGGTTAATACTTTTCCTCCGACACCATAACTAATATAGGGTCCAAATCCTATCATCACATATCCATTGCCAAGCAGTGATTTGTAAACAACATTTAATGGCATTTCTACATACGAAAGAGTGTACTTACTTGTAGATTGTTCGGCCACGTGGTTTGCTCCTTTAGTAATATATAGTAATCCAGGCTGAAAAAAGAACATCGGAACAATGGGAATACTAACGTTAACTCCAACAAGGTATCCTGGTTTTAACCGGTTGTCGAGATTTGTGCCGTCCGGATTTTTTCCGTTTAGGGCTTGCATATTTAAACCACCGATAATAGCATAGGAGTATTTTCCTTTATCCTCATTTTGAGCATTCACGAAAAGGGCTGAAAGCAGAAAATATATTAAGAACGAAAAAGTTAGTGTTTTCATACTAATTTGGTTTTAGATTGTTCATCAATTAAGTTGTACCCTTATATTATTTTCTCATCATCCTGATTTTCGCAGTACTTCTTGTTTTGTAGCGATGGATTCAAATAACGAATATTTACAATTATTAACTTAGTGCAAGTTACACCCTGTTATACCAGTAATTGTTACACAAATATTGAATAGTGTTACAACATTCACACATCTTGAAGATAATTTGATTCAATTTTGCTATTTAGGACGAAAATTGTAACAGTATATTAACATTTAAATACAATTTGTGGTTATATTTACGGACGAAAGAGTAGAAAGATCTCCGAACTCCGAAGTTAGAAGTAGGAAAGCCGGAAATATTTTGCTTTCGGTGCGGTTGGTTTCCGACGATCCCTGGTACATTTTGCCGGGAAGTTTAATTTTGAAAGCCCTGGAAGTTGGCTAAAGAATAATGAAATGGATTCTCAGTTTCCGTAAGAAGTGATCGCAAAATAGACGGATGACAGACGTCGGATTTTGACTGATTTTAATACAACTAATGAATATTTCAATGCTATGAATAACGAAGAACAAGATTTGACCGATGCACAATTACTACGTTTGAAGGCAGAAAAGCAATTGAAAATAAAGCAGAAAATAGACGGCAATTCTGTGGTGAGAATTGATGAGAAAAGACTCATGCATGAATTACAGGTACACCAGATTGAATTAGAAATGCAGAACGAAGAGTTACGCAGGGCTAACGAAACGGCGGAAACGGCACTTCGAAAATATACAATGTTATATGATTTTGCTCCAATGGGCTATTTTACACTTAATTCTGAAGGTAAAATTGAAGACCTGAACTTTACGGGAGCAGAAATGCTTGGCGACAGACGTTTTAGTTTAGTGGGCAGCAACTTTAAATTTTTTGTTTCCGGCGAGTCGAAAGATGTTTTTATTACTTTTCTCGATAAAGTTTATGCAGGTACTTCCAAAGAATCGTGCGAAGTAAATCTGGTTCATTTAAAGGATCCTTTATGTTCTGTTTATATGGAAGGAATTGTTACCGGTGATGACCGCAATTGTCTTTTGTCGGTTGTCGATATTTCGGGCTTCAAAAAGTAGGCAATCCTTTTATGGTACTTTGTTATAATTTGAAAATGAGAAAATTTGGAATTTGTTTACTTACCTTAAATAGTGCTGGATGAAACTCTACATCAAAAATATGGTGAGTAATCGTTGCAAAATGATTGTGAAATCCGAGCTCGAAGAATTTGGATTGCATTTCATAATTGTGGATTTGGGCGAAGTGGAAATAATGGAAAACATCTCAACGGAACAACGAATCCTTCTAAATGAGAACCTGGAAAAGTCGGGTCTTGGATTGCTGGAAGATAAGAAAAGAGTACTGATCGAGAAAATCAAAAATATTATTGTGGAATTGGTTTATTATTCGGAAGAACAGCCGAAAGTTAACCTTTCCGATTATTTAAGTGGAAAACTCAATTACGACTACACCTATTTAGCCAACCTTTTTTCTGAGAGTCAAAGTACAACCATCGAGCATTTTTTTCTCGACCACAAAATCGAAAGGGTCAAAGAATTGCTGGTGTATGATGAGTTAAGTCTGACCGAAATCGCCTATAAACTGCACTACAGCAGTGTGGCCCACCTGTCGAACCAATTTAGAAAAATGACCGGATTAACCCCATCCGGCTACAAGAATCTTAAGCTGAAAAGGCGCAAAGCACCCGAGAATGTGTGAAAGATGTAAGTTTTAAATAAAGTTGTGTAACTTGTATCCTGTTACAAATCATCAACTTTGTTTTATTAATACTTATTATTCAAATCACATATGTGAAAATAGACTACAAAAATATTTAATGGCTTTAAATCACAACTGAAAGTACAGGATGAATTTTATTTGTACCGGATTTTGTTGCAAATCAGATGCCCGTTAAGGCAGGTTGAGTGGTAAAAAATATTGACTCAAAAAATAAATCACAAAACCGCACCCTTTGAATCGTTTAGGAAAACCCGGAGAATACTTCCTATTTTTATTTTCATTGTTTCTGATGTTCATTCATCTGTTAAAGAAACAACGATCGAAAATGAAGGTGTTATCTGCCCGGCAAAGGTTATATTATTACTCAACATCGTTCGACTGAAAGCTCCATAAGAGTTTGTATTTCAGTTGTCTGAATTAAAACATTTTACTACTTGAATGTTTCGGCCCTAAAATAAGTCCTGGAACAACAATTGGGTAAAATTCCGGATCGCCAGGAAGTACTGCTACAAAGCATTTTGATGACAATCAAAGTGGAGTCATCACTGGTGTTATTCCCAAATCCAGACTTTTATTTTATTTCAAAGGTTGCTGTTAGCTAATCCTTTGGTCGGTTTTCGGAATGAAAACCGTTTAACTACTATTCCACCAAAGCAATGGCTTGATTGCAAACGAATTAAAGCCGGAAATCATTAACGTTTATTACAAAACAATCTGAAGGGCTTAAAAATACATCAGTTAAATTCATTCATAGATAATTATAAAGATGAAGCTCTATATCAAAAATATGGTGGGTAATAGATGTAAAACGCTTGTAAAATCCGAGATTAAAAAACTCGGATTGAACCTCATATTGGTAGAATTAGGTGAAGTCGAAATCGCTGATATCATTGTCCATGAACAAAGAAATCTGCTCAATGAAAATCTGAAAAAGCTGGGACTTGAGCTTTTGGACAACAAGAAAAGCATGATAGTTGAAAGGATAAAAACCAGGATCATTGAATTGGTCCATTATTCAGACAAACGGTTAAGAGTAAAGCTTTCATTTTATCTAAGCGAAAAACTGGAATACGACTATACTTATTTGGCCAATATATTTTCAGAAAACCAGGGTATTACAATTGAACAGTTCTTTCTTAATCACAAGATTGAACGGGTCAAGGAATTGCTTGTATACGATGAGATCAGTCTTACCGAAATTGCCGATAAAATGCAATACAGTAGTGTCGGACATTTGTCGAACCAATTTAGAAAAATAACCGGGATGACTCCTACTAATTACAAGCTACTTAGGCTTAAAAAGCGTATACCGCTCGAAGAGATGTAAAATTTGTAAGATGGATGAAGAGATAAACCCTCTTCATTCATAATACTTGTTGAATAATAATAATAACTTTGAGTTCCCGAAAGTAAATCAATTGATGAAGTTGCGGGCTTTCGTAAATATCTCAAACATATTCCATGACTCAAGAAGATTTTAACGTAAAGGTACTGGGTGATAGAACAATAATGTCTCCGCTGAAACCATCATTTCACCCCGAAGGTATATCGTTTGGATTTATTGAAAATCACGACCGGGTTTTATTGGATGCATCGCTGGAGAATTTTAAACTTTGCCAGGAAAACGGCGAAACTCCTTTTTCCTTTGAAAAGGCGGGACCACACAAGCATCTTTATTTCGAGGCTTCAAAGACCAAAGTTGCCATTGTAACCTGTGGCGGGTTGTGTCCAGGTTTAAATAATGTGATACGTAGTGTCGTAAACGAACTTCATTACAGGTATAACGTTAATAATGTTATTGGAATCCAATATGGGTATGAAGGATTTATTTCAAAATACAATCATCCGGTAATCGATCTTACGCCGCAGCGAGTTGAGAGCATCCACCTTTTCGGAGGAACCATCCTGGGATCTTCCCGGGGATTGCAAGATACCGGAGAGATTGTTGATGCACTTATTTCACTCGATGTAAATATCTTGTTTTGCATTGGCGGCGATGGCACCCTGCGTGGAGCGCATGCCATACATGAAGAAATATCGCGTCGTAATCTTGATATTGCAGTTGCCGGAATCCCCAAAACTATTGATAATGACATTAACCTGATTGATAAATCATTTGGATTTGAAACTGCATTTGACATTGCCAACGAAATCATTCGCTGTGCGCATAACGAAGCGATTGGAGCCTATAACGGAATATCAGTATTAAAACTAATGGGTCGTGATTCTGGTTTTATCGCTGCATATGCTGCTCTTTCAATGCAAGCAGCAAATTTTGTACTTGTTCCCGAGATGAAGTTTGATTTGCACGGTTCGAAAGGATTATTGAATGCATTGCGCAAACGCCTCGAAAGCCGTCATCATGCAGTTATTGTAGCTGCCGAAGGTGCCGGACAACACTTTTTTGAAGGCGATACTTTTGAAAAAGATGCCTCAGGTAATAAAAAAAACAAGGATATTGGGTTGTATTTGAAAGAGAAAATATCAGAGGAATTCAAATCGAGGAATATTCCGTTTTCACTGAAATACATTGATCCAAGCTATATTATTCGGAGCGCTCCGGCCAATGCCAGCGATAGCAAGTTTTGCAGTCTTCTCGGACAAAATGCTGTTCATGCAGCAATGGCCGGCAAAACAGATTTTGTGATCGGTCACTGGAATAACTTGTTTACACTGTTGCCTATACCAATCTCAGTCTCACAACGAAAGAAAATTGATGTGGAAGGTGAATTGTGGTGGAATGTTTTGGAGACCACCGGACAGCCTGTGTCGATGAATAACCAGGCGTAGGCGCAAAGGATCAGGAGAGTGAGAAAATTTAAGAAGGATAGTTAGGAATTCACATCCCCCAAAAATGTGTGAAATATGTAAGTTTTTCTAATATTTGTGTAACATTTTACCTTTTAAAGTTGCCTATCTTAGTTTTTTCAAAACTCAAATTTTGAATATGAAAGAAAAAGACAACTATACAAACCTTGCTGACAGGCGGACAGGTAAAATCGAGGTTCATAATATTGGGGTATTTCTGTTGTATTCTGCAGGTGAAGATTATTACGATATCTATCAGGATGAGAAGGATATCGAACCAAAGATTATTTCCGAAACCGATATAAATTGAGTTGAAATCACCAATATGCAGTGATTTTTATTTCCGTCGTTATCCTTAAGTCATCACAAAGAACTGCAGACACACATAACCCAAAAATGTGTGAATTATGTAATATAATCTAAGAGTTGTGTAACATTTGTCATGTTAAAGATGCTCAACTTAGGTCTTTCAAAAATCAATAAAAAAGATGAAAAAAAAGGACGAAGATATCCACCAGTCAACTAGTCTGAAAATCAGTAAAGAGAATAAGAGTGTTCCGGCCCACCCTATGTATTCAGCAGGTGAAGATTTTTACAGTATGTATCATGAAGATAAGAGTTTACAGCAACAAAAAATTAAAACAAAAATATGAAAAAGGTATTGATTGCGCTCGATTATGATCCAACCGCTAAAAAAGTGGCTGAAGTTGGCTTTGAATTCGCAAAAGCGATGGGAGCCGAGGTTGTATTAATACACGTGATCTCCGATCCGGTGTATTATTCTTCGACAGATTATTCTCCGATTATGGGATTTACCGGTTATATGAATACAGATCCGTTGCAACTAAACACCATTGAGGTGCTGAAAACCGCCTCCCTGAATTTTCTTGATAAGACGAGAAGTCACCTTGGCGATAGTAACATTCAAACAGTTGTTGAAGAAGGTGATTTTGCTGAAACCATCGTAAAGACTGCGAAAAAATTGCATGTTGATTTAATTGTTTTGGGTTCACACAGTCAGAAATGGCTTGAAAATATTATGATGGGAAGTGTAACGGAAGAGGTTCTGCGCCAATCGACTATACCGCTTTTCATCATTCCCACCCGGAAACGAAAGAACTAAAAAATACAATTCAAACCTCTTATAATTAAGCAAATGAAATATTCAATGGATAAATCATTTGGAAAATGTGTGAATGATGTAATTCTTTAATGAAATTGTGTAACAGCTAGGAAAACATTACCAATTACCTTTACTCTCATAAATTAATAATTAAAAACAACAAAATGAAAAAGTCAATTTTTGGAATCTTAATGATTTTCATGTTCAGTGCAACAATGGCATTTGCTGGCGAAGCGAATGTAAAGGCAGCTTCGGATAATTCTGCTGCAATAGTAAAAACAGAGAATAAGTTATCTGCAGAAGAGGTAGCCACTTTAACGAAACGTGTTGAAGAAATCCGCAGCATGGATAAATCTGCAATGACAGTTGCTGAAAAACGTGTGTTGAGAAAAGAAGTTAAAGGGATTAAAGAAAATGTACGCAAAAATGGCGAAATCATTTATATTAGTGGTGGTACTCTTTTACTGATTATCCTTATCATCGTTTTGATCTAATCAACGATAATTTGTTATGCCTCTGGAGAATAGTCGTGGTAAATTTGTTATCAATCTTATGAGGCAGGGATGAAAAATCGCAATTAATATATTAAAATATGCAATACTATATGTATTGCATATTTTATTACTTGAAATTCAAGAGATCCGCAACAGTCCGGAAGAGAGCAGGACATGTCAGTTTGCGGATGTAAGTTCAAAAAGGCATGAAATCGCTCAGTTTAAATAATGTGAGAATACATTTCCTAACTCCTTTTATTCGACAGCTGCTTATCACCTGTCTGATTTTAATTGGTTCCTATAATAAGGCATCTGCACAAAAATATTTTCAACAAGAGGTCAATTATAAGGTGCAAGTCGCACTTGATGATAAACGCAATGAACTAAATGCATTTGAATCAATTGAATATATTAATAACTCTCCCGACACCCTTCATTTTATATATTTTCATCTGTGGCCCAACGGTTATAAAAATAATAACACCGAATTAGCGAAACAATTATTCAGTTCGAAAGGGCGGGAAAAGTTGTTCGATGATCCGGAACTGAGCGGATATATTGACTCATTGGACTTTAAAATCAATGACCAGCAGATCAAATGGAATTTATTGCCAGATCAGCCCGATATTTGCCAACTATGGTTAAAGAAAGGTTTAATACATGGCGACACGCTAAAAATCACGACTCCTTTTCATGTAAAAATACCTAAAGGTGTGACATCCAGGCTGGGACATATCGGCGAATCCTATCAAATTTCGCAATGGTATCCCAAACCTGCTGTTTACGACAACGCTGGCTGGCATCAGATGTCCTATCAGGATCAGGGTGAATTCTACTCCGAATTTGGCAGTTTCGATGTTAGTATTACCTTGCCGGCTAACTACATAGTTGGTGCAACAGGCAACCTCCAAAACGAAAAAGAAGCGGAAATGCTGGATAAACTTGCAGCCGACACTTCCTGGATCTCAACCGTAGATTTTGAAAATGTTGATTTTCCAGCTTCATCCAAACAGTTGAAAACACTTCGATATACTGAAAATAACATCCACGATTTCGCATGGTTTGCCGATAAGCGCTTCCATGTTTTGAAAGGGAAAGTGAAACTTCCTGACTCAGGAAGGGAAGTAACCTCATGGGTGATGTTTACCAACCAACAGGCTGAAATCTGGAAAGATGCCATTCCCTACGTGAACAATGCAATCGCCTGGTTTTCGAAATGGAATGGGGAATATCCGTATCAAAGCTTCACCGCAGTACAAAGTGCCCTGAATGCCGGAGACGGAATGGAATATCCGGGCATTACAGTAATCGGCATGGTGACAGATGCCTATACGCTTGACGAAGTAATTACACATGAGATCGGTCATTGCTGGTATTACAGTGCACTTGGATCAGATGAGCGTCGGTATCCATTTATGGATGAAGGCATCACCAGCTCGAATGAAGTGCGTTATATGAACGAAAGATATCCCCAAAAAAAGCTTTGGGAGGTTTATCTCAATAATAAGAAACTGGCAAAATTCTTTCATATCGACAAAATGCCGGTCAGGCAAATGCTTGAATTCGAGTGGATGGCCCAGGCCCGCGAGAACCTCGAACAACCAATTAACCTTACATCATCAGATTATAACACTTTGAACTACAGCCTTATTATTTACAATAAAGCTGGGGCAGGATTTAAATACCTGAGGTCTTATCTTGGAGATTCAATATACGATTCGGCAATGCATGACTATTACCGCGATTGGAAATTCAAACATCCTCAACCAGATGATCTTCAAAAATCGTTTGAAGTCTCTACAGGAAAAGATTTAACCTGGTTTTTTAGTGATTTTATTGGCACCACCAAACGGTTAGATTACGAAGTGGTTCGTCTGAAGGATCAGCAGTTGCTTGTAAAGAACAATGGGGAGTTGGTTTCTCCATTGGTGATTTCGGGTATGATTGGCGATTCAATCTGCTTTGAGAAATGGGTTGATGGGTTTGATGGACAGCGATGGGTAGAACTTCCCCGGGGTGATTACACTGAAATAAAAATTGATCCGCGGCATGTGATGCCTGAATTATACAGGCTCAACAACAATATCCGTAAAACAGGAATTTTTCCTAAGTCCGATCCAATTCGCACTCAGCTCTACTTTTCGCTCGAAGATCCTGAAAAACGATACCTGATGTATATCCCGGCCCTTAACTGGACCCGGGAAAACGGCTTAATGATTGGTGTGGCATTGCACAACGGATTCCTGACGCCAAAACCGTTCGAATATTTTGTGATGCCTTTCTATGCATTCAATAAATCAGGTCTTGCTGGGTTTGGGAAAGTTGCTTACAATATTACACCCTTCGAAAAATTAATAAGGATGGCAACCTTCTCGCTCGAAGGTACACAATTCGGCGCACCCGGCGATCAAAACTATCATAACCTAAAAGCGGGATTGGATCTCTATTTCAGGCAAAGGAAGATGAATAACCCGTTAACCCAGAAGGTTTATGGTAAATATATCGCAGCATCCGATCTTTCTCAGATTGAACTGCAGAAGAAGGCAACGCTGAGTTCTTACCTTCAGTTTGGATATCAGCTTGACAGGAGCAGCATCATCAATCCATTCAGTCTGTTAACTTCAGTCGAATCAGGACCGTCATTTCTGAAAACATCAGTGGAGCTTAATTATAAGTTAAGCTACTATGGAAAGAGAAAAGGATTGGATATGAGATTGTTCGCAGGAACAATGCTGAAAGATAATCCGAATATTCCTTTTTGTGCGCTCTCAGCCAGTGGCAGAGGGGGACGGGAGCAATATCTTTACGACGGCACCTATCCTGATCGTTTCAGCGTTTTCCCAACCACCTTCTGGTCAAGACAGATGACTTTCACTGAAGGCGGGCTTGTATCGCCTGTTAACGAAATGCTTGGATTTAGCCGGTGGCTTATTTCTTTATCATTAACCAGCAATTTGCCGGGTAAAGCCAATAAGATACCAATCAAGCCATTTGTTAATTTTCTCTTAAACGATCATGGTCTTTCAACAGGTCATAATTCTCCTTTCTTTTACGAAGCAGGATTAAAAGCGGGATTGTGGAACTTTTTCGAGATTTATTTTCCTTTAATTGTTTCAGGAAACATTCAATCAATCACGGGATCAGTTAAAGATAGAATACGTCTGGTCTTTAATCTTAATTCTTTTAACCAGGTCAAATTAAATTCAGGGTTTGGGATCCAAATCAAATGATTGATTGTTACTTGAGCAGACAACATATTTGTGTTTATTGAAATATTCATAACGCCACTAAATTTATAAAGATGTTTATTGACTATTATAAAATTTTAGGGATCGATAAAACGGCATTGCCAAAGGACATTAAAAGCGCCTACCGGAAATTAGCCCGTAAGTATCACCCCGATTTGAATCCAAATGACAAGGATGCAAACAAGAATTTTCAACAGATCAACGAAGCAAATGAAGTATTGAGCGATCCCGAAAAACGGAAGAAATACGATGAATACGGAAAAGACTGGCAACATGCCGATGAATTTGAAAAACAAAAACAGTATCAGCAGCAATCGTCCAATTCCCGTGGATCTGGCTTTTCTCAAGGACAATCCGGTGGTGATTTTTCTGATTTCTTTGAATCAATGTTTGGCGGGGCTGCTGGTGGAAGCAGAGGCAGACAAGCAAAATACCGTGGTGAAGATTTCAATGCAGAATTAAAGCTCGAGTTGATTGATGCCTCAAAGACACAAAAACAGACATTAACTGTCAATGGGGCAAAGATAAGGCTTACTATTCCGGCCGGAATTGAGAACGGGCAAACTATCAAAATTGCGGGACATGGCGGACCAGGAATTAATGGCGGGCCAAATGGTGATTTATACATTACGTTTTCAATTGCCAATCACGCGAAAATTAAACGCCTGGGCGACAATTTGTATACCTCGGTAGATTTGGATTTATACACCGCAGTTTTGGGTGGCGAAATCACAATCGATACGTTAAGTGGCCAGGTAAAACTAAAAGTTGCTCCTGAAACACAAAACGGCAGTAAGATAAAATTAAAAGGTAAGGGATTTCCGGTTTATAAAAAAGAGGGACAGTTTGGAGATTTGTATGTGACCTATAATGTCACAATCCCAACAAATTTGACGGATAAGCAAAAAGAATTATTCACTGAATTGTCTAAATCGTAATTTTTAAAACAGAAGCCATGCAAACAAAAAATTTAATAGCTGTCAATGAATTCTGTATCAATCACAATATCGAAGTTTCATTTATCAGTTCATTGCAGGAAACCGGATTGATCGAGATTGCTTTTGTTGAGGAAGCAGCATATATCGATGTAGAACAGCTTCTACAGGTTGAGAAATTTATTCGTTTCTATTACGACTTGGATATTAATCTCGAAGGCATTGAAACCATTACCCATTTGTTGCAGCGAATGAATGCAATGCAGGATGAAATTACTTTGTTACATAACAGGCTAAGTCTGTATGAGTAAATTGAAAACCTATATCAGGATAACTTTAAAAGCAATCGCTTGGGTGGCAGTAAGTCTTGTGCTTATTTTCATCCTGATTGCTGTGCTTATCCAAATTCCGGCTATTCAAACAAAAATCGTTCACTTTGCCACGACCTATATCGGCGATAAAACGCATACAAAGGTCGAAATAAAGAATGTTGGCATATCGTTCCCCAAATCAGTCGTCCTTGAAGGTCTTTATCTCGAAGATCTCAAAAAAGACACATTAGTATACGCCGAAAAGGCAAAAGTAAATATGGCACTTTACGACTTATTGCATAATAAGATAGCGATAAGTTCGTTTACACTCGAAGACGCGACTATCAGGCTTCATAGCACCAAAACTGATCCGGTTTTCAATTATAATTTTCTGCTTACGGCATTTAGCGATACAACCAGCAAGGTAAACACCCCTTCCAAATGGACCTTTAGCCTTGATAAGGTGGATTTGCAAAACGTCAGGTTTACTTACAATGACGAGTTTGCTGGGATGAATGTATTCGTTACGCTGCAAAAATCGGAATTTACTGTGGATGCGATCGATCCCGGAAAATCTCTTTATCAGTTCGATAAATTGTTTGTGGAAGGTTTAACAACAACTGTTGTGGCAAGTAAATCCGAAAACACAAAGAGTGGTCAATCTACAAGTATTTTGCCAAAAATAGGTGCAAAAGATCTTCAGCTCGTTAATTCAACGGTAAGTTACACTGATTCCGTTGGTTATCTGTCTGTTATTTCAGTCATCGACGAATGTGAGCTTAAAGATGCCTCCATCGATTTGCAAAAGCAGCTTTTGTCTTCTGATTATTTGTCCTTGTCGAAAAGCAAAATTCAATACCATACCTTCAATCCGGAATTAAAATCAGGCGCAGGAAATGTGGCTCCGGTTTCAACGTCAGGAAACAATTGGAAAATTACATTGAATCAAATTGAATTGAAGGACGATTCGCTTAATTACAAATCGGGGAATAAGCCTCCTGTAAAAAACGTATTTGATCCTGATTACCTGGAATACACTAATTTAACGCTTGATGCGACTAATTTCTTATATTCCACTGATCTGACAAAAGTTTCGGTAACAAAATTCCGAGCTACCGATCAGAATAACTTTGCAATTACCAGTTTTGAAACAGATTTCAGTATGGATCAGCATTCCATCACTGCAAAGAAACTGAAAGCAAGCACCGCCAACTCCAGCATTGAAGCTGATTTCAACCTGCAATATTCATCAATGGCTACATTGATAGATTCAATGCAATTCAGCAATATTAACCTGGATCTGAAAAATCTGAAATTTATAAACTCCGATCTTCTTTATTTCAAATCGAACCTTGTCCGGCAATCCTTCTTTAAAAATAGCCGGAATATTACTACTGCGTCAGGAAGATTAAGCGGGCAGATGAATAGTCTTACGGGGAAAAATCTGGTAATTCGTACCGGAGTTAATACGATCGTAAAGTCCGATTTCATTATCAGGGGATTGCCGGAAGCTCAAACTGCATTTTATGATTTTCCCAACCTAAGCATCGTTTCAGGGAAGCAGGATATTGTAATGATAGCCGACACAATGATTCCTAAAAGCATTGAAATTCCTGAAAATTTAAGCCTGCAGGCGGTTTTTAAAGGAAAGATGAAGTCATTCGAATCAACAGCTAATATAACCAGCAGTTTTGGAGCTGCAAATCTTGTTGCATCAATTGATCCGGTTGAAAACTTCAGTGGCAAAGTGACCTTAATTGATTTAGATTTAGGTAAATTGCTTAAAGATACTGTACTTTATGGACCTGTATCATTAATGGCAGAAGCAAACGGACAAGGATTGGATACAAATACGGTCAAAGCAAAAATCAAAGCCGATGTAACCTCAATTTATCTGAACAAATATACCTATCACAAGCTTACGTTGGATGGTAATGTTACCGGCAAACAATTCGACGGAAAAATTAACAGCAACGACGAAAATTTAGTATTCGATTTTGACGGACTTGTAAACCTAAATGCGAACAGTGAAAGCTATAAATTCCGATTGGACGTGAAGGGAGCTGACCTTCAAAAGCTCAAACTCTCCAAAAATGATTTACGGGTCGCTTTTGTTGCAACTGCTGATATAAAAGGCGGTTCAGCTACTAAAATGAATGGGACGGCTGGAATCGCGAATATAATTGTTGCAAAGGACGCAAAGAAGTATGTACTCGATTCCTTTTTAACAGCATCGTTAAACGAACCTAACAAAAGTGAAATAAGTGTCACCAGTGCACTTATCGATATCAAATACACCGGAACTGTTTCTCCTGAGGCACTTCCTGAATTGCTTAATCAATTCATAAACAACTATTTTCCAGTTTCAGAATCTAATCAGGTATTAAAGAAAAGTGAGCAGTCAAATTTCAGTTTTGAGATAAAGCTTCACAATCATCCCATTCTTTCGAAAGTTCTCCTTCCTCAGTTGAAGGAATTCGAGCCGGGAATCATTCAGGGAAGTTATGACAGTCAGAAAAACGACATGAAACTGAATGCGTCCATCAAAAAAATAGTTTATGGAACCACCGAAATTAATGACTTTGCGGTCGTAGTGAATTCAGACAACACTGTTCTGAATTATAAGATATCAAGCAGTGGTATTTCAAATTCACAAGTCAAATTGGAGAACTTTTCGTTTGACGGAAAGCTTTCTGGTGGCAAAATATTTGCAAATATCTCATCAACTGACGGTAAGAAAAACAAGATTCTGATTAAGTCGCAGATTAGTAAGGATAAGGATAACTACAGGCTTGCGCTCGATCCAAAAGAATTCTACCTGATGAACAATCGGTGGGATATTGCAGCTGATAATTATATTGAATTCGGAAAGAATGGTTTTCGGATCCATCATCTTTTCATTAATCATTCAGAAAGTCAGATCAATATCGCCTCCGTTCATGATCAATTCAATGATGACCTGAACATCGCCATCAAAAATTTCAGGTTGGATGATATTTCACAGATTATCGAAAAAGACACGAGCCTTGTGAAAGGCAATGTTGATGGAAATGTATTACTTAAAAGAGTAAACAATTCGTATGGTTTGGTAACTGATGCAAAAATAAGTAACCTGAATGTTCACGATGTTCCCATCGGAAATCTTACCTTAAAGGCCAATAATTCAACGGCTGATAAATTTGAAATAGGTGTGGATTTAGCCGGTCCCGATAATAATCTAACCGCAAACGGATATTTTATCCCGAATGGCGGCGATAATTCTATTAATATTAAGACCGATATTCAATCGCTTTCGTTGAAAACTGTTCAGGCATTTTCAATGGGACAGATTACGGAATCCGCAGGAACACTCATGGGAAGTTTTTTGGCGGAAGGTAAAGCGAGCGCACCAGACATTACCGGGGAACTTGTTTTTAACAATGCCTTTGTGAAACCCGCCTACCTCAATAATCGTCTTGAATTAAAGCATGAAACAATTCAGCTGAAAAAAGACGGAATTTACTTTAACGCTTTTACCATGTTAGATGCGACTAAGAATAAAGCAACTATTGATGGTTCAGTGCAAATGAAACAATTCTCGGATTTTATTTTTGCATTAAAGGTCAATACGAAAGACTTTTTATTATTCAACACCACTCCGAAGGATAAAAATGATTTCTTCGGTCGGATGGTCGTTGACAGCAAAATTGAAGTAAACGGGCCAATGAATCTGCCGGTTGTGAAGGCAAAGGTGAAAATGAAAAAAGGCTCAAACTTTACTTTTGCTGTTCCTGAAGACAAATTGACAACCGATAAAGGAGAAGATGTAGTAGAATTTGATAATTCACTAAAATTCAATCCAATTCTACTCAGGGGAGAGAAAAAGAAAGAACAAGTATCGGGTATGACCGGATTTGATCTCTCATCCATTATTGAAATTGATCAGGAGGCGACACTCCGGTTACTAATGGATCCCGCTTCAACCGACTCGTTAGTGGTTAAAGGCGAGGCTGCTTTAAGTTTTACGATGGACCAGAGCGGGAAAATGAGTCTTACCGGCGCCTATAATTTAAATGAAGGAAGTTACCTTGTATCATTGGAGTCGGTCATAAAAAAGAAGTTTGAGATTAAAGCCGGAAGCACAATTATTTGGAACGGCGACCCGCTGGATGCCGCCATATCGATTGATGCGGTCTATTCTGTCAGGGCTTCACCCTATGATCTTGTTGCTGATCAGATTTCAGGCTTGAGTGATGTTGACCAGGGGGGTTATAAGCAACGTTATCCATTTATGGTCTTATTGAAACTTCGCGGAGAAATATTACATCCTGAAATAAGTTTTGAAATTCAGTTATCACCTGAGGATAAAGGGATTTTGGGTGGAGCTGTAAACCAGAAACTAAGCCTGTTAAATGAAGATCCGTCGGCATTAAACAAACAGGTTTTTGCATTACTGGTATTGGGCAGGTTTATTCAGGAAAATCCATTTCAGTCTGAATCGGGTGGAACTTCAGCTTTAATCCGGTCAACGGTAGGCAAATTTTTATCTGCTCAGTTGAACCAGTTGAGTTCAAAACTGATACCTGGTGTGGAATTAAACTTTGATATTCAATCGTATGATGATTATACATCGGGGCAAGCACAGGGGAGAACACAAGTCGAAATTGGTGTTAAAAAGCAACTCTTTAACGAACGAATGTCAGTTCAGGTTGGCGGCGCAGTTGACGTGGAAGGAGCAAGGGCGCAACAAAATTCGATAAACGATATTACGAGTGACGTAACATTAGAATATAAACTGACGAAAGATGGTCGTTTCAGAATGAAAGGATTCAGACACAATCAGTACGAAGGGGCGATTGATGGTCAGTTGGTTGAAACCGGAATCGGGGTTGTATTCGTACGCGATTTCAACCAATGGAACAGACTATTCAAAACGCGAAAAAGCAGGATTGATTCATCGAAAATAGTAAACAAAAATGATACGATTATCTCGAAATAGAATCTTACTAATGCTTGCCTGTCTGCTGCTGGCAGCATGCAGTGGTACAAGAAATTTGCCGAAAGGTGACAAGCTTTATACGGGTGCCGAGATTAAATTGGAATCAGCTGAGAAAATCAATATTAAATTTATCAAAACTGTTGCTGAAGCGGGTGTTCGTCCTGCACCCAATAAGAGGTTTTTAGGAATGCGTCCTAAATTGTGGATGCATAATACAGCCGGTGAAAATCCCAAAAACATGGTTACTAAGTGGTTTAAAAAAATTGGCGAAGCTCCCGTAGTGATGCGCAATGTTAAACCGGGAGTAACATCAGAAATAATCGATGCAAAGCTTTTTAATATTGGCATTTTCAAAAGTTATACGGAATCCAAAATCGTTGAAAAGAAGCACACTTTCAAAGTGATTTACACCAGTCACGTTCATAAGCCGTTTGTCGTAAAAGAGGTGACCTACAATATTTCAGATGATAGTTTAAGTCATCTGATCATTGGCGAAAAAGATAAATCAATCATTAAACCGGGTGAAGATTACAACCTGGATAAACTAAAAATGGAAAGGATCCGGATAGATGCATTTTTAAAGAACAATGGATATTTCTATTTCAACCCCGATTTTTTACTGTTTAAAGCCGATACTTCAAATACCGACCGGAATGTCACATTTAAATTAACTTTAAAAGACAGTATACCGCAAAATGCAATAACCGTTTATCGCATTAACAATGTCTATGTCAATCAGAACTATTCGTTAAACGACAGGCGTTCAAATATTCCGAAAGACACGGTAAGGTATGAGAATATTGTGTTTTTTGGGAATGAAACCCGAATGAAAATGAAACAAAAAGTGATTTATGAATCGATTTATTTGCGGAAACCGGAGGTTTTTTCAAGATTGAATCACATGATCACACTGAACCGTTTAATGTCAATGGGTAATTTCAAATTAGTCCAGGTGAACTTTTCAGAAAAAGACACCAAAGCATCAGGATTACTGGACGTGGATATTCTAATGACTCCACTTCCAAAGCGGACTTTCAGGGCTGGAATTGACATCGTTACAAAATCAAATAATTTTACGGGCCCACGGATGAATGTTAGTCTGCTGAACAGAAATACCTTTAAAGGGGCAGAATTATTAAGTACGAGCCTGGCCGGATCCTTTGAGACACAGCTGAGCGGCAGCAGCCAGAATTTATTTTCTTATTCGTGGAATCCGCAGGTTGAATTGTCGTATCCGCGCTTTCTTCTTCCTTTTAATTTAAAGCGAACGAGCAGTATATACATCCCCAGAACGCATTTTTTAATATCATACAACTATCTGAGTAGAGTCAGTTATTTTGACATGCGTACATTCCAATTCGTTTTTGGCTATAAATGGAAAGAGAATATACTGAAAGAACATGAACTGAACCCAATAGATGTTAGTTACACCACGGTCACGAACAAGTCAGCTGAGTTTTTGGCTTTAATAAACAAGAATCCATTTCTGGCGAAAAGCTACGAAGAGAAATTTATTGCAGGCGGAAGTTATTCATTTACTTATAACGAGCAGGTCATCCCCGGAAAAAAGGTGCAATCCTTTTTCCATTTGGCCACAGAACTGACCGGGAATGTTTTTTCGTTGGTAAACGCAATTGCCGGACAAAAGGTATCATCTGATAATCCATCCACAATAGCTGGTTCTATCTATTCACAATACGCGAAAATTAGCATTGATGGCCGTGGTTTTTACAATTTCGCAAATAAAGATAGATTGGTAATGAGGCTTTTTGCAGGGGTAGCCAAGCCTTATGGCAACTCTTCGGTATTGCCTTATTCAAAACAGTTTTTCAGTGGCGGTCCTAACAGTATTCGCGCTTTTCATATCAATTCTGTTGGTCCGGGTACTTATCAGCAGAATCCGGATAGTATTGGCTTTTCACAATTAGGCGGTGACATTAAATTTGAATCGAATTTAGAATATCGGTTTGGTATTTTTAAGTATTTTAAAGGAGCTGTATTCCTTGATGCAGGAAATGTATGGTTGCTAAAAGCCAATCCTTCGGGAATGGGAACCCCGTTTGTGTTTTCAAAATTTTTGAAAGAGCTGGCTGTTGGAACCGGAGTGGGATTGAGAGTTGATGTTTCCTTTTTTATTTTAAGGTTCGATCTTGCAATGCCTTTGAGTAAGCCCTGGCTCGAAGAAAATCACCGGTGGGTAGGTAATCAAATAGACTTTGGAAGTTCTACCTGGAGGAATGAAAACCTTATTTTAAATGTGGCAATCGGATATCCTTTTTAGCCGGCTAAAAATGTTTGTTCTGATGGGTTACAAATAGTATATTGCGTTGTCGTTGTAAAACACATAAATATGCCGCAGGCACAATCATTTGAAACGAATTAAATGCTGTTAATGGAAAACTACTGGAGCTATTCCCTGACCGTTTTTATGGCATTTTTTGCCATTATGAACCCGCTTGTTAACATTCCTATTTTCGTAAAGTTAACCGAAGGAATCGATAAAAGGAAAAAAAGGGGAATTGCTAAAACGGCTAATATTGTTGCCTTTATCATTGTTGTCGCCTTTATTTTAATGGGTAAATACATATTCGAGATTTTCGGTCTGACAATTCCTTCATTCAAAGTTTTTGGTGGAGTTTTGATCTTTTATATCGGATTCGATATGCTCCAAACAAAGAAAAGCAGCACGCACCTGAAAGACAAACCTGTATTTGACGAAAGTATCGCCATTTCTCCATTGGCCATTCCTATAATGGCAGGTCCCGGAACCATTGTTACCGGAATGAACTTTGTTGTAAACGCCAACTTTCTTCAGGTGTTTATCACCATATTGATCTTCGCCCTGATTGTGTTTTTTACCTACATGGCTTTTATATATAGCAATTACATTGTCAGGCTGGTAGGCGAAAATAACTTTGTAATCATTGGCAAAATCATGGGTATTATTATCGGCGTACTCGGCGCTAATATGTTGATCGAAGGAATCAAACTGGCATTCAATATTTAAATGCCTAATGTGTGAATCATGTAACTTATTCCTAAACTTATGTAACAGGAACCAGGATAAGAGGATCTAACTTTGCGCGAAAGATTATCAATCTTATTCTGATAAATGGAAACTAAAAACATTACTCCGGAAACCAAATCCGCAGCAACTGCTATTGAAGAGACGATAAAACCGCCGGTTAATCGTCCTGGTAAAGATAAAACGATATCACCTCCGGTTGATCCTCCCGCAAAAGTTGAAACGATAACACCACCTCCGGTTGATCCTCCGGGTAAATTCCATACGTTTCTGCATGGACGCGCTATCTGGTTCGTTGGAGCAATCCTCCTTATCATTGCCGGAATATTCGGGTACAACTGGGCATTTGGAAAGCCAAAGGTGGTTTACACCACTGCTCCTATTGAACGCGGCGATGTTGAAAATACGGTACTGGCGGCCGGACTCATCCAACCAATTAAGTATGTCGATGTCGGAGCCCAAACTTCCGGCAAGTTAAAATCGCTAAAAGTCAAAAAGGGCGATCGGGTTGAAGAGAGCCAGTTGCTGGCAGAAATTGATCCGGTACTTGCTGAAACAGCCCTTAAATCGGCAAGTGCAACGCACGAAAATATGACATCACAACGTGCTGTAAGAGAGGCCGAACTTGTGCTTGCCAAATTGCAGCGCGATCGCAACGATTTGCTTTTTTCACACCAGGTGATCTCTGCCAACGAACGTGATATTACCAAAGCAGCTTACGACGTCGCTTTCGCCGATGCCGCAGCGCTTTCTGCGCAAATGAAGCAGGCAAGCGCTTCTGTAAATACTGCCAAAGCAAATCTTGGTTATACCCAAATTACGGCACCGATGGCGGGCGAAGTTGTTTCCATTACGGCCCTCGAAGGGCAAACTCTCAATGCAAATCAGTCGGCTCCTGTTATTTTACGGATTGCCAATCTCGATACTGTTACTGTCTGGGCCCAGGTTTCTGAGGCAGATATCGACCGCGTTAAACTCAATCAGGATGTTTATTTCACTGTTCTTGGTCAGTCCAAACACTGGGATGGCAAAGTCAGACAAATACTACCCACTCCGGAACTCATTAATAACGTTGTATTCTACGATGTCTTGTTCGATATAGTGAATCCCAAACGGGAACTGCACATTCAAATGACAGCGCAGGTTTTCATCGTGTTGTCGCAGGCAAAAGATGTTTTACTGATACCAACCGCCGCCGTAGGAAACGCTGGCGAAGGTGCTGAAATTCAGGTTCAGGTAATGAAAGCGGATAAAAGTATCGAAATACGTACAATCAAAATTGGCATTAAAGGTGAGATCTCTACCGAGGTTACAGAAGGTCTTAAAGAGAAAGAATTGGTTGTAATCAGTGAAATCAGAGAAAAGGTCAATACAAAAAACGCACTAAGCGACCAAAAGAGGACACGATGACATTACCACTTCTTGAATTAAAAGGTGTTAGTCGCACTTATACAACCGGGGGTGTGCCGCTTACAGTACTCAAAGATGTAAGCATCACGATTCAGGACGGCGAATTTGTTGCCATTATGGGCGCATCCGGCTCGGGCAAGTCTACCTTAATGAACATTATCGGCTGTCTTGACAAACCAACTGTGGGGACTTACCACGTGAGAGGTATAGAGGTAGCAAGTCTGAACGGAGATGAACTTGCAGCGCTGAGGCGCGATACTTTCGGCTTCATATTTCAGCGATACAACCTGATGTCCGATCTGAGTGCCATCGAAAACGCAGAGGTACCGGCCATCTACCGGGGCATGGTGAAAAACCAGCGGGAGGCACGCGCCACCGACATATTGAAGGAATTAGGACTTGGCGACCGGTTGAAACATCATCCCAATCAACTTTCCGGAGGACAGCAACAGCGGGTTAGTATCGCCCGCGCACTGATGAATGGAGGACCTGTGATACTGGCCGATGAACCTACGGGAGCATTGGACAGTCAGGGTGGCAAGGAAGTAATGGCCATTCTGGAGAAGCTAAATGCCGAAGGTCACACAATCATTCTTGTGACGCACGATAGCGATATTGCAGCTTACGCGCACCGGATTGTTCGAATCGTTGATGGAGCTGTAACATCCGATGAACAACAGAAGAAGGGAAAAACGGTTAGTCAGGCACAGCTTGGCGAAGTCGGAAAAGATGCAAAGCCTGGCATGGCGGTACTTGGTGAAGCGCTCAAAATGGCTTTGCGCTCGCTTGTAAACAATCGGATGCGTACTGCACTCACGATGTTGGGTATTATAATCGGTGTCGCTTCAGTGGTTGCGTTGATGGCAATTGGAAACGGTGCAAAACAAGATGTACTCGAACGTATTCAGGCGATGGGAACCGATCTGATGACAGTTGGGCGTGGGGCGCGAAATGTTCGTGCTTCAGGTAATATTGTGACCAGTTTTGTACCCGAAGATCTGCCATCTATCGGACGTGTTCCAGGTGTAGCGATAGCAAATCCGGAAACAGATGCCTCTTCGCTGCTGAGGTATGGTAACCTTGACCTGACAGTTTCAGTGGTCGGAACCGGGGAAGACTTTCCGAAGGTACATGATTGGCCGGCGCAGAAAGGTATTTTCTTTACCGCTGAACATGTGACACGCTACGCTCAGGTGGTTACACTTGGCCAGACAGTTGCGAAGAACCTTTTTCCCAAAGGAAAGAATCCAATGGGTGAATATGTACTGATTGGCAATGCACCTTTTCTTGTTATTGGCGTACTAAGTATGAAAGGCACTTCTGCACGCGGAGATGACCTTGATAACTCGGTCTGGTTACCTTATACTACCGCTGGTGCCCGCATCTTCGGACAGCGGTATTTCAATCGGATCATCGTAAGGGTGAATCCAGGGGCGGACATGACCAAAGTGGAAGCCGGCCTGAGTGCGCTGTTGGAAAAACGTCATGGCAAGGTCGACTTCAACATTCGTAACATGGCCGATACAATCGCTACAGCCAATGAAACACAAAATACACTTACCTATCTGCTCGCGGCGATTGCCGTCATATCACTTCTTGTTGGTGGTATCGGCGTGATGAACATCATGCTTGTCTCTGTGACAGAACGGACGCGCGAAATTGGAATTCGGATGGCCATTGGTGCACGCAGTTTTGATGTGATGTTTCAATTTTTGACAGAAGCTGTAATGGTCTGCTTTATTGGCGGACTTGCGGGCGTTCTTGTTGGAATTGGCGGAGGTCTGATGGTCTCTTCGATTGCCGGATGGCGTGTGATTTTCACAATAACACCAATACTTATCGCCTTCGGGTTTGCCTTCCTGACAGGTATTATATTTGGTTATCTTCCAGCTAAAAAGGCCGCTCAGCTCGATCCGATCGAGGCACTTGCGCGGGATTAACCAGGAATGTGTGAATCTTGTAATTCTTTTCAATAGTTGTGTAACACTTCTGCAGTTCGAAGGAGCCACCTTTGTTGAATCAGTTTATAAATATTTTATCAATTAGAATATCATGAAAAAATCAATTTTATCAATGGCCGTAGTGGCTTTTATGGCCGGAACAATTTCAACCTCTTACGGTCAGACACGCGATCAAAAATCATTCTCTGAAAGAGATAACGTTCAGCAATCCGACAGAAATAAAGCTGACTCAAAACAGGACTACAAGGAAGTCCAACGGAAGTCTGATTATGAATTCCAGAAATTTAAGAAAGAAAGTCAGGCAACAATCAGAAACAATGAAAAAAAGATTTCTGATATAAAAAGAAAGTTTTCTAAATTTAGTTCAAGAGAAAAAGCTGAATACCAAAGGAATCTGCGGATAGTGGAACAAAAAAATGCAAAATTGAAAAGACAATTATCTAATTACAGAGAGAAACAACAAGACAAATGGATGTCGTTTAAACGCGATTTCAACCGCGATTTGAATGAAGTTGGTGAATCGCTGAGAGATTTTAAAGTCGAAAACAAGAGGCACGAAAATAGGTAAGATGGTTTAGGGATCGTCATTTAGTCCACGCTGAAAAATTATAATACAATTTTCAGCGTGGACTAATCATTTCAAAACGATTCTTTTACAACTGTTTTATATCAACCGCCTGAATGTCTGAGTGCTGATATTTAATGTGTGAAAGATGTAACTCTTTTCAAAAGTTTTGTAACTCTTTCGGTGAATATTAGCGCGACCTTTATTGCAACAATTTTATTTGCAATTAATACGTCAAATCATGAAGAAATCAATATTGTCAATTGCCTTGTTAGCCTTTATGGCAGGAACAGCTTCAATTTCCAATGGACAGAACAACGATAAAAAATCGGTTGTGGCCAGCGCAAATATACAGCAACCTCAAAAGGACCTTGTTTCGGAAGTTCAGAAATTCAAAAAAGAAACGGAACTAAAGATCAAAAGCATCGACAATAATATTGGCGATCTGAAAGTATATTTTTACAAGAATAAAGTGAAAGGGAAGGAAGCTTTCCAGAATAATCTTAACGCACTTGAAGTAAAGAACGATGCGCTGAAAGTCAAATTGGCCGGAGATATAAAAGACCAGGCCTTATTGGCATCTTTAAAACTGGAATTCAACAGTGTTGTTGATGAACTCGTGAAATCACTGAAGGATTTCAGGATCAAAAACAAATAGTAAGCAACAATTATTTTATCATCCTATGTACTACCGCAAACAAAACAAATCTATTATTTTAAAGCATATATTTCTTTCCCTGTTCCTTGTTAGTTTTTTCGTAACGACGAGTCATGCACAGACAGATACCGTTAAGAAAGATTCAATCGTTCAACAATTCTACTCCGTCAATCATCAACCGCTTTATTGGTTTTCTTCCGATAAAAACAGGAACAGAGCGACTGAATGGCTTACGATGATTGAGTCAGCTGATAATTTGGGAATCGTTTCGGACAAATACGAATCCAATCAGATTCATGTGGCCTTACTCAGCAATAATACATTAGACAATATTAACAAGGAGCAACGCGATCATCAGATTACCGGGATGGTTTTGAAATTCCTCAAAAACCTCCAGGAAGGCAATATCAGGTTTGATTATGATGAAGTGAATGTATCGCGTGATTCAATTTATATTCATCAGCTGTTGAATTCAAAACCTGGTGAGACGGTTTCGCAAATGGTTGCAAGGCTCGATTGTAAGGATCGCGATTACGTTGTTTTGAAACAATATTTGAAAGATTCAATCACATCGAAGGATACAATGAAATTTAAAAAGGTAGTTGTTGCGATGAATTACCGGAGGTATTTTTCAGCAAATCATCCGACTGAATACATTGTTGCAAATATACTTGCAACCGAAGCGAGTTATTACCGGAATGATTTTCTCAAGCTAAAAATGCGTACGGTTGTTGGCAGGAAAAAGAACCCTACACCGCTTATTGCATCTTACATTACCAACATTGTCACTTTCCCTCACTGGAATGTGCCCCATTCAATAGCTGTAACGGAAATTCTACCCAAAGTACAAAAGAATGAGAATTACCTCGAACAGAATAGTTATGACGTTGTAAACGGGAGGGGTAAGGTTATTGACGACTCAGGTTTGAAATGGAAAGACTATACTGAAAAAAACTTCCCGTATTTTTTCCGTCAGGCAACGGGTCCCAGTAATGCGTTGGGAGTTTTGAAATTTAATTTAGATAACCCTTTCAGCATATTCCTGCATTCGACAGGCCAGCAAAGTGCATTTTCAAGAAATGACAGGTTTTTAAGTCATGGCTGCATCCGTCTTGCAAAGCCACTTGAACTTGCAAAGGAATTACTTCCCGAAAAGATCGATATCAAGGAATTGCAGAGCGGAAAGAAAAACACCAAATCGAAAATATTAGTTCTTCCGCACAAAATACCGGTCTTTATTATTTATATGCCGGTAACTGTTAATGGCAGGAAAATAACTTTCCTGAAAGATGTTTACGATTTAATTTAACAGGGAAGAGCTGCAGATGTATTTTTTGTCGGGATTATAAACAAACAAACAGGTTCCGCCTTTAATACATTCAATAATCACTTTGTTTAAAACGGTAGGAAGCGCGGGACAACCCCAGCTTCTGCCAAGTCTTCCCGTTCTTTTAATATAATTTTCGGAAGCATAATCTGCACCATGGATAATAATGGCACGTTTAACCGCATTGTCGTTAAACCCTTTTTCAACGCCGTTAATCAACAATGCGAATCCGGTATGCGATCCGATAATAGGGTGCTCTGTGATATAAAAACCCAAACTGCTTTTTAAAGAACCTTCCGTATTCGAGAAGGATTTGGCATACTCATCACCTGTATTCCGGCCATGTGCAACATAGGTGTTGAACAATAGTTTTCGGTTTTTCAAATCAATAACATAAAAACGCTTCTTGTTGCTCGATTGCGAGTAATCGGCAATGGTTACAATATTTGGATTTTGTAATTTGCCATTGGAATCAAGCTTTTTTAAACCTTTGATGGCAAGGTCAAAAATATTTCTTGCCAAACCGGTTTCAGTAAGATTCACGGCAGTATAAACATCATTATAGATGGCTTTACCTGCATCAAATTCACCAACGACTGCATTATTTACAGCTGGTATCAGAAGAAATAAAAGACAAATGATTATTATTCTCATAAAACGAAAGTAAAGTAAAATCTTCATATAAAAGGGAAATAAATAGTTAAAACTTTAATTCGTTTTTTTAAGTTGCTTATTGTGTGCAGAATACATCCCGGTTTTTCTGGCAGGCAAATCCATCAGATCGCTGTCTTTCAGCTATTATTTCCTCCCGAAAATGTGTGAATGATGTAACTCTTTTCGAAATTTGTGTAACAATGACTGCAATTTATCCTCCTACTTTTGGCGTATAATAAAGTAACGCCGGTCAATTCCGAAATAACACTTTAATACAATTCACATTATGATCACATCTGATCATTTAATTTCAATCACAATGAAGCAATCTATTAAGAGTTTCGTAATATTACTTGTAATGATTACCTCATCAGTAATGGCTCCGAAACTGGCTTCCGCCCAACAGGACGATGTCAATTTCCAGGTATTTTATGATGAGTTAAGTCCTTACGGACAATGGGTAGACTACAAAAATTACGGATATGCCTGGATCCCTGATGCAGGGACTGATTTCGTTCCTTATTCAACAGATGGACATTGGGTATTATCCAACTATGGATGGACATGGGTATCTGATTACGAATGGGGATGGGCCCCATTTCACTATGGACGCTGGGATTACGATAATTACTATGGATGGCTTTGGATACCCGATAATCAATGGGGTCCTGCATGGGTGAACTGGAGACAGTCAGATGGTTATTATGGTTGGTCACCAATGGAACCCGGTATCAGTCTTAGTATTGGCTTTGGCAGGGCCTACAGCAATTCCAATGATCATTGGATGTTTGTAAGAGACCGGGACTTCGAAAGACCCGACATCGACCGCTATTATATCAACCGTACCGATCATGCAAGAATCGCCAGAAACTCCACCGTGATAAGGTCAACCTATATTGACAACAACAGACATACCACTTATGTGACCGGACCAGCCAGAAATGATGTACAAAGAGTTACCGGAAGGCAGATTAATCCAGTAGCTATTCGCGAAAATAGCAGACCGGGTCAACAACGTATGAACAATGGTCAGTTAGAGATGTACAGACCTCAGGTGAATAGAAATAATACCGGAGATCGCAAACCTGCTCCAACCAGAATCACCAATCTGAAGGATGTGAAACGACCCGCCGAACGGAGCGGAGTAAACCAGCAACGGAATGCAACCCCTGCCAATAACAGTGGAAGGCAACAACAAGCGCAGCCAGCACAACCGCAACCGCAACCGCAACGTACAGCAACCCCTGCCGGTAATAATGCTCAACAACAGCAGCGTCAACAACAGCAGCGTCAGCAACAGCAGGGTCAACAACAACAGCAGCAACGTCAGCAACAGCAGGATGCTCAACAACAGCGTCAACAACAACAACGTCAGGCAACCCCTGCCAATAATAATGCTCAACAACAGCAACGTAAGCAACAGCAGGATGCTCAACAACAACAGCAACAACCGCAACGTACTGCAACTCCTGCCAATAATAATGGAAGACAACAACAGCAACAACAACAGCAACAGCAGAATGCTCAACAGCAACAACGTCAGCAACAGCAGAATGCTCAACAACAACAGCGTCAACAACAGCAACAACAAAGACAAGCTCAGCCGCAGCAGCAGCAGCGTCAACAGCCGCAGCAACAGCAACGTCAGCAACCTGCACAGCAACAACAACGTCAACAACAGCAACCGCAGCAACAGCGGCAGCAACAGGCACAACCTCAGCAACAACAACAAAGGAGTGCAACTCCTGCAAATGGCGGTCAAAGGCAACAGCAACCTAACGAGGCCAAACAGGAAAAGGATAAGAAGCGAAATGACTAAGTTGCTGGAAAACAATTAAAAAAACAATTTATTTTCGATTTATTGAAAATAAAAAGTAATATCTCAGAAATAGTGCGTACATTGCGCACGAATTAATTTTTTAACAATGAATAAAGGAACAGTAAAATTTTTTAATGACTCCAAAGGTTTTGGATTTATTAAGGACAGTGCATCAGAAAAAGAATATTTCGTACATGTATCTGGTTTGAACGATGAAATCAGGGAAAATGACGAAGTGACCTTTGACCTTCAGGATGGTAAAAAGGGATTAAATGCCGTAAATGTTAAACTCGCGTAGTTTATATATTATAAAAGACATTTATTAATAAGAGCCTTACGGAAACGTAAGGCTCTTTTTTTGTGCTTAAATTCAGAGTACAGACAACCTTTGTGGGCTCCTATTTCAATAATACTATTTAAAATCGTGGCCCCGCTTACGCAGGGCCACCTCCTTAAAATAAATCCCTAATCAATCAAATCGTATTTTAGTTTCTTTGGAATGTCTGAAGTTTTAGTATTCAAATTTTAATCATTTCTGCATTAATTTTGCAAAGCTCACCATTTACAACGTTATTGGTCATGGTCAGATCCCGGTAACCGATCTTTGTCAGTTTTATCTGATAGATCCCTTCAGCAAGCGATTTTACGTTAAAACCTCCCTTGGTAGCACTTTTCTTCACAATCGCTGGTTGCATACCAGTTCCATCTGTATTCATAAAAGTAATGATGACTCCTTTGATCCCAGTTTTGGTAACGGCATCGATAATCAAGCCACGAATGGCAATCGTACGGACGCCATAATTTAATACCTTGCGCCTTAGGTCGTAGGTTATACAAATGGTAGGTTCGGTTGAAGTTAAAATCCTAACCAGTGCATCAATCTGCACAAGCGATTGATCTACTTTATCGAAATGATCTGCCAGCTTAGCCGTATTTAGCTTCTTATCGGTAGCATTAATCCGTTGTGTTGGCATCGATTTCTCAAAATCATCGATCAATTTCTTGAAATCGGATTGAGTTGCATCATTAATTCCGTAGGCAGTCACCTCTGTGAAATTAAGTTTTGAACGTTCATAGATTCCTTTCGACCATTTCAATACGGTCGAATCGGAACTTAGCTTCAATTTGCTCACCGAATATTGCAACTCGTTTTGCAAGATCTGATCTTTTATAAAAAGGGCATAAGCATAAAGTTTATCGGCCGTTTGGCCAGCAAGTGTTATAAGTGCAAGTTTCAACTCTTTTTTCTTTTTATTTAAGCCATTTCCTTTATTGTCGAACATTTGGTGTTCTGATAGATTTTGAATCGCCTGTAAATTGTTCAAAAAAGCAGTGTGAAATTCAGTAAAATGGGGTAGCAAATTTAATACTGCTATCCAGGCAGCAAAAAATTCCTTAACCGTTAAGTACATGTTGTACTTATTTTCATAGTCAGTTCTCATAAATTTAAATTTTTAAAATTAATAGATACAAACATTCCATTGAAAACTACTCTAAGTTATGCAAAATCAACAAATAATAAAACAATTATTTTTTTTCGAATATTTTTGTTGCGATGGCCCGGAACCCTTATAAACATTGACATTCTGGTTTTAATTTAAAATCATATTAAAAACTATCACTAAAAATTATAATAATAAATGGAATTTTCGCCGCGTGAAAAGAGATAAAACGAGTAAAAATCCATTTAAACAATTTGATGGATATTCCCCTTATTATTCGTAAATATTAGTTTGCCTGTGCAAGCGGTTTTGCTAATTATGCTCCTTCAATAATCGGTTCCAAACCCGAATACAACAATATACATTTCGGAGATTACTTATTATACCCCGGTTACTGCAAATAATGTCCGCGAGCTAAATTTTAACGCCTTTAAGATTCACCTTAACTTGAGAGAAATACATTTTAATGCAGGAGAAATGCGTTTTAACGCAGGAGAAACTACATTATAGTGTGGGAGAAATAACTTTTAACGTGGGAGAAATGCGTTTTAACGCGGGAGAAACTACATTATAGTGTGGGAGAAATAACTTTTAACGTGGGAGAAATGCGTTTTAACGCAGGAGAAACTACATTATAGTGTGGGAGAAATAACTTTTAACGTGGGAGAAATGCGTTTTAACGCGGGAGAAACTACATTATAGTGTGGGAGAAATAACTTTTAACGTGGGAGAAATGCGTTTTAACGCAGGAGAAACTACATTATAGTGTGGGAGAAATAACTTTTAACGTGGGAGAAATGCGTTTTAACGCGGGAGAAACTACATTATAGTGTGGGAGAAATAACTTTTAACGTGGGAGAAATGCGTTTTAACGCGGGAGAAAATACATTATAGTGCCGGAGAGATGCATTTTAGCGTGGGAGAAGTGACTTTTAACGCGGGAGAAAATACATTATATTATAGGAGAAATGCATTTTAATGTGAGAGAAATGAATGATAACGTGTGTGAGATTCATTTTAAAGAGAATGAAATGCATCAGAACACCCATAAGCGAAGTGTTCACAGAACTGTGTCTGATCTGTCTGAAAGTTCAATGCCATAAATGATAATTATTAATAATAATAATACACTTCATTTTCGCGATTTTTGGTTTTTTAACAAAGTTTTAACAGTGCTTTTAAGGTGATGAAGAATATTTTCCAAATGATTTCCCGGGAATAATGGAGTATTGTAATCACATTGTGAAATAGATAGGGTTTCAATTCTTTCCAATGGGATACCCGGAGCTCCATTATGAACAAATGAAATAAAATATGTAATTATATTAATATGTGTGAATAATGTAAAACATATCTTTAATTGTGTAACATTTTGTCATGGGGCATGGCTTACTTTTACTTCCAATAAAGACTCTTCAATTAATAAATTATTAGAAAATGAAAATGAAACAATTATTTGCAACCTTTATACTAGTATCGGTTGTTTTTATGAGTGGCTGCAAGAAGGACGAATACCTGGCAAAGGTAGGCGTTTGCCCCTTGGTGGTGTCGACGATTCCCGTTAACGGGAAAGACGATGTTCCACTTAATCAGGTAATTTCGATTATCTTTAATGAAGTGATGAATCCTGCAACTTTTACATCTGAATCCTTTGTCTTACAAGGGACAGCCGTAATTGCAGGGACAAAAGCTGCGACTGTTGTTACTGGAGTATTTACTTTCAGCGACAAAACGGTCATCTTTACGCCCTCCAGCCCGCTGGCAGCTAACACAACCTATACAGGTACAGTTAAAACGGCCGTGAAGGACTTAGATGGCAATGCATTGCAAGTTGAATTTGTGTGGTCATTCACTACGGGTATTCCACCTACTGTAACAGTTACAGATCCTGCAAATGCTGCAATCAGCGTTGTGCTGAATAAAATTGTTACTGCAACCTTCAGCGTTCCAATGAATCCGCTGACAATTACTGCATCAACATTTACCGTTAAACAAGGAACAACACCTGTAGTTGGAACTGTTACCTATACCGGTTTAACAGCATCTTTTACACCTGCAGTCCCTTTTACAGCAAACACTGTTTACACAGGTACCATTATGACCGGAGCTAATAACTTAACTGGAATTCCATTAGCAACTGACTATGTATGGTCATTCACTACGGGTATTCCACCTACTGTAACAGTTACTGATCCTGCAAATGCTGCAATCAACGTTGTGCTGAATAAAATTGTTACTGCAACCTTCAGCGTTCCAATGAATCCGCTGACAATTACTGCATCAACATTTACCGTTAAACAAGGAACAACACCTGTAATTGGAACTGTTACCTATACCGGTTCAACAGCATCTTTTACACCTGCAGTCCCTTTTGCAGCAAACACTGTTTACACAGGTACCATTATGACCGGAGCTAATAACTTAACTGGAATTCCATTAGCAACTGACTATGTATGGACATTTAGTACCGGGACTTCACCTACTGTTATTTCAACAGACCCATTAAATAATGCAATTGGCATTTCGCTTACCAAAGCAGTCGCTGCGACATTTAGCGTACCAATGGATCCGCTGACCTTCTCCACAACAACCTTTAATTTGAAAATGGGAACATCAGCCATTGCAGGTGCAGTAACATATAGTGGATCAACTGCTGTATTTACGCCTACCATTGGATTTATACCTAATACTGTTTATACGGCAACCATTACCACAGCAGTTAAAAATGTTGCAGGCCTTCCATTGGTTAGTGACTATGTATGGTCATTCACCACAGGCATTGCTCCTACTGTAACTTTAACCGATCCGATAAACAATGCTACAGGCGTCATCTTAACTAAAACAGTTACAGCAAACTTTAGTGTTGCAATGGATCCATTGACCCTTACCGGTACAACGTTTACCTTAAAACAAGGTACAACCCCTGTAGTTGGTGCGGTTACATACTCCGGAACAACAGCATCGTTTAATCCAACCATGACTGCGCTGTTACCAAACACTGTTTATACTGCAACGATTACAACTGGTGCCAAGAATATTGCAGGTATTGGGCTTGCCATTGATCATGTTTGGTCATTTACTACTGAAGCTTTAGTTCCTCCGACTGTGATTCTAACCGATCCATTGGATAATGCCATTAATGTAATTACTGGAAAAACAGTTACTGCAAACTTTGACATGGCGATGGATAGATTGTCCATTACCGGGACAACATTTACTTTAAAACAAGGGACAACCCCTGTTGCAGGTGCTGTCTCATATGCAGGAATAACGGCATCATTTAATCCTACAGTTGATCTTTTACCAGGTCTTGTATATACAGCTACAATTACAACCGGAGTCAAGAGTTTGGCAGGCGCTTCGCTGGCAGTAAACAAGGTATGGTCATTTACCACGATACCGGCAGCATCTCCGAAAATCATTTTAACAGATCCGATCGACAAAAGCACAGGTGTGGCGGTTAATAAAACCATTGGTGCAACCTTCGATATGCCAATGGATCCCGCAACACTTATTTCTCCTGCAACAACATTTACGTTAATGCAAGGGACAACAGTAATTGCTGGAGCAGTTACGTACAGCAGTGCCAACGCCTATTTTAAACCTTCTGTTGATCTTCTGTTCGGTACTACCTATACGGCTAAGGTTACAACTGCTGCCAAGAATGTATCTGGTACACCAATTGCGAGAGATTCCGTATGGACCTTTACTACAGTGGCTGAAATCAAGCCTCTGTTCTCTTCTATTTTCGGTTCATTCGGCGGAAATGCCGGGATCACCAATCAGGGAATATATACCGTAATTAACAATGGAAGTATCGGTACCACTGCTGCCTCTACTTTAATAACAGGATTCCATGACAGTACCGGAGATATTTATACTGAAACGCCGCTTAACATCGGAAATGTAAAAGGGAGGATATACACTGATGCACCACCACCGGTAATATTTGCCGCGGGCGGTCCTTATGGAGGAAATGCCGCTACAATGGCAATTGCACAGGCAGGATTACTTGCAGCCAGCAATTTCTACATCAGTATTTCGCCGGCTAATAAACCAGGTGGTATTACGCTCGACAACGATGAACTGGGTGGCAGAACATTAGCTCCGGGAATTTATAAATCGGGAAGTTCATATAATATTACTTCTATAGATCTTACGCTGGATGCTCAGGGCGATCCGAATGCGGAATGGATATTCCAGGTACCGTCAGCACTGACAGTAGGTGTACCTTCAGGCGCTCGTAGCATTATCCTTACAGGAGGTGCTCAGGCTAAAAATGTTTACTGGTACGTTGGCACTGCTGCTGTTATTAACTATGCAGGAGGTGGCACAATGGTTGGAACCATCATCGCTAATTCGGGAGTTACTTTGTCTTCTCCGGGGAATAGTACCAACACTACCGTTCAAACGGTATTAAATGGTAGGGCTATTTCACTGGTTTCAGCTGTAACTATGGTGAACACCATCATTAATGTACCTCAGTAAAGAGAAATAATAAGTCGAAGGATGGGATATATTCAAACAAAATGAAATAGTAAACTAAAGAGATAAAATATATAAACATGAAATATATAACAAGTTTTAATAAGAGATCACGTTCGGCGTGGTCCCCTTATAACCTGGTCATTAAAGGCGTTATTGGAGGAGTCTTGATTTTGACAGGTATTCAGTCTTCACTTCAGGCGCAGGAGGTTCAGTTCACACGGCCATCATGGTATTTTGGTGTAGCTGGTGGAGCCAATTTCAATTTCTATAATGGTACCACACAGGAACTGAATTCAGATCTTTCCGTTCCTTCTGCTTTTCACAAGGGAAATGGTGTTGGTCTTTATGTTGCACCACTTATTGAGTTTCATCGTCCCGATACAAGGTTGGGATTCATGTTACAGGCGGGGTACGATAACCGCGGCGGTAAGTTCAAAGAGGTAATGACACCATGTAATTGTCCGGCTGATTTGAACACTGATCTAAGCTATATTACAGTTGAGCCAAGTTTGCGCTTTGCCCCGTTCAAATCTAATTTCTATTTGTATGCCGGCCCGCGCTTTGCTTTCAATCTGAATAAGGGCTTCACCTACAAACAAGGAGTTAATCCCGCAGTTGTAGGACAGGTTGCTCCGGCCGATGTGAAAGGTGATTTCAGCAATATACATGATAACCTGATCTCGATGCAAATCGGAGCAGGATACGATATATTCCTTTCATCACAAAGTAAGCATACCCAATTTGTAGTCTCACCATTTGTTGCATTCCATCCCTATTTTGGACAGGATCCACGTTCAATAGAATCGTTGAATGTGACGACTGTAAGAGCTGGTATTGCCCTTAAATTAGGCCGTGGTCATAAAATTGCCGCGCCAATCGTTGTGGAACCAATTCCTGAGGCAAAACCGGAACCAAAGCCAGAACCAAAACCTGAGCCAAAGCCGGAACCAGTAGTGGTTGTAAAACCAGTAATCATTGGAAATGTATACAAGGTATATTTCGAATTTGACAAATGGGATCTTGATGCCCGCGCTAAAGCCGATCTTGATATTTTAGCTCAAGGTATGAATGAATATCCAACAGTAAAAATCGAAGTTAAGTCGCATACCGATTCAAGAGGTCCTGAAAGCTACAATATGAAACTTTCTGAAAAACGAGGTAAGTCAGTGATTGATTACCTGGGCGCAAAAGGGATCGTTGTTTCACGTGTTAATGCAAATGCTTATGGCGAAACGCAACTGGTTAATAAATGTGCTGACGGTGTTAAATGTACAGAAGCAGAACATGCTCTCAACCGCAGAACAGAAATTCTGGTTATAGAATAATAGGTATAAAATTAACCTTATTTAGTTGAAGTTTAGTTTTTGATTGAGGAGAGGTTGCCATTTGGTGACCTCTCTTTTTTGGTGCATGTATGTGACTAAACCTTAAAATAATTAAAGATGTGTGAATTATACAACTCTTAACTTTAATTGTGCAACACTTTCGGGAATTAGGTGATCTACTTTTACACCGAAGAAAAAACTTTAATTATTTAATCAAAAAAATGAAAATGAGAAGATTATTGGCAACCCTTACAATAGCATCGGTTGTTTTTATGAGCGGATGTAAAAAAGACGAATACCAGGCAAAAGTGGGCGTATGCCCGGAAGTGGTATCGACAATTCCCGCAGATAAGGCAGTCAACGTACCCCTTAACCAGGTATTATCTGCAACCTTCAATGAAAAGATGGATCCGGCAATGTTTACGCAGGAAACCGTTTCTTTCGCAGGAACAACAACTATCGCAGGTACAAAAGCGGCAACCACAGTTACCGGTACTATCGTATTTAGTGGTATGACGGTGTTCTTTACACCTACGAGTCCTCTTTTACCCAACACTACCTACACAGGCAGGATTAAAGCAGGGGTTAAGGATTTAACGGGTAATGCCTTACAGGCTGATTATGTGTGGTCGTTCAGTACAGATGTTTCACCAACCGTGAGCGCCGACCCGATTAACAATTCTGTGGATGTGCTTCTTAGCAAAATCATTGTTGCAACCTTTAGTGTGCCAATGGATACATTGACGCTTAAAACACCTGCTTCAACCTTTACAGTTACACAAGGAACAACAGCCGTACCCGGAAAATATTCATTTACGGCGACCACTGCATCTTTTAAACCAGATGTTCCACTGACACCTTTCACGGTTTATACAACAACCATTACCACGGCAGCCAAGAATTCATTGGGTACACCAATGGCAGCTAATTATGTATCGTCTTTTACAACAATTCCTCAGGTAAATGTATCTGCTCTTCCAACAATTGGTGGAACAACAACCGGAGGCGGAACTTTTGCACAAGGCTCATCAGTTACAGTAACTGCAGTCCCAAGTCTTGGTTATGCATTTACTAACTGGACAGAAGGCGTAACTATTGTTTCAACAAATGCAAGCTACCAGCTAAGTATGGCCGGTAATAAAACATTGGTTGCACATTTTGCAATAATCGCAAGTAGCTTCACATTAACTACAACAGCCGTCAACGGTACAGTTGCAAAACTACCAAATGCAGCAACTTATAATAGTGGTGCATCAGTAGTTCTTACACCGACTGCAGCAATAGGTTTTGTATTTAGTTCATGGAGCGGCGATGCAACAGGAACTGCAAGTCCATTAACCGTTACGATGAACGCGAACAAGAACATCACCGCGAACTTCACGGCAATTCCGGTTGGTACTTTCACATTAAATGTAACAGCAGTAAACGGAACAGTTGTAAAAAATCCTGATCAGTTAAGTTATCTGAATGGGACGAACGTTGCTTTAACTGCAACACCAAATTCGGGATATGTATTTTCATCATGGAGCGGCGATGCTAATGGCTTAATAAGCACAGCAACTATTCTTATGAACGCGAATAAGAATGTAACCGCAAACTTCACTTTGATACCCGTTGCAAATTGTCCTACAGTAGTAGATCTTGGATTAGCAGGTGGTTATGTTATTCTGTCAAAAGCAGGGATCTCAACTACAGGTACTACAAGTGTTACAGGTAATATGGGTGTATCACCAATAACCTCTACCGGACTGACGGGATGGAATTTAATTCTTCCCCCGGCAGGAGCATTTTCCTCTTCTTCATTAGTGACGGGTAATATTTATGCGCCGGACTATAATGCTCCGACTCCTACTCTTCTTACTACGGCAATAAATGACATGCAAACTGCCTTTACGACAGCGAATGGCTTACTGATTCCTGCACCAGTTAATGAATTAATGGCAGGTAATCTTAACGGCCAAACATTAATCAAAGGTATCTATAAATGGAGTTCAAATGTAGGAGTAACAACTGGTATCGTATTAGATGGTGGTGGCGATCCTTGCGCAACATTTATCTTCCAGATTGCCGGTGATCTTACCGTAGCTGACAATAGTATCATTACATTACAAAATGGTGCAAAAGCAAAAAACATTTTCTGGGTAGTAGCCGGTTCTAAAGCTGCTATTGGAACCAGTGCTAATTTTAGCGGAAACATCCTGTGTAAATCGCTGATTTCATTAAATACAGGTGCATCAGTAAATGGCAAATTGTTGGCTCAGACATCTGTTACCTTAAATGCCAGCACAGTTACTGATCCTCAATAAAAATATTTTAAGCGATAATTAATAAATCATATAATAAAATGAAATTTTTTACAAATATAAAAAAGGGATCACGCGCTGCGTGGTCTCCTTACAGACTGGCTCTGAAAGGCCTTGTTGGATGCGCATTAGTTTTGACAGGATTTCAATCCTCTCTCCAGGCACAGGAGGTTCAGTTCACACGGCCATCATGGTATTTCGGTGTAGCCGGTGGAGCCAATTTCAATTTCTATAATGGTACCACACAGGAACTGAATTCAAATCTTGCCGTTCCTTCTGCTTTTCACAAGGGAAATGGTGTTGGTCTTTATGTTGCACCACTTATTGAGTTTCATCGTCCCGATACAAGGTTGGGATTTATGTTACAGGCCGGGTACGATAACCGCGGCGGTAAGTTCAAAGAGGTAATGACACCATGTAATTGTCCTGCTGATCTGAAAACTGATCTTAGTTACATTACAGTTGAGCCAAGTTTGCGCTTTGCCCCGTTCAAATCTAATTTCTACTTGTATGCCGGCCCACGCTTTGCATTCAATATGAACAAGGGCTTCACTTACAAACAAGGCGTTAATCCCGCAGTGGTAGGACAGGTTGCTCCTGCCGATGTGAAAGGTGATTTCAGCAATATACATGATAACCTGATCTCAATGCAAATCGGAGCAGGTTACGATATCTTCCTCTCATCACAAAGTAAGCAAACACAATTTGTAGTCTCACCATTTGTTGCATTCCATCCCTATTTTGGACAGGATCCACGTTCAATAGAATCGTTGAATGTTACAACTGTAAGGGCTGGTATTGCGCTTAAACTTGGACGTGGTCATAAAATTGCAGCGCCAATTGTTGTGGAACCAATACCTGAGGCAAAACCTGAGCCAAAGCCAGAACCAAAACCTGAGCCAAAGCCGGAACCAGTAGTGGTTGTAAAACCAGTAATCATTGGAAATGTGTACAAGGTATATTTCGAATTTGACAAATGGGATCTCGACGCCCGCGCTAAAGCCGATCTTGATATTCTTTCTCAAGGTATGAATGAATATCCAACTGTAAAAATCGAAGTTAAGTCGCATACCGATTCAAGAGGTCCTGAAAGCTACAATATGAAACTTTCTGAAAAACGAGGTAAATCAGTGATTGATTACCTGGGCGCAAAAGTGATCGTTGTTTCACGTGTTAATGCAAATGCATATGGCGAAACGCAACTGGTTAATAAATGTGCCGACGGTGTTAAATGTACAGAAGCTGAACATGCACTTAACCGCAGAACAGAAATTCTGGTTATAGAATAACATATAAAAACATTCACCTTATTTATAGTTGAAGTTTGTTTTTAATTGAGGAGAGGTTGCCATTTGGTAATCTCTCTTTTTTTGTGGAAATTTTAAGGCATTTAAGATGTGTGAATTATACAAATCTTTACTTTAATTGTACTACTATGTAGGAATTAGCGGGTTTACTTTTACCCCGAAGAATATCATTAATTCTTAAAAGAAGAGGTTGTCTAAGAAATTAGGCGGCCTTTTTATGAATGTGTGAATGATGTAACACTTTCAGGTAATTGTGTAACGTTTTTTAACAATATGAGAGACATCTTTGTAATGAAATTTTTCGCAACCAGAAACAATAAAGATGAACTCTACAGAATTAAAAGGAAATTGGAATGAGCAGAAAGGCAAACTCAAACAACAATTTGCCGTCTTAACAGATAATGATCTCATGTTTGAAGAAGGCAAGAAAGACGAGATGTTTGGAAGACTTCAAAAGACGCTTGGTAAAACAAAAGAGGAATTGCGGAAGCTTATTGAAGGGCTCTAATTTCTTTTTTATGGTGTGTAATATTTAGAATTGATTTGGAAAATATTTTTCACCGCGACATTTAAGAAGTCATCGTTTAACGGCATTCGCTGAACGGTGCCTTTTTAAATTAATAGCATACTGCTACGAATTCAAATGTCTCATCATGAAACACGCATGATTCTGCGATTCGGAATCTGAAGAGAATAAAAGTGTTCCATCAGGCCATTAAAAAACAAATTACTACCGATGAATAAGATAACACCGGCAAAAAAAATAGTCCCGAACCTTCATAAAGCAAAGGAGTGGACCATCAAGATCAGTGAAAAAACAATTGCAAAGACTGAAGAGGCAAGCAATTTTTTAACGAATTTCGCTGATGTTCTGCTGTTTATAACACTGACAATAAAAGAAACTTTTTCGCGAAATTTTGAGTTTAAAGAATTTTTGCGCCAGTGTTTTCAAATCGGAAATAAAACGTTACCGCTTATTTCAGTAACCGGAATCATTATGGGTCTGGTACTTACTATTCAATCCCGACCTTCTCTCGCTAAATTTGGTGCTGACGCAATGCTCCCCGGGATGGTTGCTGTATCGCTTATCCGGGAAATGGGGCCGGTTATTACTGCATTGATTTGTGCTGGTAAAATTGGATCAGGCATGGGCGCTGAGTTAGGTTCGATGAAAGTAACCGAACAAATTGAAGCAATGGAAGTATCTTCTACCAATCCAATGCGGTTCTTAGTTGTAACAAGGGTTTTAGCCGCCATTCTGATGATACCGTTACTCATATTGTACGCAGATGCACTTGGTATTTTTGGCAGTTGGGTAGGAATTAATATTAAAGGCGATGTCACGCTGCCTTTATTTTTCTCGCAGGCTTTTAGTCATATTGAGTTTGTCGATTTTTTACCTGCGTTTATAAAATCGATTTTTTTCGGAGCTGTTATTGGATTTGTAGGCTGTTATAAAGGATATAACGCCGGTCGCGGGACAGAAAGTGTTGGCATTGCTGCTAATTCGGCAGTTGTACTAGGATCTCTCCTGGTGCTTATTGTGGATGTAATTGCAGTTCAAATTACTGATATGCTGGTATTATGATCATAGATCAACCTGAAACAATTAAAGCTGCTTCATTAAAAACAAAAAGCGGTGAGCCAATTATCGAAATAAATAATCTTAAGATTTCGTTTGGCAAACAGGAAGTATTAAAAGACGTGTCGTTACAGCTTTTTAAAGGCGAAAACCTCGTTGTCCTAGGAAAATCGGGTTCAGGAAAATCGGTTCTGATAAAATGCATTGTTGGTTTGTTAAATCCCAACAATGGCATTATAAAGGTGCTTGGAGAAAATGTAGGCACTTTGAACAGTGACGGTTTGGGTGAGTTGAGAAAGAAAATTGGATTTTTGTTTCAAAGCGGTGCACTTTATGATTCCATGACTGTAAAACAAAATTTAGAATTTCCATTGCTTCGGATGAGGAAGAATCTGACCAAAAAAGAGATTGACGAAAAGATAAAGGAAGTTTTGGAGAATGTTGGTCTGTCGGACGCATTGAATAAAATGCCTTCTCAGTTATCGGGTGGAATGCGTAAGCGAATCAGCCTTGCCCGAACCATTGTTGTCGATCCATTGATCATGCTTTATGATGAACCTACAACAGGCCTTGATCCGGTAACCTCTGATGAAATTAGTTCACTGATCAATGATGTTCAAAAAAAATATAAAACCTCTTCCATCATCATCACCCATGATATTGAATGTGCGCGGACGACTGCAGACCGGGTAGTTATGTTGCAGGATGGTGAAGTATATATGGAAGGGAATTTGGAAGAATTTGAAAAGTCAAATGACGCATTAATCAAATCTTTCTTTAAATAATCAATTTATAACGCTCGAAATTTATACCATAAACAGATGGAAACGCATTCAGAAAAATTCAAAGTCAGGTTAGGGATTTTTGTTGCAGGAGGATTGGTGCTTTTTGTCCTTGCCATATTTATAATTGGAAAACAAAAGAATTTATTTAATCCTGTATATACTCTTAATTCAACTTTTTATAATGTTAGTGGATTACAGGTTGGAAATAATATCCGCTTCGCCGGAATTAATGTGGGTACAGTTGACAACATCTTCATAATTAACGATTCGACTGTAAAGGTAACGATGATGATCCGGAAAGATGTTCAGAAGTTTATAAAAAAGGATTGTGAAGCAGTAATAGGATCAGAGGGATTAATGGGGGACAGGTTGATAATTATCACGCAAGGAGGCGCTGATGCTGCTTTAACTCAGAACGGTGATCAACTTACCTCAAAAGAACCGGTCGAAACTGATGCAATTATGGCAAGTTTGAAAGTGACCGCCGGTAATGTCGAAATTATCACACAACAACTTGCGGAGATTATGCTTAAAATAAACGGCGGAAGCGGAACACTGGGAAAATTGATTCAGGATACTACTATTGCCGAAAATCTGAACCAAACTATTGTGAATCTTAAAAAAGGGACCAAAGGTTTAGGTGAGAATATGGAAGCTGCCAAGCATAATTTCCTCTTCAGGGGATATTTTAATAAAAAACGAAAAGCCGCGGAACAAAAGGCTGAAGAACAAAAGGCAAAAAGCGAAAAAAAATAATTATTGTTCGATATTAAAAAATTACTACCAATATGGAAACGAAACAACCTAAAGGAAAAGATATAAATGTCAATCTGAACGGGGTTACAATATGTTGTGATGATTTTGGAACAGGAAATATTCCAATAATATTCATTCATGGGTTTCCTTTTGACAAATCATCGTGGGAGCCTCAAATGGAGTTTCTGAAACATACGCATCGTGTACTTTCTTACGATATTCGGGGATTTGGTAAGTCAACTCTTGGGGAAGAAAATATGACCATTAGTTTATTTGCAGATGATTTGGTTGAATTGATGGATGTTTTACAGATAAACAAAGCGGTTGCATGTGGTTTATCGATGGGTGGATATATTTTATTGAACGCCGTAAACCGTTATCCTGAAAGATTTGAGGCGCTCATTCTAAGTGATACGCAGTGCATGGCCGATTCGCCTGAAGGGAAAGAAAAACGCTATAAAACAATAGATCAGATTAATGAAGATGGATTAAGAAATTTTGCTGAAAGTTTTGTCAAAAATGTATTTTGCCCCGATTCATTGGAAAATAAAAAGGAATTGGTTGAAAAAATAAAAGATATCATTCTTACAACTTCACCAATTACAATTACAGGGACGTTAAGTGCACTGGCACAGCGTCCTGAAATGTGTTCAACTTTGAATGAAATACTAATTCCGGTATTAATCCTATGTGGTGAAGAAGATACGATAACCCCAATGTCAAAGTCAGAGTTTCTAAATCATAACATTGCAAATTCACAACTCCATAGTATTGATAAAGCAGGGCATCTTTCTAATCTTGAACAACCCGAAGAATTTAATCGCTATCTTATTCCGTTCATTAAATAGAGGCAATAGAAGAGGGTGATTTTATAATGATACAACAAAACGATACAAAAGGACGACATCAAAATATTCAAAATGGCCGATGAAAAAGTGGTTCAAAATTATATTCCTCATTTTATTCGTTTCGGTTTTATTATCCGATTTTGCTATTGCTCAGCAAGTTCCTGCCAAAAAGGATACAACACTTCTTTATAAGAAAATTGAAACATACTCGAAGCGGAGTAAGTTTTCAAAATTGATATATGAAGCAATATTCAAACCTATTAAAACGATTGCACCAGGGAAGAGAGCGCGCAAAAGACTTATTTATAATCCTTACAGTAACTTTGAAGGGAAAACAATCCGACATATTAATATCGCAACACTTGATCCGTTTGGTTATTCAATAGAAGATACTGTTGAATTATCGCAAAATTTCATAACAAAAACCGGGAATAACCTGCATATAAAATCTCAGCCGATCGCTATCCGGAACTTATTGCTTATTAGTCAAAACCAGGTGTTTGATTCGTTACTTGTAAGAGAATCCGAACGATTGGTGCGAACCAGAGAATATATACGTGATGTTTCATTTTACGTGAAAGCGACTGCATTAAATTCCGACTCTGTTGATATATTTATCCGTGTCTTAGATATATGGAGCATTATACCTGGTGGTTCTGCTTCAACTTCCGGCATCACTATTAATCTGGCCGACAAGAATTTTTTGGGTCTGGGACATGAATTTCAAAATGTTTATACCCGAAATTATACTGAGCATTCCAACTATTTGAATACAAACTATACGATCCCTAATATCAGGAACACATTCATCCGGACAAACGTGCATTTTGATATTTTGGGAGGAAAAAATTACAACCGGGGTTTATCAATTGACCGTCCGTTTTTTTCACCTTTTGCAAAGTGGGCCGCAGGTGCCTATTTCACACAGCAGTTTCGTGCAGATTCCATCAGGTCAACCAATTTGCTCTTTGTTCCACAGCGGTTTAAATTTAATGTGCAGGATTTTTGGGGTGGAAATTCGATACAGATGTATAGCGGCAATTCAGAATACAGTCGTACAACCAATTTTATATCGACAGCCAGGTTTTTAAGAATCCGTTATATCGAAAAACCAACTGAGCTGATTGATCCGCTGCAAATGTTTTCGGATGAAGATTTTTATATGGCAAGTATTGGTATCTCCGCACGAAGATATGTAAGAGAAAACTATGTTTTTAAATTTGGAGTTACAGAAGATGTGCCTGTTGGAAAGGTTTTCAGTTTAACAGGGGGATACCAGGTAAGAAATAATGCCGGCAGACCGTACATAGGTGCCCGCGTTTCTTTGGGAGATTATTTTTCATGGGGATACCTTTCTTCCAGCCTTGAATACGGAACGTTCTTTCGGGGAACGCAGCCGGAGCAGGGTGTACTATCAGCGGGATTAATCTATTTTACCGGTTTACGGGAACTTGGGAAATGGAAATTCAGACATTTTGTGAAACCTCAAATGACAATTGGTCTGAACAGGTTTTCCTACGATAGTCTGACAATCAATCAAGGTTACGGACTAAAAGGATTTAATAGCTTGGGATTGTCCGGTACGATGCGCCTCATGGTTTCTGTGCAAACTCAATCATATGCACCATGGAATTTTATCGGATTTCGTTTTGGGCCTTACCTTACCTATTCTATGGGTATGCTGGGTGATGCCAAATCAGGGTTTAGAAACAGTAAATTGTATTCACAAATAGGGCTGGGCGTACTGATAAAAAATGAGAGCCTGGTTTTTAATGCTTTTGAGATATCTATTACTTATTATCCAATAATTCCAGGTAATGGACAAAATATTTTTAAAACAAACTCCTATCAAACCTCTGATTTTGGATTGCGGGATTTCGAAATTGGCAAACCAGGAACAGTGGCCTATCAGTAAGTTTAATTTATAATAACAAGTATGATGCAAATACCAACCGTATTAAAGAAAATTGGATATCTCTTCAAAGAAACGTTTAATGGATTTATAGACGACGATGGCATCAAGCTCAGTGCAGCATTGTCCTATTATACCGTCTTCTCATTACCTCCACTGTTGATTATTATTATGTCGCTTAGTGGAAAGTTTTTCGGTGCCAATGCGGTCAGAGGTGAGATTTTTGGCCAGATAAATGGCCTTGTTGGAAGTGACGCTGCACTGCAAATACAGGAAACCATAAAAAACGTAGAACTTTCGAATAGCAATACATTCGCTCAAACCATTGGTATAATTGTTTTATTAATCGGCGCTTCCGGTGTGTTTGCCGAAATACAAGACTCCATCAATTATATCTGGGGAATAAAAGCGAAACCCAAACGGGGTTTAATAAAGTATTTATACAATCGTTTGATGTCGTTTTCGATGATTGGTTCTGTCGGATTTTTGCTGTTGGTTGGTTTAATCGTAAATTCTTTAATTGATGTGCTCAGCAAACGTTTGGCGATCATTTTTCCACATGATTCAATATTTTTATTCTACGTACTTAATGCAATCGTGATTTTCGTCATTATAACCCTGTTATTTGTAATCATATTCAAAACATTACCCGATGGAAAAATAGCGCTGCGCGATTGCATCATCGGGGCATCTTTCACAGCAATTCTTTTTATGGTTGGCAAATTTGCGATCGGTTTTTATCTTGGACGTTACAACATTGCATCTGTATATGGTGCTGCAGGTTCAGTGATCCTGATTCTTGTCTGGGTCTATTATTCCGCGATAATTCTCTATTTCGGTGCTGAATTTACAAAGGTTTATGCACACACTCATGGACAAAAAATAATTCCGAACGCCTATTCAGTTCAGATCGTTAAGTAAATCAGAAGACCGAATGTCGGACGCTTCAATTTCACCAATTCAGTCTTCCGACTTCCCGAATGTGTGAATCATGTAATTTATACCGATAGTTGTGTAACACATATTAACTCAAAGAGGCTCAACTTTGACACATTAATATTCACTTATAAAATCACAATGAAAAAAACATTTCGCTTTTTAGCATTCTCATCTTTGGTTATTAGCATGTTATTTACATCATGCGTTGCTACTAAGAAATTCAAGGCATCGGAAGCCAAAGTTAGTATGTTGCAGATGGACAGTACAAAAACACATGGTCAGTTGAAAGATTGCAATGATAAGGTAAAAGATCTGAATGATCAAAAGACATCTTTACTCAATGAAAATGCCTTGGTAAACAATGATTTGAAGGCCCTTTCCACTGAATCGCAAATGACGATTGCTGATCAGGCAAAGCGGTTAAAGAAACTTCAGGATATGATCCAATCACAAAAAGATGTAATGGCCAAACTTAAAAATTCGATCGCCGATGCATTGATGAATTATAAAACTGACGAGCTTTCGGTATATACCAAAGACGGAATGGTCTATGTTTCGCTAGCTGAAAAATTGTTGTTCAAATCGGGTAGCGATGTCGTTGATCCAAAAGGAAAAGAAGCCCTTAAATCGCTTGCCCAGGTACTCAACAGCACAAAAGATATCACGGTAGAGATTGAAGGTCATACAGATAATATTCCGATTAAGACGCAGCTTTTTAAAGATAACTGGGATCTCAGCACAGCAAGGGCTACTTCCATTGTTCGGTTTCTGACAAAAGAGAATGGTTTTGACGCAAGCCGTATTACTGCCTCAGGCAGGGGCGAATTTCATCCTGTAAAAGCGAACGATACAGCTGAAGGACGCGCAGGTAACCGCAGAACTGAAGTTATCTTATCTCCCGACATGAAGGAGTTGTTTAAGCTTTTGAATCAATAAGATATAAGACACTTATATCGGTTTGTAACCCGTAAAGTTATATCAGTTAATAAATACAACCTACATCTCGCTCCTTAAGAAGAGCGGGATGTTTTTTGTTTAATTGCCCAATAAAATGTGTGAATGATGTAACTCTTTAATGAAATTGTGTAATGCTTCGCTAAGAAAAAGAGTCCACCTTTGCATCGTAAAAATCGATAGAGATTACAAACTTTAATTTAATAAAATGAAAGCTTTAAAATTAGTTGCTTTAGGAATCGTCCTGTTTTTTGCAAGTGCAGCGCAGGCACAAGTTTCGGTGCATTTAAATTTAGGAACAGCCCCTGCATGGGGTCCAGCAGGATATTCGGACGTACAGTATTATTACTTGCCTGACGTGGAAGCATATTATGATGTTAATTCATCGATGTTCATTTATTACGAAGGAAGATCATGGGTTCGCAGATCGTATCTTCCAAGCAGATACAGAAATTACGATTTGTACGGCGGTTATAAGGTTGTGATGAATGGTTATCATGGTAATACTCCATACTATAATCATCGCGAGTATAGAACTAAATATGCAAAAGGATATCGCGGACCAGCTCAAAGATCAATAGGTGAGCGACCTGGAAGAGGAAACAACAACAGAGACTATCGCGAAAGCAACCCGGTTAACAGAGGACGTGGAACTGTAATCAACAGAAATGACAGACGTGGTGATAACAGTTTTGACAGACGTGGAAATCAAAACAGCCGGGCCGAAAGGGGGAATACCAGAAGCAACAAACCCTATAATGAAAATGGCGACAAAAAAGGTAAACGAGATTAATTAACATCAGGATAAATTTTATAATAATCTAAAAAATTAATTGAAATGAAAATAACAGGCTTTACATTACTTTTACTTCTTATGCTATTTGGAAGTAACTTATCAGCCCAGAACAGGGTCTATGTAACAACGAGAAATAATAATTCTTCTGAAGGATACAGCGGATTAAACATTGGATTGGGAATCGGAGGATATTATGGGTATTACGGTTATATTGGTCATACAACGCCAGTCATCAGTGCCAACTATGAATTTGATGTGGCCCCTAGTTTCACATTAGCTCCATTTGTTACCTATTTATCCTATCAGGACCAATCAAGTGGAGGCTACTATTATCACGAATCAGTTATTCCGCTGGGTGTTAAAGGTACTTACTACCTTGACAGATTGCTCAACGCAAATTCAGATTGGGATTTTTATCTTGCAGGTTCATTGGGATTTACTTTAGTACATACACGATGGGACGATGGCACTGTTTATGCTACAGACCATACTGTAAATCCGCTGTTCCTTGATCTGCACCTAGGCGCTGAATACCACTTAAGTAATAAGGTTGGATTATTTCTCGACCTTTCTACCGGTGTCTCGACCATTGGTCTTGCTTTTCATTAATTAAAAATTAACAATTTAAAAATTAACAAAATGGGTGGTCTACTTTATCTTATCGCAGTAATTCTTATCATTTTATGGGCAGTTGGCTTTTTTGTATATAGCGCAGGTGCCGTTATACACATACTTCTCGTTATTGCCATCGTCGCAATATTGTTAAGGGTAATTCGCGGATAATTAAATCGGGAACAGGACACGCAAATGGTGCTGTTGTTCCTTTAAATTCTCCGGAAAAGAGAATTGTGTAACACAAAATATAACGGGCCACTGTCAAATGACGGTGGCTCGTTATATTTATAGTAAATAGTGAAGACGAAGCAGTGCTTAATGTCCCATTTCTATAGATTCTGATGTTAGCAAATGGCCATATGATCAACATTGTATGAGCAATGTCAGAACAATCCGGAATTTAATTTGTTTATCAATAAAACAATTCTAAAGCATGTACATCGTATCCTGGTTCGATAAAAGCACGGTGAAGCACCTGAGGTTACCATTTTCATTCTTTTTAATGCCCGTCTTTTTATTCGCATTAAGTCAGACAGATACTGTTAATTGGCAAAAAACCATTATCGCGTTTGTGATTATGCACCTGCTTGTTTTCCCGTCGAGTAATGGCTACAACAGTTTCCAGGACCGGGATGAAACCAGCATTGGTGGTTTAAAACATCCTCCAAAAGTCACCAAAAATCTATATTACGCAACACTGTTCATGGATATCATAGGAATACTGTGTAGCCTGTTTGTATCGGTTTATTTTTCGCTTTTGGTTTTGATCTTTGTTCTTGTCTCCAGGGCTTATAGTTACCGAAAGGTACGGTTAAAAAAATATGCTGTCGTCGGATTTTTAACGGTGTTTATATTTCAGGGAGCATTCGTTTATTTGATGACTGCTGCTGCAATTTCAACTTTTTCTTTTGCCGGTTTCTTTACACTCAATAGCATCATTTGCATGAGTGTAGCCAGTTTATTTATTGGCAGTATTTATCCCCTTACGCAGATATATCAGCACGATGCAGATAAAAAGGATGGTGTAATAAGTATCAGCTACAAGCTGGGGTACATTGGAACCTTTATATTTTCTTCAATATTATTCTCAATCGCAATAGTTTTCTTGTTTTACTATTTCAATTTAAAACATCAGCAAATTGCGATGGTATTGTTCCTGTTGATAATGCTACCCGTGGTAATTAAATTGGGGATTTGGTTTGACAAGGTTCGAAAAGATATAGTGAATGCAAATTTTGAAAACACGATGGCAATGAACCTTTTGACTTCGGCTTGCATGAATTTGTATTTTCTGATACTGATTTTAAATAATTATTACACCTGGTTTTAACGATGAGCAAAATTATTTCGATTGGGACGGCAGTACCACAATATGGTACGAAACAAAGTGCAATACTGGATTTTATGATTGACGCTTATAATGATGATACAGCCACTCGTAAACTAAAAATATTATTTCATCACAGCGGAATTACCACCCGGTATTCTGCTGCTTCTGATTTTAATAATACCCGACCCGAGAATAAGCTTTTTAAGAATGATCAATCTGCTCCAAATGTTGAAAAGAGATTGGAAGTATTCAAGGAAAATGCTGTTTCATTGGCTACAAAAGCAATTCAGGATTCACTAAACAAGCTGAATACCACCATTCCGGAATTTGGGATCACCCATTTAATTACTGTTACATGTACCGGAATCTATGCACCTGGAATGGATTCCATATTAATTAAGCAATTGAATCTGCCTATTGATATTTTCCATACTTCTGTTAATTTTATGGGCTGCAATGCGGCATTTCATGCGTTAAAGCTGGCCGATATGATTGCCAAAACAGATGAAAATGCAAAAGTGCTGGTCGTCTGTGTGGAGCTGTGTACGTTGCATTTTCAGCCTAAGAACAATCACGATAATTTGTTGTCGAATACTATTTTTGGCGATGGGGCAGCGGCTGTTGTGGTCGTTTCGGATACGCAAGCTGAACAACATCATCAAAGTGGAATTCTGATGAATGGATTCTATTCATTGCTTCTCAGCAAAGGAAACGATCTAATGGGCTGGAACATTACGCCTCTTAATTTTGAGATGATTTTGGATGCAAAAGTTCCCGATTTTATTGGTGATGAGGTAAATGATATTGTAGCTAAAGCCGGAAAGAAATTCAATATTACACCTGACCAAATTGATAATTGGGCAATTCATCCGGGAGGAAAAAAGATACTCGATACGATAAAGAAAAAGATCCAGCTGAATGATACTGATTTGCAGTACTCTTTTAAAGTATTAGCTGAATATGGCAATATGTCGTCTCCAACCATTCTATTCGTTTTAAATGAAATCATACAGGCCGGCCTCAGGCAAAACGAAAATATTTTTTCCATTGGTTTTGGTCCCGGACTTAGCATCGAAACAGCCTTGTTTACGTATGCTGAATAAATTTAAACACCGTTCGTATGAGTCCGAGTTACTGGATGCACCTAATATTCAAAAGGACTTGTTGTTCAAGAATCTAAAGGAACTTGATTTCATCAACCGCGTATTGGGCGGGCACTCCATTTCGTTGAATGGAATCAAGCAATTAGTTACTGATAAGAATAAAATCTATTATATTGTCGATCTTGGCTGTGGAGGTGGCGATTTGATGCAGGTAATTGCCGATTGGGCAGCAAAGGGAGGTTACCAGGTGAAGTTGACAGGTGTTGATATGAATCCTGACGTAATCGACTACATGAATGACTATTGCAAGGGTTACCCTGAAATAAGTGGTGTTGCGAGCGATTACCGCGACTATTTAAAAACAGGCGTTTCGATTGATATAATTCATTGCTCCTTGTTTTGCCACCATTTAAAGGACGATGAATTGGCAGAGTTGTTTCGCTATTTTAAAAATTACACGAAAACCGGATTTGTTATCAACGATTTACACCGACATTGGCTGGCTTATTACGGTGTTTATCTGATTACCCACCTGTTAAACGGATCTGCCTTGTCTAAAAACGATGGCCCTATTTCAGTATTGCGTGCATTTAAGGTGAAAGAATTACATGCACTGTTTCAAAAAGCGGGAATAAGCAATTATTCAATCGGTTGGAGATGGGCATTCAGGTATTTGGCTGTAGGATATAATAAAGATTAGAAGATCTGACAGGCTTCTTAATACCTGTCAGGTCTGAAATTATGCGACGAAATTATGCAAACACAATCAACTGATAAAAATATAGATGTTTTGATCGTAGGTGCCGGACCATCGGGACTGATGATGGCTTGTCAGTTGGCACTTCGCAATATCTCCTTTCGTATTATCGATAAGAAAGCGCATCGGACCAATTATTCGGGTGCACTAATCGTTCAGGCCCGAAGTATCGAAATATTTCAGCAGATGGGCATTGCCCAAACCGCAGTTCAAAGTGGAGTAATCGCCAAGGAAATCAAACTTGTTTTCAATGGAAAAAAATACTTCACAATTCCAGTGAGAGATATAGGACATGGACTTACGCAGTTTCCATATTTACTTTTATTGGAACAATCTCAAACAGAGCAACTGCTCACTAACTTCATCAACAATTTCGGTTATTCCATTGAAAGGGAAATAGAACTTGTTCAATTCAAGCAAGATGATCAAGTTGTGAACTCCGTTCTTAAACGCTCTGGCGGACAAGTGGAGTTCATCACAACAAAATACTTAATCGCTGCCGATGGCGCTCGAAGTACGGTTCGGAAACAGCTTCAAATTCCTTTCATCGGCAAAACCTTTTCGACGGCTTTGTTTGTCAGTGATTGCAAAGCCGAAGGAGATTTATCATCCGACCAGTTATGCTTCTCATTTTCGGATCAGACAACGGCCGGAATTTTTCCATTACCCGGTAGAAGATGGCGTATTGATGGTGCAATTTCGATGGATAAGGAAAGCAAAGATCCGCTTACTTTTGATGATATCAGAAATAGTTTCGCTGAAAAAACCCGGATGAAAGTTGAAATATCAGAACCTGAATGGTTTTCAGTATTTCATGTAAACGAGCGTTATGCTTCAACGTTTCAGCAAAAACGTTGTTTTTTGGTAGGCGATGCAGCACATATTCATAGTCCGGTTGGTGCTCAGGGGATGAATACAGGATTGCAGGATTCATATAATCTGGCGTGGAAACTTGCAATGGTCATTCAGGGAAAGTCAAAAGCATCGCTTCTGGAAACTTATTCTTCCGAAAGGTTGGTTGTTGCAAAAAATGTTGTTCGCGGAACCGATCGTGCGTTTACATTCGTCACAAGCAGGAGCTTTTTTGCAAAGCTATTTCGGGTTCATGTCCTGCCTTTTTTTCTGCAATTAATGTTGCCAATTCTTGTAAAACAACCATCTATCCGGCATTTGTTCTTCCGGCGAATTTCGGAAATAGGTATTCATTATCGTAAAAGCTCGTTGTCTCAACATTCCTCCACGGGTTATTTCCCAGCTTATGCACCCAAACCAGGGGAAAGGTTACCCTATATTAATTATCAGGAGGATGGTAAAATGATTAATATTCAAGATAAAGTAAAAAGTAACGACTTTCACCTTTTCATCTTTTCGAAACATTCGTCAAGAGATACATTTAATAGGATTGCTGAAAAATATGCACACCAGCTTTCATTTGAAATTATTCAGTATACTTCAGGTACAGACAATCTTTTTAAGCAATTCGGTATCGTTGATAGCGGATGCTACCTTGTACGGCCAGATTTATACATTGCTTATCGCTCTGCAAAACCGGATGCTGATCACTTCGAAACCTATCTTCAGCAATTATTTATACGTTAATAGGATTGCTTTTATTCTGCTTCAATGAACCTTCAATCAGGAAAAGCATTTCGATTTTTGTCGCATAAAAGTCCATTGGGAAAGAAAAAATCACGGTTCTTATTGTATGTATTAAATAAATTAGATTGTATTTTTGTCATCAGGGAATTACTACAAACTGTAAATGTTCTAAGATGAAATTATTAAAATTTGTTGTTTTCGTGTTAGTATTGTTTTTTGCTAGTGTAACTCAGGCACAAGTTTCGGTACATTTGAGTATAGGTACTCCTCCCTCATGGGGTCCTGTAGGTTATTCTGATGTGCGTTATTATTACTTACCTTATGTGGACGCCTATTATGATGTTCAAACATCCATGTTCATCTATTTTGAAGGAAGATCATGGGTTCGCAGATCATATCTACCCAGCCGATACAAAAACTATGATTTGTACGATGGATATAAAGTAGTAATGAAAGACTATCATGGTAATGCTCCTTACTATAAACATCGGGAATATAGAACACTTTATCCAAAACGATTTCGCGGGCCATCTCAAAGAACGATCGGTGAGCGACCTAGAAGAGGAGATGAAAATCAGAGATCTTATCGCCAAAGCAATCAGGTTAACAGAGGACGTGGCAGTGTGATTGAAAAAAATGACAGACATGATGATTACAATTATAACCGTCGTGGTGATGAGAAAAGTAATGCCAAACGCGATAATGATAAAAAAGCCAAAAATGATCGTGGTAAAGGCAATGATTAGGATAAAAGGAAATAATTAACGTAATTGCAATTTGAAAGTTTTTGACTTGCGTCTGTAAATCTGTAAAGATCATATTGATCGAACCGCAATGCAACCAATTTTAAAACTCAATATTATGGCCAAAGCTTACTCTTTCGTATTGATGGGGTTCCTTGTACTTTGCGTTAATGAACATTCAAACGGCCAAAGCATCTCAAATCAACAAAAAACAAAGATCGAAGTACAGGTCGATTCGCTTTTTCATCAGAGTATAATTGCGGCTGAGCGCCTCGAATATGATCAGTTGAGCGAGAGTGTTGATGATATACACCAAGCCGGATTTATTGTGAACGGTATTTATTTTTCGCAGTATGATTCGCTTATGAATAGTCTTAAGGCGAGGTCTCAAAGGATAGTGAAGCAGCATATTACCATCCAAAAAGAGAAAATTACCGTCCTATCTGATCGTATTGTGTTATTAACAGCTTATGGAGATACCAAAGTCGAAGTAAATGATGGCAATACCTTTACTGCAAAATTCTTCTGGTCTTTTGTCTACGAAAAGATAGGAAAGGACTGGAAAGTTATACAATCACATCAATCAAGTAGTAGATAATCTGATTATGGAAACAATTGTATTAACTGACAGATTTACAATGCCAACCGATGAACTTATCTTCTCAATAATTGGTGATAAAAAGATCTTTTGGCAAAGAATTTTAAGTTATTTGCATGATAATCATACTGATATTTCGGAGGTATGGCGGTTTTATGATGATGGCAAAAGTTGGCTTTTCCGGACTTTAAAGAAGAAAAAAACAATATTCTGGATCGGAATATTAGACGGTACTTTTCGGGTGAGTTTCTATCTGGCTGATAAGGCAACTCCTCTTATTGTGCAAAGCGCGCTTCCTGAAAAAATAAAAAAGGAATTTTTAAATACCGCAGGCAACAAGTTTAGAAGCATTACAATTAAAATGAATGATGCTGATGATGCTGAGAATGTGATAAAGCTGATCGAAATAAAATTCAAACTGAAATAAATTGTTATGTAAATGCCACGATTTGATAAGATTCTCTATAAAATAGCTTAAAGTAGTTACCTTTGAGTTGCAGCACGCAACTTGAATTTAACTAAACAAATGAACTACGTAGAAGTATTTTCTAAAATCTACTATCAGTTGGAAGTATCAAATGATCCTGGCAAAGTAGCTTCCTATATTCCTGAATTAAGAGATGTTAATCCCGACAAGTTTGGTGTTCATCTTACAACAATTGATGATGATCATTATGATTTTGGTGATTCCGACGAAAGATTCTCGATTCAAAGTATTGCCAAAGTTTTAGCCTTGGTGCTGGCCTACAAGCTCGAAGATGAAAAATTGTGGGACAGAGTTGGCGTAGAGCCATCCGGAACACCGTTTAATTCGCTAGTTCAGTTGGAATATGATTTGGGCATACCTCGTAATCCGCTCATTAATGCCGGAGCTTTGGTAATTTGCGATATTCTGGTTAGTAAACTCGAAAATCCCAAACATGACTTTATCCAATTTGTCAGAAAAGTATCCGATAATCCCGACATTGAATATTGTTCAAGAATTGCCAATTCGGAGAAATTAGCCGGTTACAGAAATGCAGCATTGATCAATCTTATTAAGTCATTTGGCAATATTAAAAATGACATCGACGTTGTTTTGGATTTCTACTTTAATCTTTGCTCAATTGAAATGTCCTGTAAAGAACTTTCCCGGACATTTCTATTTCTTGCAGCTTATGGTGTTTGCCCTTACACAAATGAAACGATTATAAGTGTAAGTAAATCAAAGCGCGTGAATGCGATTATGCAATTATGCGGGTTTTATGATGAGGCCGGAGAGTTCTCTTTTAAGGTAGGTTTACCGGGTAAAAGCGGAGTTGGCGGTGGAATCGTAGCAATCCATCCGAATAAGTATTGTATTGCAGTTTGGAGTCCGCGGCTAAACAAAAAAGGGAACTCTAATATGGGGATGAAATTTCTGGAGTTGTTCACAACTGAAATACAAGCTTCTATATTTTGAATATCAGATGCATTGGATGCTATAGATTCAGCTTCGAATGCATTTCGGAGAAAGAAAGGACCTGTCAGGAATGATACAGTTGAAAAACCATAAGGGGAAATTATCCCCTGGTAAAAACCGGCCTTCCCTTTTCAGAGAGTTTTCCATTGAAACAATAACCTTCTTTATCGAAAGACTGCAATTGCTCTTCCGAATCAATTTCGTTCTGAAGGATAAACCGGGTCATCATTCCACGGGCTTTTTTGGCAAAAAAGGATACCATTTTGTAGGTTCCGTCTTTCGCCTCACGGAATTCGGGCGTAACAATATCAGCCTTTAGTTTCTTTGTGTCAATTGCCTTGAAATACTCAACGGAAGCAAGGTTGATCAGCAGATTTGATCCGCTAATATCAAGATCTTTCCGTATTTTAGCGGTTATCTTTTTATGCCAGAATTCATAAAGATTGCGGCTTTTTCCCACTGGCAATTGTATTCCCATCTCGAGACGGTAGGGTCTGATCAGATCAAGTGGCCGGAGCACACCATATAATCCCGAAAGAATCCTAAGCTGTTTTTGAGCGGCATCAATGTCGGCTGATAAAAGCGAATCAGCGTCCAGACCCGTATATACATCACCCCGAAAAGCGTAAAGTGCCTGACGAGCTGTTTCGGGGGAGAATTCGGGCCGCCACAAGAAGTACCGATCCTGGTTTAACTGGGCAAGTTTAGGACTGACGTCCATCAATTTCATAATCCGATCCACACATAGTTTCCGGAGGGGTTTGATCAAAACGGAAGACTCCTTAACAAATTCCGGTTGTGTATAAGTCTGATCGGTAATTGGTTTTTCAAAATCAAGCGTTTTGGAAGGAGAGATGACTATAAGCATTGTTGCGTTTTAATATCATAAACAGCCGGAGAACAGGAAAGGTTTTCTTAAAAACAGAAAGCCCCCGAAACCGGAGGCCTTACTGTTTTCATAGATTTTTCTTATTGCGGATAACTGGCTCTATTTGATCTTTTCGACCCAGATATTGCGGAACTGAATTTTTGAACCTTCAGCCTGGAGTCCGATTCCACCTTTTGATTCGCTGCAATTAGTGGCGTAGTTTTGAAGCACGCCATTTACTTTTACCTCGACGGTATTTCCTTTACAAACAATATCAAAGCTGTTCCATTCGCCGGGCTTATTTTCGCTCGAAGGTTTCATCTTAGGGGCGATTGGCTTCACTTTTTCCGTCGAAACATAGACCGTATCTCTGACTGTTGCTTTTAGTCCTACATCCTGTATAATAAAATCTCCCGCAAAGAGGTGCTTTAACTGGCACTGGTAATGTCTTGGCCAAATTTTGTCAGGACCTACAGTATGAATGAAAACCCCACTGTTGGTGGGCTTTTCCGGATAACGCCATTCAACATGCAGACGATAGTTCGCATATTCCTTTTTGGTCCGGAGATATCCCATTGGTACTCCGGGCGTTTCGATCGCACCATCCTTTACATAGAAGAAGGATGCAGGTTTGATCGTTGAGTCCGCTACAAAGATGGTCCACCCATTGAGGTCTTTGCCATTAAACAATTGCTCCTTTTTCTGAGAAAATCCCGCCAGCGAAAAGGAAACCAATAAAACCAAAAGAAACGTTTTTATCATATTCTGTATATTTGAGAAGATAAATTTGCAAATTAATAACCCCATTTTTTCATAACCTCGAAGTCTTCTTTCACGGCTTGAAGCGCAGTTGCATTTTGATACGACTCCTGCTCCACGATAAATACGGTGGTGCCACCAATTTTCCGTCCAAGGTCGATGGCCTCTTTTGTCGGTATAATTCCTTTCCCAAGAACCGAGCTTTCGTATTTCTCAGCGGTATTTACTGCTATTTCATCTTTTACGTGTATCAATTCGAATCTTCCGGGATATTGACTCAAAATGTCGAGCGCCTTTGCTCCTCCGATGTACATATTACCAATATCCAATTGCATTACAACCAATTTCTGATCGAATTTTTTCATCATGATATCGAATACTTTAACACCATTGAGTTTTTCGGTGAATTCGAACCAGTGGTTGTGATACCCAAATTTCATACCCGATTTCTGGCAAAGTTCACCACTCAAGTTGAATACATCCATGTACCGACTCATATCGTCATAGGTTTTGCGCATGGTTTCGTCCATCCATGGGCTGATTACATATCTTTGTCCCATAAATGCGGCATCTTCAACGGTCTTTTTCCATGAATCGGTAAACACCTTCTTGCCAGAATCCCAATGGTCTTTTCCCATCACTGTATGACCACAAGGCATTTTCAGTCCAAGATCATTCAGTATTTTTCTAAACTCCATTGGTGAATAGCCATAAAATTTACCGTCGATATAATTGGCATGTTCAACATTTTTGTACCCGATTTTCGCGAGCTGGGTCAGCGTTCCAACCGGGTCTTTTTTCATATCATCCCGAACAGAATACAGTTGAATTCCAACAATTTCAGCAGGTTTCGGAGCTGCAAACGTAGTTTTCGACAAGAGAGCTGTTCCGGCAACCAGAACGGCGCTGTTTTTAAGAAATGTCCGACGCGATGTTGTCATAATAATTAGTTATTGATGTTGAATTAAAAAAAATAATCTTGCGATGTCAATCAGTTGGCGGTTATGGCTTGCGGTAAAGCTTCCAATAAATCGGCTCTAAGTAGCTTGTAAATAGAGCACATTAATATTGTTATTTATACCAAACAAATATATGTTTTACTTCGGCAAAAACAAATGACTGATTTGCGAATAGTTGGATAATAAACGTATTTTTGATATTAAAGAAAAACAACCAATGAAAATACTTACGATCCTCCTTATTTCCCTTTTTGTAACACAACTTAATTTCGCACAAGACCGGATAACCGGCAGGGCATTTGCCACACGTTCTGAAGTGATTGCACAACACGGAATGGCTTGCACAAGTCAACCTTTGGCGACGCAAACGGCCATCGATGTATTAAAAGCGGGGGGCAGTGCAATTGATGCGGCTATTGCTGCCGACGCTGTCCTTGGTCTGATGGAGCCTACCGGCTCCGGCATGGGTGGTGACCTTTTTGCGATCGTTTGGGATGCCCAGACAAAGAAATTGTATGGGCTTAACGCAAGCGGCCGGTCACCGAAGTCACTAACACGTGAAATACTGTTGAGTAAGGGAATTAAGTCCGTTCCTTCACTTGGACCGCTTCCTGTTTCGGTTCCCGGCTGTGTAGATGGCTGGTTCGAACTGCACAAAAAGTTTGGTAAACTGCCGATGAAACAAATTCTGTCGGGAGCGATCAACTATGCCCGCGACGGATTCCCGGTTAGTGAGGTAATCGCCTATTACATGGCCTCAAATTCAAGATCTCTTCAGCAATTTCCAAACTTTAAAGAGACCTATATGCCTGATGGCAAATCACCCAGGAAAGGTGAAATATTTAAAAACCCGTATCTTGCAAATACGCTTCAAAAAATAGCTGATGGCGGAAGAGACGCATTTTATAAAGGAGATATTGCCAAAACGATTGCCTCTTATATGAAAACGAATGGCGGATACCTTTCATATGAGGACATGGCCGCTCATCATTCGGAGTGGGTTGAACCTGTCTCTTCCAATTACCGTGGTTATGATATTTGGGAACTCCCGCCAAACAGTCAGGGTATTGCTGCGTTGCAAATGCTGAATATCATGGAAGGGTTTGATGTGAAATCGATGGGCTTTGGAAGTGCAGAATATATCCACCTGTTTGTTGAGGCGAAGAAACTGGCATTCGAAGACAGGGCGAAGTTCTATGCCGATCCTGCCTTTAATCAGCTTCCGATAAAGCAACTGATCTCTAAACCGTATGCGGATGAACGAAGAAAACTGGTTGATATGAACCGTTCTTCAAAAAGGCAACTGCCCGGAAACCCTGAACATGGAAATACAATTTATCTCACCGTCGCAGATGAGGCGGGCAATATGATTTCATTGATACAAAGTAATTACCGCGGAATGGGAAGTGGCATGACACCCGACAAGTTAGGTTTTGTTCTGCAGGACCGCGGAGAGATGTTTACACTGGAAGAGAACCATGTCAATACTTATGAACCCGGCAAGCGTCCGTTCCAGACGATCATTCCTGCATTTATTACAAAAGACGGTCAACCATGGGTGAGTTTTGGCGTGATGGGCGGCGCTATGCAGCCACAGGGGCATGTGCAGATCGTGGTGAACCTGATCGATTTTGGGATGAGTTTACAGGAGGCGGGCGATGCCCCTCGTATTCAGCACTTCGGATCATCGGAACCCACGGGCGAGAAGATGATGGATGCCGGAATTGTTTGTCTTGAAAGTGGAATCAGTTACGAAACCATCCGGGCACTGATGCAAAAGGGTCATACCATTCAGTACGACCTTGGAGGTTACGGCGGTTACCAGGCCATCATGTACGATGCAAAGAACAAGGTTTACTACGGAGCCTCCGAATCGAGAAAAGATGGTCAGGCATCAGGATATTAACAAAACTAAACAAGCCGGATTATGAAATCAAGTAGTTACAAATTCGTTGGAAATTTATTCCGGAACCGGACGTTTCTTTTTTCCGGATTCATCCTCTCATCCATCGTGATGGCATGTTCCGTTCCAACATTTGACACCACAAGCCGCTTGCAACTTTTCGACTCGGACTGGAAATTCAACCTTGGCGATGTTGCGGGATCGGCAACCCCCGCTTTCGACGATTCCAATTGGCGGTCACTCGACCTTCCGCACGACTGGAGCATCGAAGACCGGGCGCCCAAAGATAGTGTCCTGCAAATCGGCCCGTTTTCATCCGAAAGCCAGGGTGGTGGCGCGACAGGGCATGTCATGGGTGGAATCGGTTGGTACCGGAAATCATTTACGCTCGATTTAAATTCAAAAGGTAAAATGATCTCCGTCCTTTTCGATGGTGTTTATATGGAGAGCGAGGTGTGGATCAACGGGAAAAATGCTGGATTTCATCCTTATGGATATACCCCATTTAGTTATGATATCACCCCGTTTTTGAATCCTCCGGGCCAGGTAAACCTGATTGCCGTGAAGGTGACGAACCAGGGAAAGAACAGCAGGTGGTACAGCGGATCGGGTATTTACCGCCATGTAGAACTGATTACTACCAACCAGGTACATATTTCGCAGTGGGGAAATTTTGTAACAACACCTGAAGTTACAAAGGAAAAGGCTACGGTAAAAATGGAGTCAACGATTGAAAACAATACGGGGAAAAATCAGCAGGTACATATTGTGACCACGCTTCTGAATCCCAAAGGAGAAACAGTGGCCACCGATGAAAAACTTGAGCGGATTATTTCGGGTGAGAAGAAAATTGTAACCCAGCATCTTTCAGTGGAAAAACCCTTGTTATGGTCGCCCGCATCTCCGTCGCTGTACAGCGCTGTCGTAACAGTTAAGTTCCGCGATGCAACGTTCGATCAGACGACAACGGCTTTCGGAATCCGGTCCATCAGTTTTGATGCAAAGAGAGGGTTTCTGCTGAATGGTGAAAACATGCTGCTCAAAGGTGGTTGTATGCATCACGACAATGGAATATTGGGTGCTGCTACGATCGACCGTGCCGAAGAGCGCCGTGTGGAACTGATGAAAAAATTCGGTTACAACGCGATCCGTACCAGCCACAATCCACCATCACGGCAATTTCTTGAGGCTTGCGACCGGCTCGGTGTGTTTGTGATTGATGAGGCTTTCGATATGTGGGAAAAGCCCAAGAATCCCCAGGACTATCACCGGTTTTTCAACGATTGGCACGCCAGGGATTTGGAGTCGATGATCCTTCGCGACCGGAACCATCCGTCCGTTATCATGTGGAGCATCGGAAATGAAATCCCCGAAAGGGCCGATGCATCCGGACTTGAAATCAGGTCACGTCTTGTAAAGATCGTTAAAAACCTCGATACAACTCGTCCTGTAACGGAAGCGATATGTGCCTTCTGGGATAATAAGGGGAGAGACTGGAAAGATACGGCGCCGGCATTTGCAGGGCTGGACATCGGGGGATATAACTACATGTGGAAAATGTATGAATCGGATCATGAACTTTTTCCCGACAGGGTGATGGCCGGAACCGAATCGTTTCCGAAAGAGGCTTTTGAAAACTGGCAGAAGGTGAAGGATGAGCCTTATGTGATCGGCGATTTTGTATGGACAGCCTTCGATTACCTTGGTGAGTCGGCCATTGGTCATACCCTCATGGGGCCTAAGGAGTCACAGGCATTTACCCTGCCGTGGCCATGGTTCAATGCATATTGCGGCGATATCGATATTTGTGGTTTCAAAAAAGATCAGTCGTACTACCGCGACGTGGTTTGGGGAATCAGCAACCTTGAAATAGCTGTTCACGCCCCCATTCAAACCGGAGAGGTGGAAACAGTCAGCATGTGGGGCTGGCCCGACGAACGACAGTCGTGGAACTGGAAAGGCGCTGAAGGCAAAAAAATGTCGGTCTCGGTTTATTCAAATTATCCGTCAGTAAGACTTGAACTGAACGGGAAAGTGATCGGTACACTGCCTGTTTCAAATGAAACGAAACTAACGGCAACCTTCGTAGTCCCTTACGAAGCGGGTGAACTGAAAGCGGTTGGTTTGAGAGATACGACCGTGATTGGCACGAAAATGTTGAAAACAACCGGTGCCGCATCGAAATTACGGTTAACGCCTGACCGGGCAACGATCAACGCGGACCGGAACGATCTGTCCTATGTAACGGTTGAACTGACCGACGATGCCGGAAACCTCGTTCCCGACAGTGATCTGCCAGTGACCTTTGAGGTTTTCGGAGCCGGTGAAACAGCGGCAATCGGAAGTGCCAATCCGTCGGATATGCGAAGCTTTAAGTCACCGGTCTGTACCACTTTCCGCGGTCGTTGCCTGGTCATCCTACGTCCTACAGGAAGAACAGGCGAGCTAACACTTACCGCGAAAGCTTCCGGATTAGGAATTGAAACGACGAGAATAGTTGTAAAATAGTATAACACTGTCATCAATGAATTCAAGAGAACGTGTATTAAAAGCTTTCAAACGAATGGAAGGTTTACCGGACAGGGTACCGGTTCAGTTTGATCTGTGCCGGAGCATAGCTGATCATTTTGGCAAAGCGCTGAATATTCCGGTGCATTACACCGAAAATCTGTACGAGGATGTCACCTATCGCATTAGTGCCAACGAGCTGCGCGTTGCGATGGGAAGTGATGTCGTGATTACGGGCGCTTCGGTTTCGGATGATTTCAAAATTGAGAAAGATGCCGATGGCACCTGGCTGAACGAATACCGGATGCGGATGCGACAGGGCGATATTTATGTCGAGGTGGTTGATTATCCGCTGGCCCAGGCCGAGACCAAAGCTGATATTGATACTTACCGGTTTCCTGATCCGGATGCCCCCGGTCGTTACAGGGATGCGGCGGCACTTGTGAAGAAATACAAAAACGATTACCTGGTAATCGGTGACATTGAGGTCACCGTCTTCTCGCTGGCGCATCAGTTGGCAGGGATGGAAAAACTACTGATCGATATGATGATGGAAACGGAATACGTGGTTCCGTTGTTCGAAGCCTGTGCAGAATTCCAGACCCAAATTGGTTTGAGACTGATCGGGAAAGGTGTGGATGCCCTCTGGTTTGGCGACGATTTCGGGACGCAGATCAGCCTGCTCATCCCTCCTGAAACATTCAGAGACCAGTTGAAACCGATTTATAAACGGATGATCGATCGTTTTAAAGCGGCCAAACCTGATATCATTCCCATTTTGCATTGTGACGGCGCGGTCGCTGATTTGTTGGATGATATCCGTGAAATTGGATTTGAGGTATTTAATCCGGTTCAACCGGGTGTGCCTGGCCATTTGCCGCAGGATATGAAAACCAATTTCGGCGATAAATTTGCCTTTTGGGGCGCCATCGACCAGCAGGATTTACTTCCGAACGGAACCGATGAGGAGCTCGAACGCGACATTACCGAGAAGATCACCATCCTGGGAAAGGGTGGGGGCTATATGATTTCACCGGCGCATATCATTCAGGCAGACGTTTCACCCGAACGGGTGTTGTTGTTTATTGAGTTGTGCAAAAAACACGGATAATAGCAGGATAATGGTTTAATATTAATTTGTTAGATCAGCTGTTTTCTGCGGTGATTTCTGCCTTCTTTGCTTTGCAGGCAACCACTAAATCAACAGGCGACAGTTTGATCTGCATACCCCTTACGCCGGCACTGATAAAGATAAAGGGCTGATCAAATGCTGAATTGTCGATGTAAACGGGGAAGTTTTTCTTCATCCCGAGCGGAGAACAACCGCCCCTGATGTAGCCGGTTAGTGGTTCAATGTCTTTCATCGGAATCATTGCCACCTTTTTATTGGCGCTGGCCAATGCGGCCTTTTTCAGATCGATCTCATCGCCTCCCTGGACAATGCACACAAAATGGCCGGATTTGTCACCTTCCAATACCAGTGTTTTATAGACCCGATCAATTTGAATTCCAGCAGTTGCTGCAACGTGAACCGCGCTCAGGTCCGACTCGTCAACTTCGTATTCGATTAATTCGTAACTTATTTTAAGCCGGTCAAGAATTCGGGCTGCGTTCGTCTTCTTCATGGTCTCTTAGTCTTTGAAAGTTCTCATTAACGGCTGCTTCGTATTTGACAAGATTGGATGCTTTTTTAATCCGTTTGAAAGTTTTGTGCTGATTGGGGAAAGCGAAACTAAAGTAGCTCCAGAATTTTTCCATTCGCATCAGGATATGGCTGCTGCCATTCAGGAAATTCGAATACTTGAGGAATATTTCGTTGTGAAAATTCCTCATGATGATCGCACGCGCTTCAACTTCAGGTAAACAACCACCTTTAAGAAGAAGCGGAAAGAACGGATTCTTAAGTATTCCACGGCCAATCATCCAGGTTGTGATGTCTCCGAAAAGAAAGTTGAGGCGATTGAGATTTTCAGATGACTCAATATCGCCGTTGTATACGAGTGAATGGTTCAGCCTTTTATGAACTTCGACAAACACGTTTTCATCCGCCTCTCCGCGGTAAAGTTGTTTGCCATACCTTGGATGAAGAATGATTTCGCCCAGCGGAAACTCATTCAACGCATCAATAATCTGAAAGATCTCGTCGTGTGATTGTAATCCGGTCCGCATTTTTACCGAAATCTTACAGCTCACCTCGGGCAACGAGGCTTCAAGGATCGCTTTTATCCGGTCAGGATGTGGAAGTAATCCCGAACCAAGCCCCTTATTGGTTACCATGGGATAGGGGCAGCCGAGGTTCCAGTTGACCTCTTCATATCCGTTATCCTGCAATAGCCGGGCAAGGAAGATAAAGTCAGCAGAATTTCCGGCAAGTATTTGCGGAACAAGCGGATATTCCTGGTTGTTTTCCGGTTTGATATCACGAAGGTGCGAGGTTTTTACTGTGCCGTCGTTTTGGCGCACAATGTAGGGCGCAAAGTATTTATCCACACCGCCGAAAAATTTCGCGTGAGCGCTCCGGTAGATGTTATCGGTTGACTCCTGAAGCGGAGCAAAGTAGATTTTGAAGCCTGATTCTTTCTGCATATCTGCAAAAATAGTGAACTCCGGCCATTTAATCTAAAACTTATCTGATCACGTCTTTTTTCGATGACAAGTATCATCCCTTTATTATTTATCTTTGCAGCGCCGAAAAGTATGTTTTATGTTTGTTTCTGATTTGGTTGAAAATGTGATTTCTGATGCGTTTGTTGCTAATGCAACGGTAGTGACAGGTCAGCAGACTGTCGGTAAAGCAGCGCCGCAAAATCAGGCAACCGTGAAGACGAAGAGTGTGGTCCCCGGTTCCACAAAGGCCATTACCAAAGGCATACCAGTTAGTAATCAGTTTAAAAAAGAATTTTTTCAGAAGAATTCATATACCGAGGAACCGATCGTAAAAGATGCCTCCTTTAATATTTATACGGGTAATCCCGGATTGTACATCACGGCAGGCGACACCGTAAATTTTGGAAATGTGATTACCCTGCCAGATTCAGCTTTTCTGCAGGCCAGGCACACAATTGTTCCGAAATCTACAAAACCATATGGATATGTTGGTAAAGAACTGGTTGTTCCGAATCAGGATTGGATTTTAGGAATAATCCTGATATTTTGGGCAATATTTGCATCTGTAAGAGTCGGGTTTCTTAAATACCTCGGACAACTTTTTGCCAGCCTCGTTAACTTCAATGAAGCCACCCGGTTATTTCAACAAAGAGGTTATAAAACAATGTACGGGGCAATACGTCTTGACATTATTTTCCATTTAATCCTCCCTCTTTCTGTTTATCAGATCGCCACGTTCTTTAAAATGGACATACCTGGGTACCCTTCTATTGTCTTTTTTTTAGCATTATTATTGGTAATTAACGGATATTTATTTATAAAGATATGGCTTTATCAACTGGCCGGTTCAATCGTAATGCTGAAAGAGCAAACAGAAGAATCAGTATTTAATATAAGGCTGTATTATAAAGCATTAGGATTGATTTTGCTTCCGGTAGTTACCATTCATGCCATCATTCCCGACACCAATTTTATTACTATCTGGATAATGGCAGGTCTCATTGTTATTATGTATGTTGCCAATGTGATCAGAACTATTTATCTGGGAATTCGTAAAGACATAACAATTTTCTATTTGATTTTATACCTTTGTACCCTTGAAATTCTACCGTTGCTTTTGGTTTTTAAACTCATAAGTAGATAATAGACGAGTTTAGAAAAGAATTAAATTTTTAAAAGTTAATAAGTTGAAAATCAGAAAAATATTAGTATCGCAACCAGAGCCGAGTACAGGGAATTCACCTTATAACGATTTGGCCGTCAAACACAATCTGAAAATTGACTTTCGTCAGTTCATTCAGGTTGAGGGTGTTCCTGCCAAGGATTTTCGAAAGGACAGAATTCAGATTTTGGAGCATACTGCAGTTATTTTCACCAGCAGGACAGCCATCGATCATTTTTTTAGAATCTCCGGTGAATTACGTTTAACGATTCCTGATACAATGAAATACTTCTGTATTTCGGAGGCGACTGCTTTTTATTTGCAGAAATACATCGTCTACAGAAAGCGGAAAATATTTTATGCGAATGGTAAATTCACCGATCTCGTTGATGTTCTTTTGAAACATAAGGAGGAAAAGTTTCTGATTCCGTTATCTGATATTCACAAGGATGAGATTCCGGTTTTGTTGGAGAAGGCTAAATTGCCCGTTACTGAGGCAATTATGTATAGAACGGTTAGCAGTGATTTGTCCGATTTAAAAGATGTGAATTACGATATTCTGGTCTTTTTTAGTCCGAGCGGTATTAAATCCCTTTTGCAGAATTTCCCTGGTTTTGAACAAAAAGATACGAAGATTGCAACTTTTGGACCTGTTACAGCTCAGGCTGTCAGAGATGCAGGCTTACGACTTGATGTTGAGGCACCAGTTCCTGAAGCTCCTTCAATGACTGCGGCGCTCGAACGATTTATCTCGGAATTCAATAAAAATAATAAATAGAAGAAACCTATATTTTCATCTAAAAGGGGAAAGCGATTTCCCCTTTTTTTTGTATTTTTCAGCTTATGACAGCCTTTACATTTCGAAAAGAGGAAAAATTGTGCAGCCAGAAAATCATCGGTGAGATATTTCTGTCGGGCACTTCTTTCCTCTGTTATCCGCTGAAAGTTGTCTGGAAATACGAACAGTTGCTTACATCATATCCTGCCCAGGTTGTGTTCAGCGTTCCCAAACGTCTTTTCAAAAGAGCACATGACCGGAATTTACTTAAACGACAATTACGCGAGGTTTACCGTCACCAAAAACAAGATCTTTACCAGGCATTGGAACTAAATGACCGGAAAATAGCCTTTATGATCGTTTATATCGCAAAGGAAAAACTTGATTTCTGTCAGATAGAAAGTGCAATGGCGAAGGTTATTACAAAATTAAATAAGAAGCTGGAGCCACTACCAGAGGTTTAGAGAATCAATTCTGTAATTGGTGAATTTGACAATTTAGAAATTAGAGGAATCGAAATGATTTAGCACAAATCGCTTCCGGCTCTTCCTGAACATTACTCGTATAACTTTACCACTGATCCGTCAAATTAAATACAAAAGCAAAAGGAGATCAATCAGACCTCCTTTTGCACCTAAAGTTTCATTGAAATCTTACAAATCGCTGTCCATGATTTCAGTCTGCTGACGAACTGAATCTTCGTGGATCAGCTGGAAAATTATTTTAATAAATGTTTCATCCAGGTTCAGCTTGTGAGCGGTTGCAATTCGATCTTCCAACAACTGAGTCCAACGGTTGATCTGGAGAGCAGTAACCTTGTTTTGTTTCTTGTAATTGGCAATTTGCTTGACAATCTCCATACGCGAAGCTAGTATCTCTATGATTTCGTGGTCTATACCATCGATCCGTGAACGAAGTGTGTCAAGCATATTTTCGAAAAGCGGATCGTTTGAACTCGAATACCTAATTACTAGTTTATCAAGGATCTTACCCAATTCGAAAGGCGTTACCTGCTGATCTTTGTCGCTGAGAGCGCATGATGGATCGATATGCGATTCAAGCATTAAGCCATCGAGCCCAAGGTCAAAGGCTTTTTGTGAAATTTCAAATAAATACTCGCGTTTGCCCGAAATATGACTTGGATCGCAAATGATTGGTAGGTTTGGCATTAGCTGCCTTAGTTCGATCACTGTTTTCCAGTTCGGATAGTTGCGGTATTTCGATTCACCAAAAGGAGTAAAGCCGCGATGAATAGCAACGAGGTTTTTCAATCCGGCCTGGCTAAGTCGCTCCAAAGCTCCTATCCATAATTGTACATCAGGATTTACCGGATTCTTGACCATGATAATCTGATCAGTACCTTTCAGTACATCGGCTATTTCCTGCACAACAAACGGCGATGCCGTTGACCGGGCACCAATCCACATCACATCGACACCGGCTTTAAGACACTCTTCGACATGTTGAGCATTTGCAACCTCGGTACCAATCAATAATCCGGTCTCTTCTTTGACTCGCTTAAGCCACTCGAGTGCAATGCTTCCCATCCCTTCGAATGATCCTGGGCGCGTACGGGGCTTCCATATTCCACCACGATACACAAAAACCCGTTTATCTTTAGCCAGTTCCCTGGCGGTTGCCATTGTCTGTTCTTCCGATTCAAGGCTGCAAGGTCCACTGATTAAAAGTGGGTTATCTATATTTGGCAACCAGTGGCTGATCGGTTGAATGTCTAATTGTGATCCCATGATAATTTATTTTGTATAAAGTTTAATAATTGTTTCTTCGTTTTTTGTCAATGATGAATTTCCGCCATTCAGAACGCCACGGATTTTATTCGCGTTTACTATTAATTCTGATAATCGCTCGTAATTGTTGTTTTTCAAACTCTCTTTAAATTCTTCGAGGTGACGAACATAAACCTCCAGCGCCTCGTAAATGTAGTCCCGGTTTTGCCAGAATATGGGTGCCCACATCTGGGGTGAACTCTTGGCAAGACGAACAGTCGACTGAAATCCGGCAGATGCAAGATCAAAAATGATATTCCGGTCTTCGACCGCCAGTACAGCGTTAGCCAGCGCAAATGAAGTAGCATGAGGCAGATGCGATATAAATGCGGTGGTGTGGTCCTGCTCATCGCTTGTCATGTAAGCAGTCGGCATTCCAAGTGACTGGTACATTTTTTCAACAAGTGCCAGATGTTGAGGTCTGCACTTTCCCTGATCACAAATAATACAGATTTTATCGTCGAAAAGGTGTTCAATTGCAGCCAAAGGGCCACTGTTTTCGGTACCCGACATGGGGTGCGTGGGTACAAAATTACCGCGCAAAGGATGATTTTTCACCGCTTCGGCAATCTCGCGCTTTGTAGATCCGACATCAATGACAGTTGTCGAAGCGGAGATATGATCTAAAATGTATGGGAGTAACTGAACGATTATGTCGACAGGTACTGCTACAATTACGATATCTGCTTCCTTGACTGCTTTATCCAGATTTTCGATTCGGTCGGCAATGCCAACTTCGAGTGCAATCCGCGCATTTTCTGGGTTGTTGTCAACACCAATGATCTCGGTTGCAAATTTAGTTCTTCGTAAATCTTTTGCCATCGAACCGCCTATGAGCCCAAGTCCTACTACTGCAAGTTTCATTTATTCGGTTTTAATTGTAAAAAAAAAGGTCTCCGAATTTGGAGACCTTTTAATGATTTAATATTGTGTTTTTGACAATACCTTACCGTTCAGTCCCCGTTCGAAGGCCAAGATAACCAAACCAAAAGTAAAAAGTACTGCTATTCATTGTGTCAAACTGTTTTTATTCGTGGCAAAAATATATAAATTTTTAAGATAAAACGGTTCTGGGCATGAAATTGTTCATTTTAAGGCTATATTTTGACAAAAGAAATACCCAGGTTCAAATCCGGAGAGTTGGATTTTGTAGCAAGGTTTAAATACAGTAGGTCATATCTTATGAGGACTGCCGGAAGAAACTATGTGAAATTATCAGGGAAGTTCATACGACCGTCTTGTCAGAACCGGAATGAAAACAGGCTTTCCACACGACCGTTTGGGTCCAACTAAAAAAATAATGAGCGTTCACACCACCGTTTGGTCAGAACTGAAATTAAAACTGACTATTCACACCACCTTTGGGGCCCAACTGAAAAAATAATGGGCGTTCACACCACCGTTTGGTCAGAACTGAAATTAAAACGGACTATCCACACCACCGTTTGGGCCCAACTGAAAAAATAATAGTGAAAAATAACTGTTGACAGGTCAAACTGGAAAAATATTGGTTGGAATTAGCTGTTGACAGCCCCAACTGAAAATATAATGGTCAAAATTAGATGTTGCTGAGTCCAACTGGAAAATTACTGGCAGAAAATAGCTGTTGACGACTCCGCCTGAAATAATGCTGACAAGAATTAGCTGTTGACAACCCCAATTGAAAAAATTGAACCCGAAATTACCTGATGATGGATCAGCGGCAACCGCGAACAACGATAAATAGTGTAAGTCTGTTTAAATCTGAATTTTGGTGAAATAGAATTATCGAAAATCAGGTATTACTCCTGTATCTCGAATTATCTTCGGCCATTAATGAAAGGTATGACTCATACCTTGTGGCTGGAATATCCCCCTTTTCTGCGGCAGCTTTTACCGCACAACCCGGTTCGTGCGTGTGTGTACAATTGAAAAACCGGCACTGATCAAGCAATCCAAACATTTCGGGGAAATAGTGTGCAATCTCCTCCTTCGCCATATCAATTACGCCAAAACCTCTGATGCCCGGCGTATCAATCAGGTATCCTCCGCCTTCTACTTCAAACATTTCGGCAAAGGTGGTGGTGTGTTTTCCCTGTTGATGATGATCTGAAATTACTCCGGTTTTGAGTGTCAAAGTTGGGTCAATCCGGTTGAGGATGGATGATTTTCCAACACCAGAAAGCCCGGAAAAGAGGCTTATCTTACCTTTTAGCTCGTCGCTCAGTATATCAATATTGAAATTTTTCTCGGCCGAAACCTGGAAACATTTATAGCCGATCGATTCGTAGGTTTGAAGATATTCTTCAAGTTTTTCGTAATCTTTGGCATTATATAAATCGAGTTTGTTAAAAACAAGACATGCCGGAATCCGGTAAGCCATCGCTGAAACCAGGTAGCGGTCGATAAATCCCGGAAGGGTAACAGGGTAGTTAACCGTCACAACGATAAATGCCTGGTCGATGTTCGCGGCGATGATTTGACTTTCTTTCGAAAGGTTAGATGCCTTACGGATAATGTAGTTTCTGCGTGGCTCAACAGCCGATATAATCCCGGCTACTCCCTCTTTTGTTGTGTCATCATGCTGAAGTTCAAATTCAACACGGTCGCCGACTGAAACCGGGTTGGTCGTTCTCACCTCTTTCATCCGAAGCTTTCCCTTAATGCGGCAATCAAAAGTTTCACCTGTATCGGCTTTTACCGAATACCAGCTTCCAGTTGATCGAATTACTAATCCTTTGCTCAATACGATAGATTTTTACGCGTTAAAAATACGTAAAAGGTTTGAACCGGCGCAACTGTTATGGACTTTCTGTTGTTGTGCTTTTATTCATGCTGAATTTTTAAGTTTGTGTGATAAAGATAATAGTGAAGGAGGACTCAATCAGCGTTGAATTTGTAACGAAGTAACTCCTGAATTATTACTTTTGTAAAAATGGTTGAAATTAAGATTGATAATTAACAAAGGGATTTTATCGTATGAGTAACAAAATATTGAAGGCTGCACTTGCAGTTTCATTCGTGGTTATTATCGGACTCTCTTTCTGGGGTTTTAAAAGCGATCAGAAGAATTTCGAGATTTCGAAAAACCTGGACATCTTTTATACCTTGGTCCGGGAATTGAATCTTTTTTATGTTGATGAAGTTAAACCTGATAAGTTGATTAAAAAAGGGATCGACGATATGCTCGAAACCCTCGATCCTTATACCGTTTATATTCCGGAATCGGAGATGGATGATTTTAAATTCATGACAACAGGTGAATATGCCGGAATTGGTGCAATGATCAGTAAGCGTGGTAATCAGATTATTGTCGCGGAACCTTATGAAGGGTTTCCTGCACAGGTAAATGGTTTACGCGCAGGAGATATTTTTATTGAAGTTGATGGGAAGCCTGTTGACAAGATGGCAGTTTCAGATGTCTCCGAAATTCTTAAGGGGCCGGCCAAAAAAGTAATCAAAGTTAAGATGCAACGGCCGGGAGAGAAAAAACCTTTCACACTTGACATTGTACGCGAAGAAATTCAGATTGATCCGGTAACCTATTATGGAATGATTGATGACAAAACGGGCTATGTCCGTCTTTCAAGTTTTACCGATGGCTGTGCAGAAAGTGTGCGGGATGCAATTGTTGATTTAAGGGATAAAAAAGGAGCTAAAAAGCTTGTTCTTGACCTGCGCTCAAATCCGGGCGGTCTGTTGGGCGAAGCAGTTAAGGTAACCAATCTGTTTGTAAATCACGGACAAGAGATTGTCAGTACCAAAGGGAAAGTATCGCAATGGGATAAAACCTACCGGGCTACTGAACAACCAGTTGATTCGGTAATGCCATTAATCATATTGGTAAATAGTGGATCGGCTTCTGCATCTGAGATTGTTGCAGGTGCACTTCAGGACCTTGACAGGGCTGTAATTATGGGTAATCGTACTTTTGGTAAGGGTCTTGTTCAAACGACAAGAGATCTCAGTTATAACACAAAGCTGAAAGTAACTACCGCAAAATACTATATTCCGAGCGGAAGATGTATCCAGGCACTCGATTATACGCACCGGAATGCCGACGGAAGTGTAGGCACCATACCTGATTCTCTGATAACGGTGTTTAAAACTAAAAACGGAAGGCTTGTTAAAGACGGCGGCGGTGTTACGCCTGATATACGCAATGTCCAGGATACTTTAAGTGCGTTGTCTTTTAAGCTCGTACAGGATTATATGATATTTGATTTTGCGACTGAATATGCTTCGAAGCATAAAAGCATTGCCACCCCTGATAAATTTGATATAAATGATGACATCTATAAAGAATTTCACGAGTATCTGACAGCGAAGAAATTTTCGTATGAATCGAGGAGTGAACTAACTTTAAAGTCATTGATTGAAACTGCAAAAAAGGAGCATTATTACGATGGTACCAAAAATGAGTTTGCCGCACTTGAAAAAGGGTTAACCTTGGATCTGAATCAGGATCTTGATAAGAACAGCGAAGAAATACGAGACCTGCTTAAAGATGAAATAGTTTCGCGTTACTATTATCAGAAGGGAGCCATTATTGCCGCATTGGTAAATGATAAGGAGATCAGGAGTGTTAAATCTCTTTTCCAAAATCCGGCGGAGTATTCCCGATTGTTGGTTCCTCCTGCAGTTACTACAGTCCGGAAGTAGGCGGAAAATATGGGCGAAAAATTGACATCAACTACCAAGGTCATGAAAAAGAAGCAATTTTTTCTTTCATGACCTTTTGTTATTCAGAAATGTTTTAGTAAATATATGAAGCTGATTTTTAAGTATGAAGAAAAAAATTTTGGTTATGGCTCAGGTTCCGATAGCCGGTTTGTCGGAATTGAAGGAACAATTTGATATCATTTACCCCCGGACTTTTTATTTTAGTGATTCTGATCTTCGAAAGGAGATTATTGAAGCTGACGGTATACTTTCGGTTTTTACGGCACCGTTAGGTTCCGAATTGCTTCAACTTGCTCAGAATCTCCGGATTATTTCCAACTTTGGAGTGGGGTATAATAACATTGATCTGGAATATGCTACAACCAGGGGAATTGCTGTATGTAACACACCCGATTCGGTTACGGAACCAACCGCCGAAATGGCTATGGGACTCATGATCGCTTTGATGCGGCGGATCAGCGAAACAGACCGCAAACTGCGCGGAGTAGAAGGGCTGAAATGGGGAATGATGGAAAATCTTGGAAGTTCACTGTGGGGAAAGACCCTTGGTATTATCGGGATGGGGAGAATCGGACGCGCATTGGCGCGAAGAGCTGTTGCCTCAGGAATGAAAGTGATCTATTATAACCGCACAAGATTGGATGTCGCCACAGAGCTGCAATATGGCGCTACTCTTGTCTCTTTCAATAATCTGATCCAACAATCGGATGTTATTTCGTTGCACTGTCCCTTAACAGATGATACGCATCATTTGATTGGGGAAAATGAATTTTCAAATATGAAAGATGGTATTTATATTATTAATACTGCAAGGGGGGCTGTAATCGATGAACGGGCGCTTGTGCAGAGTCTTTCAAATGGAAAAATTGGTGGTGCCGGACTTGATGTTTTTGAGGCGGAACCAGCGATCAGCCGTGAACTATATTTAATGGACAATGTAGTTCTCACCCCGCACAATGCAACCGGTACAATTGATACCCGGATCGCTACAGCGCGCGAAGCTTCAGAGAGTCTGATCCGATTTTTTAATGATAGACGTGATATTCCAATCGTCAATCCATTTATCTGGAGATCATAAATGATGGTTTTTGAAAAAGTACTCGCTTTAAAAATGACAAGTTTTTAAAGCATTGAAATTTCCAAAATAAATTCTAAAAAGAAAATGTTTTTGGAAAAAACATTACCAAACCGACAAGACTTATAATTAGGAAAGCCAATGCAATAAACAAATAGGTGAGGTTTATTTTGCCATTTTTATTTTGGAATTTTCCACTTTTAATTTTCATGATTTCATTGATATTGCCAATCAGTTTTTCCAATGCAAATCGGTCTTTTACAACGTAGTCGAAGGCACCATTTTTTATACTACTCACAGCAACATTTAAATTATCTTGCCCCGACAGGAAAATAAATTCTGAATCGGGATTCCTTTTCTTGGATGTTTTTAGGACATCCAAACCACTTATCCCGTTCAGCAAGTAGTCTTGAATCACAATATCGGGTTTTTTGTAAAGGTTCTTCAAACATTCTTCACCGCTAAGAAAGCTTTCGATTCTGTTAAATTTTTTTGACCTGAGATGATTCACAATGAACTTATTGTAGATAGAATTATCCTCTACAATAAAAATCAGGGGATAGTCTTGGTTTTGCATATTAATTGGTTTTTTAAAGTGAGAATTTAAATTATTCGTTTTGTACAGAAATTATACTCCAAAAACGAAAATGGGTTTCGATTTTGCAATAAATTGATTTGTAAAATAAAAATAGGAATGTGAAGGACACTCTTCTATTTTGATATTTCAGTAAAGGGAAATTCTCGATCTTTAGTGTGTTGAGGTTGAGTATTAGTGAGGAGTTATAAATCGTTTTCCATTTGTCAGTCAAAGGGTTTAGGGCTAATGACATTAAGCAGAGAAAGTTGGTTTTACTTTATATGCGGCATAGGTTATCTAATAAAGTAAGTAGAAAATATCCTGGAAATGGATTTTCAGGAATCGCAGAAATACTGGTTTTTACACCCGTGAATTTCCAGGATTAAATGGTCGGAAAGACTTTAAGTCGTTAAAATAGTTGGAATTAACAGCAATGGAAATATAAACAATCAACTAATTGTCGTTAAAAATGGTTTTGTCAGTCTTTCTTTATTAATTCCCTAATATTGAAAATGTTTGCGGAAAGAAGATTGTAAGGCTTGCAAAGATGAGAATAATTATAGCAAGTGCAATAAAAAAGAGCGTGATCCCAAGTCTGTATCGCTTATTACTATTTATTAATTCATGATTGACCATTATCCGGTTTATTTTGTCTGTGAGCTTTTTCAACGAATATTGATCTTTGATAATATAATCGTAGGCACCGTATTTCATTGAATTAATAGCAACCTCAATATCATTCTGCCCCGAAAGAAAAATAAATTCTGTCTCAGGATATTTCTTTCTTGTAGCTTTTAAAACTTCAATTCCGTTTATCCCATCAAGCAGGTAATCCTGAATGATTATATCGGGTCTTCGGTCGATATTTTTCAGACATTCTTCGCCACTAAGAAAGCTCTCTATCCGGATCAGCTTGTGGGAGCGCAAATGATTTACAATCAGCTTGTTATAAACCGAATTGTCTTCAACAATGAAGATCAGCGGATATTTTTGATTTTCCATAAGTGATTATTTTTGTATTATGATAAAGCAATCCTGGTAATTCTCGTGTAGGTAGTTTTTCGATTGAGTGACGTAAATTTAAGAAATCAATTTGATATTTTAAAATTTATTTATGTGACCATGTTTCTTTTTAGATAAAACAGCTTTTCGTATGGTTTTGTTTTAATCATTGGTGACAGAATTATGACATTATATTGAATATTTTTGATGATCTGCAGATAATTGTCAGGGATGTGATTTTTTGGAATTGCATTACCATGATGTTTTTTTATATCTTCGCATAATCAATTTATCAAAAATCAATAAAATGAAAGTTCTGAATATCGTTCTTTTGCTAATTGTCCTAATGGCGGCAGGTTGCAAAACTCAAAAGATCGCACCAAAACCCCAGCCAATGAATTCTGAAACAGTAGGCAAACCTTCAGATAGTGCATCTTCCTCAATTAAATCGAAAGAGGAACACGTAACTGCTGCAAAAGGTGAAGCCAATGATTTTGGTTCAAAAAGATTTTATATTATTCTTGGAAGTTTTGGCGTATATGAAAACGCGCAGAAATTCAAAAAGCAACTGATGGCTGAAGATTTCTTCCCGGGAATTCTTATTAATGAAGCTGGTTTATATCGGGTTAGCGTTAATAGTTACGATGACGAGGGAATTGCAAGGAGCAGAGTCGGTGAAATCCGACAAAAGTTCCCCAAATATAGCGACTTATGGTTGTTAATTAAGAAACAATAGCAGGCAAAGAAAAGAGGGTGATCCCTCTTTTCAACTTTTGGAAAAGTCTACAGATTCTTTCCGGTCTAAGAGCCCAATATGCAATTATACAGATCAATTTTGTTGATGTTTTTGATTGGTTTTAAAATATTTGACTGTCAGGGACAAGATAAATTCAACAAATGGCTTAAATCAGAACCTGATTCTGCCTATGTGCAAAACAACCAGCAGGACTTGATTCTTAGGCTCTATACCTCTCAAAAATATTCTGGTCAAACCATTATTGATCGTGGTGCTAAAACAAATCTGGTTTACCTCCCTTCAAATGGTTATGTAATTGGTTTAGGGTTTAATTATAAGTTTCTTGGTATTAACCTTGGGACAGTCCTCCCTTTTGCACAACCTGATATCGATCGTTACGGTAAAACAAAATATCTTGATCTTCAATCCCATCTTTATCTAAGGATCATCACGGTCGATTTTTATACTGGATATTATAAAGGGCAATATCTCGCTAATTCAGCTTTAGTTTTGAGCCCTGCACCATCAGGATCAGATTTTTACACCAGGGGAGATATCGCGACTTTTTCAGGAGGATTTGGTGTTTACGCCAATCTTAATCCAACAAAATTTTCGGTACGAGCGCCTTTCCTTCAAAATGAATGGCAAAAGAAAAGTGCGGGTCAGCCAATGTTGGGTTTTGAATTGTACTGGGTTAGTTCTGCTGCTGATTCATCTTTCATTCCGTCAAATTTAGCGAATAAGACATTCTTTGATGGAATCGATTTTAATAAATGGCGTTTTTACTCTTTTAATCTTACCGGAGGCTATGCTTATACTTTTGTCATCAAAAAGAGGTTCTTTATGACGGCAGGTATCAATGCAAGTATGGGTATTGGTGAATACCAACTAACTCCTGTTGATGGCGCAATTATGAAACGTATTTATCCTAATTTGAGCATTAATCAAAAACTTGGGATAGGGTATCATTTCGATAAAATATTTATTGGGATGTCGCTTGCTAATTTTGAGTACTTTACGCCAACTCCTGTTAATCAAACCTATATCCGGTGGCAAACCGGTAACTTACGATTTAATATTGCTTACCAACTTAATCTCAAACGTGATTTTGAAATTCGCCCATGGAAATGGTTTGGAAATAAAAGTAAACCAGTAGGCCAATCGGAAAACGTTGGGCAACTGTAATGTGACAATTTCAGCGGAAATACTTCTTATCCTTCTGAAGGTAGGTTTTATTTGTCAATATAAAGATTTGGATTTAGAGCCTCGGGAGACCATTGCCCCAAAAATTCAAGAACTTTTTTCTTCGAATAACCTTTATCCTCTTCAAGGTAGGCAGAATTCTGTGTATGAATTCGTTTGCCATTACTATCGAGTATTACAAAAACAGGAAATCCGAATCTCTGAGGATATTCAAGTTTTTTTAATTCTGCTAAATTTCGGTTTTCCTTGCTGTAATTCACCTTTATTGTCACATAGTTTTTACTTATTAAAGTACTGATATCCTGATCATCTATGCAAAATTGATGAAATTTTATGCACCAGGGACACCAGTTTCCACCAATTTGAATCAGCAGGTGTTTGTTTTCGGCTTTTGCCTTGGTTATTCCTTGCGTGATGGCTACTGAAACATCTGCATCCGGATTGTATAGTTTAGCAGTTTGAGCATAACTGCTACTCAAAATAAAATAAAAGACTATGGTCAAAACAAGTTTCATAGGATGTAATTTACTGTTGTAAAAATCACTATAAACTTTGATTAAAACAAAAAGGCTGCAAAAATAAGCAGCCTTTGTTAATAATTTAGAGATTTCGACTAAACGGTGAGAATCTCTTTTTCTTTTGCCGCAATTAATTCGTCAACTTTTCTCCCAAACTTATCCGTGAAAATTTGAATTTTTTCAGAAGTAGTTGCTTCATCATCTTCAGAAATCTCTTTAGATTTGAGAAGTTTCTTGAGATAATCATTCGCATCTTTTCTGGCTGAACGAATGCTCACTTTGGCAATTTCTCCTTCTTTGTGAGCATCTTTGACAAGATTCCGGCGACGTTCTTCGGTTGGTACCGGAACATTTATACGGATGAATTCTCCATTATTTTCCGGGTTGAACCCAAGATTTGAATTGATGATCGCTCTTTCAATAGGCTGAATCATTTTCTTATCCCAAGGCTGTATTGCTATTGTTCTGGCATCGGGTGTACTTACGTTGGATACCTGCATAATCGGAGAGGGTACTCCATAGTAATCGACTATCACGCTCTCAATCATCCTGGGATTGGCCTTACCTGCACGAATGTGCGCCAATTCGTGATCAAGGTGAGAAATAGCAAGATCCATCCTTTCGGTGGTTTCATCAATTAGCATTTGTATTTCGTCGTTCATAGGGTGATTGGATTTAAACTTAGTGTTCAAAACAAAATTACTAAAATATAAAATTACAAAAAAGTTGCTGGGGAATAATCTTGCTAATTGTGGACAATGGTTCCAATTGGCTCGCCCTTGAGCACTTTGATCAGATTCCCAACAGTATCCATGTCAAAAACGATGATCGGCAAATTGTTCTCTTTGCACATGGTGGTCGCAGTCAGATCCATGATCTTCAGACCTTTTGAATATATTTCGTCAAAAGTGATTTCTGAGAATTTGATTGCACTGGCATCTTTGAGTGGATCGGCCGTATAAATTCCGTCCACGCGAGTACCTTTTAACATCGCGTCGGCCTCAATCTCTATTCCGCGAAGAGAAGAACCAGTATCTGTTGTAAAAAATGGGTTTCCGGTTCCACCGGAAAAGATGGCCACTTCACCATGTTCAAGCGTTTCAATCGCTTTATCTTTTGAATAAAACTCACCAATCGGCTCCATCCTGATTGCTGTTAGTACCCTTGATTTGACGCCAGCTACTGTAAGAGCTGAATTAAGCGCCAAACTATTAATGACTGTGGCCAACATTCCCATTTGGTCTCCTTTGACCCTGTCGAACCCTTTTGATGATCCGCTCAATCCTCTGAATATATTTCCACCGCCAATAACAATTCCTATCTGGACACCGAGATCGACGGCCTCTTTTATCTGTGAGGCATAATCCGATAATCTGACCGGATCGATTCCGTATTGTTGATCTCCCATCAGGGATTCACCGGAAAGTTTCAGTAAAACGCGTTTATATTTTACCATCATTTTAGTTTTGTATGACAAATTTACGTCAAAAAAGGGTTTTAACAAAGCGACTCCTGAACGAATATTTAATCCTGATGACGCACCAATGTTGGGAGCATTTGAGTATATCCTAAAAAAAGAGCCTCAATTTTGAGGCTCTTTTCATCTGTACGAAATCTAACGTACTATACATTCAATGTGAAACGGATAAATCCGATCACTTTAACGTCTTTGTCAACTCCTGTAAGATACTGACGAATAGTGGTTTTGTTATCTTTTACAAAATCCTGATTCAACAGCGTACTATCTTTAAAGAATTTGTTTAATGCACCCTGTGCAATTTTATCGAGCATTGCTTCAGGTTTTCCTTCCAGACGGAATTTTTCCTTGGCAATCTTTAATTCCTGCTCAACAATTTCGGGGGCAACATCACTATTGTCAACAGCAACAGGGTTCATCGCTGCAATTTGCATTGCAACATCCCTACCTGCCTGGTATTCGATTGTTTTACTAAAACCAACAAGTGTAGCAAGTTTATTGCCCGGGTGAATATACGGGACAACATTTGCAGCAGCAATGCAGGCATAGTAGGACAATTCTATTTTTTCTCCGATGATACCGGTTTGTTCAAGAACTTGTTCTCCGATTGTTCTGCCGTCCATCATAAGTGCTTTTACTTCATCAATATTTGCACATTTGTTGGCAATAGCATTATCAAGAATCTTCTCGGTGAGGGCGATGAAATTTGCATTTTTTGCAACGAAATCTGTTTCGCTATTTAATGAAATAACAGCACCAAAACTTTTATCTTCAGATACTTTCGAAAGAACAACTCCTTCGGATGATTCTCTGTCAGCACGTTTGCTGGCAACTAATTTACCTTTTTCGCGGATGATTTCGATCGCACGGTCAAAATTGCCTTCAGCGTCTGTAAGCGCGTTTTTGCAATCCATCATACCGGCACCGGTTGCTTTACGCAACTTTGCAACATCAGCAGCAGAAATATTCATTATTAAGAATTTTTATATGCAGTTTAAAATGAATTTACTTTACATCAACAACGTCTTCGTCAACAACGTCTTCGTCGATAACCTCTTCTTCAACGACATCCTCTTCAACAACGTCCTCATCAGCGACTTCTTCGTCGAGAACATCATCATCGGCTAATAAGTCAGCGATTTTGTCATCCGAAAAATCTTCTTTTTCGTCAGCTTCTTCGATATCGTCTTCAACAATGATTTTTACAACAGCTTTGCGACCACTTTTCTTTAAGGTAAATGGTTTTTCATCTGCGGTCTCATCTTTTTCACGTTCAACTTTACGATCAGATAGGCCATCTTTAATAGCATCGCACATCGTGGTGATAATTAAATCAATAGACTGTGATGCATCGTCGTTAGAAGGGATAATGAAATCAATTCCTTCCGGATTAGAGTTGGTGTCAACCATCGCAAAAATCGGGATGCTAAGGCGTTGTGCTTCGCGAACCGCGATTTTTTCTTTTAAAACGTCGACGATGAAAAGTGCAGCAGGAAGACGGGTAAGATCAACAATCGATCCCAATACTTTTTCAAGTTTGGCTCTCTGACGTGTGATCTGTAATTTTTCGCGTTTTGATAAATTGTCCCATGCAGCGTCTTTTATCAGTTTGTCGATAGAAGACATTTTCTTTACCGCTTTACGAATCGTTGGGAAGTTGGTAAGCATACCACCTGGCCAGCGTTCTGCAACATAAGGCATATTAACTGCGCTAACCTTTTCTGCAACAATTAATTTGGCCTGTTTCTTTGTGGCTACGAAAAGTACTTTCCGGCCTGACCTTGAAATTTGTTTCAGCGCTTCAGCGGCTTCGTCAATTTTAACGATGGTTTTTTGAAGGTCAATAATGTGAATCCCGTTCTTTTCCATAAAGATGTATGGGGCCATAGCCGGGTTCCATTTACGTTTGAGGTGACCAAAGTGTACACCTGCGTCGAGCAATTGTTTAAATTCTGTTCTTGGCATAATAATGATTTGTTTACGTTCTGTTCAGTCAATTACCCGGTAGTCCAAAATAAATTGGAGTCCGGGTAATTTAGATGCTAAACAATATTTATTAAAAAAAATTGCAATCTGTAGATTAGCGTTTCGAGAACTGGAAGCGCTTGCGTGCTTTTGGACGACCTGGTTTCTTACGTTCAACCTCGCGAGGATCACGTGTTAGAAAACCGGCAGCTTTCAGTTTCGGACGATATTCTGCTTCGTTTATTTTGAGCAGGGCGCGCGAAATACCCAGGCGAAGAGCTTCAGCCTGACCATTCAATCCTCCCCCGTCGAGATTGACTTTTACATCGTATTGACCTGCAACCTCGCAAAGATTGAAAGGCTGAAGTACAATGTATTGTAAAGTCCCTACAGGAAAATATTCGTTTAATTCCCGTTTGTTTATGGTAATGTTACCTTTTCCTTCAGAAAGATATACACGGGCAACAGCAGTTTTTCTTCTGCCAATAGTGTTAATGATTTCCATGATACTTACCTAATATTGTCCAGGTTAATAAATTTTGGCTTCTGTGCTTCTTTGTCATGATTTGCGCCTACAAATACATGCAGATTGGTAAAAAGTCTGGCTCCAAGGCTGTTCTTTGGGAGCATCCCTTTTACTGATTTTTCCATCAATCTTTCAGGAAATTTTTTCAGAATGTCGGCAGCAGTTTGTACGCGCTGACCTCCTGGATAACCCGTATGACGGATGTACTCTTTGCCTTTCCATTTATTCCCGGTTAATCGAACTTTTTCGGCATTGATAACTATCACGTTATCACCACAATCAACGTGAGGCGTATAACCTGGTTTATGTTTGCCTCGAAGGACAAGGGCCACTTTGCTGGCCAGACGACCTAGAATCTGATCGGTGGCATCTACGATGACCCACTCTTTGTTTACCGTTGCTTTGTTCAACGATATCGTTTTGTAACTTAAAGTATCCACTTTCGTTTCAAATTTTTAAATGTGACACAATCCATTCTTGCTGATTCACACGATTAACAGGAATTGTAACAGGTTTATTAACAATCAATTGTTAATAACATTTTGCTAAGGTTGCTACAACACCCGACTAATACTTCAGCAAATAAGGATAAAATCGGGACTGCAAAAGTATTTAATATTTTTGAATTTACAACTCCTGAATGAAAATAACTTCTAATGAATCAGTGAAAAGCAATTCAGATGATGTTGAGTTGTTGGTTTACTTCAGGGACCTTATTTTGCCTTCCTGGTTAGGACTCCAAAATTGACAATCAGGTACAATCCTTCGCTGTTCATGGTTTGCTTACTGATAGTGTCGTAATAGTAGTCAAACACAAAGCCAAAAAAAGTATTTGGCATGATTTCGTGGAAATAATGGTATTTCAGATCGATCAATTCGTTTTCGGCGATCATTGTCGTTCCAGTACTGGATAAGTTTTGATATAAGATCCCTCCTTGCAGTGTATAAAACTTGTGGCCATGCCAGTATGACAACGTCAATCCTCCGAGTTTTGTATCAATATTGGCATTTGCATAAAATCCCCAGCCTTTTGATTCTTCCGGAACAACATTTTCTTTCGGATAGGTTGAAAGTGAATAGTTTGTGCTCAGACTATATTCTTTAAAGATATTGTTTGAGATCTTTTTTCTAAATGAAAGTCCGGGTGTTACGGTTATATATGATTTTGCCAATCCGGGTGCGTTATCGATTTCACCTCCCTGGTGCAAACCGTAAAAAGCCAAAGGGAAAGAGAGGCTTGCATTATCATTTTCAAAAATTTTCCAGTTGGCTACCGTTCCAAAAGCAAATCGTTCCTTAAAAGGATCCCCTTCGACGATGAACTGCTGCCAGTCAATCCAAAGATCAGCTGTAAAGTGTTTTGAATTGTATTTGGCCTGAAGCCCGGCTTCTGGCTTAGCTGTGAGAAACATTTCAGGATCAGCAAGAAATTCCGGTAGATTGTGATTTCGATCCGAATTTAGATTTCCGAGAATTAATGATATTTTTTCAGTGGGCTGATAGTGAACATTAAACCAGGGTAAAAGGTGGTAATATTCATCTCTACCGTTATACTTTAGTACATTTCCTCCAAACTCAAGTCTTAGTTTAGCATCCGGATAAAATACAACCTTCGGACGAAGCCAGGCACCTGTTAATGTATATCCGGTTGCAATATCTCCTTTATACTCATTGTTTTTGAAAAAATTGACATTGTCAAGGGCAAAATAAAAATTTCCGGTACTATCTGGTCTGAAGGGTTCGTAATACTTAAATATCTTATAATCGTTCTGTCCATATGACTGGAAACTAATTAAAAGCAGCAGTCCAATTATAATACGGTCCCTGATTTTTAACGGGATATATTTATGGGCTATCGGAATGATTATCATTTTGAAGCAATTAATTGATTTGCAATGGCAAATTTATCTCTTTTTAATAATAAACTGGTCGTATAAGAATAATAATGCTGATGCCGTTACGCCAATTCCGAGCACAACGAACCAGAAGGAAGATGGTTCGTATTTGTCCCATAAAAACTGAGTTAGCTGGTCCGGGTTCATATTCATCTTAGTTGCTGCACTACTGAAATAATCGTTTTTGGTGAAATGCCCTTCGATTGCCGGCAGATCAATTCCACGTGAAGCGATCTCTTTTTGGGTAAGCATAATTTTGTCTGAAATATTTTGGTAGACATTTCCAGACACAATTCCTGCCATAAAACTCCCAATTGCTACCGGGATAAAAGAACAACCCATGTAAAGTGCCGTTTTATCAGGTGGGGCAATTCGACCTATGTATTCGGTGATTTTTGGTGAGCTCGACATTTCACCGACAGAGAAAATCAGCAATGCAACAACGACGAAGAGCCCGTTTTGTGTCGCCAGACTCAGTCCTAACCCGATTGATGCAATTAGAATTCCAACTACCATTGCACTAAGTGGCTTATAACGCATTGCAACATATGATATTAAGATTTGAAATAGAATGATCGCGCCAGCGTCGACATTCATAATGTATTCAGCTGGAATGGTCCCCTGGGTTGTTCCAAGTTGGTGAGCTAACCAAGGCCAGAATCGAATCAGTGCGTCAAAGACAACGGAAGTGTTTACCCATTGGTCGATAAAAACCGGCAAACTCATGTAAAACTGGTAGAACATGGTCCAAAATACCGATATGATCAAAAGGAATAAACTAAATCTCCAATCTAAAAGTGCTTGTAAGATATTTCCAAAAGCGAGCTTGATCTGCTGTGCGAATGTTGTTTTGGGCTCATTAATATCATTTTTCTGCACAGGATCTTTGTAAAAAAAAGTTACCAGAATAAAATTCACTGCTATAACAGCTGCTGAAGAGTAGAATACGTAATCCCAGGAAAATTTTCTGACAAAGCCGGTGACGAACGGGCCAATGAATGCACCAATATTTACCATCAGATAAAAAATGCCAAATCCGATCGAAGAGGTCTCTTTGTCAGTCGTCTTGGCCACTGTTGCAGATATGATTGGTTTGAAAAGAGCGGCACCGACTGCCAGAAGCAGATAGATTGCAAAAACTGACGCATACGAATGGAAGATCGGAATAAGCAGGAACACTATTGTATATATACCATATGCAATAAACAATGTTTTCCGGTAACCAAACCGATCAGCAAGTGTTCCTGTAAGTATTGGCAGAAGATATAGAAATGCTGTACCGATTCCCATGATCAACCCTTTCTGGCTTTGTGAGAATCCCAGCGCACCAGTGTCAGTCGAATTGGTCAGGTACAACGCAAAGACGATATAGAAACCGTACCAGGCCCAGCGTTCAAACAACTCCATCGCGTTGGCAACCCAAAAATTGACTGGATATTTTTTTAAGACACTTATTAAGCTCATCTGTTTTTGAATTTGAAAGAGCCCAAAAGTATGAAAATTGAAATATATACAGCATTATAGCCATTCTTTAAAATGCTTATCTTGGCGCTCTGAAAAATCGGTGATCGAAATGGAAATAAAAAGGAAGCCCGACTGGCTTAAAATCAAGTTGCCACTGGGAGCTAATTACCGGCAAGTGAAACAAATTGTTACCGGACATGGGCTGAATACGATTTGTTCCAGCGGAAAGTGTCCCAATATGGGAGAATGCTGGGGAGCAGGTACGGCCACGTTTATGATTTTGGGTGAAATCTGCACCCGTTCCTGTAAATTTTGTGCTACCAGTACAGGCAAACCCCTCCCGCTTGATCCGGGGGAGCCTTTCAAATTGGCTGAATCTGTCAAGTTAATGGGTCTTAAACATGCTGTAATCACATCTGTTGATCGGGACGATCTTATTGACGGCGGTGCAGCGCATTGGGCATTAACGATAAAGGCCGTGAAAACCATCAATCCGCAAATAACCATCGAAGTGTTAATTCCTGATTTTGACAACCGGCTTGAATTGATTTTTTTGGTGGCGAATGAAGAACCAGAAATCATTTCACACAATCTTGAAACCGTAGAAAGATTGACCCCGTTGGTTCGGAGTCGGGCCAGCTACCGGACAAGTCTCGATGTTATACGAAAAATTTCGGGTACCAAAAGTGTTTCTAAGTCAGGCATCATGCTGGGATTGGGTGAAACACGGGACGAAATCCTTCAGACAATGGATGATTTGGTTGGTGGCGGATGCGAAATCTTTACAATGGGTCAGTATTTGCAGCCAACAAGAGCTCATCTTGAGGTTGCAGAATACGTGCATCCCGATGAATTTGCCCGGTTAAAAACTGAAGGACTTCAACGAGGTTTCCGGATTGTTGAAAGCGCTCCGCTCGTCCGTTCTTCATATCATGCTGAAAAACATATACGTTGATCAAAAATGAAAAGCAAAGAAGTTAAATACCTCGATTTGGGGAGAAGTGAATATAAACTTACCTGGGAAAAACAGGAAGAATTATTAAACCAGATCGTTGAAATCAAAAAGGCAAATAGCAACTTAGGAGAAGAAGCAGCGGTTATAACTCCCAATTACCTGATATTTGTAGAACACCCTCATGTTTATACGCTTGGTAAAAGTGGGGATGAACACAATCTCCTTTTGAACTACATTCAATTACAAGCCAAAGATGCTGTTTTCTTCAAAACCGATCGCGGTGGAGATATTACTTATCATGGTCCGGGGCAAATAGTGGGTTATCCGATTCTCGATCTCGAAAATTTCGGGATGGGACTGCGACAGTATATATATAGTATAGAGGAAGCCGTTATCCGGACTGTTGCTTTATATGGCATCGAGGCAACGCGCGATCCGCATGCAACCGGTGTTTGGATCGATGTTGGTAAATCTTCAGCAAGAAAAATATGCGCCATTGGGGTGAAAAGCTCCCGTTTTGTGACCATGCACGGGTTCGCATTGAATATTAATACCGATTTGGAATATTTTAAGCACATCAATCCATGCGGTTTTTCAGATAAAGGTGTCACTTCGCTTGAAAAAGAGTTGGGTTCAACACAGGATTTTGAGCGGTCAAAGAAATTGGTTTTGGAAAAATTTGCCGAAGTCTTCGGTTCAACGCTCGTCTGATGGCCTGTTTTCAGGTCGTTTTCATTAAAACTAAATGGACTTTCGCTCAGCTTTACCGGTCTTAACATTTAGTTAACACATCTATTGCCTTGAAAATATAGCATATACAATTAGACGCGAAAATAAAGCGTTAAATAGGTCATTTTTTTAGAGTGCAGTGGCGGGACAAAAGCAAAAGCGTCTACATTTGCACCACGATTTGAGGGAATTGGAAACAGGGACTTTAATCGGCGTTCAGGGCAAGTTTGAGGGGATGAAAAGGGAGGAAAAGGGGTTTTAAAAAAACGAAAAAAAAGTTTTGGAGAAACAAAATAATGGATTACCTTTGCCGAACTTTCACCAGAAAAAACGGGTGATGAGCGAACAAAAGATTGAGCATACGAACAGAGAAGTTCATTGAAGATATTTGAGAAGGAAAGAAGACAAACTACGAAAGAAATAA
>Ga0209125_1000154_pt1 | contig 113681 bp, 97 predicted proteins | sample BarGraIncub1131A_FD_184503 | JGI IMG/M metagenome (GOLD analysis project Ga0209125, IMG submission 184503) | Arctic peat soil microbial communities from Barrow, Alaska - Barrow Graham LP Incubations 11-31A (SPAdes) (version 2) | ecosystem: Environmental > Terrestrial > Soil > Wetlands > Peat...
TGTCACTAAATCGACGTTGCCTACGTTCAGCAGTACTTAATTTTAGTTGATCTAATCGTGCCATGTTGTTTCACTTTTTAGTTGTTTTTGTTACTTTAAAGTGGTCAACGTATTTCAGGCATTGACAGGTAGTCGGTAGTTAGTAGTTGGTAGTAGGTAGTAGGTAGTCGGTTGTAAGTAGTAATAAGTAAACAGGAAAAAGTCTGGTCGATTTGAACTACCTAATAACTATAAAATTACCTACTTCATACTACCTACTATAAACTACCTACTATAAACTACCTACTACCAACTACCTACTAAAAACTATTTTTTCTATCAAATTCACTATTCTTCCGGCAGTTTGTCCATCCCAGAATTTCGGAATAGTGCCATGCTTACCTTTTCCTTCAGTGATATGAATGACTTCCTGAATTATCTCATCCACTTGTATCAGTTTATTGCTTCCCTCCCACACGGTTACCGGGCGTTCAGTGGTTGGTCGGACTGTCAGGCAGGGAATATCCAGGTACGTAGTTTCTTCCTGAATACCTCCTGAATCGGTTAATGTAAAGCCCGAACAACTTACCAAATGGATAAATTGCAAATAGCCTAACGGTTCAATGAAATACAGTTGGGGATATTTATCAATCAACGGTAATAATCCGAATTGAAGTATATTCTTATAGGTGCGTGGGTGTACGGGAAATACCAATGGAATTTGTAAGGATATCTCACCCCATATTTCAACCAGTTTTGTCAGACTTTCTTTCTCATCAACATTTCCGGGACGATGAAATGTAAGAACACCATACTTTCCTTTTAAAAAATCTTGCCCAAAACGAATTAAATTATCCCTGTTCAACAAACGAAAATCAAGCTTTGTCTGTTGTGCTTTGGGTAATTGAGTCACCAGGGAATCAATCATTAGATTTCCCAACATGAAAATTTTATCAGGAGAAACACCTTCTTTACTGAGATTTTCATCAGCATCTACACTGGTAGTGATAAAAATATCACAGATGGCATCAGTCACCAGCCTGTTTATTTCTTCAGGCATTGTGCGGTCACGGCTTCGTAGACCGGCTTCGTAATGTATGGTTTTAATTCCCATTTTGGAGGCAACCAACGTGCATGCAGCTGTGCTGTTTACATCACCCACCACCAGGACACAATCAGGTGATACATTTAGGCATACCTGTTCAAACCGTTCCATGATCCTGGCCGTTTGAACTGCATGACTGGCCGAACCTACTTCCAGATTCATATCAGGAGCAGGAATATTCAACTCATCAAAAAACTGGCCCGACATTTTAACATCGTAGTGTTGCCCGGTATGCACCAGGATTGTTTTAATAGCAGGATGATCCTTCAATGCATGCATTAACGGAGCAATCTTTACAAAGTTTGGCCTGGCACCTGCTACAAGGATAAGGGTGAACATAGTGAATTAGTGATTAGTGATCAGTGATTAGTGATTAGTGGATTATCTGAATTTCTCCTGAAATTCCGGGTTCTCTTTCATGATGCCCGGACTGGCAGGATAAGCCTCAATAAACCAGGTCAGAAATTTTGCATAATCTATTTTATCTGAAAAAAGTTTCAATTGTCTTTCCTTACAAATTTCTTTTCTATCCGGCATTTTTAGCCACTTATTTATCGAATCAAAGAAACCATCCACATCATTCGTTTTGTGCCCGTAACCGAGCTTATAATAATCCTCAATTTCATTTAAATAGGACAATCTCCCTACAAAATCATTAAAGCGTACAAACGGAGTCCCCAATACACCGGCTTCTGCAGCCATCGTCTGGCTATCACCAATATACATACTTGCAAAAGACATGATATGATGCATATCCAACGGACTTATTTTCATGCGGTATTGTTCAAATTGCGGTTCCAGTTCACGTTCGGATGTAATGTATACTTTCCCGTGTGGAGATAGTATTTTTATTATTTTATCCGCTATCTCAGTCGTAATTCCTTGAATTCCTACATCATGATGGGCTGTTAATCGGGCAAAACGTATAATAAAATAAGTGTCATTTGCGGAGAAGTATTTTTCTACAACCTTTCGATCAGGAGTAAACTGGTTGGGATGCAAATATCCTAATTCATGATAACTTTTATAGCCTGTTTTTTTGTAATTCCAAAACCAGGCATCACATTTATCCGGTGCAACCAGATGTTTGTAAATCGGGAAAAACATGATGGAATACAATTTTATTGCCCTGGCATCATCCTCAAAACACTCGAACGATGGGATTCCCTTCATAAAACCTACATAAGCTAGTACGCCATCTGATCCAATCAATAAATCGGGCTTTGTCTGATTGACAATTTTCATTACTTCAATTGTTTTACCAATCAATGATAATGCCAGTCCAAACATACCAAATCTCTTAGGCCTATCCTTGGTTTTGAAGAAATTCATGCCATAATCAATACACAGTTGCTCAAGAACATCTTTTGGTCTGATAACTACAGTCACTTCATGCCCTTTTTCCTGCAGATTCCGTATGGTTTGTTTAAACATATGAAAATGCGCCGGGTGACTGATCATAAATAAATATCTACTCATTCATTTTATTTTTATAGACTGATTCGGTTAATCAGTTCGATCTTTTTTTCTGACAGGTTATAATGACAGGGACATACAACAATTTGTTCTGTAATTTTTTCAGCATTTTTACATGAGCCAACTTTATATCCGAATTTTTTTGCCCATTCAATGGCATGTGAAAAATGTTGTCCGGTTTCAATTCCTTTACGTTCTAGTTGATTCATAAATTGTTGCCTGTTTTCAATTAATAATGGAAACATAAAACAATTCAATTTATTTAAATTATATTCGGTCGGATATATTGCATTTGGGTACTTTGCCTTTAAAACTTTAAATATCTTATCGGCATAAAGTTGTTGTATTTTTAAAAACATGGGATATTTTTCAAGTTTAGCCATATACAATGCCTGACTCGATTTTAATATTTTGCTTTCATCATGTGAATACCTGATTTCGTCATCCAGCTTATTATTTTTTTGTTTTAGAAACGGTTTGGTAAAATAATGATATATTACCGACTGGTGTAACGCCCCCAATAATAAGCTCAATCCTATATTTTTCAGTTCACTCAAAAACGATGGCAACGGCAATTTACCATAAATTGTATTAATCCTATCTGAATATAGCGAATTATTTACCTTTAGATAACCACCGGGACCTATGGATGGAAATTTACCAAGACCCATGGAGAAAACAGCCATATCCCCCATACTTCCGGTTAAATGTCCATCTATTTCAGATAAAAAAGAATGGGCACAATCTTCTATGATGGGCAGCGAGGGACATAATTTTTTAATTTCCTCTATATTTGTTGGAATTCCAAATAAATGTGTTACGATTAATGCATTCAGGTTGTTTTTTTTAATATTAAAATCATTTATATCGAGGCAGAAGTTATCAGTAACATCAATAAATTCGATGTCAAATCCTGCAAGTTTTACGGCATTCATAACCGAATAGCAATTATAAACCATTACCCCTACTTTTGAACCCTCCGGCAAATTAAGCGATGACAATGCTATTCTCAGTCCTGTCCGTCCATGATTAAAATAAAGACATGAATGATCAGTCACAAAGATAGGGGCAAATATTGATTTGAAGGCAATAATGGCATCCTGAAATGTAAATTGAATATTTAACCTGGGTATCAGACCTTTCACCTTTTGAATATTTTATAAAGCTTAAAAGCAAATCTTCCTAAATACATTAATATAATCTTATGTTCTTTTTCATACCGGCCATAATTGACCAGTTCACCGCCAAACTTTAATTTGTAGTCTCTCACGCCATAAGGGATAGTTGGTTTACCGGCACCGCCAAAATCAAAAACGGTATAGTTATTTTCCTTTGACCAGAGTATGACATTCCACAATAAAAAATCATTGGGGCGTTTTTGAAAATAGACTGAATCACTTCCTGCATACCAAGCGTAAACAGTCTTTTTATAACATAAACGTACCTGACCGGCAATCATCGTATCTTCCCAGTATGCACCGAAGAATTTTACATTTTCATCCAGCATGATATGTGAATTAAAAAATAATTTCTCATACGAAAATGGTACTTTCACCCTGCAGTATGTTTTTTTTAATAGCATGATCACCTGATGAATATCCTCTTTTTCAGTCAATACCTTAAAAGTTAGTCCTTCTTTTTCAGCTTTTGCAATATTCCGTACTCTTTCTTTATGTAATTGATTTTCGAGTTCTTCTTTCGTTTGACTGAGATCAATTAATATATCCAGATGTTCATCAAACCTGTAACCGTTTTTCTCAAATGGTATTAAATAATTATTCATGGCAAACAAATTCCGAAACTGCGAATAGATTGCTTTTAAAGAAATAATCTTATTGTAATTTTTCAATAAAGCATCCAATACCTCCGAATTATTATTCTCTGCCAATGGGCCGCCCATAATAATGGACCGTGCAGTCAATTCACCAATTAAACCGTTATAATCCCGATGTATTACGGACATTAAACACCCGACAATTCTATTCTTTTCATCGTTGGCAATCAGTATAACAGGAGTAAATTTTGGCGTTTTACGGTACATTTCGTACATGCCCGGCAATTGAAAGACATTACCGTTGGGATGATTCATTACAAAATCATTCCATGCCTGTTTATCAATGTTCTGAATTTGAGTTTCAACGTTGAAATGACTGGCAGGATCTTTTTTGATAACAGAATTTATGGCAGATGCTTTCTTCGGTTTTTTACCCTTTGATCGCATGATTCTCACAGCCATTTCCCCTATTTTAAATAAGAAAGGATTGCAAACATGCAGGAACCTGCCATTTTCAACCAACTGGCCACCGAATTTTGATTTAAAATCGCGCACTCCGTATCCTTCATCCGGCTTACCGGCACCCATCATATCAAAATATTTATACCCGTTTAAGGATGCAAATTCTATGGCTGCCCAGGTTGCTAATGTGGAAGGAAATACATTTTTAGTTTCCCCATCCAATCCGCAGACAAACCATTCGTATATGACGCGATCCGGAAGTACTACGCAGATACTTCCACCGATAATATCACCTTGAAGCTTAATAATGAAAAGTTTACCATGTCTATCCTGAATGATTTTTTCAAAAAACTCGAGAGGATATAATGGCGTTTTTACTTTAGTCTTATATAAACCGGTTAGAATCTGATAATATTTCTTTATATCTTCCGGTTCCTCCGATTCAGACCACATTGCACCGGCCTTTACCGATAACTTTATTTCCCTGCGTCTGGTAGTACTTAAATTTTTCAATGCAATTTCCGAATCAACAGTAGAAACATGAAAATTTAAATGTGGTGAGTATTTGAATCCTGACGATTCGAAAACAGTCTTTTGGGCTGAATAATCAGAATAATTTCTTATTTCAAGGTAAATTACTTTTCTTTTTAATACATTTCCAACTGTAACCATCAACTTTTTTAAGGCTTCATCGCTGACACCCGAGTCCATTAAAACTCCTCCGCATACAATGGCCCGTCGGCTAAAAAACCTGGATAAGATATTGCCATCAGATATGATATACCCACTAAGTATTCCAACAAGTTTATCGCTTTCAGAGACTCCAAATACAAAAGGTCTTAGAAATGAGAGTGACTCAAAAAACTCATAACATGCAGGCGTTTGAAAATAAGAAGCAGTCGGTGATTGCGTAACAAGTTCTTGCCATTGTAAAAGGTTTATTTCTGAAATTGAGGAATGTACAATCATGCTATAAATTAGTGATGAACGATGAGTGATTAACGATTAGTGATTAACGGTTAGTGATTAACTATTAGTGATTAACGGTTAGTGATTAACGGTTAGTGATTAACGGTTAGTGATTAACGGTTAGTGATTAACGGTTAGTGGTTAACGATTAGTTGTTAACGATTAGTTGTTAACGATTAATGATTAACAGTCAGTATTTAGTGGTTAATCGTTAATCACTGATCACTAATCACTAATCACTGATCACTAATAACTAATCACTAATCACTATTATCCTTTGTTTTTCGATTATTTTTTACTGATTTCTTGGCAGTAATAATACTTGCTGTCAGTATTTTCATAATTTCGATGGCATCATTAGTCAAACTATCAAATTCTTTTTGAGTTATATAATCTGTGCGATAAAGCAATTTCAACCAAAAGATTGATTCGTTGCATTCTTTTTGGGCAATACCATACTTGTGAATAAAATCAACCTTACTTTCAGCGAAACTTCCTTCACTCTGAAGTGCACCGATTGCTGTACCACTTCGCAAAAGTTGTTTCGACAATACATATTCTTTCTTTTTATCTGATAAATATTTATACATGTTTACCATACGAATTGCAAAATTAAAACTTTTTTCTGTCAAAATAGATTCTTTCATACGATTCTGGTTTTGTGTAAATTACTAATAATTTTTTATTTATCACTAATCTTTAATCACTAATCACTTATCGTTAATCACTAATCACTTATCGTTAATCACTAATCACTAATCGTTAATCACTAATCGTTAATCACTTATCACTAATTTCTGCCCTTATCTTTTCTTCAAGTTCATTTAACGATACAAGTTCTATGTTTTCTTTCATTTTCCACCCTTTTTCAATCGGTGATACAACGAATACTTTTTTTGGAGCAATATCTTCAATTGCATTGTAGTTTCCTTTTGATAATGAAGGAGAATAACTTGATTTACATTCAATTGCAAAAATAATGTTTCGTATTTTCATTACGAAATCAATTTCTGCACCATTACTGGTTCTATAAAAAAAGAAGTTTGCATCCGGGAATAATCCTTTCAGATTAGACAGTACAATTTGTTCCCATACCCCTCCAATTGAAGGATGTCCCGACATTTCTTCAAAACTTCGTAATCCCAACAAAGAACAAGTGATACCTGAATCCGAAATATATACTTTAGAGGCTTTTACTAATCGTTTGCCTAAATTTGATATATACGTTGGAATTACATCGACCATAAAGGTACTTTCCAATAAATCTATATAGCTCTTCACAGTAGGGACCGAAATTCCCAACGATTTAGCAAGTGTCGTATAATCGACTGTTTGACCGTTTACATGAGCAAGCATTTGCCACAAACGCCGCATTGCTGAGGGAGTAAATCCTCTCCAGAAGATTAAATCACGCTCTAAAAAGGTTGAAATAAAGTTTTCAAGCCATTCAAATGAGGTTTCTTCATCTTTGGCAAGTATACTTCGCGGAAATCCACCACGGGTAATGTACTTTTCGATAGTACTTTTTCCTTCTAATTCTTTCCATAGAAATGGAGTTAATCTTTTATAGCTTATTCTTCCTGCAAGTGTTTCTGAACTTTGTAACAATAAATCTCTTGAAGCAGACCCTAAAATCAAAAAAACACCATTCCTTTTCCAATCATCTGCAAGACTTCTCAAAAGCGGGAATATAGCCTGTTTACGTTGAATTTCATCAATGCAAATTAATTTTGTTTGTTGAGTAGTTAAAAACCATTCAGCATCCTCCAGTTTTTGCAAATCGGAAGGACGTTCCAAATCTAAATATATGCAATCAGGATTGTTATCCAGCAAATATTTCACTAATGTAGATTTACCGCATTGACGTGGTCCAATCAATGCCACTATCGGATTGTTTTCCAGTGCTTTCAAAACACTTTCCTCTATTTCTCTATGAATGTACATTTGATTGTTTTTTTTCATTTACCATGCAAATATAAAACTAAGTATTAAATTTACATGGACTAGTTATCAATAATTAACGTTTAGCAATTAGTGATTAACCAATTATCACTATTTACTTATCCTTAATCACAATATTCTAAACTTAACTTCTCCAAAGTGAAAGAAACGTTGGAAAAGTATCTAACACCAAACTAATCATTTATTACTAATTGATAATTACGCCAATTTGGAGTCGGGGGTCTTTCTTCTCTTCTCTTCCTCCCCTTTAGGGGTCGGGGGTTCTTCTTCTCTTCTCTTCCTCCCCTTTAGGGGCCGGGGGTTCTTCATTTCTAAATTCTGTATTTAATTATCTTCGCCGGATTTCCTCCTACGATGGCATAATCCGGAATATCATGTGTTACTACCGATCCCGCTCCAACAATTACTCCTTTACCAATGTGTTTACACCCCGGTAAAATAAGGACCCTTGCTCCTATCCACACATCATCTTCGATAACGAGTGGAGTTTTCGGTTCAGAAAGTTGATGGCCCATTGGTATATCCAATCGGTCAAATTGATGTCCTCCACCCAGGAAAAGAACATCTTCTGCCATCATCAGGTTATTCCCAATGGTAAGTGTACGATTCTGTATTTTAAAATTTGTCCCAAAACCCACTTCATCTCCAACAATTATATCTTTACCATTTCCAAAATAGACATTATTTTCAACAACTAATTTTTTACCACAATATGAAAAAATATCCTGACATAGTAACCTACGCATTTTTAAAGCTATTTTTCCTATAACCGGGGTTGTTGATTTAGGTAAATAACGGACAAAGCCGTAATATAAAAAAAGGTAGATATTTTTCATAATTCTATTTGAATAAAAAGTTATTGATTTTTGGTATGGATTTATTTTATCACTAACCACTTATCACTAATCGTTAATCACTGACCATTCGGTTTCGGGGCTCTTTTCTTCTCTTCCTCCCCTTTAGGGGCCGGGGGTTCTTCATATTACTTTCTCGTACACTTTGACGATTCTGTTGGCAATGCTTGTACTGTCCAGTTTCATTTCAATAATCCGTTTCCTGCCTGTTGTTCGTTTTCCGGTTAAAAGTACCTGACGGAGCTTCTCAGCCACGTCCTCCTCTTCATAAGTAGAAATATAACAGCCTTCCAGGTTTTTAATTACTTCCGGTACATCTCCAACAAGAACCGATACGATGGGACAATTGCAGGCCATGGCTTCTTTGATAAACTGTGGGGAACCTTCCGAATAACTGGTCATTAACACACAATCAACAGCATTCATAAGGGTGACTACCTGTTCCCGGGAATATCCTTTTAATTCCAGCAATTCAACAGTTGAAAGGATGCCAACTGCTTTTAATGCCAAATCAGCATTTTTTACCGTATTTTTAAACGCACTGGCAAATAAAACATACCTGACTGTAGCATCCATCTGCAATTCTTTTCTTGCCTGCATTTTGTCAATTGGCTTAAACAGGTCAATATCTACTCCGCATGGAATCAGCGAAAGTTTACTTGTAAGGCCTGATTTAATCCGTATTTTATCGGATACAAAAATATTATGGACTGATAACATCATGCATAACCTGGAGAACGGAAATACAGCAGCATTATTGACATCACTCCCATGATAGGTAGTTACAACCGGTACTTTTCGTTGCAGGTTAGCCAATAAACCAGATAAGCCGTAATGTGCATGAATAATATCCGGCTTGTAATCATGAATGGCCTGTATCAAAGCCTTCCTTTTCTTTAAATAACCGAAAAGCCCTTTCCGATCAACTAAAAAATAGTCAATCTCGACCCCCAATGATTGTATAGAATTTGCCTGCTCCGTTATAAAGGGAGAAACCTTGCCCGAATGTTCACTACAAACAATTAATATCTTCATTAAAAAATGATTTACATAGATAAAAAGAAATGATTATCACAGATTTTAGAAAAAATGATTTTCACAGATTAAGAATTACAATTCTATAAACAAATCACTAATTGTTAATCACTAATCACTAATCGTTAATCACTTATCTACCAACCACCAACTACCAACTACCGACTACCGACTACCGACTACCAACTACCTACTAAGCCATATCCCTTCCCGCCAGTTTTATCCAGCTCCACGCCACAATAGCCACAAAAATAAGGATCATCCACCACCTGAAATATTTCTTATCACTGTTGGTCATCAGACTGATCCCAAAAGCAGCCATAATCAACTCAAACGGAACCGCCGGAAGATGAAAACGTTCCGACTGTCCAAAAGCACTGAATGATATAACGATCAGATAGCCTATTGTAAAGGATCCTATCAGCAGGTAATCCCTCCATTTTTTATTTTTAATCGTCCAATACAAGGCAAAGAGTGTAAAAAAGGCCATGATATTTTTGACATAATTACCCCCGTTGATAATCTTCTGGTTTTGTTGAAGGGGCACTTCTACAATTGTTGGAAATGGTATTACAAAAATGATAGGAGCAAATACTGCCCCTTTGGCATATTTTGCAAACTTATTCCCGTTCACAACCGTGGACCTCCACTGCATGGATGCTTCCTGGCTTTTCCCTCTCGATGCCCATACCGATTCCAGTTCCGTACTAATGGTTCCACCTACAAAATAGCCCACAACAACCAGTATCCATACCATCAGGATAATCCGCTTTCCAACCCCGATAATTTTAGTGGATGTAAAAAGCAAGGTGGTAAACATGGCTAAAAAAGCCGTAGCACCCAATACTGTCCTGAAAAAGAAAAGTAAACCCGCCAATATTACCGGGGGAGCTATCTCTGCAAAATTGAAATTCTTATTCCGGAACATAGCATCCGCCCGTTCCATAAACCAAACAGTCAGCAAGAGCATTTCAGTTTCCTTGACATGCAAACCGGTGTAAAGAATCAGATTTGGCATAAGCATACAAAATATGGCTGACATTCGCCCAACCTCTTCTCCAAAGTTACTTTTTGCCAGTTTATATACCAGTACGCAGGTATAGGCACCATAAAGTGATTTCAACAAACGTGCGATAAAAATGGAATTATCAGTAACAGAATAAAGTCCACCCAGATAGAAAGGATACCCCATATCAGAATATCGACCCTTAATGTATTCAAAATAAGGGAGAATATTACCACTGTGTATCATACCAGCAAGCCAGGAAGCTTCACCATGATATGCATATGCATCAGCAGAATCATAATCAAAAGGCTTCCCGGTCATATAGGTATAAAAGAAATAACTGAAAACAACCCATAATATACGGATAACCAGAGCAGTTTGAAATAATGACCTGATTAATTTTTTCTCTGTATAAGTCGCCCATGAACGGGTCAGTTGATTCGAAAAATAAAAGAAGCATAGCACTTCCACCAGCCCGAATGCCCACCATACAAGAGCAAGTGGATGAGAAAAAAAAAGTATATTACACACGATAAGCACTCCCAGGTAAAGGGAAATGGCCTTGGATGTAAAGTATCGGGGAAAGTAGTTAAGCACTTTTAAATAATTGATTTACACAGATTCAAAATACAGATATACACAGATAATAAAGACAGATAAACACAGATTATAAAGATAGATAACACAGATAATGTAGACAGATAAAGTCTAAATAAAGGCAAATAAAAACAGATAAGATAAAATTAAATACCTGGTCTTATCTGTGAAAATCTTTATTCATTATCCGTGGAAATCAATTCATTATAAACTGCTTTCAGCGCTTCAATATGTTTTTCAATGGAATACCGTTCTCTGACAAATTTAGCTGCATCTATTGCTTTTGCCTGATAAAGGGGTTTGTTTTGCAAAAATAACATAAATTCCCGTAACAAGTCGTTTTCATCTTTGCTTTTATAGAGAGTAGCATATTTCCCATTTTCAGTTATTTCTGACATCACCGTCCAATCGTTCACAAAAACCGGAATGCCCACCGCCATTGCTTCCACCAAAGCAATACCAAAAGTATCGTGATCAGTGGAATAAATAAATGCATCCATTTCATTCAAAATCATTGGAACGTCATGTCGAACTCCAAGAAAAGAAACCTTTTTTGATAACCCGTTCGTTTTACAATAGTTTACACAGTCATCATATATCCATGCTGAACTTTCAATCCTCTTACCTATAAATACAAAATGGAAATCCACATTTTGTTTATTTAAAAGCAACAGAAAGCGACAAATGGTCAATTGGTCACGAACATCAGTAAAATTGCCTACAGTACCAAATAAATGCGTTTTGAAGGGTATATTTAGTTCTTCATGTATGTTGACTGATTTATCATCTATTGCTTGATCAATGCTTGAAACTGATTCATTCATTTTTTGATCACATAAAATTTGATGATAAAAAACCTTTTTGTTAGTCGAAAAATTTACCAGTTTATCAAACGAGATCCCATTATAAACCACTTGTTGTTTTTCAGGGTTTAAGTGGTATTTATCCTGAAAATAGCTTCGTTGCGTTTCACTGACAAAGATATTTAAATTGGTTCGCTTAATTATAAACCGGATTATATTTATTCCTGATTTATTTTCTGCAAAATCATACCCGTGAAAGGTAAGATATACTTTTAGTCTGGTTCCAAAACATGCCAATAGTGCATATAAGGCATCTATTGGCTGTTGGGCGTGTACCACCTCTACATTACTTTTTAGCAATTGTGATCGTAAACGAAACAGGTAACTGATGATATTCCATTGAACAGGTAACTTAATCATAACCAAACCACTCCCGACAAATTCTGACTCCAATACTCCCGTTTTGCGACATATACCTATAGCATCCAACTGATTCTTTTTGGCATTCAGGAATACATCCAAAAGAAGTGTCTCCATACCTCCACGATTTAATGAGCCAAACAGGTAAGCTATGCGCATAATTTAGTGATTAACGATAAGTGATTAGTGATTGGTGAAAATCGAACAATTACTAAATAAGTTTTTTTATATTCGATCCAAACTTAAAAATTTGCAACCAGAAACTTACCAGCTTTTTAGGTAAAATACGATACTGTAATTGATATTTAATCGAATGATTTTTCCAGTGTATCCCGGTTAAAATTGCATCCACTTCTTTTTTGTTTTTTCCAACCAAATAGTAAGGCAATAATCCATAAACGGCCAATACTTCAAATAAATTCCTGAAATCATTATCATGCATCAAAATACCATAATCCGTAAAAAGCATATGTTCATTTGATTCATATAATTTTTCACCAATGGCTCTGTTTGATAATTCAACATCCTGATTGTAATAAGCCAATGGCTTATTCAAAAATGCAACAGGATATTTCAATGCTACACGAAGCCACAAATCAAAATCCTCCCCTAATTTTAATGTCGGATTAAATCCATCTTCTGATTCAAAGACTGTTTTTTTTATGATGGTTGCTCCAGTCCACAATGGCTGATACATTGTTTTTGCATATACCCGACAGTAATTAATCAGACCTTTGTTAAAAACTGGCTCAACACCAATTTCAGCAATTTTTTTTTGCCCATTCTTCACTTTAAAATAACTACTCCCAAAAATACCTGCTTCCGGAAATTCAGTTATCAAACTTTTCATTTCTTCCAGGTAAGTTGGTTCCCACCAATCATCTGCATCCAGGAATGCAATATAATCGTAATTTGTCTCTTTTACTCCATTGTTTCGGGCAATAGATACACCTTGATTATCCTGATTAATAATTTTAATTTTAGCATTTTCATCAGGGTTCGTTAATTGTAAATTGAAAATTGTAAGTTGTAAATTTTCTATACTGTTATCAGTTGATCCATCGTTTACGATGATTAGTTCAAACTCGGGACAAGTTTGATTGAATACCGAACGAATGGCTTTTTCAATGTAGTTAGCTTTGTTATATAAAGGAATTATAATTGAAACCACTTTCTTATTTTTAAAATTGTAATTGATATTTGAAAGAATTAATTCAAACTAAAAGAATAATAATGAATTGATTCGAATATTTTATTTATAATCTGATCCAGCTGTCAGGTACAACATCATCTTTTTCAAATAATTTCCACCATAATTTCGGAGCAATTACGATCTTCTTCTCGTTAGAATTCAGCCAGGCACCCCACCAGCTAAATGAACTGTTTGCAATAATATTATGCTTGCATTGACTCATCAAATACATATCTTGCCATGAATCAATCCCTGTATTAGAATTTATATAAAGTGCCCCTTCTAGCTCAAAATTGTTGCTTACCCAGTCCTTATCATCTGTAAACACATAAAATACAGGTATTTCTATTTTCTCTTTTATAAACTGAATCGCTTTAGTATAATATTCATCTGTACAAACTCCCCCAAATCCATCCTTAAAATTATCGCTTAAATAGTCTCCCCGTCGAATATGTATAGAAACACTATTTGATTGCAACATTGTTTTAGTGGTTTGAATGGAATTCCATGATAATAAATTCTGATTAAATTCAAATTGTTTTCTTACCTCATCCTTTGCATCTTTAAAATATGACTCACTTTGCCAGGTTCCTCTGAAAAATTCATGCTTATTTTTAAATGAAAATACATTCTGATAATAGATAAAATTTTCCGGCACTTTTACTAAATGTATATTTAAAAATTTATAAAGTAAGCTATTCCACTTGTTCGGAAAAACCCTGATGATTTGACTGTAAATTTGAATAATTAAATTACTTATTTTTGAAAACAAACCATCAAACCTGTATATATGAAAGAGTTTTTCTAATTCATAACCCTGATGACCATATGCTTTTGAATTATTAAGTACAGGAACAAATAGGAGCGTTTTTTTGTCTTTCGCCCTTAATCCCAAACAAAATGCATACATAAACATTTGATTGCCTAACCCACCCGAAAGAGAAACAATTTTCATAGTTTCATTTTTTTTATTCGTATCAAAACAGGAGATATAAAAAAACAGATTGTATTTACAAAGACCTGGAAATTAAATAAAATTTTCAATAGAATTGAATGTTCCATTGATTTGACATCATCAAATTCTTCACTTTTCAATAAGTGATAAAATATCTTTCTTTCCTTTGATGGCAGAAAAATAATACGTTTGACTGCTGTTGCATTCCAGGCAGCATCTTTCCGGATTTGTTTTGATAATATGGGTGATTCCTGTTCAATACTTTTCGAAAATTGAAGTTTCCTCGACCCCATTTTTACCATATCAGCAAGTTTTTTCCCACTTTGAGTGCGGGAAATGGATTGTTCATTATAGCAATAATAATAAATGTGATCCGGAATAAATTGTACTCTTGCAGCAAAGTATAACATTTGTACCACAAGATCTGCATCCTCCCAATAAACTCCTTCAGCAAACCTGAATTTATTTTTTTTCAAATATTCTCTCTTACTAATTTTTGAAGTTGAAGAAAATACTGAAGGTTGATAATTAATATCTAAGAAGGATTTTCCATCCAGCACTTGAGAGGAATATTTTAAATTGACAGTATCAGAATTAAACTTTCCATTCTCTTCCTGTTTATAAAAATTAAAAGAAAGGACATCTAAATCATTTTCTATCGCTTGATGAATCAATTTATTTAAAATGTTAGTTTCAATAAAATCATCAGTATCTATAAACCAGACATATTCTCCAATTGCTGTATTTAATCCGGCATTTCGCGAAGCACCCAAGCCTTTATTAATTTGATGATCAATTAATATAATATTATTATATTTTTCTTGATATTGTAGTACAATGTTTCTGGAATTATCCGGTGAACAATCGTTAATCACAATAATTTCATAATCCGACAATGGGATATTTTGTTCATATAACGAGTTAATACAACGAATAATATATTTTTCAACATTATAACAGGGCAATATTATAGAAAGAAGAATATTTTGAGACATATTGATTTGTATTATTCAAAAAGTGATATTTTCAAATGAAAATTTGCAAATTCATTGTTTCATTTTTTTTTAATGTAAGTAATTGGATGAATATATTGTCCTATTATTATTCATTGAAAAATAGGATTTATCAAATATCTCAAATAAGGGAATAAGGTTTTTAGTCCACGGCATTTAGCTTTCTAATAAGGGTTAAAATATTAAATATAAGTGGTTTAAAATAATAAACCTTATCTCTATATTAACCCTTTATAGAAATTTCAAGAAAAAATACCAGCCCTTATTTCCTTATCTAAATTAAAATTATATGACATTATTTATTTTCTATTACTTATTTAATATTATCATTTCATAGTATTTTTTTTAAATTCAAGACGTAAATAATATTCATCAAAAGGATAAAAAAAAAACTACAAAAAAGAATTAATTATTTTAACTATATATTTTGCGTCACTCATTTCCAATACTCCACTGATAGGTAAACTTAGAACTTCTTTACAAAGTTGTTCCGTAACCGGAAACGAAAAGTTGTTCATAAAGGCATAAGCACCCTGTTTATGAGGTGGAGTTGGATAATGAATCAAAGTTTGTATACCATTTTCATTTAAAAAACGTTGCAGACGATCACGCTCTTTACATCGTATAACAAACAGGTGCCAAACATGATTCATTGCTGTAAATGAATCATTTGAATTTAAAGGAAGTATAATATTTGTACTTTTAATATTCTTACAATAGTATTGTGCTATTTCACGCCGATGATTATTTTCAATATCAAGATAGTTAAGTTTCACCGTCAAAATGGCAGCCTGTATCTCGTCAAGCCGGCTGTTTAAACCCTGATATTCATGTATATATTTATGTGAACTCCCATAATTTGCTAAAGCGCGTATTAATGTAGCCAATTCATCATCATTGGTTGTCACAGCCCCTCCATCACCCATTGCACCAAGATTCTTACCCGGATAAAAACTAAACCCGGATGCATCTCCTAATGATCCTGTTTTTAGTTTGGTTTCTAATTTTTCACCCATAATTTGTTTTGTATATTCCGCTCCAATAGCTTGTGCATTATCTTCAATTACTTTTAGATGATATTTCAGGGCTAAATCTTCCAACTCTTCATTCCAACAAACCTGACCATATAAATGGACTACCATTATCGCCTTAGTTCCCGGAGTGATATTTCTTTCTAATAATGAGATATTGAGATTATAATTATCTGGTTGGGGTTCAATCAACACAGGAATTAAATGACAATCACTAATGGCCAATATTGTCGCAATAAACGTGTTGGCTGGCACAAGGATTTCGTCACCCTCTTTCATAACGCCCATACTGATATAAGCTCTCAATATCAAACGCAATGCATCTAATCCATTTGCTACCCCAATTGCATGCTTTACTCCAATATAATCCGCCAGTTGTTTTTCAAAATTTGTTACTTCGTTCCCTGAGATATACCAACCTGATTCTATCACTCGAATTGTAGCTGCAATTACTTCTTCCGAAAATTGTGCATTTATTTTTTTTAAATCTAGAAATTTTATCATTCTAAAATACAAATTATATTAATAAATTAATGATTTTAACGGCTTATAAACGGCTCATAATAACTCTTTGTCTTAGCAATTTATTTCACAATAAAATTTCAAATAATTCAATGGTTACTATCAATTTCCCTTGAAAATTTTGCCGGAATACCCATCCACAATTCATTATCCGGCACATCTTTTGCAACAATACTCCCTGCACCTATCATGGCATTTTCCCCGATGGTGACTCCTCCTAAAATAACAGAGGCAGCCCCAATTGATGCATTTTTTTTTACTAGAATTTTTTGTAATTCAAAGGGTTGTTTTGCCCTTGGATATTTGTCGTTTGTAAAAGTTACATTCGGCCCTATTTGCACGTTGTCTTCAATTGTTATACCATCCCATAAATAGACTCCACATTTTATGGTTACATTATTTCCAATTATTACTTTATTTTCAATATAAGAATGGCTGCATATATTGCAGTTTTCACCAATAACCGCTTCCGGTAGAATGACAACATATTGCCATACTCTGGTACTTTCAGGGATGTTTTTTGATTGATTGTCTGATAAAGGATGCACCATATTACAATTTTATTTGATTAATTTTTCACTTAACTAATAATGATTGAGAATGTTATTTTTTAAATTCCAGAAATTCAGCATAATCTCGAATATAATCATTTGCATCATATTTTGTTGAAGCCAACACCAAACAACTTGATCCGGATGAAAAATTTACCAATTCACGCCATATACCTGAGATTACATAAATACCCTGATAAGGGTGATTCAGATTTATTGTTCGTTTATTTTTTCCATCATCCAGAACTACATCAAAACTACCACTGGCAGCTACAATTAATTGATATAATTTTTTGTGACCATGACCTCCCCGTTCTTCACCTCCGGGGACATCATAAAGATAATAAACCCTTTCTATATCAAATGGTATAACTTCTCCCTTTTCAATTACTGTAATATTTCCCTTTTCTTTATGATTTTTATCCAATTCTACAAATTGACAGTCATTTACAGATGTGACTGATGGATTAAAAGCTCCTTTGTAAATTAAATTCCCTGAAATATTTAGCTTTTGACTATGGTTATTTGTGATATTAGCGTATTTTATAAACTCGTCATAATTTCGAATATAATCCGATTCATAAAAATAAGTGGAAGCTAATACCAACGCCAATGAATTAGTTGAAAAATTATCCATACTTCGCCAGGTTCCTTTGGGAATAAACAGACCAAAATAGGAGCGATTAAGCGAAAACCTTTGTTGCTTACCGTCCCCACTATCAACAAGAACGTCAAAACTACCCGATAATGCGATGATAAATTCATCTTGTTCCTGAAATGCATGACCACCACGGGTCTCTCCTCCCGGCACATCATATATCCAATAACACCGTTTAATTTCAAATGGGATGTGACTGCTACTTTCAACAAAGGTTAGATTACCACGTTCGTCAAGGATTTTTGGCAATTGGATAATTCCTGGTTTGGGTTTCATTTTTTAGATACTTTAAAACTTAATTTTCTCTTATTATATTAATTTTATTTTTTAATCCACTTTTCAATTTTGAATAAGCCTCTTTCCAATAAGAAAACACCTTTCCGGGTAATCCAATATGAATTGATTCGTTTCATTTGTTCTATAAAAAAAGAATTCTGTTCATAATCTTGAATTACCGATTTTGGTATGAATTCTTTTAAAACATCTTGTCGTTCCTCATTATCCAATTTTAAATTTAAATTGCTTATGCCATTCATATCAAAAATTGTTACATCAATATTTTTATAAACAGGTATAACACCTTCAATGGCAATTACCTGAAGAAACCATTTCCAATCGGATACTATTTTTAGAGTTTCATCATAAAACCCAAATGTTTCGAATAATTTTTTCTTAATATAGGTTGGCGAATGATTTAATGTTCCAAGATAAAAATCAAGCATGGTTGGTGTACGACCTTTAAATCCTCTGTCACATATTATTCCCTTGGGAAGTTTCTTCAACATATTACCATAAAATATTTCACAACTATCTGGTAATGTATTCATCATCCTCTCTGACACATTTGTAGTTGCTAATATATCGCCTGAATTGAGAAACTGACAATATTCTCCTGTTGCCAGCCGAATTCCTTTATTCATGGCTTGATATATTCCAGAATCAGATTCACTTATCCATTTAAATCGCTTTGCTTCAAAATTATTAAATTTTCCATTAGCAATTTTTTCAAATTGACTAATTATATCTACACTTTCATCACTCGAACAGCCATCTATAATAATGTATTCAAAGTCGCTATATGTTTGAGAAAACACACTTTCCATAGTTTTTTTCAAACCATAAGCGTTATTGAAATTTATTGTAATAATTGATAGCTTTATCATAATTAATAACTTAACACTGATATCATTTTAATTATTTTGTACGGTACTGAAACCATAATTTAACATTAACTATTGCTTCAATATACAAGTTCAAAAGTAAAAATTTAATTTAAAACTATAAATTAAATATAATTTACATCGAATATTTAATCTGGTCACTATAAACCCGAAGTAAACTGGTAAAAGAAAAGGTAAAAAGAATATTTTATTGAACGTACAAACTCTGTGATTTTTTCGATTTTAAACAATACAATGTTCTTGTTGTAAGATATTCTGTATTCATTGTTTCAGGAGTACCTACAAAGTATTTATCATATTCAACCGGGAAACCCCAATCTAACAATTTTATTGAATCTGACATTAACTTTGTATCATATGCTGTCAAAAAAATAAAATCAGGTCTTTTTAATTTTTTTTTATTTTTTTCTGCCAGGAAATCCATCGGTTGAAAAAACAATCCACAAGGCGCAGCATCAAAAGCAACAACGGTCATTAGATCTAATTGAGTGGAAAAAATGACGTCTTTTCGATGATAATGATAAATTTTCAGGATTCTATAAACTCTCTCATAGTAATCTTTTTGTTCTTTATTCAGTTGTATTTGAGAAATCGGTTTTTCTTTTTCAAAATAATTTTCATTATTAGATGATTTTTTAAAATCATTCACTATTGATTGAATTGGTTGAATAAAAATTATAAAGCAAAAAAAACATAATAACAAACGAATGTATTTAGAATATTTCACTTTAATAGTATCATTACTCATTAGTTCAATTAGCAATACCCCCCATGGCAAAATAAAATAAACCATCTTTGTTCCTAAATAAACATTTGTTCCAATAGAAGATATTAAAGGTAAAAAGAACAAGAATAATGGCAAAAACACCTTGAAAGAAACAATCTGTTTATTTAATTTTGACGATTCAATAAAGATTAATACGAAAAGTATAATTATAGGAAAAGAAAGAAAGTTCGTTAAAAGCATTTCCGGTTTTTTTTGATAAACACAAATTGCTATCATTGATAACAGAAAAACTATAACTGCTAACCAATGTTTTGTATACTTATCAAATAACAATGAAATCATCAATACGCCTGACATCAAACAGATACCAATATAAAAATCACGAAGGTATAAAAATGTGCTTATTAATAATGAGAATGGATCATATCCTCTGTTCAATTTGGTGATTGATTGTGTAGTTTCTGCAATTTGAGCATATAGAATTCTTAAATCCATGATAAAGAAATTGAAAACTAACATAGAAAGAAACAAACCAATAACTATAGAAAAAGTAAAAATCAACACAGTCTTCCATTCTTTAAAATATTTTATCCACGTTAATAATAAAATACAACTCAATAACAGTAAACCGGAAGGTAATATCGTAATTATTGAAAAAAATGAAATGAAACCAATAAGTACATACAAAAAAATAGATTTTCTTAAATTTGTAACAGTTGCAACAAAATAACTACCTATGCTACTTAATAAAAAGAATTCTTGCAAAGTATTATATGAGATTATAATACCTCCAAGTGACAGATAACCTAATAGGAAAATTATGAAAAGAAATAAAACTATTTTTTTAAAAGTATCAAGTAATCCTTTTTTGTATAAATACCAACCTGAAGAAACAGAAAATAATATTACAGATAAAATGTGCAAAAAATAGCGTGCATATCGCAAAAACAAAATATTAGACGAAATTTTATCATTAAATAATTTATTAATTATGGTTGTCCATTGACTTGCACCTTCAATGTTTCCAAGTTTTGTTGATTGAAGTTTTAAAAATAAAAATGCTTCATCAAAAATTGAATCTAATTTAGCATCAATTTTATAAAATTGATAAATGTATAGAGCCAAAATTATTATTGGAAATATAAGAAAAGTAAAATTTCTAAACTTCATAATGCAGTTAACAAATCAAATTAATTATAAATTATTTTTTAAGATAGCCATTAATCTGCATTTAGCATCATTTTGATATTCTCTTCAAAAACAGGGGTACTGAAAGAATTCATTGCTAAAGATCTGCAGTTAATTTCCATTTTTTTTTGTTCCTCTTTACTTAAAGATAAAACAAAATCAATACCCATTGCCAAATCAACTACATTTCCGTATTCCGCTTTGTACCCTGTTTCTCCGGTCAATACCAAATCCATGGCCGATCCCATATTAAAAGCTACTACCGGAGTTCCACACATGATGGATTGATTAATCATTAATGGCCCCGAATCTTCTAGTGATGGGCATACGAACAAGTCGGCTGCCTGGTATGCTTTTATTAAATCTCTCTCGGTTAAATATCCAATACGTTTATGATTACAGGTTAATGCTCCAATATCAGCTGTCCCGGCAATTAAAAACAGAACATTCTTGTTATTGATTAAATTAATTGCCTGCAATAGTTGATTCATTCCTTTTCTTTCTTCCTTTAGAAATGTGGCACCAAAAAAAACTACTTTCTTTTCTTCATCAATTTGAAAAAACTTCCTCACCTCTGATTTAGATTGAGTGGGTACAAATCTTTTCTCATCAATTATTTCTAATTGTTTAATACATGGAACCGATTTATACAAACTTGAAGCTTTAATTCTTAAATAATCCGATTGAGTTGGTGCAATTAATGTGACTCCCTGAGGTATATACTTCTTTTTGTACGCCAGATTTCCTTTTGCGAAATTTTTTACGATCTTACTTCGAATTGCAGGACACGAAGCACATTCTAGTTCATATCCCTTGCAATCCCAGGGATAATGGCATCCACCGGTTATCGGTGCATTATCTATCATAAGAATGTAAATCTTTGCTTTTGTCAGCATTGACAACTCACGAATCAGTTTAGCATTAATAAAACCTGAAACCCAATTAATAAATATAATATCCGGATGATGCGGTAAAAGTTTTAAAATTATTGATGCCGAATAACAATTTATCTGTTCAAACTTATTATAAAAATAGTACTTATCCAAATACTCAAATTTATCTAGGATAAACCGCCAAATCATCCTTTTAATTTTGGGAATAATTTTTATTCTTATTGAATCGGGATATTGAATAACATTTACAGTATCACTAATTGGTTTATCTTTAACAATCAAATATGAATCATATCCTAAATTCAGTAATAATCGATGATTTTGCAACGCATAATTACCTGCACCACCATTGATAACTGTCGAAAGATTAAGAATGATCTTTTTTTTCATATATTTTTTTAAATCACAACAAACAATACAATAATAAGCTGTAAAATTACAATTCCAATATGTATCAATTATAAACTTTTCTCTTGATAGTAAATACACTCTTCCAACCAAGGTGTCGACTGATGGAATTAATAATTTTTTTCCACAATGGACGTTTTTTAGGGTAATAAGCTGAATATAGTCCATTTAAAATTCGTTTGTCTTCATATAAAACATCTAATAATCGAGGATTATTAACTGATAAATGAAGGTCGTTTTTCGAAGAATTTAAATTGTAACAATGGACTCCCGAACCGTCAAGTCCGATATTCTGAGTATATGAATGAGTCGGTACTATTGAAACCATATGAAGCGAAAAATGTGTATAAGCCAACTGGATATCCCAGGCATCTGTTTTACCATCAAATTCCTCAAGTAGCATGTTGGTTAAATCTTCACCTCCTCTGTTAAATGCCTCAACCTGATTCAATCTGGTACTGAATTCAGGAATAAAGTCCTTATCCCAAACCACTTGTTCCCAACGATCCCTCCAAATGCCCCACCCCCAGTTAAGCAAACGAGGAGAAACATATACATCATACTCATAATCACCTGGAATGATTAAGTGATTCTCCGGAAGATTATAACCACTAATCGAAAAGACAGATCTTTTATTTTTATAATATTCGAGGGTAGTATTCATGTATCGTAAAAAAAAAGGAGAAGTAAGAATATCATCTTCAAGTATGATAACTTCTTCAAATCTTTGCAATACTTCTGTAATACCACGAATGATCGAATTTCTGCAACCCGAATTTTCAGTTGATATATGCAATTCAACATTTTTACACCATTTTTCCTGTTGAACGATAAGTCGAACTTGTTCTATTTTTTTAATTTCTTCGACACTTGCAGACGGTTTTGGTCCATCAACATAAATAAATAAATTGCTTTTATCTGCGAATTCATTCAACTTTAAAGCTTGTAAAACCTGTTCAGTATGCCTGGGTCTGTTATAAGCAAAAAATACTATAGGAGTAAAAAAATCCATTTTTTAATATGTTAACTACGAAAATTTCAAATTTTATAATACTCTGTTAAATTTTTAAATTGTTCGTCATTTTTACCTTCCAAGCAGTTTTTAAAATACAAGGCATTCGAATTTTTACCATCTAACTGTTCTAAATTGTCAACATATTCAAAGACAAAATCTGATTTTAGAACCTTTTTTATGGTTACATTCGATTTTAAGCCGATTATCCAAAACCAGAGATCATCAGCAATAGGACAATATTTTTGATAAACTGTTTTGTTAAAAATCTCTTCCGAAAATATATGAGGTGGATATAAAACTCCTCCGACACCTAAAGGTGATAGTTGCGAATATATTGATCCGAAAGAATCATCATTCCATTTTGAATAAGGTATATAACTACCGGCCTCCTTTTCCGGAATCACTGCTTTGTGGCAAATAATAGAATCTTTATTTTCAATATTTAATTCAATCAACTGTTTTAAAGTGTTTTTATGGTATATCACGTCATCATCTACGGTAATAATAATGTCATTTGGAAATTGATGTAATGCCGGAATTAGTTTTGTATGTGGACCTACATCTTCACAAAAAATAATTTCAAGACCTGATTTTTGAAGTCTTTTTATCAGAATTGGTAAATTTCGATTATTCCATTTCTGTTCATTCAGATATAATACAATTTTGTTGGGTAAAACATTTTGAGTAAAGATGGAGTAAATGGCATAAGGAGCAGAATCTTTTAATCTGTGACCGTAGCTGGTAAGAGAAACAATGATATTTTCACCGGAAGTTGAGGAAGGAAATATATCAGTTGGAAGCAGATATATCGATTTATCAATTTTATTCTTCTTTGTATAATCTGAATATCTAAATTTCATAAATTGGATATTCTTTTTAATTTTTGCTTTTAATTCAAAATATCGCGTTTTCATTATTTTTTTTCGAATCAAAAAATAAATCTTAAAGATGAAACTATCTTTAAAACTTTGATAATATTCAAATATTGTTGAATGATAAAAAGTTCTGTTTGTCGCTAATTCCATGAAATCAGCATAAAATAGTGGAAGATATTTTTTTAAAAATAATTCCTGTTCACTCGTTACCAAAAACATATTTGATTCCTGACTTGAAATACCACTTGTGTCATAACATGATACAAATACATTTATTTTTTGATACGTTTTTGAATGCATCAACAAACATTCAATGAAAAAAGACCAATCTGCTGTAATTTTTACCGATTCATCATAGAAATGAATTTCTGAAAACAGTTTCCTTTTTATAAATGAACTTTGATGAGGTAAAAAATTCAATACCAAATCACTTGCTTTGATTGATTCCGGTGAATATATATATTTTTCACCGTGATATTTTGATTCCAGAAATACTGCATTGCCTGATACAATATCTGCTGATATAGTATGCAAAAATACTTCGCTTAATACATTATCATTTTTGAGATAGTCACCTGAATTTAAAAATAAACAATATTCTCCTTTTGCTATTCTAATCCCATTGTTCATGGCATTGTAAATGCCCTTATCAGGTTCGCTTATCCAATAAGTAATTTTATCCCTAAATTTTTTAATTATTTCAACACTATGATCTGAACTATCTCCGTCAATTACAATAAATTCAAAATTTTTATAACTCTGATTAACAACGCTTTCTATGGTTTTATGTAACCCTAAAGCATTATTTTTATTTATTGTGATGATTGAAAATAAAATCATAGAATTAAAAATTGAAAATAAATTATCACTTAATATTAGTTTTCACTCATAATATGTATTATCCTTTTTGAAAATTCCTGCCAGGTGTTAGGAACAACCGTTTCATGAGCTGAAATACACATACTGGTATATTCGCTGGATTCCAATATCTCTTTTATTTTCAGAAGCAATAAATTCTTGTTCTCTTTATCACAATATAGGCCAAAAGATAATTCATTTCCGAATTCATGAATAAATTCTTCATACTTTGAGGTGATTACAGGTGTATAATAATACATTGCTTCTACTGTTGCGCAATATGAACCTGAAGTGTTAATAAACATCTTAGCATTTAAAAGTAAATCATAATAAATCTTTCGCTGGTCTTCATTTTCTTTGTCTAAATAACCGAAACAGGTTACACCTGATGGTATTTTAGAAAAAGCATTTTCACCCATACCAATAATATACAACTTCAAATCAGGATAACTACCTTTTAATAAAATAAATGTATCAATCAATAATTTTGCAGCATCATTATATGATTGATTCCAACTTCCTATAAATAATATATAATCGGATGTTTCTTTTTTTGTTATCACATGGCTTTCAATTAATTGTTCCTGAGAAACAATGTTTAATCCTATTCTCCCCAGGTAATTAATTTTATTCGAATACTTTGAAGTCATATAAGCTGCGACAGTTGAAAACAAACAAATGACTATTTCACTTTCAGTGATAATTTTTTTCTCATAATTGATATATGACTTCTCAATTAAATTGGGTATCCTCCTTAATTTTTCTTCAATAAAATATTCAAATGTATAATCACACATCAACAATGACGGTATGGATGAAAACTTATTTTTATAACTGTATGTCAGAAAAATATTGTAGTCTGCATCATTGTAAAACCTGACAGCATTCTTTATCTTTTTGTTCACCAGAATCCTGAATGGGTATGAACGATCTATGCTGTATGTTTGATCCTTAAAAATACGTGAAATAATTTTTTTAATTACTTTATCCCATAAGATTGCATATTTTCTAAACAACAAGTTATTCTCAGGTATAATATCAATTCTATTTACTTTAATTCCACATTTTTCTAAAGCATTTGAAAAAGAATACGGTACATTCGACCACGTTGAAGGTTTTGTTGAATCTCCCTGAGTAAAGACATTGACAGATTTAATTTGCCGCATTGAATGTTGTTGATTTTTTTTTATTTTATATTTCTTAAATCTAAATACATCTCTACAAACATAAAATTAATAATTGAAATATTTAATTATCTTTCTGTCTAATTTAGAAATTATTTTTTTTTGATAAATCGATTGTGTTTTCCATAACCAATATTGAATCATTTTATCAATAATCCCTCTCGGATCTTTATTTATTGATGTAGTTTTTTTATTGAATAATATTGCTTTTTCAATCCAGTTAACATCCCAAATCGCTATTTTTTTAAATTTTTCAGTTCCATATTTATCCAATAAATCCAGTACTTTTTCGTCAAACCAAATCATTTCTTCCCGTAACACCTCAAGAATGTCAATATTCAGTTTTTTGTATGATTCAATCCATCTTGATGGAATAAGTAAAAGTTGTTTGTTACTCTTTGAATACATGTGGTGATATACCCTGAAAATATCCAATGCTCTATTTTGAGGATAAACAATTCTTTCATAACATTGATACCATCGGTGTTTACTTTCCATTCTTTCCCAATTTGTAAATTGAAAATGAATGAGTTTAATCTCAATTGCCTGGAAAGAGGTATGATCTAATGGCAAAGGAATTCTTCCGGAATGAATGATATTATTTTCTGTATGTTCACTTCCATCATCCATAAACCCACATGGAAAATATTTATCATACCACATGTTTTTCAAATCTGACGCAAAGTTAGCCCATTGAAAATGTATGATTGTTCCGGGCAAGGCTGATTGAATGACTTTCCATTCATTGGAAGATAATATGTTTGGTGAAAACATTTCATCTGTATCTAATGCAATAAGTAAACGTTGACCTTTAATTTTCCTGGCTTCTTTAATAAGTAGTTTCTGTCGTTCAGGTTCATTAAAAGTTTCAGATGTATTATCAATTAAAATTACCTTCGAATATCTTTTAGCTATTTCGCGTGAACCATCTGTTGACATCTGATCAGCGATGATAATATAATCAGCCCATAAACTGGCAGCTTTGAGAAACCGATCCAAAATCCATGCTTCATTTCGAACAGGGGTTAAACATATTATGGTTGGGTTCATATTTTACTTTTTGAAATTATTTTATCCAACTTCTAATAGGTAAATTTCAGAAGGTTCTAAAGTATATTCATTTTTATCACAAAAAAAAAGAGTTATTTAAAATAAACTAATCAATAATATCAGATTTGTGATACCTGTTTTACAAATAATACATTGCCTCCATCTTTCCATGCAATTTTCTTTTTCTTTACTTTGAATCCTACACTTTTCAACCAGAATTTCAATTCAGGATATAATGCAGATTCCGTATAATTTTCTGTGGTTGAAACTTCCGTATAAATAACTGATGTATTTAAAATTACGTCTTTGGATGCTTCCATAACATTTAATTCAAAACCTTGAAGATCTAACCAAAGTAAATCTGTTTTTTTTATATTTTCCTGTTTCATCAAATCAGTTAAAGTAATTACTTTTACTTCAATCTTATCCTCAAACTTAACATTTGGATGGAATTTCAAATGTTCTTTAGGTTCTAAAATAGAACTTGATTGATCGGACTCACCACTGCTTTTATAAATCTCACAAACACCGGTTTTATCCCCAAGAGCCATTTGAATGCATTTAATATTTGAAAATTCAGACGTATTTCTTTTCAGCTGTTCAAATATTTCTGGTATTGGTTCGAGTGCATATATTTTTGAAAGTGGCCATAATTTTGCCATTTCACAGGTATCTGTTCCAATATGAGCGCCGGCTTCTATAATAATGGCATTTTCTTTAATAAATTTTGATATGTATTTTTTTGAAACAATTCCTTTTTCTCCACATATTGAAGTAATTATGATATCAAAATACTTCTTTATTAATAATTTACTCTGCATTAATTTGTAGTTTTATATTATATTAAACTGGAAATTTATAATGGATCGATTATTTTTATAAATTTTGCTGGAACTCCGCCAACTAAAGTATATGCTTCAACATCTTTTGTAACAACTGAACCTGCCGCAATACAAGCATATTCTCCAATTGTAACCCCTGGTAGAATCATAGCATGTGCTCCAATCCAGGTAAACTTTTTTATGTAAACAGGATTCATGACATATTCCATCGATCCAGGTTTATGACCTGCAGTAATGATCGTTACATTTTTAGAAATAATTACATTATCTTCTATAAAAATATCGTGATCTAAAAAACAGTTTTTTCTAATTAGTACATTATTCCCTATAATTATAGATCTACAATCATAAAAGTCGATCCCTTTGTCGATTATCACATTTTTACCAATTTTAAAACCAATCTTTTTTAAAAAACCATTTCTAAATTTGGTTTCTTCATTTGAATCTTCAAAATACAATATAAATTCAGAAAGTGATAAAAAAAAAGTTCGAATAATTTTTTTTATTATTTTTTGGGGTCTCAATATCATAGTTACAAATTATTTTCTGACCATTCAATTTTAGGTAAAATCATGCCAGGTCTATTTTCACCAAATGTGGAATTGATCCCCAATATATTAATATAGTTTATAGGTAAAAATAAATCCATGTAAGTAAAACTCTTTACATTATGAATTCCAATAATTGGTGATAAATAATACTTTTCACTTTTAAACAAATCTCGTGGTATAATTGCCTCAAATTTGTAATTGCCTGGTGAATATTCATTTATTGGATTAATATCATTATGAAAAGATCTGAAAACAACTTCATGACTGGATTGATCAATAATATCAAATCCACAACGAAACTTTGAAATTGTACATTTAATCAAAAAATCAAAAGTTACAATTAATTCCTCATTTGTTTTGTATTCATTTTGTATTAATCTTGTTTTTCTATTACAAATAGTTATATCTTTTAATTCAAATTCTTTTGAATTAATCTGTTGAAAATTGTTTGTATTAGCTACTGAATTTTCACTTAAATAGGTTGATATTCCATTATTAGTGTCACCATAAAATGTCTTTAACCCATTTTCTAAAATTACTACTGATTTACACAGTTTAGCTATTGCAGTCATATTATGACTCACAAACAGCACCGTTCTCCCCTCCCCTTTACTGATATCCTGCATTTTTCCGATGGCTTTTTTCTGGAATTCGGCATCTCCTACAGCCAGCACTTCATCTACCACCAGTATTTCGGGGTCCAGGTGGGCGGCAATGGCAAAACCAAGGCGTACGGTCATTCCGCTCGAGTAACGCTTGGCAGGAGTGTCTATATAGCGCTCTACACCTGAGAAATCGACTATCTCATCAAACTTACGGTTTATTTCGGCTTTCGTCATGCCCATAATGGCACCGTTCATATAGATATTCTCACGTCCGGTCATTTCGGGGTGAAAACCTGTTCCAACTTCAAGCAAGGATGCTATGCGTCCACGGGCACTGATGCGTCCGGTGGTGGGTGCAGTTACTTTGGAAAGTATCTTAAGCAATGTCGATTTCCCGGCACCATTCTTCCCGATAATACCCAGCACATCACCCTGTTGCACTTCAAAATTTATATCTTTCAACGCCCATATATAGTCGCTTACCCCTTTCGTGGCCCGGTCGTTCACATCCCCTATTTTCAGGTACGGATCCTCCTTGCCCCGGATATTGGTTTGCCACCACCGGTTCAGGTCATGGCTCAGCGTCTGGGTGGATACCAGGCCTAATCTGTATTGTTTGGATATATTTTCGAATTTTATAGCGGTCATCATAATATTTTGATTTACACAGATTAAAGGAAAATGATTTTCACAGATAAGACGTAGTATCCTAATTCCTTATCTGTGTTTATCTGTATTTCTTAACTGTGTTTATTAGTCTTTTATAAAATAGTTTCGATGCACCAAAGTTTACCAGATAAGATAATTCTATTTTCGTAGCGCTTAGATAATTAATAACCTGATCAATATCAGTTTTTGTAATAAATTTTTGTGACTTTATTTCAACGATAATGGTGTTAAAACAAATAAAATCAGCTTTAAAATGTTTTTTTAATTTATATTCGTTATAAAATATTTCAAGCTTTTGTTCCCGCACATACGGAATATTATTTTTATCGAACTCTATCGCCAAAGCTTCCTGATAGACAGATTCTAAAAAACCGGATCCTAAATTATTATACACAGCATAAAAACATCCAATGATTTTATATCCTTCTTCCTTATAAATAAACTCATCCATATCTTTTCTGATCTGTGTAAATCTATCTTTAATCTGTGTAAATCTTTTTTAACGAACAAAAGTAATGATAAAATATATAGTGTGATACAAATTTTAGTTATTATTCGAGATTAAAATACAATCATTTTACTATGACTTGTTTTCCCTTTCAATTTAACACAATTTTTTCTGTGCATAAATCTCTTAATCTGTGTAAATCATTTTCTTTAATCTGCGTAAATCTTTTTTAATTATTTCAAGCCGATCGCATCGTACGTAAACCCCATCTCTCTCATTTCCTTGTGATCATAGATATTCCGTCCATCGATGATTAGGGATCCTTTCATGACTTTTTTAACCACTCCCCAGCCCGGCATGCGGAACTCTTTCCACTCTGTCACCAGGAGAAGTGCATCGGCATCCAGTGCGGCATCGTATATGTCATTGGCAAAGTAAATATTGGAGGTATCCACTACTGTCATCTTTGTTTCCACATCCTTTTTTGCATCCGGAATGGAAACCGGATCGAAGGCACGCACTTTACAGCCTGCCTCAAGCAATTTTTCGATCAACACCAGGGACGGTGCTTCACGAATATCATCGGTGTTGGGTTTAAATGAAAGTCCCCAGATGCATATTGTTTTACCGGCCATCTGTCCATCAAAATGCCTGACCAGTTTATGGAACAATACCTGTTTCTGGTAGGCATTCACTTCTTCCACTGCTTTCAGGACTTTTAATTCATAACCGTTCTGTTCGCCGGTCTGGATCAGTGCCTTGACATCTTTTGGAAAACAGGAACCCCCGTAACCACAACCGGCATACAGGAATTTACCCCCGATACGCTGGTCGGAACCTATCCCTTTGCGGACCATATTGATATCGGCACCCACTAGTTCGCACAGGTTGGCCATGTCGTTCATAAAGCTGATACGGGTGGCAAGCATGGCATTGGCGGCATATTTTGTCATTTCGGCCGAGAGAATATCCATAAATATCACCCTGAAATTATTCAACAGGAAAGGACGGTACAATTTGGTGATAAGTTCCATGGCTTTTTCGCTTTCCACACCCACCACTACCCTGTCGGGGCTCATAAAGTCCTTGATGGCATCCCCTTCTTTCAGAAATTCGGGATTGGAAGCCACATCAAATTCAATGGAAACATGGCGTTTATCCAGTTCTGCCTGGATAGTCCGGCGTATAAGTGATGCAGTACCCACGGGCACGGTACTTTTGGTCACCAGCAGGACATATTGCTCCATGTGGCTACCAATGGTACGGGCTACTTCCAGTACATATTTCAGATCGGCACTGCCATCAGCATCCGGAGGAGTACCCACAGCACTAAATATTACCTGGACATCATTCAGTATGTCGGTTAGTCCGGTTGTAAAATGCAGGCGGTCCGCCTTCAGGTTCCGGAGTACCATATCATCCAACCCCGGTTCATAGATCGGTATAATCCCTTTATTGAGGTTCTCAATTTTAAGGACATCCACATCCACACAGGTGACATCTACGCCCATTTCTGCAAAACAAGTCCCTGATACTAACCCGACATAGCCGGTTCCAACGATTGCTATTTTCATTTATCTAACCAATTAACGAAAAATGATTTATTTTTAACATTTATATTCTAAGGCTTAATCACTTCATAAGCTATATCAGCAGACAAAAATAAGCAAAAAGTATGAATTAAAAGTACTGATTTTTTTTAAAATTATTTTGTTTTTAATGAACACACTTTCCTATTATTTGTTTATATATGTTTTTAAATTGTTTTTTCCACCGAAATACCGTGTCAATACCGATCCTAAAACAACTTATCATAATTTGCCGGGAAAATTGTATTTTAAGTCTTCAGTTCGGTCTTTCCCGTAAAACCAATAAGCCCGTAAAATCAGAATAAAGTTCTGTTTTTACGGGCAATATTAATTTATAATATTGATACCATGCCGTTTAGTTAAGGATATCGCTTGAATACTCTCTTTGTGTAACTTAGTGGCTTAGTGACTCCCGAAAAATCGGGTTGTTCCATTTGTGGCAAGAAAATATTAGCCACGAGACACAAAGTCTCTAAGTTACACAAAGAAGATTCCGATTTATTGGTAAAAGAAAAACGCTCACTTAACGACATTGAATTATGGTATACGATTATCCGCAATCAATCCTAAAACGCATTCATGAAGCCCTCACTTCACATATTCGTTTTAGTAGTTTCATTCCAATACTCTTTTGAGAGTAAAATGATGATGTTTCCCACAATCCCGTTGAATTTTTAATGAATTATTTCGAATATATCATTCATATAGTTTTGATTGTCTGCATGTTTCTGTTTTGTAAAAAATATTTAATCCCATCTTATCCAACCTGAAGCCTGTCTGTTTCGATGAATTAAACCGGCTGGATTTCCCATTTTTTTGTCAAATTTCCATACCCGGTGGGTAAATTAATCTTTATGTTCAGTCTACACTGATATTTTATTGAGTGTATAGAGATGGTTCAGTGAGAGTTGAGAGAGCTATTCTTCATTGAACCCTCTCTAAACCCTCTCTGAACCCCCTCTGAACCCATGGCATTAACGGGAGCTAAAAAAGAGCTAAACATGACCCGTTTTAACATTTTTTCATAATAAATTTAACTACAAAACACCCGAAATGCATTGCCGTCATACATATGAAATTTTATTTTGGTTATCGAATGTTGAAATTTTGGTTTCGTTGGTGGAACCGAAGTAATTTCGATTTTTACAGGCTGGTCATGATTTTTGGGTCTCGCGATTTCCATATCGCGAATAAATCTTCAATAAGAAATAAAATAATTAAATGAAATGCGCGATATGGAAATCGCGCGTCCCAACAGGAATGATATTTGGGTATACTAGTACGTATATTTTTTGAAGTAGGGTCCTGGCAGTTGAAAATATACTAACAGGAATGAATTATAATTATAAAAAGTAATTTCGATTTTTGCAGACAGATTATAATTGTTGGGTCTCGCGATTTCCATATCGCGAATAAATCTTCAATAAGCAATAGAATTATTAAAATGCGCGATATGGAAATCGCGCATCCCAACAGGAATGATAATTACGTATAACAGTAAGTTTGTTTTTTGAAGTCATGTCCTGTCAGTAGAAAATATCCTATCACAACAGGAACAATATTTACGTATAAAAGTAAGTTTGTTTTTGGGAGACAGGTTATGATTGTTACTCCATAATCTAATTAAACGCTTTGAACTTTAAACTTCAAACTACAAACTTTAAACTCAATAATAACTTCCTGTCATCAGTATATGTATGAAATACATCACGCCGACAATCACATGCACTGAAAATACGGAAGCGAGCAGGTTGTTTTTCACTGATTTGCCTGACGTATTGAAATCCTTCATCAGGGATAACACAGCTATAAAGAAACATAGCCAGGTGCAAATGACGATTTGCCAGTAGAAATTACCATGCGATGCCCTGGGACCGGATTCGGATATAAATAAAAAGATCAGGACAGAAACAGCAAATGACAAGAAGGTATACCAAAACAACCGGCTTTTCAACATTTTAGGCAGGTTAATAAGCGTATAGAGCAATGGAAAGAACAGGGAAAAAGCCATGGTTACGGGCAACCAACCTAATTCGGCAAATTCCGGATTGCGGTAAAATGGCAGGAAAATAACGGAAGAAGCTTCCTTATTGGATGGTTTACCGGTTTTGTATATGATCCAGAACTCCAGGATCAGGAAGAAAAAACCGATGATCAGGGGAATGATGCTGTACCAGAATTCTTTTCTGAAACGGTATTTAAAAAGTAACAGGACCGGATAAACGCAAATAAATACAAAGAAATAGCTTGGTTTTATGCACAGGTTTAGTAAAATCAGCCCGAAAATAGCCAGATTACGTTTAAGGGTATACGATTGCAATTGTTTGTATGACTGTTCGAAAAGCAACAGTGCAAACGGAAACAAAAAAAGGATGGTCGAATTATGCCATACATTGGGCACATAATTGCCAATATAGAAAAAATGATCGTCGGACAGGTAGCCTGGAATGGGGATGGCAAACACGAACAACATGGATACTGAAAGAAGAACCGTAAACCAATAGGAAGTCTGAAAATGATTCTCTTTTGCGACTTCTGATATTTTGTGTTGGGTCAGGTAAAAACGGTATACTCCTGCCAGTGCCAGTAACCCGCACAGGCTAACCTCGGTGGGTGTTACCTTTGCCGTAAAGAACGAAAAGATATTAACCAGCAGATACACCAGGAAATTCCCGGTATATGGAATCTCCCCGGTACACATCTTGCGGGCAAAAGCGGCATGATCGTGCAAATCGTTATAATCGGCAGGAATGATCTTTAGCAAGGTATAATATGCAACGAATAGTAATATAAAAAGGATAGGGTATGTTATTTTATTTTGGTTCATGGATTTTTAGTTTCTAGTAGGTAGTCGGTAGTAGGTAGTCCGTAGTTGATAGTGGTAGTTGGTAGTGGTAGTCCGAAGTTGATAGTGGTAGTTGGTTGTAGGAAGTTAGTAATTTGTTTATTTAGTAGTTTATATTAATTAATTAGTAATTGGCAGATACGTAGTTGTTGCAGTAGATAGTAAGATGTTGATTCGTGAAATGAATATATTTTTAATTGTTTACCTACTACAATTGATACTCGTACTTCCAGTATTTTCGGGAGTATTATTTCTTTCTAACGACTATCGATCAACCGACTACTGACTACTGACTACCTACTACCAACTACCTACTACCGACTATAAACTGAGCGAATAGTATCAATAATCAGTTCCAGATTATCTTCCGTTAGCTCATAGAATAGTGGCAACCGTACCAAACAGTCGGCGAACATATCGCAATTGGCCAATACCCTTCCATCATGTTTTTCATGATAGTACGGACTGCTGTGCAGGCTCAGGTAATGAAACACCGCCAGAATATCTTTTTGCTTCAAAGCGTTTATCAGGGTTGTCCGTTCTTCCAGTGAAGGACAAACCAGGTAAAACATGTGGGCATTGTTGGTGGCATAGTCAGGAATAACCGGAATGCTGAAATATCCTTTATCGGCAAGTGGTTTCAACGCTTCATAATACCTGTTCCAGTGCTGTTTGCGTTTGTTTTGAATCTCGTTCAAATGTTCAACCTGTGCCCACAGGAAAGCTGCTATGACTTCAGAGGGCAAAAAAGAGGAACCTATATCCACCCATCCGTATTTATTGACTTCACCCCGGAAGAACTCGGCACGATTGGTACCTTTTTCCCAGATAATCTCGGCACGATGGATGAAGCGTTCGTCGTTGATAGCCAGCATACCGCCTTCCCCGGATATGATATTTTTGGTTTCATGGAAGGAAAATGCTGCCATGTGCCCAATACTTCCCAATGGCCTGCTATCCGTTTCAGCGTTGCCTTCAGGAGTCAGGGGGTTATAGTACGAATCGATTGCCTGAGCAGCATCTTCCACCACCAGTAAATTATATTTGGCAGCTAATGCCATGATCTGATTCATGTCGCACGCCATTCCGGCATAATGGACAGGAACAATCACTTTGGTTTTCGGTGTTATAAGCGATTCAATCAGGTCGGCATCGATATTCGGATGCCCTGATTCGCTATCGGCAAAAACAATCCGGGCGCCTTCACGCACAAAAGCCAGGGCGGTGGATACAAAGGTATAACTGGGTATGATTACTTCGTCACCGGGCTTAATATCACACAGAATGGCAGCCATTTCAAGGGCATCGGTACAGGATGTAGTCAACAGGCACTTTTGAAATCCATAGCGTTTTTCAAAATAAGCCTGACACCGTTGGGTAAACTTGCCGTTACCGGATAGTTTACCAGTAAAAACAGCTTCGTACATATAATGGGCTTCTTTGCCGGTGAGATATGGTTTGTTGAAAGGGATCATGGTAGTAGGATGTTTGAAGTTTGAAGTTTGAAGTTTGAAGTTTGAAGTTTGAAGTTTGAAGTTTGTGGTTTGAAGTTTTTGATTGAATGTCTTGGTTCCTGGTTCCTGGTTCTTTTGTCTTGGTTCTTGGCTCTTTGCTCTTTGCTCTATGCTCTATGCTCTATGCTCTATGCTCTATGCTCTATGCTCTTTAATCTGATATCTTCTTTCGATATAAATATCCAGTTTCATTGGTATCAATTAATTTGTAAGTCTGTAATTCCAGCTTTTTATCAGAATAAATATAGCGTGATCGTAATTTATCGGATAATATATCCGAATAACTGATTCCGATACCAGCCGGGATATTCAATACCATATTCGTATTCAGCTCATGGATAACAAGTGTGTTATCAAATCGCGAAACTGGATGAGAAGTATATTCAATCCTGTTCAACAACGGATTTACCTGTGGTTTATCGTACCTGCCAGCATGAAATGATTCCACAACCTGTGGTGATATCAGCAGAAATACAATCCCTACAGCATTAAAAACAACGGAGCTCACCATAACCGGGCCCTTTGTATTCACTATCAGATATAATATGCATCCAAACAGCACCGGTGCCAATACCCGGTAATCCCTCCAGTCGAAGACATCATAGGCCGCGATATTCACCAACAGAAAGAGAAACAGGATCAAAAATACACTAAAATAATCAATTTCGATCTTTTTAAATTTCGACTGGATAATATTGGATTTTACCAGACAAAGGGAAATGAAAAATAGCAGGAAATACCGTTGCAGGACCTGAATACTATTTTCCGAAACAGGGTTTATCAGATTCAAGGTATTTTCGGCAAAATGAGAACCAAAATTACTAACAAAATCCGGAATACCTGCACTTGAAAACAATTCATTTAAGAAAGAATCTGGATAAGGAGATACAAAATGATTGTTTAAAATAAACAATAACCCGCTGAAAAGGATCCATATAACGAAAAGGATCAGAAATTTGACATCAAATTTAAATTTGTGATTTCTTTTAAATAATACCGGCAGAAACAGAATGATGTAGATAATCCGGATAAACGAAATGGCCGTACAAAACAGGACCAGCATGACAGGCCATCTTTTACCTTCCCGTTTCATATACATCTGAAGCAATCCGAAATACACGATGAGTACCGAAAAGTTTAATAATTCGGTCATGGAAGTTTCTGAAAAGAGAATCAACGGAGTGTATGTCAGGCAGAATATCAATAAAAAAATTAAACTCTTAGTTGATATTTTAATCAGAGTAGTGAACAACAAAAAAGCCAATGACATAAAAAAAGCATTGGCAATAACCAGGGAATAAGCCTTCCACCCGAATATTTTACCGAACAAAGCATAGACGGTTACGGCACCAAAACCATGTGTTCCAAAGGATAAAGTTGCCGGAATGGCTTCATTGATGCTGTAATAACCAAAATCAATGCCTTTATAGGTGAATGACAGGATTTCATGCCAGTACGCCAATTCGTCCGACCAGCAGGGTACAGAATTAAAAACCGATTGGTGGGCCATCAAACCAGTGGTAACAATGAGCAGGATCCAGGGCGAAGCAATCACCAATAAACGAAGAGACCACTGAACCGTGGATTGTTTATTGGATTTTAATCTTCCTGATTGAATCATGATAATTTATATAGTGTTTTTTTATTCTGAGAAAGAATCATAAATGTGATTATTGTAACCTATTTTCTTTCCGGAAATTAATGTTTCTGATATATAGTCATCAAATCCGTTTTGTTTCATGGCATTCACTACTTTCATATAATCGTATTTTACTCTGACAAATTCAACATCATATGCATCATTCAAAATGAGGTAGGAAGCCCTGTTATCAAAATCCCTTGATTGGCCTACAGAACCGGGATTCAGCCATACCTTTCCACTGTAAAACTTTTTATAGGATATTAAATGAGTGTGCCCGGTAATTAATACATCGTGTCTGAAATTATGGTTGATTAGATATTCATCAGTTATGTCAAAAACATATTCATCGATTGGGTCTGTAAGACCTGCATGAATAAATTGAATGGTTTTACCACCAAATTCCACCTCCAGTATTGTCGGCAATGTTTTTAAAAACGATTGTGCCTGTACATCCAACTGTGGTAATTGCCATTTTAAAATACTTGTACAAGTTTTAGATCGTTTAATTTCACCATCGTTGAACACTAATGCATAATCATGATTTCCTATGATTGTAGGAATATTTAACTCACTGATTCGATGAACGACCTCATTAAAAAAACAATAATAACCAACCAGATCACCCAAACAATAAATTTGAGTAATACCACGCCTGGCAATATCTTCCAGTACAGCATCTAAAGCCGGAAGGTTGCCATGAATATCGGCAATAACAGCTATTTTATTCATAAATAATTTCATCAGCTATATACCTGATTGCTTTACCGGTTTTTTTAGGTTGAATGGTAAATACATCATTTTCCAAATAATGTTGAATACAGTACATTGGCTCATTGTAACCGAATTTAGTTCTAATGGAACAGGCGCTGGATATTCTTGCATTTATTTCCAATAAGTATACTTTATGACCATCTTTTCGAAACTGAAAATTCGTAGGCCCGATTGGTTTGAATAGTTTCGTTAATTCATTGATACTATCCATTAATGCAACATCATTTAAAATTACATATGTTTTTTCTGACGCTCCGGCTTTTGAAAGATAACGTTTTAATATAAAAGCATCTATATATCCACCGTCTCCGTTACCAAATACTGAAATGGTATATTCTTCATCCAACGTACCAATGTATGGCTGAAAGATGGTGTCGCCGTTTATCTCATGTTCTATCAGGTTAAATGCCATTAAACTATCAATAATATGATATCCTTTTGAAGCATATGATTGTTTTGGTTTAATAATAAATGGAAGTCCGAATAGTTCATTCGCTTTCTCAAAGTCTATATTTTCGTATGTAGGTATCAGATCAGGAAAGGAATTGTTTTTTAGATAGGTAAACATATCCCATTTATCTTTCGTCAGATCGGTCAATGGATTTGAATTTAAAACAAACCTGGTATTAAATAGTGAATGGTTTTTATTAAAATAAAAAACATCCTGTTCAATTCCCGGAAATACGAGATCAATATGATATTTTTCAATGATACGCGTAATAACATCATGGTACTCATTGCTGTTTGTATATGGGACTTGTTCAAAATGATCACATGTATATTTCCCGTAATTTTCAGCATAAATATCTGTTCCAATGATTTTGCATTTAATTCCTGATATTTTAAGGCTTTCAATGATACCATATCCGATGATTGCTCCAATGCCGGTAACTAATATATTATAAACTTTCATTGATTTTAAGTTTTGTTTTTTTTTACAGATAAAGATTATTCTATATCAATTATTTGTTGGTAATCATTTCGATCAATAAGCGGATACTGATCTTCAACAGGTCGGTTATAAGCCGGACCCGGATTTATTTCCTGAGTTCGTTCCAGGAGTACTTCAAAGATACATGGATCTAACGTATTAAATTCTTTTGAACACTCTTTCAGATCGGACAACGAAGAAATTTTAAAGTATTTAAATCCATATGCATATGCGATTTTACGAAAATCAGGTGATGAAAAGCCCTCTACTGAACCATATGTCTTTCCTGACAGTGCTTTCTCCTGATACGACCTGATCATTCCAAGCGATTGATTATTGAGAATAATAACCTTAGCCGGAATCTTTTCTTTCAGAATGGTATGAAGTTCCTGTGAATTCATCTGAATACCACCATCACCCATGATGCTTACAATTTGCCTGTCATATGTATACGAATAAGCCCCAATTGCAGCAGGTAAAGAATATCCCATTGCTCCGTGTCCTCCCGAGTTAAGCAGTGATCTTTTCCCGTTTAATTTGATTGACTGTGCCACCCACATTTGATTCAGCCCGACATCACTGCAAATAATGGCATTATCGGTCAAACAATCTGAGAGTTTGGAAATAAATTCATTAGGATTCAATTGATTGGAATTGGAAGGAGTAACTGACGGATACTTCATTTTCCAGGTATTGATTGTCTGCAACCAATGATCTTTTGTTATACGTGTTTCACCAATAATTACAATCAGTTTTTCAAGAAAAACCCTGACATCGCTTTGAATATCAATTTTATTCCTATCAATTTTCGCTAATTCCTGATCATCAATATCTACCTGAATAATTTTTGCTTTCCGCGCAAATTGATTGTTATCTGCGCCTGTCTGCATGGTATCCAGACGCGACCCTAATACAATCAATACATCAGAACCCGCAACACAGAAATTGGCATACCGGTTTCCATACGCACCTATAAAACCACTAAAACATTCGTGCTGATGAGGAAATATATCAAGTCCTTTTAAGGATGCGACAACCGGTATATGACAAATTGAAATAAACTTTTCGAGCAAACCGGTACCTTTTAACTTGGATGAACCACCACCTATCAGTAATACAGGCCTTCTGGAAGTTTTTAATAATTCACAGACATCATTTAAGGTAGCAGCGTTTAATTCAACCTCAGAGGTTTTAAAACGACTGTATTCTTCCGAATCGAAATAGCTGATTAAAGTTTCCGGTTCAATTTGAGCACTCTGTACATTATGAGGAATGTCAATCAACACTGACCCGGGTCGTCCGTGCTGAGCCAGGAAGATTGCCTTTTCAAGATGAAAACGTATTTCCGAAGGTTCGAATATTGTTACGGCATATTTAGTGATCGGTTTAACGATTGACACAATATCTGTTTCCTGAAACCCCTGCTGGCGTATCAACGGATTGGTTTTTATACCCGACAATCCGATTTGACCGGTAATAAACAAACAGGGTAATGAATCGAAATAAGCGTTTGCAATACCGGTAATTAAATTTGTAGCTCCCGGACCACTGCAGGATAAAGCAACACCCAGCCCACCGGATATCTGAGAATAACCATTAGCCGAAAAAGCAGATGCCTGTTCGTGATTATTTTGAATGTATTTTAATCCATCTACTTTGTGCAACGAATCGATCATGTGAGAAACTGAGCTTCCCTGATAACCGAAAATTGTCCGTACACCGGTATCTTTCAGATAGAACATTACATAGTCGGATAATTTCATACTTTCTTGTTTTTAATAAACATATCCTCCATTCACAGGTATCGAAAGACCATTCATGTATCTTCCCATATCACTTAACAGATAACCTACCAGACCTGCTATATTATCGGGTTCTATAATTCCTAATACTTGTCGGATTAATATTTTATCGTCCAAATCAGTAGAATTGTTGCGTAATTCATCCAGCATCTCTGTTTCAACAGCAGAAGGCATAATGGTATTAATTCTGATCTTACGGGTAAATTGCAGCTCTCTGGCCATGGATTTTACAGATGCATTTAATGCGGCCTTTGAACCGCTGTAAATTGCCTGTCGATAACCTCCAACGACTGCTGCATCAGAAGAAATAGCTACTATACTGCTATTATCCAACGAATATTGTTCAAAAGAGAAATATTTTACCATCTCTACAAATGCAAAATAATTAATTTTGAAAGTATCCAACATGATTGACAAGTCATTTTCCCTGACTGTCATCAAGGGAGAAATTCCTGCACAGTGTACCATACCACTTAACAGAATACTTTCATGCCGGCAAAATTCAAATATTTGATTGATATTTTCCAGATTTGTCAGATCGTAGGGGAATACTTTACTTTCCCCCGGCAATTCCAATGCTATCTGGTTTAATTTATCCTTATTACGGGCTACTAAGACAACAGTTGCACCATTTAACGACAAATACTTTGCCACAGATTTCCCAATACCTGAAGAAGCTCCGGTAATTAAGATCTTTTTACCCCTAAAATCTGTTGCCATCATTTATAAACATTCTTAATGATATATTTTGGCCTGTCTTTGACTTGATTAAACAATTTATCAATATAAATACCAACAATCCCGATAGAAGAAACAATCATTCCCAATGAAAACAACAATAAAACAATTAATGAAGTATATCCACTTAATATAATATCAGGATTTATAATTTTTTTAATCAGAAAAAATACTGCGAATGAAAAACTGATCACTGTAATAAACAAACCAGTTTTAAACAACATGATTAAAGGGAAGGAAGAAAAAGAGGTAATCGCTTCAAATGCAAGTAGTAAACGCTTCTTTAAGGTATAAGTACTTGAACCTTCCCTTACTTCTTTACTGATAATTAAAGGCTTTTGAACATAACCCACCCATATCATCATTCCTGCCAAAAAGATATTAAAGTCACCCATAGCAGTCAATGAATCAACATATTTACGGTTCATAAGTTGTTCAGTCACCCGATTTTTTGGAATAACAGTATTGGTAAATTTATTAAAAAACCAATAGAAAGCACTTCCAAGAACTCTTTTTACAAATTTCCCGGTTCTCTCTTCCTGCACACCGTATAAAACATCACATTCCTCGTTTAAGACTCCATGATAGAAATCAACTAATATTCGCGGGGAAACTTCAAGATCACAATCCGTCAGGTAAACAAGTTCTCCAGTTGAATAGGTCATACCTGCCATCAGGGCATAATGATGACCAAAATTTCTGGAAAGATCAATAACGACTATATTTTTATTGTTTTTTTGAATTTCCAATACTTTATCCAACGAATGATCGGGTGAACCATCATTCACGAAAATGATTTCGTAGTTGTCACACTTAATTTCGGCCAGTGCTTCCAGGCATTGAGCCACGAAAGCATCTAAAAATCTTTCCGATTTATAGAGAGTGGTAACTATTGACAAATGAGGTGTATTCATAGTTTATTGACTATAGTTTAAATCGTTTATCTGACTGATAAATTAAATATCCGCTCCGATCGGCACTGCATTGAATTTTATGTAATTGAGTGTCTGTAATTTCTGCCTGTACTATTTCACTGTACGTATTTGCCTTTTGAATGACCGGAAGTAAAAACTCCCTTTCTTTGCATAAGAAATAAACTCCCGAACATGCATGTTGATTCAAAACAGGTTCTTCAAAATGTCCCAATGAAATATCGATCACACCTTTCACAAAATCGTAGCCGGTAGAGAGTTGAACCAGATTTGATCCTATGAAATCGCCCCCCATCCTCGCTCCTACTTCGATGGCATACACATTTCCATCGGGAGTAATCTTAAATTCGGCATGACTGGCTCCAAACTGTATATTCAACGCTGTAAGCGCTTTGAATGTTTCAACCTTTATTTTCTCCTGAATCTCAACCGATAACCGACTGGGTTGATGATGTTCAAGTTCCACAAAATAGGGTTCCTCAGTCGTTATTTTATCAGTAATCGCCAAGAGATAGTGTTTGCCTTTCCAGGAGATACTTTCCACACTTACTTCAGAACCTGAAATGTATTCTTCAATGATGGCATGTTGGGTAAATGATTCCTTTTGGGCCCGCACAACAGCATCATGCAAATCAGAAAATGAATCTATCTTTTTCACTCCCCGGCTGCCAGAGCGGTCGGTTGGCTTTACGATAACCGGATAGTTGAAATTATCAACTGAATAATCAGCGTCAGCAATAACGAACCGTGGCGAAGATACTGAAAATTGAGCAAACCGTTGACGCATAAGGTACTTATCGGTGCAAATAAGGGCATCGTCAAAGGCATTACCAATTAAGTTCATTCTTTCTGCCACAAAACATACAGTCGGAACGGCAGCATCGGAAGCAATGGTGGTTATACCATCCATATGAACCTGTTGACAGATTTCCAATATCTGATCTTTTTCAAGAATAGAAACCGGGTAAAAATAATCGGCTATTTCTTTGCAGACAGCTCCATCTTCCCAGGCAAAACAGTGGGTTTCAATCCCCATTTCTTTTGCTTTACTGACAAGTGGGAATTGCAAATAACTGGCACCAATAATCGCTAATTTCTTCATTTTAATATTTTACCGTAACAATCAGTCCAATCATGATCAATACCAGTCCAATCACTTTTCCGATGGTAAATGTTTCACCCAGCAGCCAGACTCCCAAAAGAAACACTATGGCAGGTGCCAGGCTCATAAAAGGATATGCTTCAGTTATCTGGAATTTTGTCATAGCCATGGACCAGCACACGGAAGCTATAAATGCTGACAGAAATCCTGAAAATATAAACGGATCGAATAAAAACTTCGTATACGATACAATCATATCCCAGATACCGGTTGAAGGCATCGACCAGTTTAACTTCATGATTCTCCATTTAAGAATCATTTGCCCGTAAACGGTGAAAAACAGGGTTGCAAAAATATAGATATACCTCATTGGATACAAATTTTACGAATTAAAACGAATTACACGAAAGAATACAAATTAAACGAATTAAAGACTAATTACACGAATTAAGAGTGCGTAGATTGATCTTATTAGAAATGGAATAATAAAATTTTTAATCATTAAATAACAATATGTTTGAATTTGAACCAACTATACTCAAATTAAGAGTATTGTATTGATCTTAATTCGTGTAATTGTTTTTTTAATTCGTGTAATTAGTATTATACGGTGTCCATAAATGAACGTTGAACTTTATTAAATACAACAATCCCAATTCCCAGGAGTACAATCATAAAAATAAAACTGTAGCCTAACATCATCCAACTGAAAGTACCGACTCCCATAGTACCGTATTTAAATGTTTCTACAAGGGATGTTACTGGATTTAATCCCATAATCCATTGTCGCTTTGGAGACATGGTGCTAAGCGGATAAATGACGGGAGTGGCATACATCCACAGTTGGACAATAAATGAAAAGAAGATTGTTAAATCACGGTATTTGGTGGTCATGGAGGATATAATAATTCCAAAACCAAGCGATAAACCGGCCAACATAATGATAATAACGGGCAACAATAAAATGTAGATATTGGGAGCGATATGTACACCTGTGATAAGATAATAGATATACACAGCAACAAAAAGCAAAAACTGAATACCCATACGCACAAGTCCGGAAGCTACAGTCGATAACGGAACGATCAGGCGAGGGAAGTATACTTTACCAAAAATTCCCTGATTAGCGGTAAAAGTGGAAGATGTCTTGTTCAGGCAATCGGCAAAATACTGCCAGCACACAATACCTGCCAGGTAAAACATGAATTGAGGTAACCCATCGGTTGATATCCCTGCAATGCCGGCAAATACGACACTATACATGATGGTTGTTAATATCGGCTGAATAAAAAACCAGGCAGGACCAAGAATCGTTTGCTTGTATTGAGTGATGATATCACGCTTCACAAACATGGAGAATAAATCCCTGTATTGCCAGATTTCTTTAAAATCAACTTCAAAGAGCTTGTTTTTGGGTTTAATGATGGTGGTATATTCCATGTATAATAATTAAGTTGGAAATTGAAAGAATAAACAAAAATACAGTTGATTTATTTAATTCTTAGAACGCTTCAGGGCGGTAATTTGACGCTTGATATGAATTACATGCAAAAGTACACATTTTTGTTATTGTTGACAAGTCCATAACGCAGGAATGAGGAAAGAGGAATGAGGAATGAGTAGGTAGTCGGTAGAAGGAAAGAGGAATGAGAGGTGAGTAAAAAAATTCGGTAGAAGGAATGAGAGGTGAGAGGTAAGAGGTAAGGAAAGAGAAAGAAGAAAAAGATGAAAAAGAACAAGAAGAAAAAAAAGAAATAGAAAAGAAATAGAAAAGAGATAGAAAAAAAAAGAAAAGGAAAAAAGGCTGTCCGAAGAATTGGACAGCCTTTGTTAAAAAACAACTAACCTTAGAATTATTTTACGATTACTTTTTTTGTTGCACCATCTACACGGACAATGTAAAGTCCGGATTTCAGTACGTTGGAAGTAAAATTACCCGTTAACTTTTGGGATTGAAGTTTTCGACCGCTTAAATCGATAATATCAATTTGAGAGGTAACACCTTCCACCACGATTGAATTATTCAGGGTATAAATTTTGTAATTATCAGTAGATGGAATGGACACTGAAGTAGTAGCTTTCCAACCTATTACCGTAATACTGGTATTTGCACCGGCAGGATATGCAGCTTTTCGGTTTGCAACTTCCTTACCTAACGCATCAACTTCTACATGACCCCAATCGGTTGAATTGTACAATTTATACTCAATGGATTGAACCAATGGTATGGCAAAAGAGAATGTTCCATCTATATTTTTGGTAGCTTCCACCAGATTGTTCCAACTCCAGCCAATGAAATCGCCCATTATCCAAACCTTTGCTGTTCCTGCCGGTACGGTTGCTGTGATATTAATCGTTCCGGTCTTTGATGGATCAAATATTGCTGTAAATGAAGTAACAACGGCAACTGCTCCATCAATCATGTAATTAAAATTGGTAGTGGATGTTTGTTGATAAGACCATGCAGGTCCGGCACAAAATCTATACTGGAATGTAGTTGTATCAAGTGTGTGCACTGTTATTGAGAAATCATATCCGTCAGCTAAGGTTGCAACTTTAGTCATTTTATGAGCTGCATCAGGACTGGCCCAATTATTGGCAGAACTAACGATATAACATTCTACCGTTGTCAGTGGAACCAACACGTCAATGATTACATCTTTTTCAAACGATGTTTTATAGACAGCTGCCCAATTTGCCACTACATCAGCAGATTTCCAACCACGGTTTTTAGCTAAATCAATACCGGCATCCGTTTTTTCAACATATTTAAAATCAGGGCCACTGCAATATTTAAAAGAATCGGTTGCCAAAGCAGCTGGCAATTCAAGGGTAAAATGGGTAGCATCTACTTTGGTCATTCGATCAGTAGAAGTATTCCACCCATTCATATTCCCTGCTATAAAACAAGCCTCCGTCCCCGCAGGTACAGTAACGTTGTAAACTAATGCCGAAGCAGCCGGGATAAATAGAAATAAACTGACAAGAGCCAGTGAAAATGTAAAAATTCTTTTCATAATACTATTTTTTTTAATGATAAAAGGAAGTGATTATTTGATGATTCATTTAATTCATATTAGTACGTGTCAAATATACACATTAAATGTGTATATCCAACACTAACTAATTTAATTTATCCATTTCAGGACTATTATTTCTTCCAGCGACAGGATACAATGCTTTTTGCAGGGATGGTGTAGTTAAACGAGTGGTTATTGTCAGCCAGTGTTATTTTCAGGGAAGTATCGTTTTCATTCGAAAGGACAACTCCAAAAGTTCCATCGGTATTTTCAACAGCGGTGTAAAAAAGCCCGGAAGTCTGATAACCGGTTGTTCCGATGCGGGTTGCACCAGTTGATATTGCCTTCGACAAATGGCTGATGACATAATAATGTGATTTTTTATCCAGTGTAGCATAATCACCGGTACTGATATCAACAGCCCCGTAACAGGTAGTGCAACCACCCGGGCGATTGGGTGCTCCTTTTTCGTCGAGCATAAAATTCCAGACAATAACCGATTTGCTGAAATTATTCAGGCAACCAATGCCCAGTTCACGCATGCTCCACAGCAGATCACCATCGAATGTATAATTCCATGTACCAATAGACATCTCCGTAAAATACAGATTTTTATTGGGGAATGCATTGTGGACATTCAACAATTCAGCCTTATCACCTCCATACGCATGAAAAGCTGCCCCATCAATGTATTTTGCTACTTCAGGATCTGTATACATTTTTACGGGATAATTCAGTTGATCGGGGATATTATCGTAATTATAGTTATGGTCAAACACAATTATCTTCGTAGTTAATCCTGCTTCAGCCAGTTTTGGACCTAACGCATTTTTGACAAAAGCGGCCTGTTCCTGCCAGGTCATATACAGGGAAGCCGAATTTCCACGGTTCAGCGGTTCGTTCTGAATGGTAACTGATTCCAGGTTGATCCCTTCAGTTTTCATTGCCTGAATGTACTTCACAAAATAGGTGGCATAATCCTGGTAATAGATTGGATTCAATTGTCCGCTTGTCCATGAATTGAATGGCTGCAAATCTGTCAGATTATTCACCTTCATCCAACGTGGACAGGTCCATGGCGAAGCAAGTATTTTTAAGCCCGGATTGATAGCCAGTATTTCTTTCAGAATGGGTAATAAGTCCCTCTTATCATAGAACGGGAGCGCAAAGTTTTCAATTCCCGGAGTATCGCAACAGGTATATTCATCCATGGAAAAATCGGAACAACCAATCGATATACGAATGTAGCTGTATCCCATACCAATGGTCGGATCAAACGTTTCTTTCAGTAATTTGGATCTGTTAGCAACACTCATCTTCAGCAAATTATAACAGGACGATCCTGTTATAGCTGCCCCGAATCCATCAATTTTCTGAAATGTTTCAGTAGGATTCATGGTGATGGTTGTTTCCAGGTTCATATTCGGTTTTGTATTAAAACCTAATGGAATACTTACAAATAGCATCGACTTATTAGCACTTGTCACAAAAAGGTCTACATCTTTTTGTACCGGAGGGACTACCGGTGTAATTATTTCCTCAGCCTTGCAGGAAGACATGGAAATAATCAAGATAAACATTGATAGAAAATAATTTTTTAATCCTGTCATGATAGTTCGACTTTAAAGGGTTTATTTCTGAGATATAAAAATAATCAATTTATTATCCCGATGGATCTGGATCCATCGGGATGAAAAAGATTATTTCAATTTTAAAGCTTTAATTGTTTTATCATTTTGATTGAGTGTAATCTGATAGACTCCCTCAAAAGCAGCCGAACCACTAATGTTACCTATATTATTGGCATCGACCCTGCTTACTAAAGGTGCCGAAACAGTATAATTGGAAGATGTTTCTTCCACTCCTACCCAACCACGCTGATCATAGAATTTGAAATTAAATCCACCAAACCCGTCAGTTCCGATAACATTTTTAGCATAGACAGTTACCTGATATATTCCGGCCGAAATCATTCGACAAGGGGCATAATCCAGCGGACTATTCCAGTTCCAACTTGACGTAGTGGTATAAGGGGAAGATGGACGACCAAAATTTGCTCCACAAATCCATAACACATTAGGGGCAACAGTTTCCGGTTGGGGTTCAATGTATAAATAATTCGCAGCAATCAAAAAATAAGCCTTGTAAAGTCCCGTTTTACCAAGGAATTTAGCTGTATTCGGACCGGTAACCTGGAAATAATTGGGAGAGATACTATTGGTCAGATCCGTTGTTATTCCGGTAAAAGTAACTTCTACATTTTCCCCCAAATAGACATTGCCACCTCTGAAATCGGTTGCAGATAATACAATTGCCGGTAAATCAACATTAATATCCAATGTTTTGGCAGGTTCAAGTAATTTGCCACCCACTTTAGACGTGAATTTCAGGGCATCAAATGTAAATTCGGATATTCCTACCAGCGTAGCATCAGTGGCATTTATTGAAGCACCGTTTTGATCAATAACACCGATACCATCACCCACTTTTCCAAACACGATACCTGTCCAGTCGATCCGTTTAAATTTATCCAACTTTGAGGCAATTTTATAATTAAATGAAGTTGTATAGAGTAAACCGGTTGCTTTAAAAATTAAATTGGGTGCATCGATGGATAATAATTTAGCCGAAGTACCCTGTCCAAAATCAGGAACTACAAAGTAATCAGTAATGATGGGTCGCATGGCAATGGTTGTGTTGACAATTGAATCTTTAACGATTCCCGAAACATTCGTTTCAGTTAAATAGATTTTAACGGCTGCATTATCCGGACGATTGGCAACAAAGGGCACACCATAGGTTCTTTTAAAACCGGCAGCATTTCCTTTTGTACGAATTGTTTCAGAAACAACCACTTCATTATTTACAACTACCCGTACCAGCAAGGTCGACAGAGGTGCCACTTTATCGGAAACAGCTAATTTAAGGTGGATTGAATCACCATAGGTGATTTGCGTTTCGGTTACAATGGCAGTATCTATTTTGGGAGTTGAAGCCGGATATCTGACCACAATATCCTCATTGGCACATGCCGTGTAGGTAACTGCAATACAAATCAACAAAATGAATTTAAATATATTTTTCATGATTTATTCGTTTTATAATATAAGTCATTAAGAATGATTAATAACCCGGGTTTTGAACCATGGAAGGGTTTTTATCTATTTGTGGCTGTGGTATTGGCAGGATGGTCAGATCCGCGTTAACGGCATCCATCGGTAACCGCCCAACATCGCGCTTATTCAGGGCATTCATAACGGTTATCACCTTACCTGTGCGCACCAGATCAAACCAGCGTTGTCCTTCAAAAGCTAATTCAAGGCGTCGTTCATTCAACACATCGTCGGCATTTACCGTACTTAATGAAGGCAGTTTGGCACGTGTACGAATCTGGTTTACAAGTGCAGTAGCATTAGCAGTATTTCCCTGTTCCACAAAAGCTTCAGCTTTTAATAAGAGAATATCAGCCAAACGGATTTTAATGACACTTTGAAATTTTGAACGGATCTTATACATAAACGGATATCCTTTGGAAGGATAATGTAAACTCCAGCTTACATCACCATTCACAATCGTTTGTTTTTTTCGTTCAGTATCACCGGCTTTATCAAATGCTGCTATTAAATCACGGGATGGAGTTAACCATTTCTTCCAGTCATAGGTACTTGTTGAGCTCGATAAATCGAGACCACACATCCAGGTAATCCAGTTACCACCACCTGCAAAGGATATTTCAAAAATAGATTCAGATGTATTTCTATATTTCGCATCCGTATTTGCAGCATTCATATCAAACAAATCGCCGTAATTAGGGACTAAGGTTACATCTTTTTCGACTTCAGTACAGTATTGAATAACCTTGGAATAATCACGCAAAGGTTTTTCGGCATATATTTTTGCTAACAAAGCATAGGCAACTGTTCTTGAAAACCTGAATTTGTTATTCGGATTGATAGCTGGTGCTCCACCCGTTTCCAGTGCAATATTCAAATCCTGTATTATCTGATGATACACTTTTTGCACGGAATCTCTCGGAGGGTAATACAACGGATAAACGGTTGTAATATTCGCAGCTGTAATGGCTACCGGTTCAACCAAAATCAATGGTACCTCACCCCACAAACGTACCATATCAAAATAGATCATTGAACGTAGTATTAACGCTTCTGATTTCCACTGTTTACGTTCGGCGGCTGTTAATGAAGCATCCGGTACAGAATCTATATTACAAATAACACTGTTTGCTGCACCAACGATTCCAAAATAATTATCCCAATCGCGATTTATATTTTTATTATTCCCGTCTTGTTTTTGTTGCTCCAACTGTGCCAATTCAAGATCAGTAGCTCCACGATAAGAATTATCAGCATGCGTGTCGGAATAAACCATGTAATCAAGGATCCATGATTCTATCCGGCCGTTCGACAATTGATTATACATAGTATTATACTGAGTTTCCATCTCTTGTCTTGTCTTAAATTTCACCGTTGAGCCTGTGGAGGTAGTACCACCGACATTTAACTCTGAAAAATCTGAAACGGGACTGCGATCCAGTGAACATGCACTCATAATAAAGGCAATAGCTATAATATAGCCCAATTTATTTCTGGTTTTCATATGTATAGTTATTAAAATTCAACATTAATTCCAACGATATAACTTCTTGATTGCGGATAAGTTCCATAATCAATCCCTTGTGTTGTACTGCTCGTATACTGGCTTACTTCAGGATCAAATCCTTTATAGTTAGTCAACGTGATTAGATTTTGAGCTGTTAAATAAGGCTGTAATCTCGAAACATTCATTTTTCTCAGCCACTTTCCAGCAAAATTATAGGAAAAAGTAAGTGTTTTTAAACGTAAATAACTTCCATCTTCCACAAAACGGGTTGATGGCTTTAAATTATCTTTTGTAGAACTCGCTTTTGGCATATAAGTGATCATACCGGGACGTTCCCAACGATCAAGAACGGAAGTAGATTGATTTTTGTCATCATACATCCCTTCGGTTTCCATGCGTGACATATTGTAGATATCATTACCGTATGATCCCTGAAAAAATAAATTCAGTGAAAAACCGTTATACGAAAAAGTATTTGTCAATCCATAGGTAAATGCCGGGTTTGGATCACCAATAACCGTTCTGTCGCTCAGGGCAGGTGAATTACTGTCGCCTTTTTTAGCCTGATAGATTAAGTTCCCATCTTCAGGATTTACCCCTTTGGATATATATCCGTAAAAGACGCCTAATGGAAGTCCCGGTTGCATTAATACCACATTTTCACCGGTAGGTGACTGTCCAAAAGAATATTTCTGTTGAAGTGTCAGTTTTTCAAGTCGGTTTTTATTAAATGAGATATTAAAATCGGTTTCCCATTTAAATTTGCCGGTTAGGTTTTTGGTATTTAAAGCAAATTCAATCCCCTTGTTGCTCATTTCACCTTCATTTCGTGTTAAACTGCCAACAATGGCAGTGGAAGGCAACGGCACATCCAACAATAAATTGGTGGTATATTTATAATACGCATCGACTGTCAGGTTAATACGGCTTTTCAAAATAGATAAATCCAGTCCGATATTCGATTGAGTGGTTGTTTCCCAGGTTAAATCAGAATTCTTCATATTTGCAACAGACATTCCCGGTACCGCATTGGCATAGGTATACACACCACCGGTTGTTTCCCACCAAGGCAGACGGTTGATATTGTAACGTTGTAAATAGGCATAATCACCAATACCCGATTGATTACCGGTTTGTCCCCAGCCTCCTCTTATTTTCATGTCATCTATCCAGGTCATGTCTTTCATAAATCCTTCGGAAGAAATACGCCAGGCAGCTGAAGCCGAAGGGAAATAACCCCATTTATGATTAGGATCAAGTTTTGAAGAACCATCTGCACGGAAATTGATGGTCATTAAGTATTTGCTGTCGTAGTTATAGGCTAACCTGCCAATATAGGACATAATCGCCCATTCGGAGGCTGAAGTATAACTTCCCTGCTCAATTTTATTCCCGGCATTTAATGTCAGGATATCTGATGTTGCGAAATGGGACGCACTCATATAGCTTTGATTCCAGGTGGAGGAAGTAAATGAGGTACCTCCCATGGCGCTGATGGAATGTTTATTAAATTTCTTATCGACCGTTACAATATTGTCGAATACCATGATTGAGCTTAATGACCTTGTATCACTTGCCTGCCCAAAATTTGTTCGTCCCCATGAAGTTTTTATAGGGTCTAAAAAATCCGTAAAATTATAATACACACGATCGAGCGATAAGGTCGATTTGAATTTTACGTCCGGAGAAAAGGTGATTTCACCACTTCCACTGGCTATAAAACGATTGTTGTTGGTTTTATTTTTCTCCGAACGCGACATATTTTCTACCGGACTGGTAATAGTCGTTCCATAGTAATTCGTGTTATACCAGTTTGGATGAACCGCATCCCATATCGGGGCATACGTTGGCGTATTTATGACTGATAAAATGACTCCTGCCCGATCGGCAGTGGTTCCGGATATGATTCCATTATTTGTATAATCCGAATAGGCTATGTTGGTATTCATTTTGAACCAGGGACGGATCTGATTTTCAATATTGGCCCTGATATTGTATCGTTTATAATAAGCAACAGGGATTACACCCGACTCATTCGTATAACCTCCCGAGACAAAATAACGCATTTTATCGGTGGCATTCGAAATAGACAACTGGTAATCCTGTGTAACTCCGGTGCGGTAGGTTTCTTTAAACCAGTCTGTCTGGTCAGTCAACCCATCAGGGAGTGATACAGCCCCTGTTTCATCCATTAATGCTTTGTATTGAGTTACATTCAGTGATTGCATCTGTCTGACGACCTGAGTCACTCCGGCATGAGCATTGAATGTAATTTTTGCCTGGCCTTTTGATCCCATTTTAGTGGTAATCAAAACAACACCATTCGATGCCCTTGATCCATAAATCGCGGCTGATGATGCATCCTTCAGAATTTGCATGCTCTCAATATCGTTGGGTGATAAAAAGTTAATTTCACTCATCGGGACTCCATCAACAACATACAAAGGATCGTTGCTGGCAGTAATGGATGAATTTCCCCTGACCCGAACTATCATTCCGGCTCCCGGTTCACCACTAGGTTGAATAACGGTAACACCGGCTGCTTTTCCCTGAATAGCTGCTGCCGCTGAAATTATCGGACGTTCATCGATATCTTTTGTAGAAACAATAGCTACAGAAGTTGTAATGTCCTTTTTTTTGACGGTACCATATCCGATAACCACCACTTCATCCAATGCCTTAGCATCGTCGAGCATAATGACACGAATGTTTTTTGATGTACCGATCGTTATTTGTTGTGTAGACATTCCGACATAACTGATCACAAAAACATCGTTACCGGTAGCTTCCAGTGAAAAATTTCCATTATAGTCACTTACCGTACCTATCGAAGTTCCTTTAATCATTACAGTTGCACCAATCACCGATTCGTTTTTTGAATCGACTACCTGACCCGTAATGGCAGTTTTTTGCCCCCAACCGTTTATCGCGATTGCCATGAAAAAGAGAATTGGCAATAACCGTTTAAACAAGCGGGTTCCAGGATAGAGCACACTCGTGTTTTCCTGATTTCTTTTTGTGTTCTTCATTGATTATTAAATATTAAGTTAATTGTTATAGTTGATTTTGGTGGATAATTTGGCTATTTTCAATATAAAATCTCCTGGTTCTGTCACCCATTTATTATCGGTATTTACAAAAGCTAAATCGGCAGCACCCAATTTGAACGTTACTTTTTTGCATTCGCCGGGTTGCAGGCTTATTTTCAGGAAACGGCGTAATCTTTTGACATCCGGCGAAATGCTGGCATATACATCACTGGAGAAAAGCATGACAGTTTCTTTCCCTTCCCGTTTACCGGTATTTCGGATGTTAACGCTGACATAAAAAGGTGTATTCGTATTAAAAGTCTTCGTTGATACCTTCAGGTTGCTGTATGCAAAGGTTGTATAACTTAGACCCGACCCGAATTCATACTGGGGATTGTAATCCGATTCATATTTATAGGCTCCTTCGGATGGTTTTTGCTCTTCTGACAATTTATGGTAATAATTGACGATGGAATTTGAGTAGGCCGGATAAGTATAGGGTAATTTTCCGGATGGATTCACTTTGCCGTAAAGGATATCTGCCAATGCATCACCTCCGTAATTTCCGGGCAAATATGTTTGAACAACTGCCTGCATCATCGGCTCAATGGCATTGATACAGCGGGGACGACCTTCGTTCAGGACTAAAATGACCGGCTTTCCGGTTTTGGCTAGTTCTTTACTCAGGTGAACCTGTAATTCACTTAAATTCAGATCGTTTAAATCACCCGGTTTTTCAGTATAGCTATTTTCACCAACGCATAAAATGATAACATCCGAAGACCTGGCTGCCTGAACTGCCTGCACAAGCTGATCTTCCATTTCTTCATAATACTTGCCTCCCCGGATATAACTGACCCCCGGGAAATAGGTTACATCATTCTTTCCGTTTGTAAGTTCAATTGCTTTCAAAATAGAATGATAGGCCGTAGCAAAACTATCTGCTTTATCACCTTGCCATGAATAAGTCCAGCCACCGTTTAGTGATCGCATGCTGTTGGCATTTGGACCTACTACCAATACTTTTGTACCAATTTTAAGCGGTAAAATATTGTTTTTGTTTTTTAATAAGGTGATAGCATCGGCAGCAGCATCATAAGATAATTTTTCATGTACTTTAGATCCGAACAAAGGATAGTCGGCTAATCTGGTAACAGGTGTTTCCCACAATCCCACTTTCATTTTCACTTTTAAAATACGTCGTACGGCATCATCAATCCGGCTTTCCTTTACTGCACCTTCTTTTACCAGGGCTATCAGGTCCTTTGTAAAACTCTCATAATCATACGGTACCATCGACATGTCAATTCCGGCATTGATGGCTAGCTTAATGGCTTCTTTATTCGTCTCAGCTACTTTGTCGCGCTTTTGAAGGTTGATAATATCCATCCAGTCGGTCACTACAAAACCCTGAAAATGCAATTCTTCTTTCAGCAATTTGGTTATGATATCGTGACTCGCGTGTACCGATACTCCGTTTATTAATCCTGAATTGATCATCACCGTTTCCACACCGGCTTCAACAGCAGCTTTAAAAGCCGGTAAATGATATTCCCGCAATACATTTTCAGGAATAAAGGCCGGTGTTCTGTCTTTTCCTGAAAACGGAACTGAATAGCCCAAAAAATGTTTCAGACAGGCTGCTAATTTAACCGGATTACCCACACTATCAGTCACCCCCTGGTAACCCCTGATAGCCTGCCGTCCCATGACAGTAACCAGGTACGGATCCTCACCAAAACCTTCGAACTGGCGTGAAAACCTGGGATCAGCTCCTAAATCGAGTACGGGTGAAAAGTTCCAGGGTATTCCACATGCCCGTGTTTCGTAAGCACTCACTTTTGCCATGTTGTATGCATTTGCGGGATTAAAGCTGGCAGCAAGGGTTATCTCCTGTGGAAAAAGTACTGCTCCGGCTGTGTAACTTGAGCCATGCATAGCATCAATGCCATATATAACCGGAATCTTTAATCGTGTTTTTTGAGTGGCGGTTTGTTGGATTTGTCCGATAATTGAATTCCATTCTGTCGGAGTTAAAGCATAATTATTCGTTGTATTCAGGACAGAACCGACGTGATATTCCACCAATGCTTTTCTTAACCTGACAGTGTCAATGGCAAACGGAATTTTAGATGCAAAGACACCATCACCATTTCCAATCGCATCGAGTGTTATTTGAGTCATTTGACCCACCTTTTCCTCAAGGGTCATTTTGGAAATCAATTCATCTACTTTATGGTCTATCTCATTTTTTGGAAGGGAGTTACAAGAAGTCAGGAGTAAAATCAGAGTGAAGAATACAGCATTTAATATCGGGTTCTTTTGCATTGAATAGGTATCAGGTAAGGTTTATATGTTATTAGTGTCAAAAACACAATAAGATTAATGCTGCAAATATAGCTATATTAATTAAACGACCAAATAAAAGTGTGTTAATTTTACACTAAGTCAAAAATAAATTTAAAATATGCCATTATTGTGTTTTTTAGACACCCATCTTTTTACCGGATAAATTAATTGTATATCTTTGTACATAAATTTATATATTTAATTGATTATGACCGATACCTTAGAAATATTGCCTGCAATAACAACCTCTTCTTTTGAAACCTTACCGACCATATCAGTTGACTGTGTTATTTTTGGGTATGAAGAAAACACTTTAAAAGTTCTGGTAAGAAGAGAATTTGTACCATATGAAGGCAAGATTTTTCTGGAATGGAAACTACCGGGAAACCACATACGCCGCAATGAAGATATTTCAGAAACGGCATCCCGTATATTGAAAGAACAAACCGGGCTGGAGAATATTTATGTAAAACAGTTTATGGTTTTCAGTGATCCTGACCGCTTGAAAAAGAACAAACAAGACTATGAATGGGTAAGGCCCAGATTGCAGGATGACCGCGTTATAACAGTTGGATTTTACTCGCTGATCAATTTAAATGATATCGACAACAGTACGATCATTGAAGATGCAAAATGGACCAATGCATATGAAATCAAGGAATTGATGTTCGATCACAAGGAGATATTCAATGAAGCATTCAAAAAGTTACGGTATGATCTGCTGCATGAACCCCTGGTGTTTGAACTATTACCTGAAAAATTCACCCTGACCCAAATGCAAAAACTGTATGAGACTATTTTCTTTACCACTTATGATAAACGAAATTATCGTCGAAAAGTCAATAAAATGCCCTATTTAATACCGCTTGATGAAATTCAAACCGGCGTATCGCATAAACCGGCCAGGTTGTATTCTTTCAACCGTGAAATATATGAAAATACACGTATGGAGCGGTTTGATTTCAGGGTGTAAGTAACGAAAGCAAATAAGGGCTGTAAACGTATGTTTATAGCCCTTATTTGTTTTCAATGCAGAATTTATGTTGGACAGATAGCGATAATCATCTTTTTATTATCTTTGCATTACGAATCCATATCTATATCTAAATGGTTTTGGAACGGTTTTGCATTGGTTTTGCATCCGAGGCTATTCTGATATATCAGTCATTTAACATTGATTTATCAACCATATATATGCCATATATCTTAAAAGGTATATGGCATATATTTTAGAAATAAATGAACGGTATATAGTTACCAAAACCAATCCTAAACCGTTCCAAAAACAATGATAAAACAATGATAAAATGGATTGATAATATTTACCGGTCAATATAGACAACTGTAGTTTGGAATATCGTCCATTGTCAGGTTGGTAAAAATTGACAGTTAGACCGGTACTTAAATATTCATATGAAAGAATATGCACCTAACTTTATTCTAAATGTCTGAATTGCAGACTTTAATCATCCTGATTTAATATATTACTATCCGCAAAATGACCTTGTATAAATTTTACTATTGAATTCCGGAGATTATGCAACGGCATTAATTAGAACTGAATTCATTGAATATTTAAATCCAATCTTCTATATGGATAGTTTATCAATGCCCAGAATTGTATTTTTCATTTTAATGATAAAGATATAGATAATGGGAACCAATGACAAGGCATTGGCCCAAATCAGCGGGCCATCCTGAAGCATAATGCCATAGACCAGCCACAGGGAGATAGCCACAACCACAATGCAATACATCGCAAGTGAAATACTGTGTGTATCCTGAGTACGGAATACTTTGATAGCTTGCGGAAACTGGTTTAAGATGGACAATAATGACGCTAAAAAACCAACGATTGCTAAGGATGACATGCTGATGCTATTTAAATTGAACATTTAGAAAACGAACACGAAAAAGGATATATTCATGAGTGAAACAGAATAAGAGAAATCATTCAACTTATTATCCAAATCTACATTTGATTAAAACATCTACAAAAATACAAAAGAAAATCGAAAATAAATGCCGATTGTTAGTTGTTTTAAAACACATAAAAACAGTCGGAACCTGAATGAAGCTGCCTGCCTGAAAAGGAAACAGGAATTACTTCAAATTTTACTACCTTTGCACAGGTAAATTTGTATTTAAAACATGATAGATAATTCCATATTCAACAATAAAAAAGTAGCTTTCCATACCCTGGGTTGTAAACTGAATTTTGCGGAAACTTCCGCTATCGGAAAACAACTAAGCAATGAAGGTTTCGTAAAAGTAAAACTGGGAGAACAGGCCGATGTGTGCATCATCAATACATGCTCGGTAACGGATACCGCTGATCATAAATGCCGCCAGGCGATAAACAGGTTGAACCGGCAGCATCCGAATGCCATCATGGTTGTTACCGGTTGTTATGCTCAATTAAAACCCGACGAAATTGCAACTATCGAAGGAGTGGACCTGGTATTGGGTGCGAATGAAAAATTCAGTATCCTGGATTTTTTGAACAAAAACGATGCCACAAAAAAGGGAGAAATACACCGGGTTGATATACTCAAAGTGAAAGAATTCAAACCCTCCTGTTCACATGATGACCGTACCCGGTACTTTCTGAAAGTACAGGATGGCTGTGATTATTATTGCACCTACTGTACTATTCCTATCGCAAGGGGTCATAGCAGGAATGCATCTATTGAAGATACGGTTGATATGGCCCGCCAGGCAATACAGGAAGGCGCAAAGGAAATTGTTCTGACAGGAATAAATACCGGTGATTTTGGAAAATCAACCGATGAGAACTTTTTTGATTTAGTAAAGGCGCTGGACGCTTTGCCCAACGAAATTCGTTTCAGGATTTCATCCATTGAACCCAATTTACTGACGGACGAATTAATCAGTTTTGTTTCTAAGAGCCGGCATTTTATGCCCCACTTTCATATACCACTACAATCGGGTTCCAACGAAGTGTTGAAACTCATGAAACGGAGATACACCCGGGAGACATTCTTAGAAAAGGTGACTACCATCAAAAAAATAATCCCGGATGCCTTTATAGGCGTTGATGTGATTGTGGGAGTCCGTGGTGAAACAGAAGAGTATTTTAATCAGGCAAAGACTTTTATATCCTCACTGGACATATCACAGCTGCATGTCTTTAGTTATTCTGAACGTGCGGATACTAAGATGCTGGAAATTGAACATGTAGTATCGGGTACCGACCGAAAGCACCGGAGTGAGGCACTTCACCTTATATCAACAGATAAAACGGAGGCATTTTATGAATTACAAACAGGTAAAACGGCACAGGTATTGTGGGAAAGCCGGCAAAATGGCGATAAAATGGTAGGATTCACCAACAATTATATCCGGGTTGAAACTCAGTATGATAAATTAAAAGTGAATACGATTCAGACAGTTTGCCTTGGAGGATGGAATGAGGAAAAAACGGCGTTGATGTGTTAATGTGATGATGTGATAATGTGGTGATGTGATGATGTGATGATGTGGTGATATGATGATGTGATGATGGGGTGAAGTGATGATGTGATGATGAGATAATGGGGTGATGTGATAATGTGGTGATGGGGTAATGTGATGATGTGATAATTGAAGATGTGGTGATGTGATGCTGGGGAGATTAAGGAATTCAAACGGATAATTGGGATTGAATTCAGTATAACCTTATAAAGAATATTAAATTGTAAATAGTAAAATAGTAAATCAATATTTATGTTAGCAAAACGGATTATTCCATGCCTCGATATTAAAAACGGGAAGACTGTCAAGGGAATAAATTTTGAAAATATAACCGATGTAGGTGATCCTGTTGAACTGGGAGCATTGTATGCCAGAATGGGGGCCGATGAACTGGTTTTCCTGGACATTACAGCTACCATCGAAAAGCGTAAAACATTGTCGGAACTGGTTACACGGATTGCAAAGCATATTAATATTCCTTTCACTGTTGGTGGGGGCATTTCAAGTGTTGAAGATGTATCTGTTCTGCTGGCATGTGGAGCTGATAAAATATCAGTCAATACTTCGGCAGTATTGAATCCAAAACTTATCAGTGATTTAGCCGGCCAATTCGGCAGTCAGTGCATCGTACTGGCCATTGACACCAAATTTATGAATGGTGAATGGTATGTGTTCCTGAACGGAGGACGAACAGCCACTGAGATTAAAACTGTTGAGTGGGCTATAAAGGCTGTAGCATTGGGGGCGGGTGAAATTCTGCTTACCTCGATGAACAATGACGGAACCAAAGATGGGTTTGCACTTGATATTACGCGTGCTGTATCAGAAGCAGTAAATGTACCGGTGATTGCCAGTGGCGGGGCTGGAACAATGCAACATTTTGTAGACGTCTTTGAAAACGGGAAAGCAGATGCAGCACTAGCAGCCAGCATTTTTCACTATAAAGAAATCGGAATACCTGAGCTGAAAGCGTATCTGAAAGGTAAAGGAGTAGAAGTGAGAATATAATTAAATCTCCTTTGAAATAACAAAAATTAAAAGTCAATCTCTATTGCATTAAATTACAGAACGAATGATTCATCTTTGAAAGTAAAGAGTTCTTTTTCAGAAGAAAGTATGCTTTCATAACAGTTCTGTAATTATGGAGTTGTATTGTTCCAGTTAAATCCCCTACCCTCACGCTACATGTATACAAAAAAACTGCTTTGTATAAGACAGCAGTCAGGTTTTAATTGAGAAAAAGCAGAATTTTATTCAATAATTGAGATGGATTATAGAATTGAAATGCTATAAATTACGATGGATAAAAAGCTGAGTATAAGAACTGCTACAGGAATTAAAGCATTGAATTTTTCAAATGTTGAATCTTTATTTATGGTTACCAATGGTCGAAATTTACGAATTGACCAGTAGCAGATCAATGCAGAGAGCGTACCAACAGCAATTCCTCCCAATATATCCAATGGATAATGGACACCTAAATACATGCGTGAATAAGCTGTAATGGCAGCCCAGGTGAATATGGCAGTGGTGTAAACCTTCCGGTTAAAAATCAGGGATGATAACAGGGCAAATCCGAAAGCATTCGCTGCATGTGAAGAACAAAACCCATATAATCCACCGGTATATCCGTTTACAAAATGAACCATACCCTTTAGATTCTCCGCATGAGAAGGTCGAAGTCTTTTAACAAGGTCTTTTAGAATGCCTGAAGAAACCTGATCGCAAATTACGATGCATAGAATCAATGCCAGTACCAGCCAAATGGCTTCTTTTTTCCAGTGTTTAATCAACACATATAAAACGGAAACATACAGAGGTATCCATATGAATTTTTCGCTCACAGCATACATAAAACCGTCGAAAAAGGCGGAATGATGCCCGTTGATGAGCAAAAACAAATCAGTGTCCCAAAGTTTTACAGTTTCAGCTATATTCATAAAAATGATTCTATGTATTGATATTTAACTCTCTGAATACCGGAACCGGAAAGCTATATTTTTTCTATGTTTCCCTGCTCTACCCAACCAATACCACCATTTGACAATTTTATTTCAGTCCAGCTCCCCAACGAACTTTTAATCGTTACTTTGGCACCTTCGTGCAATTGAAATAAATCGGTACCACTTTTATCGGGTGAACTTTTCACACTGATAACCCCGGTCATGACAATTGCGTCTTTGTGGCTATACATTTGTCCCTTTCGAACTCCTGAAAAGATCAATGTAAAGAAACTAATTCCTACGAATATGATAGCAAAATTAAATGATATTTTCCTTAAGATCCGGGTAGGTCCAAAAATAAAAAGGAAGATGGAGACAAGTGATAAAATAAAGACAATAAAACTGATATATATCCACTCATTTGAGGTCAGTAATTTTATCAGATTTTGAATCCATCGTCCAATAAAGAATGTGGGTGAAGGGATGATATTATCAACCACTTTCAACTGAGCTAATTCCAGATTAAACCGTGCATCTTCGAATGAAGGAGAAAGTCTTAAAGCCCGCTCATAATTTAAAATTGAACGGCCAATTTCATTTGACTTGTAATATGCATTACCCAGGTTATAATAAATTTCGGGTGCTACACCATTCAGGGATAATATTTTCTCATATTGTTTTGCAGCACTTGAATAATCACCTTTCGCATATAAATTATTGGTTTGTTTTTCTGCATCTGTTTGAGAAAATGCCATCTGACCAAAACACAATATTAATGTTAAAAACAAAATGATACGTTTCATATATTCTTTAAAATAATGTGTTAACTATTTTTTATAAAATTCTTCGAGGTCACTGATTGCCTGAATGGTTTCAACATATAAATTACCCATTTCCTGCTGACCTGAATTTGGAGCATACCGTGCAAATTCACAGGCATTTAGTATATCCATAAATTGAGTGATAATTCGCTGCTCAACTTTGTGAGATAACAATTCGGTTTCAACCTTTTCTTTGGTAAGTGATGAAACCGGAATGGCTAATTTATAACTTAAATAAGTCCATGAAGCTTTTAAAACTTCTTCATAGAATTGATCTTTATTACCTTCTTTCAAAAATCGCTGTGCTAATTTCAATCTTTTTTGGGCAAGCTTATTTGCTTTTTTATTCTTCAGAAAAATAACATCTGAGTTTTCTTTCGCTTTTTTACGGAAGAAAGCAAACAATATTAAGGAAATAAGTAATGGAATCAAATAAAGCATCCAGGAAATATAGGTTCCAAACAACGGATCTTCTTCTTTGGATAGTTTAATCCTGTTGGTTTGAATATATCGAATGTCTTTGCTCAATTGTTTTACATCTTCTTTATCAAAATAATTTCCCACGACAGAAGAGTTTTCGCCACCTTCGCCTTTTAACACCTCTAATTTGTATACCGGACTACGAAGTGTTTTATACATTTTATCCTGAATATCAAAATACGTAAATTCCGCAGATGGAATTTCAAAATTGCCCGAATGCCGGGGGATAAATAAATATTCAATTGATTTATTTCCTGATACTCCGGAAGTATTCGTTTTAAAGTTATTATTTACTTTAGGATCGTATGTTTCAAAACCATTCGGTAATTTTAAAGTTGGATTTTTTATTAATTTCATATTGCCATTACCGACAATATTAATTTTAATTGTAACTGCTTCGTTTGCCTTGACCTTTAACGTGGTTATAGTAGAATTCAGTGAAAAATGTCCAACTGTTCCTGTAAAAGTGACAGGTTTTCCCGGTGGTAATGCCTGCACATTAATTTTCACCGCCGGTGCCGTGATATTCTTGGAAACATTGGTATATGAATCAAAAAAATCATCAAATATACTTCTGACGGCTGCCTTATTTTGAACTCTGATAACTGCTTCGAAATTCCATTTATCAATTTGTATTACGCCTGAATGTTGAGGATATAGTAACACTTTATATAGTTCTACTGTACTATAGTTCCGTCCGTTGTAATTTTCAAGTGATAATTGTTTTGTTGGTGGCAGGACAACATCCTGCTTCATAAATCCGTTAAAATCTATAATTTTTTTTGGACTACAACCGACTACATCAACCAACGTATAGAGCTTATAAGTTACCAGAATGGCCTCTTGTTCGTACACATTGGTTTTTGAAACGACAGTTCGCATGAATATATTTTCATTTGAGATAGATGCCTGTCCATTGTTATTTGCATTCCCCGATCGTCCTCCACGGGATTTAGAAGGCACATTAGAATCTGCCGGAAGTACTCTGATAGCCACACCGTTTGAAGTAAGCTTTCGATTGTTATCAACAATTATGCTGGCTGAAGAAATGGTAAATGTACCGGTTTTTTGAGCCTGAAGGGTATAGGTATAAGAGATGGATACCGATGAAGTACTTCTTCCGTTTACCATCTGATAACTTGAACTTTGAGAAGCAAAAGGTCCTGCCAACACGTCAAAGTTATTGAATTCGGGAACTCTTAAATCTTTTGCAGGTGCATTTATGGTATACACCAGTTGAAATGGCTTATCCAAAACAACTGATGATGGTGCAGAAGCGGTAAAGCGAACAGGTTCATCGGCCTGCAAATTCAACGTGTTTAGAATTAATAGTGAGAGTGACAAAAATATAATTTTTCGTTTCATATCTTTTTTTTTCGAATCAAAACAATATCCAGTTTAAATCGTTTACCAGTCTTTATCAGCTTTTTTTGTTCCTCTGACCGGCTGTTTTCTTGCTTTTTCCTGAGCGTTTTTCTCATCCTGCAACAAAGCATCTAAAATTTGTTGTGCATTTTCTTTCGACATTTGTTTTTGTTGAGGTTGTGGTTGTTCTTTCGGTTTTTGTTCCTCGGGCTTTTTCTGATCTTGTTTGTCTTTATCCTTATCCTGTTTTTTATCTTTCTTTTTATCCTGATTCTGTTTCTTTAATAATGACTGAGCATAAGCAAGGTTGTAACGCGTATCATTATCTTTCGGATTATTTTTAAGAGCCATTTCATACGCTTTTATACTCTCTTCAAGTTTTTTGTCAACCAGTAGTGAGTTACCTGTATTGTGAAAAGCAGCAGCTATTTTTTCTTTTTCTTTTGGTTGAAGTGCAATTGCATTTTTGTATTGTTCCAGAGCTTCTTTATACTTTTTTTGTCTAAACAAAGCATTTCCAAGATTATAATTTGCTTCAAATGATTTTGGGTTTTTTGATAATCCTTTACGGTAAGCGATTTCTGCTTCCGTGAATTTAGATGATTTGTACAATCTATTTCCTGTTCTTACATCATCACTCTCTTTTTGGCCCCAGACAGAAATTGTCAAAAGACTCATCATCAATATATATCCTATTTTTTTCATTGGTCGAAATGGAATTAGAAAATTGTCAATTCTTTATAACTTTTTCTTTTAAATCAAATATTTTAAATTTACTCAGGCGTTTATTTTTTCTTTCGAAAATAAAGAAATCAATCAACAACAACATCAATGCCAACAATGCAAAGGATTGGAATTGCTCATTATACTCTGAAAACACACTGGTTTTAATATCCGATTTTGCCAGCGTATCGAGTTCTTTGGTAATTATCCGGAAAGCGTTATTACTGTTATCGGCATGAACATAAATACCTTTACCGGCCATAGCAATTTCTTTACACATGGTTTCATTTAATTTTGAAACAACAACATTCCCATCTTTATCTTTCCAAAAACTCATAGTTCCGGGTACGGGAATTGGAGCTCCATCAATTTTCCCCATACCAATAACATCAACAATGATATTATTTTCAGCGGCTAATTTAGCTGCACCAACTGCATCATCTTCGTGGTTTTCGCCATCAGTGATAACCACAATTGCTCTACCGGCCTCATTTTTGGTTCCAAATGATTTTATGGCTAAATCTATAGCACTACCAATTGCAGTTCCCTGACGGGGCACCAGTTGCGGTGAAATGGTTGATAAAAACAGTTTAGCCGACACATAATCTACCGTAATTGGTAATTGTGTATACGCATCGCCTGCAAAAACAACTAATCCGATTTTATCATTTGTCATCCCATCCACCAGTTTGGATAGTACCTGTTTTGCTTTTTCGAGCCTGCTGGGCTGAACATCCTGAGCCATCATAGAATTAGATACATCAAGAGCAATCATAACTTCAATTCCTTTTCGTTTTTCTTTTTCTTGTTTTGACCCAAATTGCGGTTGAGCTAAAACGATGATCAACAACAGAACAGAAATCAATTGCAAATAGAATTTAACCTGTGGCCTGATAAATGAAACGTTAGGCATTAAATCAGCTAATAATTCCGGATTTCCGAATTTACTTATATTTCGCCGTCTTTGTATTTTTGTATAAATAAATACACCTATCAATACTGGGATTACCAGTAGTAAATATAAATATTCAGCATGAGCAAATCTAAACATATCGTATTATTTAGGAATTCTAAAAGGAATTCTTTGTGAAAATATACTATTTCTAAAAGTGTAAAAAGACAGACATTCGAAACACCTTATCTTTATGGTATTTTCCTTAAAATTGTATTTCTTGACAGTATTTCTAATGTTAACAGAATAAATGCCAAAATACTGAAAACATAAAATTGTTCCTCTTTTTTACTATATTCTCGTACACTGATTTTTGTTTTTTCCAATTGATCAATGGATTGATAAATATGTCGTAGTTTTGAATTATCCGTTGCATTGAAATATTTACCACCGGTAAGATTCGCAATATCTTTCAACGATTTCGAATCAAAATCGGATTGCACCTGTTGATATTGTATTCCCATAGGCGTTGGAACCGGTATATTCACGATTCCTGTTGTCCCTACTCCAATGGTATAAATCCTTATCCCAAATGTCTTAGCAATTTCAGCTGCTGTTAAGGGAGCTATATCACCACAATTATTGGAACCATCTGTCAATAGAATAATAACTTTGGATTTTGCTTTACTATCTTTTATTCGATTTACCGCATTGGCTAAACCGAGTCCTATAGCCGTCCCATCATCAATCAATCCGTATTTCACCCCATTAAACAAATTAATAAGTACGGCATGATCAATCGTTAAAGGACATTGTGTAAAGCTTTCCCTGGCAAAAACGACCAACCCGATATTATCATTTGGCCGTGATAAAATAAATTCGGTGGCTACCGTCTTAGCGGCTTCCAGTCGATTCGGCTTAAGGTCTTCGGCCAGCATGGTTCCTGAAAGATCGAGAGCCATCATAATATCAATTCCTTCTGAATTCTGAGTACGCCAACTGTTTGAAGCCTGAGGACGCGCCAAAGCTATAATGATTGAAATAATAGCCAGCGTTCTCAGTATAAATGGTACATGTCTGAATCTGATTTTGCCACTTTTTGGGAATTGCAAAAGATTTCGATGGGAGGAGATTTGTAGACTCGCATCAGATTTATGCATTTCCCAAATGTACCAAAATACAACTGGAATAAGCAATAATAATAGAAATAAATATTCAGGATTATGAAATGTCATCATTAAGTTGTAATATTTAAAAAATTTACAAGATTTCTAAACTACTTTAGTATTCTCTTTAATTTCTTCGTTTTTTATTTCTTCCAATGGTTTTGTTTCATCTACTTTTGTTTGATTAACAAACAAATAAGCATTCGACAGACTTAACTCATGTTCATCCGGAGTTGGATTCCATTTTGCAAACTTCACTAAATCTGCCAATTTTAATATTTGATTTAACCCGGAATATGCAGTTTTTTGTTCGGACTTTAAATTTCGTAAATGATCTAAAATTTCTTCAGAAGTCATTTCCATACTATTGACACTGAATACCCGTTCGATATATTCCCGGATAATATCTGTCAATTCTGTATGATATTCTTTAGATCTGCCTTGTTGCCATGGTTTTTCCTGTTTTAGTCTTTCCAGCTCACTCAATGCTACTACATGAGGTGGCAGCAACAGTTTCATTTCTTTGCTATCAAGTACCGGGCTTTTTTTCAAATATTTCCTGTAGATAAATAACAATAAAATTATGATACCATGAATTGCCAAAACAAGTAGAACGATGAACAATAAATTGAACCAGTTGAATTTAGGTTGAAAAACCGGCTTTATATCAGCAATTGCATTGGAGGCAGTATCAATTTTGAATGGTTGTACAACTTTTAGTGACAGTGATTTTGACCAAACCGTATCTCCGTTTAATACAAAGGGAAATGGAGGTATAAAAAGGAGTGAATCTTTGAATGCAGTTACCAGGTAATGTTGTTTAACAAGGATATGTCCATCAGGTGATTTTAAAGTATCAATTTTTACAGGTTCTACTAACTCCAATCCTCCGATTATACTATCAGAAAAAACAGGCATTCCTACTTTTTGCTTGGGTTGTTGAGATATCTCAAAAGTCAAATGAGTCTGATTGCCAATCCACATTACTGTGGAATCGAGTCTTGCATTCACCGTTATTTTTTGAGCCCATAAATTAGAGTGCACAAATGACACCAATAAAAGAAACAATAATAAAAGGGATTTTCTCATACAAATTAATCAATTTCCAATTTTCAATTATAAATTATAATTGTGAATAGTGAATTATTCTACGCTCTCATTTTAAATAATTTCATTAAAACACGAACGTAATCTTCAGAAGTACTCATCGATACTAAATCGACCCCTGATTTTGTGAAAGATTTCTGCAATGCCAGCTGACCTTCCCCCCATGCATGCTTATAGGTAGTACGAAGGCGTTTATCGGATGTATCAACCCAGATTCGTTCACCTGATTCGGCATCCTTAAATTTAACGAGTCCAACATTTGGTAATTCAGTTTCGCGGATATCATATACCTGCAAAGCAACAATATCATGTTTCCTGTTGGCTATTGTCAAATCTCTTTCAAAGTTTTTATCAATAAAGTCGGAAATAATAAAGGCAGTAGAACTCTTTTTAATGGCATTGGTAAAATAACGTAATGCTCCGGCAATATCAGTTTTGTTACTTTCAGGTTGAAAGTCGATTAATTCCCTGATAATATGAAGCACATGTTTTTTCCCTTTTTTGGGTGGTATGAATTTTTCAATTTTATCCGAAAAAAAGATAACGCCAATTTTATCATTATTCTGAATTGTTGAAAAGGCAAGTGTGGCAGCTACTTCTGTAAAGATATCCTTTTTCAGTTGACTTACAGTCCCAAATTCACGGCTTCCTGAAACATCAATGAGTAAAACAACAGTCAGTTCACGTTCTTCTTCAAATACTTTGATATAAGGATGCCCAAACCGTGCAGTTACATTCCAGTCGATCGATCGTATCTCGTCACCGTACTGATATTCTCGTACTTCAGCGAATGTCATTCCACGTCCTTTAAAAGCAGAATGATATTCACCTGCGAAAATATTTTTAGACAAACCACGTGTCTTAATTTCAATTTTCCGTACTTTCTTTAATAATTCACTGGTTTCCACAAATTCAATTTTTTAATTTCAATTCTTAAATTATGAATTACATTTTATGAATCCTGTATAAATTACGGCACTTCAACTGTATTTAAAATTTCAGTGATAATTTCTTCTGTTGTCATATTATTGGCTTCAGCTTCATAGCTAAGACCGATTCTATGACGTAATACATCATAACATACGGCACGAATATCTTCAGGAATAACATATCCTCTTCGTTTGATAAAAGCATATGCCCTGGAAGCCAAGGCAAGGTTTATAGATGCCCTTGGGGAAGCACCGAATGAAATCATTTCCTTTAATGAGTCCAGTCCATAATCCTGAGGAAACCTGGTTGCAAAAACGATATCAATAATATAGCGTTCGATTTTTTCATCAATATATACCTGACGTACTACTTCTCTGGCATCAATAATATCCTTTGGTGAAAGAATAGGAAGTACAATCGGTTTTTCTTTCAACAAGTTCTGACGAATAATCAATTTTTCTTCTTCCTTTTTTGGGTAATTGATAATTACCTTTAACATAAAACGGTCAATCTGTGCTTCAGGAAGCGGATAGGTGCCTTCTTGTTCGATTGGGTTTTGAGTAGCTAATACCAAAAATGGTTCGTCTAATTTATAGGTGTTTTCACCAATAGTTACCTGACGTTCCTGCATTGCCTCAAGCAAAGCACTCTGAACTTTTGCCGGGGCCCGGTTGATTTCATCTGCTAAAATTAAATTTGCAAAGATAGGTCCTTTCTTAATACTAAACTCTTCTCTTTTTTGACTATAAATCATGGTTCCCAATACATCGGCTGGTAATAAATCGGGAGTAAACTGAATCCTGCTGAAATCACCTTTGATTAAATCGGATAACGTTTTTATAGCTAACGTTTTAGCTAAACCAGGCACTCCTTCTAACAATATGTGGCCGTCGGCTAGTAAACCTATCAATAACGACTCTACCAAATGTTTTTGACCGATAATTACTTTATCCATTCCCATGGTTAATGCATCTACAAAAGAACTTTGTCGTTCGATGCGTTCATTAAGTTCCCTAATATCAACAGATTGAATCATATTATTTTATGTTATTTTGTTGGATTTTTTGTTGAACAAATATAGTGTAATTTGAAACGTTAAAGCATTGATTTAATATCTATTAACGTCAATTTAGTTTATTAAGTACAGAACGTTTTTTAGTGTAATTTTCTATCATCTTTTTTACATATTTGAATTAAAAAAGTCCTGCAATTGTTAAATTATGCAGAACTTTTCGGGTGCAATCATTATTCAAAGGCATTACCTGAATGGATTGATATTCATTTCTGAGTATATCTAATTTATATAGATATCATGTAACTGCCGGGCTTTTTCCAAACATCGGGGATTTGTAACATCAATTAATCTTGGATCCAGCTTAGGTATTTTGATTAAAGTGCCGATAGCGATATTATCAGGATTCATAATTTTATCTTTATTTGCTTCATAAATATAAACCCAGAAATCTTTATTTCCATAATATCGTTTTGACATGATCGTCAACCGGCTTCCCGCTTTGGTACGCTCACTGGCGATAAAGTCATTATACTCCCTTGGAGTATCAAACAAGAGCTGAATGCTGTCAACAGGCTGAATCTGACTGATTGAATCTAATTCAGATGTATCTTTTGGAATGACAATTGTTTTTACTTTAGTAACTTTTTTGGCTTCAGGAGCAAACCAACCGGAAATTGTATTTAATAATTCAGTAATCGAGAACTTATTGGAGATACCGGTAACTGAATACTTATCCGAAAATTCAGAATCTGATTTAGAATAGTAGTACACTCCTATCCCTGATACGCTACATATCAGAAAAATCAGTATTACCCACAACCAGACTTTCTTTTTTTTAGGAGCCTTAATGTTATCTAAATAAGGAGTTGTTGGTAAATCTGAGTTTAATTCAATATCCTGAATTGTTGTTTGAATATTATCATCCGGTTTTTCATTCGTTAATCGTGGTGATTCAATAATTTCATCATCCTTATAAACCTTTTCAGGTTCAATCTCGACGAGTACTTCATCTACCGTTGTTTCAACTGGTGTTTGTTCTATAACTATTCTATCATTTGATTTTTCTTCTTCAACTTCATGTCCTTCATCATTTTTTGACTGTTCAATATCGACTTTTGTAATTGTTTTTTCTTCTTCGATTACAGGTTCTTCATTCTTTTGAATTACCGTCAAAGCATCACCTGTTTTTGAAGACAGGGCCTGGATTTCAGAAATAAGATTTTTAATTTCAAAAGCTTGTTCATTAAACAGGCGTAACGGATCTGATGCTACTTCATCTTCGATGATTAACTCATTTTTTTTGGTTTGAACATCCAATTCAACGGGTTCCAAATGAGCAAATGGTTCATTTACCTGTTCTTTCAATGCTGTATCAGGTACAAAAACCACTTTATAATATCCGGCTATCAGTATTTCTTCTCCGGATTGAACATTTACACTTTTACGTGGCTCATTCCATTGCAGTTTAAAAGTTCCAAAATTTTTAATTTTCACTACTTCCCCTGCCTGTAAACCTTCTTCCACGGATGCTATCATTACCTTCAGAAATTCCTCAGCTGCACGTTTGCTTACCGAGGCTTTCGAAGCTACTAAGTCAATAATTTCCTGGGATGAAATCTTTTCCTTATTCATGATGCGGAATATCTTTTAGTTTATCTTTCAGGATATTGCTTTGTTTAAAATTGACTACCAATTTTGGTGGTATCAAAGTTCTTATTTGAGTGGAAGGATGTACCGAAAGGCGTTCTTCTTTCTTTCGGACTTCAAAATTTCCAAAACTCTGGAAACCGATTGTTTTATCTTCAACCAATAGCTCGGTACATGTTGCAACGGTTGTTTCCAACAAAAAAGCGACTACTGATTTCGGAGCATTCATTTTTAAAGCCATTCGGGCTATTAATTCTTTGTTATTCATAGACTCACAGGTTAAATGTTACGAATAATTTAGCAATCAGGATTCATCTTAAAACAAACTGGTAAATTGATATATGTTCACTCACCGTATAAATCAAAATCTGTTGCTTCTTTTATTTTTGTCTGGAAAAACTCGCCTTTCTTCACTCCTTTTGTGCTGACAGGAATAAGTACTTCCTGATCAACTTCGGGTGAATCATATTCGGTTCGTCCTATAAAAAACTCATCTTCTTTCCTGTCAATGATCACTTTAAACGTTTTACCTATTTTAGACTGATTAATTTCAGCTGATATATTTTGTTGGATGGACATGATTTCATCTACCCTTCTTTGTTTTACATCATTTGATATTTCATCAGTATAGGTTTTAAAAGCATATGTTCCTTCTTCATTTGAGAAAGCAAATGCACCCAATCGTTCAAACCTGGATTTGACAATAAATTCTTTTAATTCATTGACGTCAGCCTCTGTTTCACCGGGATGACCAAGTAACAAAGTAGTACGTAAATGGATATCAGGTACTTCTGTGCGAATCCTTTCGATAAGTTCATAGGTTTGATCGGTTGTGATATTCCTTCGCATGAGTTGAAGCATGTTATTGCTTACATGTTGCAATGCTATATCCAGGTAATTGCAAACATTTTCACGTTCCCGCATCACTTTTAGAATGTCGTACGGAAATTGTGCCGGATAGGCATAATGCAGTCGCAACCATTCTACACCCGGAATATCCGAAAGTCTTTGAGTCAGCTCCGCTAATTTCAGTGATTTATACCTGTCCTGTCCGTAATAGGATAAATCCTGGGCAATTAACTGAAATTCCTTGACACCTTTATCAACCAATCCTTTTACTTCATTTTCGATATCTTCCATCGTCCTTGAACGGTGGCGGCCGGTTATAATGGGAATAGCGCAATAGGAACAAGTCCGGTTACAACCTTCTGATATTTTTATATACGCATAATGGTTTGGTGTAGTCAGGGTTCTTTCTAATCGTAAATCAGCCCGATAGTCAGAACCTAAATCTGTCAATATATCATTATAATTGAATTTCCCGTAAAACTTATCCACTTCGGGTATTTCAAGTCGTAATTCCTTTAAATACCTTTCTGATAGACATCCCATCACAAAAAGTTTCTGTATCTTATTTTTTTTTCGTAATTCAGCAAATTGTAAGATCGTATTTATGCTTTCTTCTTTGGCATCTCCTATGAATCCACAGGTATTTATAATCACAATTTCTCCCGTTGGATTTTCGGCATCATGTCTGACCTGATAACCCAACACTTCAAATTGCCTCATCAATTGCTCTGAATCAACCAGATTTTTCGAACATCCCAGTGTTATTACATCCACTATGGAAGGATTTTTAGGATTACTCTCCGGTATTGTTTTATTTTTATTGCTTGTCATTGACTTAATTCTATCTTAAAAATGGTGAAAGTGGTTTTCAACTAAATAACGACTCAACAAATTTTGTTCTGTCGAATACCTGTAAATCCTCGATGCCTTCTCCTAAACCGATATATTTCACAGGAATTTTAAACTGGTCTGAAATACCAATTACAACTCCTCCTTTTGCCGTACCATCAAGTTTAGTTATGGCCAGCGATGTGACATCAGTAGCCAGGGTGAATTGCTTCGCCTGTTCAAATGCATTCTGACCCGTTGAACCATCCAATACCAGCAGCACTTCATGAGGAGCTTCGGGAACAACCTTCTGCATCACGTTTTTTATCTTAGTCAACTCATTCATTAAATTGATTTTGTTGTGTAACCGGCCTGCCGTATCAATAATGACCACATCGGCATTGTTGGCTTTTGCAGAGGCGATGGTATCGAATGCCACTGATGCAGGGTCAGCACCCATTTTTTGCTTTATCACAGGTACTCCGGCACGCTCTCCCCAAATAACCAATTGCTCGACTGCTGCTGCCCTGAAGGTATCTGCTGCTCCCAGATAGACTTTCTTACCTGCTTTTGTGAATTGATAGGCCAACTTTCCAATGGTAGTTGTTTTTCCAACGCCATTTACGCCCACTACCATGATCACATAGGGAGTATGAGGCAAAAGAGCATCAAAATCATTCGGCAGATCGGAGTTATTTTCTCCCAGTAATGAACCTATTTCATCTTTCAGGATACTGTTTAACTCGGAAGTATTAACATATTTATCTTTGGCAACCCTTTTTTCAATGCGTTCGATGATTCGCAAGGTTGTTTCAACACCTACATCCGAAGATATCAACACTTCTTCCAGGTTATCAAGCACTTCATCATCAACTTTCGTTTTTCCTGAAACTGCACGTGTTAGTTTTGAAAAGACACTTTCTTTGGTTTTTGACAAACCCTGATCAAGTGTCTCCTTTTTACCTTTATTGAAAATATTAAATATACTCATTTTTGAATGGTTAACTGGTTGATTGGTTGATTAAGTTGACTAAGTTGATTATGTTAACTTAATTAATTTAGTCAACTGGTACAACTTAAAATGAACCCACAAAATTAAGTCTTTTTTTTGAGCTATTAGCAAAAAAAATCCCCTCATTTTATGTAATGAGAGGATTCTTTCTATATTTTAGAACGATATTTCTTATTTTGTGAAATGATCTTTCACTTTATCGTTATGTACAATTTCTTCCTGGAACATATAAGCACCGGTTTTTGGTGATTTCACCATTTTGATAACCTTTGCAAATGCACGTCCTTCACCTTTTTGGATGGATGCAACCGTTTTCTTAGCCATGATTCAGATATTATTTAATTTCTTTATGAACAGTTACTTTCTTCAATATAGGGTTGTATTTTCTCAACTCCATACGTGCCGGTGTGTTTTTTCTGTTTTTCATAGTGATATAACGGGATGTACCGGCCATTCCGCTATCTTTATGCTCTGTGCATTCCAAAATCACTTGGACTCTTGCTTCTTTCGATTTTTTTGCCATGGTGTTAATTTCTTCCTAATTATGCGTATAAATACCCTTTTTCTGACGCTTTTTTAATGGCAGCATCCAATCCAATTTTGTTAATGGTACGAAGTCCATTAGCCGATACATTCAAGCTGATCCAGGTATCTTGTTCTACCCAATAGAATTTCTTTGTAAACAAGTTCACATCAAATGTTCTTTTGGTACGACGTTTTGAATGTGACACGTTGTTTCCTACCATTGCTTTTTTACCGGTAATCTGACAAATTTTTGACATTTCTATATCTTTTTATTGTTTACATTTTTTCTCAAAAACAGTGTGCAAAAGTACACTTTGTTTTTCAAATATGCAAGTTATTTACTCTTTTAATTTTATTAAATATGGATTCTCTGAATCAGGCATGCAATATACTACTGATAATGTATTAGTTATATTCAAGTATTTCTTTCAACATAAGAATGGATGCCTGAGTGGCACGAAGTATATTTTGCTCTCTAAGAGAACCAAAATGGAATTCTCTGCTTAGCATTACATCTTCAGAACAGACTGCTATCCAGACAGTTCCGACTGGTTTATCCACAGTTCCGCCACCTGGCCCGGCTATTCCGGAAGTAGCTATAGCAACATCTGATTTTAATAATCGGAGTACTCCGATGGCCATCTGTTCTACCACCTGTTGGCTTACTGCTCCGTTTTTTTCCAATTCAGCCGGTGAAACCTGTAAATTATTTGTTTTCACCTCGTTCGAATATGCAATAACAGAACCTTTAAAATAGACTGAACTTCCTGCATGAGATGTAAAACTACGGGCTATATTACCACCGGTGCAACTTTCGGCAGTTGCAACCATTTTACCCTGATCTGTCAGCATAGTTCCAACGAGTTGCTCCATGGGAATATCCTCAAATGCTACTATGGCACTGCCTAATAATTGGCTTAATTTATCAATTTGTTGATTCATGCTGAATTCAAGCATTAATGAATCTTCCGATAAACCACTTAAACGTAATTTTATGATTCCCGAATTGGGCAGATAAGCCAGACTGATAAAACCGGGCAATTCATTTTCCCAATCAGCGATTTTAAGCGCCAGGGTTGATTCCGGATAACCATAGACCTGTAAAGTCTTATGAAGTATCACCGGCGTCTTAAAATACGACTGTAACCTGGGTATAATCTCCGAATCCATAGCATGTTTCATTTCATACGGAACTCCCGGCATCGAAACAATTACTTTCCCCTCTTTTTCAAACCAGGTTACCGGTGCTGTCCCTACCGGATTTTGAATGACTGTGCAGTTATCCGGAACCATTGCCTGAGCCCTGGTAAGATCATTCAAAACAAAGTTTGGACGGGTTTTAAACAAATTGGTTATATTTTCCAGTACCTGACTATTAAAAACCAATTTAGAGCCAAAATAAGCGCTTAATGTTTGTTTGGTAATGTCATCGTTTGTCGGACCTATTCCGCCGGTAAACAGAACCACATCTGCTCTTTTTAAAGCCATATTCAGCGACTCCACAATATGCTCCGCCTGATCATGTACCGATGTGATCTGTGCCAGTTCAAAACCTGCCTTATTGAGCTCGATAGCCATCCAGGCAGAATTCGTATCCACGATCTGACCAATGAGAATTTCATCACCAATGGTGATGATTTCTACCTTTACACGGTTAGTAATCATTTTATTTTCTGTTTTTTAATTCAACATCGGCTATTTCCAATTGTTCATACCATGCTTCCCCGAATTTCCGGATCAGGGGCTCTTTTAAAAATTGATAAACAGGAACCTTTAACTTCGCTCCTGATTTACGGGCACAATTACAGACACTCCACCTATGATAATTCACAGCAGTGTATTCCTCGTATTTCTGCAATCTTACCGGGTACAAATGACAGGATATCGGTTTGTAGAAATCAGTTTTTCCTTCCCTGAATGCTTTTTCGATGGCACATTTACACTTTCCGGACTCATCGGTATAAGTAAAGACACACTCGGCTCCATTTACAATGGACGTTACAGGCTCTCCATCATCATCTATATAGGATACTCCCTGTTCTTTTATGACTGCTTTTGATTTATCCGTTAAATCATCCCAGATGAGAGGTAAAAGATGCTCGATAATTTCCACTTCAGATTCCTCAAGAGGTGCTCCGTCATCTCCTTCAATGCAACAAATACCCTTACAGGTATTTAAATCACACACAAAGTATTCATCCAGGATGTCCAGACTGATTATTGTATCATCTATTTGTAACATTTTTTTTAAAAATTTCAGTTGTTTTTGATATGAAAATGAATCTGCATATGAACAGGAATAAAATTTAAGCCCCATTTTATTTACTTTCAGGGAATTATATACACTATTTGTTCATTTTTAATTTGAAAGAATCAAAACCAGGTTAATGCATCTATCTGTTTTTCAGGAAGTAATTCTTTATATTTCAATTATTACAGATCATAAAATATTTTATCTGTTTGAATTTATTAAATAAAGAAAGCGTATCAATGATAGTTGATACGCTCTTTATAAAATATATAATATCAATTATTTTTTAACCGGTGCTGCTTGTTTTGCAGGTGTTTTTGATGCTTCCGGATTTTCACCAAAATTAGGAGCTACAACACCTGGTTCTGCTTGCTTGGCATGTTGGTATTGATCTTTTATTTCTGATTCATTGGTGGCAGCCGGTTGATGTTTGTGTACACCTACTGCGGCAATTGAAAGCACTACTACAAATATGACCAGGCCCCAGGTTGCTTTTTCAAGAAAATCGGTGGTTTTACGTACGCCCATTATTTGATTCGAAGATGAAAAACCTGCGGCTAATCCGCCTCCTTTGGAGTTTTGAACCAACACTAAAAGAGTAAGTAAGATGGAAGCGATAACAATTAAAATAGTAAGTAGAACGTACATAATAGGTTTTATTTTTTTGAGTTTGCGATAACTTTTTCCAAAAATCGGATTTGGTCTGCAAAGTAAACACTTTTTTTTGGATTATTCAAATTTATAGCTCTCAAAATTTCGATTGCTTCCGGATATTTATGCTCTCTAATGAGCTTTTTTGCATTACTTTCCGATATATCCGGCGTTAAATCCTGATTCTCAGTTTCAGCAATCGCATTTAACGGTAATTTTACAACTTCTATAGGATCTGATTCAATGAATGCTACTGGCTTCATTTCAACTTTCAATATCGGGGTTTGCACCATTGCCCGGGCATTTCTTAGCCTTTCTGCCATACTCTTTAAGGATTGTTTTGGATCTCCCCCCTCCGATTCAATTAAATTCATCATATCAAAATAATCACCGGAAGATTTCCCATTCCTGTTCCGTTGATATGGTTCGACCGACAGCATTTTTTCGGGATGCAAATAATAGTATAACCATCTGCGGCTGTTGCAATAAACTGAGCCTATCTTTAAATTTGCAGCATAATGGATACTGTGCGAGTCTTGAAGGGCCTTCACATAGAGCATTCTTGCCGGAACAAAGTAAGGATATCGGTCAACTAATTCTTTTAAATCTGAATCATATTCAGCTTTAACTCTTTCCGGTTGCCTGACAATAGTTATAAAATCATCGTGAGTCATGGATTTGAATTGTATAATTTGTGAATCTGACTATTTATAAAAAAAGTATTTAACCGATCAGTGAAGCGCTATTTATTACTTTTTTCCGGAACACGGATAATTAAGTATATTATTTCAAAAAAACGTGTAATATAAACCGGGTTTAAAATTGAAAGTTCATTCATTTTTGAAAAGTAAAACATTCTTCTCAATTCTAAATTTAGAGTTCAAATTAATACTTCGTTTTTATCAACAAAATATAAAATAAATTTTACCACTTTGCTACTGTGTCATTGTAAATATTATCCACGATATCGGTTATCATTTGTTTGGCCAAAGCATCCTGGACATTATTCAATATCTGATTGCTGTCAAATGTCTGAAAAGCAGTATAACTTTTCTCAAAATCTTCCTCCGGATTTTTATAATTTGTAAACCTGACTTTTATGGTTAAAGTAAGCTTGGTTTGTGATGCATATGAATCAGCACTGATAGCAAGAGGAGTCAACTGATAACCGACTATTTCTCCTTCAAGATGCAAATCACCTTCTTTTTTCAATATCTGCAACCGTGTTTGTTTGGTATACGAATCACGCAACGCTTCCGAAAACTGTTGGGATAACGGAGGATATACCAGTTCGGCTGTGTTGGGAAAATCAAAAATTGAAATGGTCTTTGTTTTTGTGTAATCGATCGAAGAACCATTGAATTTGTATGATACAGAACACGACACCAGTAAAAGTGAAATCATGAAAGTCATTACAAACTTTGCGATTAATTGGAATCTGTTTTTATTTTTTGTCATATAGTGGGTTTATTCAATGCCGTATTCTTTTATTTTGCGGTATAGGGTACGTTCAGATATTTGAAGTTCATCAGCTGCCGATTTACGTTTTCCCCTGTGTTTTTCAAGTGTCCTTTTGATCATTTGCCTTTCCATTTCTTCCAGGGTCATGGGTTTTTGATTTTCAAATTCACTATATTCTTCAGCTTCCTGATAGATTCCATCATCATCTAAATTACCGTGAAAGCTTGCAGTATCTCTGGACGATTTATCATTTTTATAGTCGTTAACAGCTCCGGGGGTAGTAATAATGGTATCCTTGTGACTTAAGAAAGCAGCAGGGAAAAGGGTTTCGGAAGATTGATTCTCATTTTGAGAATTATTCATGATATCATGCACTAATATCTTCAGGTCATTCATATCCTTTTTCATATCAAAAAGAACCTGATAGAGTATTTCCCGTTCACTGTTAAAAGTTTTCTGATCGTTTCCTGATTTTGCAAATATTGCCGGTAATCGCTCAACATCATCTTTCGGCAAATATGTTTTTAATATTTGTGCAGATATTTCTCGTTGCTGCTCGATAACTGAGATTTGTTCGGTTATATTTTTTAATTGCCTGACATTCCCGTTCCAATAATAATTTGTCAGCATCACTTTAGCATCTTCGGTCAATTTCACGGAAGGCATCCGGTATTTTTCAGCAAAATCGGAAGCAAATTTCCGAAACAACAAAACAATGTCGTCTTTTCTTTCCCTCAATGCAGGAATGGCGATAGGTACAGTGTTCAACCGGTAAAATAGATCTTCCCTGAACCGACCATCCCGGGTTGCCTGTATCATATTCAGATTGGAAGCTGCTACTACACGTACATTCGTCTTTTGAGTTTTTGATGATCCTACTTTGATAAACTCACCGGCTTCCAGGACACGCAATAATCTTACCTGAGTTGAAAGAGGTAGTTCACCCACTTCATCCAAAAATATGGTTCCTCCGTCTGCCACTTCAAAATAACCCTTCCTGTCGGCCGTTGCACCCGTAAATGATCCTTTTTCATGCCCGAACAGTTCCGAATCAATGGTGCCCTCCGGAATCGCCCCGCAGTTCACCGCTATATAAGGACCATGCTTCCGATGACTGTAAAAATGTATTATTTGAGGGAAATTTTCTTTTCCTACTCCACTTTCACCTGTAATTAGAACGGAAAGATCAGTAGGCGCTACCTGCACTGCAATATCTATTGCTCTGTTCAATAACTCGGAAGTTCCAATTATCCCGAATCGCTGCTTTACTGATTGTATTTCTGATTGTTGCATAATTTGAACGAATATGTAAACTGTAATAATGGCATAAACAACATGACAAAATTACGAATAATAATAGAATAAGCACTCAAATTAAACGAATTTTAAATATCAATCAAATTTACACCACTATTCATAATCAACATTTGTATTACAATTTGGAAAACAGGCTTTCATATCACATTGTTTGTTATCCAAAAAAAAGAAGCAGAATTTCTTCTACTTCTTTTGAGTGTATTTTAAAACAAAACAGGTTATTATTTTTTCCCTTTTTGTGCTTTATCGATTCCTGCAATTGCCTTATTTGCAATATCATTTGTAGGTTCTATCGTTAATATTTTATTCCAGTATACCTTTGATTGTGTATAATCCTTTTTTAAATAATAATAATACCCCAAATACCTGGAACATTCAATAATTACCGAATTGTATCTTACCACATCAGTTTTTGCCTCAACTATTTTTAATGCTTGTTCGTAATATAGTTTTGCCATTCCTTGTATTCCATCAGGATCAATTGACAAATTAGTAAGTGCTCTCAATCTGTATCCCCTGTAATTAGTGGGTTCTAACGAAATAACCTTTGCAAAAATACTGTCTGCTTTAATTAAGGCATTTTTCCGTACTAAGGCAATACTGTCTGTTTTTCCTTTGCTTACAGAGTCCGTACTGTTACCATAGGAATAATAAAGTTTACCCAGGTCATAGTATACATCCGAAGTTTTCTTATCGTCGGTTAATGTATTCAGGTAATTATTGTAAGATGTTATTGCGTTAGTATATTCATTTTTACTGGTATACATATCCGAAATATCTTTCCATAATTCAACATGTGAAGAATCCGATTCAATTGCTTTCTTATATTGTACAATGGCAAGATCATATTGTTTTGTCTGACTCAATGCCTGACCATAATACCTGTAGTCTAAATACGAGAAATCAGGTTTGTCAGATTGATTAAACAAGCGGTCAGCCGATTTAATGGCAGCATCATATTGTTTCAAATCCGTATTGTTATACATTGCCAGGCGGTTAAATGCCGGATTGCGTGGTTCTTTTTGAAGACCATCGTTTGCTATTTGCAATGATTTTGTAAAATCATGATTAAAAAACAACGTCATGGCATATTTAATTAAGTCCGAAGCGTTAGAATTGCCGGATTTTAAATAACTATCATATAACGCAGCTGCTTTGTCAAACTCATTGCTTGAATAATAAATATCAGCCAGTTCTTTATCTACCAACAGGAAAGAGGGTTCTTTTACCTTCAGGCGGTTTAACATATCAATGGCAAGTGTTGTATTCACATTTTTATAGGCACGTGCATATTTTACATATGCTTCTTTACAATTGGCATCGTAAAGGATCGCCAGTTCATAATTGCTACAGGCATTACCAACATTCTTTTTGGCAAGTTCTATATCTCCCATTAATATGGCAAGTGGCGCATATTTGGATTTAATTTCCTTTGCTTTTTCTGAATACACTACAGCCTGATCAACGAGTCCGTTGGCTAAGTATGCATTTGATGCAGCAATAAAACAATCAGGATTCTTTCTGGCACTTTTTAATTTAAGTACTGTAGTTATTTCTGTTTCTGCCTCTTTTGGATTAGTTTTGATTTTCAACATGGCCAGACCAATTGAATTCAACACATTGTCATCTTTATCAACAAATCCTTTTTTGAAATAAATTTCTGCCGAATCAAGTTTATTTTCACTGAAATAAATTGTTCCCAGGTAATAGCAGGTAATTGCCCGGGTTGTTACATCAGTTGTATATTCACTTAACAACAAAGGTTTTGCTACCAGCGGAAAACCGGCTTTATAATAAGATAAACCTTGATCCTCCAATGCGCTGAAAACTGATAAGTTAACAACAAACAGAGTTAAAACTAGAAATAAAAAGTTACGTTTCATGTAGCTTGAATTAAAATTGGAATTAATAATGTTTAATCTTTAATATGAACAATTCGAACCGGTTGAGTTGCCGGAACTAATCCTGATTTTAATATTATTCGTTGACCCTTATCGGCTGTTAAGAAATTCGTTAACGCTGTAGGTAATGACGATCTTGGGTCATTAAGTATAACAAAAATACTTCTGGTAAGCGGATAATACCCGTAAAACAAATAAGCCTGAAAGGGTTTATAAGTATTTACTACTGTCGCTTCATTTTCACTGGTTACTGCCATTACACGCACTTCACTTTTAAATGAAAGATTGGTGGTATCTTTTCGGTTCCCCAACCAGTTGACGCCAATTACACCTATCGCATTGGGAGTTTTAGATACAAAATCAATAACTTCCGGATTGGTTTTTTGCGCACTCATCTTGTCGGACAAGGGCTCACCTTTACAAATCGAATCGATGGCATACCGAACAGTACTTGAATTCTGATTATCGAATACTACCTGTATTGGACCAAGCTTTGATCCGGGATAAATATCGCTCCAGTTTAATGTTTTACCGGTTAATATTTTTTTTATCTGACTTACTGTAATTAAAGAATCAGAGTTTCGGTTATTTATTATTAAAGCAATTCCATCAGTGGCAAGTTTATACGATCGTGGTGCAAACTTTTTACTGACCAGAGATGCTTCTTCATTAACCGACAATGGACGAGTAGCAATTGCTAATCGTACACTGTCTTTTAATAAAAGATTTATAGCATCTACTTCATTAGTAAAAGTAGGTACAATTCCTGCTTTTGGATTCAACGATTCAAAGACATCTAATTCTTCCTGAATGATGGGACGTAAATTCTCATCAACAGTAATCGGTATGACACCCTCTGTGAGTGTATCCGTAAATCTATCCTTACCTTTAGTCTGACAAGACACTAGTACAAGGACAAATAAAAGACTGGACAGTTTGAACATTGTCATCCGAAATTACTCTAGTTTAAATGTGATTGGCAATGTATACCATACGGATACATTTACACCATTTTGTTTACCGGGAATGAATTTAGGCAATGAGCGTATTACCCGCATTGCTTCACGGTCACAGGCAGGATCAAGTTGTCTGACAACTTCTACTTTGTCAACCGCACCGGTTTTTGTTACCACAAACCGAACAATTACTTTTCCCTGAATACCATTTTCCTGAGCAATGATAGGATATTTCAGATTTTTACCGATATACGATAAAAGTTCATTTTCTCCACCCGGGAATACAGGCATTTGTTCAATAACAGTATATACCTTTTCTTCCACTTCCTGGGTTACGTTTGCTTTCACATCCGCAATATCAACAGTTCCTGTTGCACTCCCTTTTACATCGGCAAGTGAAATAGAAGCAGTAGATTTCGTAAGTTCTTCCTGGCTCTTAAGAGCATTTTCGTCTGTAACTTCCTCATCTTTTGCAATCTTTGGAACAGTAAATTTCACCGCTGACTTTAAATCGGGAGGCGGAATTGCTTCCGCTGCTTTCTTCACATCATTCTTTACTTCGGCTGGCTTATTTAATTTGGATAATGCTGTTACATCAACAACCACTACCTGTTCTTTTGGTTTCACCAGTTGAATAAGCCTTGGAAGACTAAATCCCACAACAGCAACAACAGCAATAATAATCATTGCTACATTATGTCGTTTGTCCGACTCACTCCGCATTTTATAAGCGCCGTATTCCTTATTCTTTCCTTGAAATATCAGCTCTCTCCATTCAAAGGAAGTTAAATCTATTTTAGCCATTTTAATTTCATTTTTAGGCGTTTAACTATTTAGCAGAAGCAACTTGCGAAAAGGCACCTTTGGTTTCACGATTCTTTAACAAGAACCTGTCCCCTTTACTTATGGTATCAATTACATAAACCCCGATGTTGCAAATCTGCATTTCATCAAGAGCATCAATTAAATTTTTATAAGTCGCTCGATCGGTTGCTTTTATTATCACTATAGGAGTATTCTTCCCGTTTTTAATTGCTGATGCCTGCTTGGTAAACATATCCTGAGTAATTTTCAAATCAAGTTTTTGTTGTTTCAGAGCAGCAATCTCTGAAACTGCTTTTGCATTTTTCTTTAAAAGCATGGCACGGATTCCATCAGCTTTATACGAAGTCTGTTTTAAAGAATTATAATCTTTAAAATCGGGTTCTCCGCTAAAATAGAAAACAGAATCACCTCCGGTGAGCAACAACGTAGTTGCCATGGAAGCTTTCACTTTACTCTTATCTTCATCGGTAATTTTTTTATCATTACTTGGCATGTTGATCTCCATGGTTTGAGGTTTACTCAACGATGTACACAACATAAAGAAAGTAATCAGCAACATATTCATATCCACCATGGGAGTAAAATCCACGAATACGCTTATCTTCTTTTGTTTGCTGCCGCCTTTTTTCTTCTTACCACCGGTATCATTAGTTTGAATTTCAGACATAATTTTTAGTTTTTATTGATCAGAAACTTTTTTCAATGAAGTGATCAGGTTGTATTTGTTCTCTCTTAAATCCTGAAGAGAAGTCATAACATCTTTAATCACCTTATAAGGAGTATTCTGATCTGCTTTGATGGCAATTCTCAAATCAGGATTGGTTGCACGTGCATTCTTGATCCAATCTTTAAACTGATTATCATCTTTAACAGTCGGGATACCCAGCTCTTTAAGTACTTTATCCTGCTCTTCAGTGGTCATGGCCAGATATGCTTTCATGCTTTTTATTGGGACTCCAAAGGTTTTTAGTATCCTAAACTTCTTTAATTCTGCAGAAGTAAAAGAAACGCCATTATCTTTTCCCACACTTGTCAAGGTTTCAACCATATCGGTTTGCTTATCCATGCTCATAAATACCTTTCCCTTAGGATCAATCAATATTGATAAAATATTGACTTCCGGTATTTTGAATTCAGATACTGAGGCGGGAGTTGTTACTTGTACCGGCTCTTTTCTCACGAACGTAGACGTTAACATGAAAAAAGTCAGCAGAAGTACAGTAACATCACTCATCGCAGTCATATCGATACGAGTACTTTTCCTTGCTACTTTTACTTTAGACATAGCATTTTATTTTAGTTTGAAATGATTGATTACTTGTGAGAAGCTGCAAATGTTTGTACAATTGAAAAACCTACTTCGTCAATACAATATGTAATTGAATCAATTTTACTCGTGAAATAATTATAAGAAATTACTGCCAATGCACCGGTTAAGATACCAAAAGCTGTGTTGATCAACGCTTCAGAGATACCTGCCGACAATGCAACTGAGTCAGTACCACCAGCACCAGCCAACGAAGCAAAGGATTTGATCATACCAATTACCGTTCCTAACAATCCCATCAAGGTACCTAAGGTAGTAATTGTAGCAATAATAGGAAGATTCTGACTTAACATTGGAAGTTCCAACGCAGTTGCTTCTTCTACTTCTTTTTGAATAGCCAAAACCTGTTGTTCTTTCGATAAAGTTTCGTCTGCTTCTACTTCTGCATATTTGATTAATGCGGTTGTAACTACATTCGCAACCGATCCTTGTTGTTTGTCACAAATCGCTGTTGCTGCTTTAATGTCTCCTTTTGATAAAGAAGCTTTGATATCCCTGACAAAATTGGATAATTTTCCTTTTCCTTCAGCTGTTCTAATTGCAAAGAAACGTTCAACACTTAATGCCAATACGGTTAATAATAATGTCTGAATAATTGGTACAATAAATCCTCCTTTGTGGATTGTTCCTAACAAACTTCCGTTCGCAACTGCATTATTTGGATCATTGTTCAAGAAATTGGCCGGATTACCGAAGATAAAATGAAAAATACACAATGCAATTGCAAGACATGCTAACATTACAAGAATCGGTGAATTGATACCTGTAAATCCTTTACTCTTTTTTGGTTGTTGTTGATTCTTTGCCATAACGTTTTTTTTATTAATATTACTTTTTAATTTTTTTTTACTGTTATTGTTTATGAATATGTTTTTTTAGTTTAGAATTCAAAAAATAATTACGACATAAAATGTTGATTCATTATTAAAAGGAGCACAAAAATAATAACAAATTCAGTAAAGTTGATGGTTTTTACAATATTTAATTTTATATTTTTTTTAAATAGCTGATATTCAATGCATATTGATATTTATTTATTTGATTTTTGAATAAAAACAATGAAATTATTACATTTCTGACTGTTTTTTGACCAAAAAACTCCAATTATTAACTACAAATTCTCACTTTAATTTCATTTTCCTACCAATAAATTTAGGTCTACTACAAGTTTGAATTTTAATTGATCTTTTTTATCCTTGTTTTTGATTTTTGATTTTGAACATTTCTCCTTTAAATGTTTATTATTAAACGCTTGAATTACATTTATCGTATTTTAATTATCAGATTTATTATAAAAATAGTGATTAATTAGTATTAAATTGAATGTTTTGATTTCGATTTGACTTTTTAATATTATTTTTCGTCAGTTTTCTCCTGCTTTTCATATAAAATGTCACTTTATTTTTAATATTTTTCATATCAGAACATCATTTCATGAATTTAAAGAATAAACCTTTAGTTTCATTATCGTCCGGACAACCTTAACCAAATCTAACTGTTAAATCAATGTCCGGTTTATTATTTTTATCGCTTTTCAGCCAACTATATGGCAAATCATAAAATGCAAATATCATTCCAATTTCATTCTTCCAACAAGAAATTTTCTATACCATTTCCAGAATTTTTCATTTGGTATTTCTGACAACAATCATCAGTTAATCTGTTTTTAATTAGGGTAGTTATTTCTACCCTGAAAGATTACTTTTTTAGTCAGGTTTAAAAGTTGAATTATGTCCAAAAAGAAAGTTAGCTTAGAATAATTTATTAAATTTGTATTCATAAATAAGATGCAATCTATTCAGCCTTTTAATCTTGCTGATTATTCATTGATATTTTTGAAACTCTTATATTCATTCAATTATTATTAAATCAAACACGTTTTCATTCTTTTGATCAAATAAGTATCAATTATTTTTTACTGCCATGATTGTGGTCGAAATAAAATAAATAGCTATCTGACTGAACCGGAATATCTTGCCAATCCATATTGATATCATTTTTGGATTGGTTTTGAAACGGTTTTGGATTGATTTTGGATTGGTTTTGGTTATCATAATTCATTCATTCATTTCCAAAATATATGCCATATATCTTATATGATATATGGCATATATATCATTGATATATGAATGTTAAATGACTGATATATCAGAATAGCCTCGGATCCAAAACCAATCCAAAACCATTCAAAATCCATTCAGAAGTCAAAATGGATTTGTAATACAAATGTAACTAAAAAATATAGAAAAAAATACATGTTTTGATTTTTATATTTGTAATTATGTTTGAAAATTATTCTGCATTTCATACTAAGTTCTTCTTTGACAGATTATATTTTTTAAAATAGGATTAACATGTAAATTATGCTCAATGAAAATGATAGAATAGAAATAATGATTGAATTTATTTAGTTTAGATGATAGTTGAATAAAATGAAACCAATTAAGTAATAGGAACAATATAATGTTTTGTTTTATTTTTATGAAAACAGACCTCTCTCCCTGCCCTCTCCCAAGGAGAGGGTGATAGAGCCGGGGTTGAATATGTTTTAATTTAACAATAATAATAGTACACTAAATATTTTCTATTACTTAAACCGCTTAAACTTGTCTTGTTATTCATTGATAATTTATGCTCTCAAAGTTGATTCGTTACATTAAATTTACTTGCGAATCATTTATCAACATTCTTATAATTATAAAGCTTCAAATAATCTGTCAAGTCAAACTTTTTTTATCCCTTTACAAATTCAATTGTGAAAAACAATTTCTATATTTGCATGTAAATTGAATGAATATTCGGATTCATCCTTTATATAATGTAGTTTTAGGATGTATCCATTCATTTAAAAACGAACATTCAATGTAAAACTTTAAACTACACAAAAAATCATGCAAAAAGAAACATCACCTTCTTTTTTCCATTTCGGGGAAGATACTATGACCATTGTAAGGGCCCTGAATCTGGCACGTGGAAAAGAGAAAGGAATACTAACCGATGCTGTCCGGTTGAAAGTACAAACGAACCGTGATGTAGTAGAAAATATTGTACATAAGCAAAAAATAGTGTATGGTATCAACACCGGTTTCGGTCCGTTGTGCACTACCCTGATCGGGGAAGAAGACACCAAAAAGCTTCAATACAACCTGTTGATGAGTCATAGTGTTGGTGTGGGCAATTCCATCGATAAGGAGATTGCCTGCCTGATGATGATCCTCAAAGTCCATGCGCTGTGCAAAGGATATTCGGGAATAGCTGTCGAAACCATTGAAAGGATACTCTGGCACATCGAAAACGATGTCATTCCCTGTGTTCCCGAACAAGGCTCTGTGGGAGCTTCCGGTGATCTGGCACCCCTCGCCCACTTATTTCTGCCACTCATTGGTATGGGAAAAGTGATTTACCAAAATCAGGTAAGACCAATGTCTGAAGTATTGGAGCTGCTCAACATGCCACCGGTGGACCTGGGGCCAAAAGAAGGTCTGGCTCTCATCAACGGTACCCAGTTTATGAGTGCTCATGCTGTTATCTTATTGGAAAAGTTCCAGAACTGCCTGGATCATGCCGATATCATAGCGGCCATGAACCACGAAGCCATGATGGGCTCAGTCAAATGTTTCGATGAAGAACTACATAACCTGCGTCCTTATTCGGGGAGTATTTATGTGGCACAGCGTATGCGTAAATTGCTGGACCAATCGGAAATTGTCGTATCCCATAAAAACTGTCTGCGGGTACAGGATCCGTATTCGTTACGATGCATTCCCCAGGTACACGGTGCTTCCCGCAATGCCTGGCTTCACCTGAAAGAAACGATATTGATTGAAATTAATTCGGTAACCGACAACCCCATCATCTTTTCGGAAGATAACACCATTAGCGGCGGACTTTTCCATGGTCAGCCCATTGCCATGCCCATTGATTATGCCGGTTTGGCGGCCGCCGAACTGGGCAATATAGCAGATCGCCGTATTTATCTTTCCATGATGGAAAGTGTTCCCGGATTACCAAAATTGCTTATGAAACATACCGGACTAAATTCCGGGTTTATGATCCTGCAATATACCACTGCTGCCCTGGTGAGCGAAAACAAAACCCTTTGTTTCCCCGCCAGCGCCGACAGTATACCAACATCACTTGGTCAGGAAGACCATGTCAGTATGGGATCTATCGGGGTGCGTAAAAGCCTCCGGATTGTCGAAAACCTTGAAAAGATACTGGCCATTGAACTGCTTACTGCTGCCCAGGGATTTGATTTCAGAAAACCCCTCAAATCGGGAATTCTCATTGAAGAAACCCATCGGTTGATACGCGAACACATTACTTTTGCCGAAACCGACCGGGTATTTTCAAATGATATCGAAAAAGCCATTGAACTTATTCAATCCAAAGATATCATCAAAAATCTACATCTTGTTTCATCTAAAAATCAGTTAGAATTTAAAAACGAAGATCATGAATTATTCGGAATTTATTGATACCTACGCAACTCACCCGCATTATAAGGCTCCAACCGGGATTCAGTTGCATGCCCGCTCCTGGCAAACTGAGGCTCCCCTGAGGATGCTGTTGAACAACCTGGATGCTGAAGTAGCCGAAGATCCTGAGAACCTGATTGTATACGGCGGTACCGGACAGGCAGCCCGGAATCCGCAGGCAGTAAAAGACATTATCCGCATCCTGCTTGACATGGATGAATATCATTCCTTACTGATTCAGTCGGGAAAACCCATTGGACTGGTTCGCTCCCACCCTCAGGCACCCAGGGTCCTGATTGCAAACAGCAACCTGGTACCGGCATGGGCTACCTGGGAGCATTTCGAAGAACTGAAATCCAGGGGGTTGATGATGTATGGCCAAATGACAGCCGGCAGCTGGATATACATCGGGTCTCAAGGCATTTTACAGGGTACCTTCGAAACATTTGTTGAATGCGGCCGTAAATACTTTAACGGCGATTTAACCCATAGATTAATCGTTTCGGGGGGAATTGGCGGAATGAGCGGTGCCCAGCCACTTGCGGCAACCATGGCCGGTGCCGTGTTTCTGGGTGTGGATATTGACCCACAGCGTATAAAGAAGCGCCTGGATACACGTTATATCGACAAAATGACTGACAGCTACGATACAGCAGTCCGGTGGGTGCTTGAAGCCAAAGAAACAGGGAATCCACTATCAGTCGGATTGGTCGGCGATATCGGCGATGTCCTTGAAAAACTATTAAAAGACACTATCATTCCTGATATTCTCACCGACCAGACATCGGCTCATGATCCGTTGAACGGGTATATCCCTCATGGAATGTCATTGCCTGAAGCACTTGAACTCCGGAAAAGCAATCCGGTATTATACAAAGAACACTCTTTGAAAAGTATGGCACGTCATGTAGGTTTCATGCTTGAAATGCAAAAACGGGGAAGTATCACCTTCGATTACGGCAATAACCTGCGTGAATTTGCCCGTCAGGGTGGCGAAGAACATGCCTTTGATTATAATGGCTTTGTCCCTGAATTTATCCGTCCGTTATTTTGCGATGGCAAAGGACCGTTCCGTTGGGTGGCACTTTCGGGGGATCCTGAAGACATTTTTACCACCGACCGGGCCCTTATGGAATTATTCCCCGAAAACCAACATTTGATAAAATGGCTGAACGAGGCCGAACAAAAGGTAGCCTTTCAGGGTTTACCCAGCAGGATATGCTGGTTGGGTATGGGCGAACGTGAGAAAGCAGGCCTGCTGTTCAATCAACTGGTGAAAGAAGGCAAACTGAAAGCACCCATTGTCATTGGTCGTGACCACCTCGATTGTGGTTCGGTAGCTTCACCCAACCGGGAAACGGAAGGAATGCTTGATGGTACGGATGCTGTATCCGACTGGCCGTTGCTCAATCTGATGGCAAATACAGGCGGTGGTGCAACCTGGGTATCTTTCCACCACGGTGGTGGAGTTGGAATTGGATATTCACAACATGCCGGAATGGTTGTCGTTGCCGATGGTACCGAACGGGCAGCCGAATGCATTAGCCGGGTATTGTATAACGATCCTGCCATGGGCATTTTCCGGCATGCTGATGCCGGTTATGAAACAGCCATTGAAAACAGGAAACGGTTTGATATGGATTTCTGAATTGATTGGTTCCGTGTTCCGTGTTCAGTGTTCTGCGTTCCGTGTTCAGTGTTCAGTGTTCCGTGTTCAGTGTTCCGCGTTCCGTGTTCAGCGTTCCGTGTTCCGTGTTCAGTGTTCCGCGTTCCGTGTTCTTTGATCTTTGTTCTTTGTTCTTGGTTCTTGGCTCTTGGCTCTTGGTTCTTGACTATTGGTATCAATCTATTTAAAAAAATTGTAAATTGTAAATCAATGAGGTTAAGTTAGCGTTTTTCTTTGTGAATCTTTGTGGCTTAGTGACTTTGTGGCAAGAAAATATTAGCCACTAAGACACAAAAACACTAAGTTACACAAAGAGAGTATTCAAGCAATAACCTTAACTTAACGGCATTGAATTGTAAATTGTAAATTATAAAATTGTACATGAAACTTACCGGACCCTTTAAGCAATTACTTACCATGGATCATTTGCCCGAAAAAGGGCCTTTATCCGATGAACAACTGGAAATCATTCCGGATGCCGGAATCCTGAATCGTGAAGGAAAGATTATTGCAACCGGTAACTTTGAGCAACTGAAAGATCAGTTTGGCACTACAAATATAGAATGGCTCGAAGGCGATTATGTTGCCTTGCCCGGAATGATTGATGTCCATACCCATATATGCTGGGCCGGATCACGTGCCAATGACTATGCTATGCGTCAGTCAGGCAAAAGCTACCTGGAGATTACAGCCATGGGTGGAGGCATCTGGGATACCGTTGTAAAGACACGGGAAGCCACCCTGGAGGAACTGGCTGACAGCACAGAACAGCGTGCTTACAAAGCGCTCAGGCTGGGCGTCACCACCATGGAAGTAAAAAGCGGGTACGGGCTATCCCTGAAACAGGAGCTGAAAATACTCGAAGCCATAGAACTTGCAAATAAGAGGTCTATAATCGATTTAATTCCTACCTGCCTGGCAGCACATATCCTTCCAAAAGACTTTAAGGGTAACGAAAAGGAATACCTGGAATATATTATCGAAAATCTGTTACCCCGGGTCATGAAAAAGAACCTGACAAACAGGGTGGATATATTTGTGGAAAAAAGTGCCTTCTCCGTGCAGGATGCTGAAATGTATCTGATAAAAGCCAAAGAAATGGGGTTTGATCTCGTTCTTCATGGCGATCAGTTCAGTATAGGGACAGCTACATTAGCTACTAAAATGAATGCTGTCAGCATCGATCACCTCGAAGCTGCCAACGACAGTGAAATTGCCATCCTGGCAAAAGGGAATGTAATCCCGGTTGTACTGCCCGGTGCTTCCATAGGCCTGGGTGAGCCCTTTGCACCCGCCCGTAAACTGCTTGATGCCGGAACATCACTGGTGATAGCTTCCGACTGGAATCCCGGATCCGCACCAATGGGAAATCTGCTGGTGGAAGCTGCAGTAATGGGTGCTGTGGAGAAACTGACCATGTCGGAAGTGTGGGCGGCACTTACTTGCCGGGCTGCAATTGCCATTCGGAAAACAGACCGCGGGATTTTAAAACAAGGATATTTAGCCGATGTCATGGCTTTCAAAACAAACGATTATAAAGAAATATTATACCAGCAAGGACAATTAAAACCCGGAATGGTATGGAAAAAAGGGGATATTGTTACTTGATGTGGTGATGTGGTGATGTGGTGATGTGGTGATATGATGATGTGGTGATGTGGTGATATGATGATGTGGTGATATGATGATGTGGTGATGTGGTGATGTGGTGATGTGATGATGTGGTGATGTGGTGGTGTGGTGATGAGGTGATGTGATGATGTGGTGATGTGGTGGTGTGGTGATGTGGTGATGAGGTGATGTGATGATGTGGTGATGTGGTGATGTGATGATGTGGTGATGTGATGATTTGATGATGTGGTGATTTGGTGATGTGGTGATGTGAAGATGTGGTGATGTGGTGATGTGATAATGTGATAATGTGGTGATGTGATGATGTGATGATGTGATAAACTATAAATGAATAGTTTGCTAATACATACTTTTCCAAAGTTTCTTTGACTTTGGAAAAGTTGAGAATTACGAAAAGTTGAGAATTACAAAAAGAATTACGAAAAGAAACAATAAATTTTCAGGGGATTATCCATTCACTTAAATATTTTGAATTTAGTTACTTCCCAATACATGAATTTAAAAATCAATTACCGACTAATATAATAATTAATAAAAAGAGCATATGAACAGAATAATTGAATGTGTTCCCAATTTTAGTGAGGGCAACAATACGGACATTATTAACCAGATTGCCAATGCCATCAAATCAGTAGAAGGTGTTAAGCTCATTGATATTGACCCGGGAAAAGCGACCAACCGAACCGTCATGACCTTTATCGGTTCTCCCGAGGATGTGTGCGAAGCTGCTTTCCGTGCCGTAAAAATAGCATCCGAGCTCATTGATATGAGCAAACACAAGGGTGAACATCCTCGCTTTGGCGCCACAGATGTACTTCCGTTGATTCCGGTAAAAGGTATTTCGATGGATGAAACCGTGGAATATGCCACCCGCTTAGGAAAACGCATTGGGGAAGAACTGGGCATTCCCATTTATTTTTATGAATTTGCAGCAACCGAAGAAAAACGACGTAACCTGGCCAATTGCCGTGCCGGTGAATACGAGGGATTACCACAAAAAATAATGGATCCGGCATGGAAGCCTGACTTCGGGGCAACAGTATACAATGAAGTGGTTGGCAAATCGGGAGCTATTGCCCTCAGCGCCCGTAATTTCCTGATTGCCTATAACGTGAACCTGAACACCACTTCTACCCGTTGGGCAAACTCCATTGCCTACGATATCCGTGAAAAGGGAAGGGTAAAAAGGGAAGGGAATCCATTGACAGGTAAGATAGTGAAAGATGAACAAGGTAATAAAGTGTTTACTCCCGGTCTTTTGAAAGGTGTAAAGGGAATCGGTTGGTATATCGAAGAATATGGCATTGCCCAATTGTCGTTCAACATTACGGATATAAGTGTTGTATCCATGCATCAGGTGTTTGAACTGGCCTGCGAACGGGCAGCCCTTCGTGGTATCCGGGTAACAGGTTCCGAACTGGTGGGTGTTATTCCGTTGAAAGAAATGCTGGATGCCGGCAAATACTTCCTGCGCAAACAAAAACGTTCAACCGGCATATCGGATGATGAAATACTGAAAATTGCCGTGAAGTCCCTTGGTCTGGATGAGTTGGCTCCTTTCGATCCCAAAAAGAAGATTATCGAATACCTGATGGAAGATCAATCCCAACAGAAATTAATTGATTTATCCGTAAAACAGTTTACACTGGAGACCGCTTCCGAATCGGCTGCTCCCGGTGGTGGCTCTGTTTCTGCCTGTATGGGTGCGATGGGTGCCGCATTGGGATCCATGGTAGCGAACCTTTCCGCCCATAAAAAAGGATGGGAAGACCGCTGGGAAGAATTTTCCGACTGGGCTGATAAAGGTAAAACATGCCAGGATGAATTGCTCCGCCTGATTGATCTGGATACACAGGCTTTTAATTCGATCATGGAAGCGTTCGGTCTGCCTCAGAAAAATGAAGTGCAGAAACAGAATCGGTTGGAAGCTATTCAACTTGCCACCCGCAACGCCATGGAAATACCGTTCCGTGTTATGCAGGTAAGCTATGAATCCATGGAAGTATTGATGGCTATGGCTAAAACCGGCAACCCGAACTCCGTATCCGATGCAGGTGTTGGTGCACTGGCGGCCCGATCAGCGGTATTGGGTGCTGCGCTTAATGTGCGTATTAATGCCGGTGGACTTGCCGATAAAGAATACGCTACCCAACTACTTAAAAAAGTGACCCTGCTGGAACAACTTGCCATAGAACTGGAAAACCAGATTCTGGAAATAGTGAATGGGAAGATTTTATAAGCTTAGTATTTATAAAATGAGGAAAAAAGTTAGTTGCATTCGCAGTTATCTAATAGGATAATCACTTTATTGCCAAAACTCTTATCCTTTCAAAATCTGATATGAAATTAAAAATGAAAAAAATACTAACTTTATTTTTATTTCTTATCTCATTAAATTGTAATTCTCAAGTCTCACTTCGGGATTATTATAGTCTTAGAATATTAGGCGAAAAGAATATATCTAAAGTTCAACTTGATATTAACAATAATTCATTTGAAATTAGTAATAACACAAATTCAATTGATCCATGTATTATACATTTCCTATCCAAATTTACAGAATCAATTTTTTTAATAGCTAATCCGGATAAACCTTACAATGTCACTGATGTTGTTGATAATACTCTTCCTGATCGTCAACTTAAAACATTATTTAAGTCAAAAAACAGTTGCTTTTTAATCTACGCTCATGGTGGAGGTGCTGGATTCCACTATCATATTGCATGGTTCAAACTTAAAAATAATAAAGTTGATGATTTTTGGATTTGTAATTCATTTAAGCAATTAAACAATATCGGTGAACTTAAGAAGTTTATAAATTCATTTGAAAGAACCATTACTTTGAAGAATGGCAGAAAATTTAAATCAAACTACTTATGTATGTAATGTCTTCGACAAAAAAAACAGCAAACCATCCCAGGTTTGCTGTTTTCATATAATATTGAAATTTATATTACGCTACATATACTTCCAGCAATGTCACTTCCCCATCAGGTATCAGGGTCACATCATTAATGCTGGCTGGTATCAGTACCGTATCACCTTTGCTGACTGATGTTTTATCCCCTTCAAATTCAATGGTAAAATTCCCTTCCAGGCACATATAAGCAACGAAAGAATCAATCTTTGCATATTGACGTTCAATGCTTTTATTAAACCTGACCATATTGGTGGTGAAATAGTCGCAGGTAATAAGCGGAGTTGTATCATTCATGACTGTTTTATAAACAGTCTTTGGTTGTTTCGATGCCTCAAAGCTGATCACATCCAATGCCTGTTCGGTATGTAATTCACGTTCATTGCCGTGGTCATCTTTCCGCTTGTAATCGTAAATGCGATACGTAATATCACTGCTCTGCTGGATTTCAGCCACTACCACCCCTTTGCCAATGGCATGAACCCTTCCGGCCGGAATAAAAAACACATCGCCTTTGGTAACAGGTACTTTTTGCAACAGATCCTCTACCCGATCTGATTCCATAGCATCTAAATAAGTCTCACGGGAGCAATCTTCGGTGAAACCAATAATCAGTTCTGATCCCGGATCAGCATCCACCACATACCACATTTCGGTTTTGCCGTATGAATTATGACGTTCGGCTGCCACTTCATCACCCGGATGGACCTGTATTGACAGGTTCTCATTGGCATCAATCAGTTTGAACAGCAGCGGGAAAGACAAACCATACTCGTCAAAGACAGTATCGCCAATCAGTTCGCCCATGTATATTTCAATCAATTCTGTGAGATTATTCCCTTCCAGAAAGCCATTGGTCACCACTGATTCGTCACCTTCATAACCGGATAGTTCCCAGCTTTCGCCCAGTTTATCGGTTTCAGCCGGTTTATGAAACAGACTTTTAAGCTTGGTTCCGCCCCAGATCTTATCTTTGAGTATCGGACTGAATTTTAAGGGATAGAGCATTTTAGTAGGTAGTTTATAGTAGGTAGTTGTTAGTGATTAGTGATTAGTGATTAGTGGTTAGTGGTTAGTGGTTACATAAAAGTTTGTAATTTCATCGGAGGAAACAAAGTGATATTAAACAATTAAATCTTAATCAGATTGACAAAATGCGATTAGTATTTCACCTATACACTATGCGTATAGGTAGTTAAAGTCTGTTTTATGAAAAGCAAAAACGAATGAACAATTAATAATATCCATAAGCAGGATATAATTAATTGTTCATTGTTAATCGTTAATCACTTATCACTAATCGTTAATCACTAACCACTAATCGTTAATCACTAAAATCATACCTGTTCCGCATTAACCCGCTGGGCATAGTTCAATTCCCAGGCCCAGGCGCTGCGAAGGGTTTCTTCCAGTGTTTCTGTAGCAGTCCATCCCAATTCGTTGTTGGCATAACTTGGGTCGGCCCATACTTTTTCAATGTCACCTTCACGGCGTGCCACGATCTTATAAGGTACTTCCACCGAGTTCACCTGTTCGAAAGTCTTAATGATTTCCAATACAGACAGTCCACGACCGGTACCTAAATTAAAGGTTTCCACATCACCCTTGGTTTGTTTATTCAACATGCGTTGTACGGCAATAACATGAGCTTTTGCCAGATCCACCACATGAATGTAATCGCGTATGCACGACCCGTCAGGCGTATTATAATCATCCCCAAACACCATCAGTTGTTTGCGAAGGCCTAACGCTGTCTGTGTTACAAAAGGCAGCAGGTTATTTGGTATGCCGTTTGGAAGTTCACCTATCTCGGCCGAAGGGTGTGCCCCGATCGGATTGAAATAACGAAGAATGATACTTTGATAGCTACGATTGGCATAAATGGTGTCCCGTATAATTTCTTCCCCTACCTGCTTGGTGTTTCCATAAGGAGACAAGGCCGGTTTAATAGGTGCATTTTCGGTTACTGGCAAAATATCAGGCTGGCCATACACAGTGCACGATGATGAAAATACGATATTCCGTATTTTATGAATCGGCATCAATTGGAGTAAATTGATCAGCGAAACCAGGTTATTCCGGTAATACATCAACGGTTTATCCACTGACTCGCCAACCGCTTTACTGGCAGCAAAATGAATAATAGCTTCAATATCATTGTATTTATCGAACATACGGTCCATGCTCACATAATCAACACAATCGACATTCTCAAATGCCGGACGGATGCCTGTAATCTTCTCAATGCCGTTCAATACATCAATATTCGAATTTGACAGATTATCAATAATCACCACTTCAAACCCTTTTTTCTGCAACTCTACAACCGTATGAGAACCGATATATCCCGTTCCACCTGTTACTAATATCTTAGCCATAAAATAGTATTGTATTATTTAAATAATTTTTCCGGATAAACTCCTTTACGAATCAATTCATTTATTTTAAGCACCACCTGTGGACGGTCTTCGGCATAGGTCACACCAAACCATTTTGAAGGAGTGTCGAGCACCTGGCAGGTAGCTTTATGCTGTACAATCAGATTATTTACAGCCAGTGGAATGTAAAATTCCGATTTCAACAGCTGACCGTTTTCAGCCAGGAATTCTTTAAAATAAGCTTCTGAATACTCAAAATAATCGGGCGTAAATCCCCACATATTCATCGAAACAGGTGTATTTGGCTGAAGGGTTATTTCTTCACTCTTTTCGTTCAGGTAATAGATGGTTCCACCCTTTTCTTCAATGGACGTGCGTTCAACCACATTTTGCAGGTGACCTTTTTCATCAACCACACATACTCCACGACTTACGGCACCACTTTCCGACAAGGTATTTCCGACATGATAACCCACCATGCAATATTCATTTTTCTTACCTTCTGCTTTCCGAAGAAAATCGGCGAGGATAGAAAAGGATTCCTGACCGTAAAAATCATCGGCATTAATTACTGCAAACGGTTCATGGATTACATCTTTCCCCATCAGTACAGCATGATTCGTACCCCAGGGTTTTTCACGATCGGGTGTATACGTACTACCTTCAGGAACATTGGTTATTTCCTGAAAAACAAGTTCCGTATCTATTAAATCCTTGAATTTATTAATTACGACAGATTGAAAATCTTTTTCAAAACTTGAGCGGATGACAAAGACAATTTTACCGAATCCGGCTTTCATGGCATCATAAATCGAATAATCCATGATGGTTTCACCATTCGGTCCAAGTCCATCTAATTGTTTTAAACCTCCGTAACGACTCCCCATTCCGGCTGCCAATACAAATAAAGTTGGTTTCATATATATATTTTTAGATTTAGAGGCGCAAAGTTAATTATTTGTTTTGAATTGGAGTCTAATTCCGCCATCATTTTATGAACAATTATCTATCCCGGAAAATGACTCCTTAAAATCAGCTGTTTTGTAATTTTGTAGAAAACTTAACTTTTTTTGGTCTTGATATTCATAGTCAAAAACTCTACCTTTGCAGAAAGAGATGAAGTAATGCAACAAAAAAGACAAAGACGAAAAAGGATTTCAATCAATTACCTTTTTTTCGTGATCGAAATAATTACATTAATGCTGATTGGAATAATCTTTTTCAATTTTAATAATATCAGGATCAAACGGACTAAGGACTTTTACGAATGTGATCATGTCCACTATGCCAATGCTCCTATCAGTCCGAGTGACAAACTGAACGATCCGAATGAAATTCATTTAATCCATGCCAACAGAAACGGTCTCAAAAAACCGCTGACGACTGTAGAGGATTTTTATGCTAAAATTGACAGCCTGAAACACAACTCAATTTTAATTGAGGTCACCGAGAACAAGTTTTATCAGCTCAAATCGCTGTCACATTCGGAGCCATACCTGATTCCGGAGGCTGTTGACATGTTAAATGAGATCGGTTACCGGTTCCAGAAGCGGTTAAAAGAAAAAAAATACCATAATTATAAGTTCCGGATTACCTCTCTGATTCGGACCGTAGAAACTCAAAACAGCCTGAGTCATTTTAACCGGAATGCCACCCTTCATTCGGCACATTTATTCGGAACAACGGTCGATATTTCGTACAAAAATTTCTATAACACTGAAAAAGACACCATTGAAAGCAGCTATGAAGCTGTCCAGACATTAACGAAAGTGCTGGTTGAAATGCGTCAGGAATGTAAATTCTTAGCCGTGCGCGAACATAAACAATCCTGTTTTCACCTCACGGTTGTGGTCTGCCAACCCATTTCCGATAAAAATAATCATCATTTTTTCTGGAAAATGAATTAAAAAATGAAAATTTGATTAACTTTGCAGCCGTTTTGAATGAAACCTGAAACATTCAACAACATTTGACTTCGTAGCTCAGCTGGTAGAGCAATAGACTCTTAATCTGTGGGTCGTGGGTTCGAGCCCCACCGGGGTCACCTCTGAATTTCAGATAGTTAAGGCGGTTGTACGTATTGTACAACCGCCTTCTCTGTTTCTAAAAACCCGATAGTATTCAATCAGGTGTGCCGGGATAAGTACTCCACGTACAAACAGATCACACATATAGCCACTAAAAATGAACCGAGTAGTAGAAAATACAGCTTCAACTGACATTCACTGTGTGAGGACTACAAAAATCTATAATTTAAGGATTGTTATTGATTAAACGAACGTTCTGATTTTTAAGATAAATACACCAATCAGAATGGCAACCCCAAAACTTAGAAGGGTGCCAATCAATACATATTCTGTTTTAGCTGTGGAGGTGTCTTTAAAGCGGAGTATGGCTTTCGCGGCAATCAAGAAGCCTATTGCCGGGTATTGGTTTAAAAGTACGAATACGAGAGCCAGAATGCGTTCAAGGTTCCCGATCAGCCTGCCCGCTTTTTCCAGTTCACCGGTCTCGCCCGTTGTGTCGGTTGATTTTATTTCAAATGTTTTTAGAACATTTGTTATAAGTACATTTGTTGGTTTCAGACAGAATAGAGCACCTGAAATTAAAAGCAAATATCTGGTGTTGCTTAACCATTCCGGCAACGATATACCTACTTGTTGATTGTAAAACCATACAACAGCCACCAGTATGATGACATGGGATAGCTGATCTGCAAAGAAAACGTACTTCCAGTTTTTAAGGGATGATTTGACACCATCAATCAGCAAATGAGCAACTCCGATGATGAGTGCATAAACAACAAAACCGATAGAATACGAGAATAACCATGCCATCAAAAAAGTAAGCAATGCATGTGCGTACAAATACCCTGTTTTAAATCCTCTTTCCTTTTTTCGTTGACAGATTTTGTCATTTTGACAATAAAAATCGGTCATTAAATGAGCGATAAATTGTAAGATCAGCAGGTTTATGATATTCTCCATAACTTAGAATTCTAATTGTTCATAGTACTTCAAGGTGTGTTCTATCGCATTCCAACCTACCGCTGTCGAATGTTGATTTACAGCTGCCTGATTTACATCCAGCTTTTGTGCTATATCCGATTCAGTAAATCCTAATAATTTATAATGCAACACTTCACACTGGCGTGCCGTTGCGTTGGTAAGCAATACATCCAATAAATCAACCAGAACAGAACCTTGTTCTTTTAGTTTAATGTCGGTCGTTTCAAAAAACAGGGTGTTTTTTATAACAACTTTTTCTTTATTGCTGCTTCGTTGATCATCAATTTTCCGACCCGAAAGATAGATGGCTTCACCGTCCAAAACACCTTGTTCCGTATCTATGGTACGCATGGAACCAATACCGATAGCCAGGCGCACACCGTATTTCTTAAACAACTGACGCTTTTTTTCCAACGCATTGTCCGGAGATTTCTCAAGAACCATCATTTTTACAAGCGTCTTAATTAATAGTGCAACCCGTAAACTGTCTTTGGGTTCTTTCAGAAAGCATTCTATGTAGTCACCTTTTATTAAATGCCCGTAGAACGGAATATCACCGTTTTGTCCTGATGGATCTACCGTAAATGTATCAATTAACTGTAGGACGTTCTTCCTGAGTAACTCCAGTTCAAGCTCATTTAAAGCGGTTGATGAAACAATATCACCTGAAATAACTGCATTCATATCGTATCAGATTAGTTTGAACGACAAAGATAAATCTAATTTTTGGAAAACAACTTATTTATAAGTGTTTTTGCTTATAAACGTCATCTATAAGTGTTTTTGCTTATAAACAGATTTTATAAGTGTTTTTGCTTATAGAATACCGATAATGAAGCCCTCACCACAAACAGCCACGTGGTGAGGGTTTCATTACGGAAAATGAAGCCCTCACCACACACACAATGAAGCCCTCACCACAAACAGCTACGTGGTGAGGGTTTCATTACGGAAAATGAAGCCCTCACCACACACACAATGAAGCCCTCACCACAAACAGCCACGTGGTGAGGGTTTCATTAAGCACAATGAAGCCCTCACCACACACACAATGAAGCCCTCACCACAAACAGCCACGTGGTGAGGGTTTCATTAAGCAGCCACATGGTGAGGGTTTCATTAAGCAGTTTTCATTAAGGAATAAGGGATTACTTTATTTCAAATCGAATGCATATATATAATCAATCGTTTTATTGTTGCTTATATTTTCCGTCCAGGCTCTTTCCTGATGGCTGATATCAATAATGTTTTGAGTTGATGTATCTTTGAAACGTTCAGCCACCTGATTCAAGACAACAAGTTCTTTTTCGGTAATCAGGGATGAATTAAACTGCCTGCCTTTTACTGTATGAAATTGCTCACCAAGACCTCCATCAGGAAACGAAGTCGTATTTATATCAACAACACCAGTATTACAAAGTAATTCATATATCCCCTGAAAATTAGTTGGGACAGGCCCCATGCCTATTGCTTTGTAAACAGCTCCACTTATGGAAAAACCTGTTTGTTTGAAATTCAAAAAATCAGAATAGAAAAGCAACTTGTTCATTTTCGTTTTCCAGGGTTGTATCTTATCACTGAAAAAAACTACCATTTCAGCAAATTTATCAAAATCAGGCTTTCTATAGCCTGTAAACGTGCTTGGTTGGCTATAATTAAAAAAATAATCCTCGATCAGAGTCTTCTGTTTTGATGCCCTTTGATGCTGTATGGCAAGTTCAATTTTATGCATTACTTTGTCAAGTGCAGAACCTTCAAAAGCATTGCTAAGTGCAACCAATTTGCCAAATTCAGGAGGATCTGCCGACAATTGAATTAAACGTGCATTCGATTGACTCGGAATTTCTCCTGCTTCGTATTGACGATAACTATTAGCACCAAAGCCCAATACTTCGGACATCTTGGATGCCGCTAGTCCGTATTTTTCACGGATAGCAATGATTTCATCCCTGAAGGGTATTGAATATTTTGCCCTGTATTGGTTCTGTACCTGATCATAATTCAATTGAGCAAACACATCATCTTCAAACTGTTCACCTGTATCTTCGCATTTCCAGGTATGAAAATACACCTTAAATTCGTCTTTCTTATAAATTATTGAACGCCATTCTTTCTGAATGGTCATTTCCTTTTCTGTGAACGGACTTAACATACGTATTTGCTTTTTATTTAAAAGGATAAGTAATGGGGAATTCTGCCTCGTGAAACGAAATAAAGATCACATTCCTTTCAGTCATACTGATTTTTATATACACTTCAATGTGTTGGACTAATTTTCCAAACGACCACATAGTATATTTTTCCATATACAAACCAACCTCTATTCTATAAAAATCTTCTGCTTTAAGTTTTAAAATAATATCTTTTCGCTGATCTGGTGGAATATTCAAATTGTGTAACGATTGAGCATTTTTGGAACGATCGTCTAATATTAAAAAACGAAGTACGCCACTTGCTTCTTTTACTCTAAGTGCATCAATAAATTTTTCAACCTCGTCTTTGGTGACCATAATAGAGCTTGCAATATAATTAATACTAACAAAACCGCAACTATATAGTTGTATGTTTAGCTTTTTTTAGAGTTTTATGCAACTATAAAGTTGATTAACCGTTAATTCCATTCTTCATCCTATATGTAAATTCGATGTCAGTGGATAGCGCAGATTTGAGGTAAACACAACTTTCCCTGTTTTAGAATCTCGTTATCAAACCAATACTCACCCTGTACCCGCTCCAATTAGCAAACCTTTTTTTATTATAAATCTCCACCTCATTTTTTGGCTTTTCATAATACAGCGGCGAGCTGATACTCAGTGCACCTCCTGCATTAAATTCAACACCAATGTGCCGGCTAAACATATACGAGACATAAAGCATTGGTTCGGTATACACACCAATTGAATTCAGGGTGTTGCTATTGTCCGAAAGAGCATCGCTGCCGTATAGCTGTAAATTTTCCCTCAGTGTTACAAATGAATAGAGTACAGAACCATTTACGATATAGCCTATTTCAAGCGGACGTTTTAATAAAGGATACGTTGCAATAGCTGTACGACTGTAGTAACCAATATGCAGAGCCATACAGTTTATGTCCGTGAGATAGTACCCGGAGTAATCGGATACAGACGATCGGGCACCGGTTGACATAAGCCCGCAGGTAAATCCGGCATAACCTTTGTCGTTCTGACTTCCGAATTTTAGGGAATAATTAAAATAGGAAGGAAATGAAGTTGTTTTAAGTAATGGTATGTTACTGTTACTTTCACTGATAATGGAATTCTGAAGATCCTTCAGACTCGACATGTAGTAACTGCCGAAACCCGTTTCAACCGTCAATTCGTTTATACGACCGGTTTGATTGGAATTAGAGTTTTCGGTTGACTGGGCAAATACTAAAACCGGAAGCATCAGTATAATACAAAAGATGATTTTTCTCATAGTCATTTCAGGTAAGGGGTCATATCCGTTTTAGTATTACCCACAAAAAGCTGATTCCGGTACAATCGGGCGCCATACCCGTAGTAAGGGTTTCCACCCAATGTAAATCGAAATACTTCTTTCATGGTATTCAGGTTGATAAAATGATAATACGTGGCAGAGCTGACTAATACGATATTACTGTAGCTGTCTACATTCATGATATTTAAATCACCCATTCCCTCAAGTACAAGTTGCTTTTTTAATTGAAATCCGGGGCATGAACGTACTTCAATTTTATCTTTTGAGGTGACAATCAATTCATCCTTATTAAGCCGGTTAGCCAACACGCAATAAGCCTGGGAGCGCGGAGCAGAAAATACGACCGGTGCATGTTGATGATCACTCACATCATAAATATTTAAATTTTTACTGCCACACACAGCAGCATAATGCCCGTCGGCTGTAAGGCTTGTAATTGACATAGCATACGAGATGGAAGTCGAATCAATATTACCGGGTATAAATGTAAACTTTTGCCAGCCCGGATCTGAACCAATGTTATAGATGGTAAGCTCCCGGTAGCTGTTAAAACTCGCAAAACAACCATTGTCTGTTACTTGCAGGTAATAATAGGATACCGTCTCAGGTTTTGATTCAAACTTGATTTGTCGTATGTCTGCCAGATTTTCATCAAAAACATGAAATACATCATTTAAAATCCCGATATAATGAGTTCCGGCATTATTACCACACAGTGTATATTCAAGGCCATACCCCTCAGTTTTCCGGTCATAAGGCGGTAGCGTGTAATCACTCCATGTTAATCCCGGGTAATTGGTCATTGCTTTGGACAGAACAAATTTGTCTTTCACATTGGAATAAGCCCATTGATAATCAGCTTTTACACCCTGTACAAACGTTGTCCAGATATACGAACTATAGGAAGTGGAAGAAGTGTAATTCGATGGAAAGGTTGACAGATTGTAGTTTTGACTCAATCCCGGTAAAACCAGGTCTTTGAATGAATTCCCAAAACCTGCATATTTGTCGGATAACTTATAATATCGTCTGATTGGACTTGGTGTCCAGCTTACCAGACAACTGTCGAACCCAATGGGGGTGATATTAAATTCGGGATATGGATAATTGACATTCGTGCTAAATCCGACCTGCTCATTCCTATTCACGGATACATTCAAATTATAATTCTGGCCCCCACCGCAATAATTCCTGTCGGCATAAAACAGCGTATCTCCCGATATCCGTGTGGCAGTCATCTTCGTTGAAGAACCACCGTACACAGCACCTATCGTAGCAGGGACAATCTTTGGTTTAACCCAGAATACCTCAACAATACTATCGGCAGTAAGGTGATGCTGAAAATGATAATCAACGTTCTTTAAATTAAAATATTTGACTTTCCACGTTTTACTTCCCAGGTAATTTTCAGCATTCAGTCTGTCGGCAATGCTTCCGGTACCAGTGTGAACATAAAAATCAATTGTCAGATCAAACCAGTTTTCATTCGTCTTATCGGGGATGATTGTAAAACCTCCGGATGATTGTTCAAAAGTATGTTCCTCATTCAGGTATTTCACTACAGCGGCATTAAATTTTAAATGGTAGGAGTTGACATTAAAATTAAAGTCCGTTTGGTCGAATATTACCATCGAATCTTTGGAAGGTGTCAGGGTTATATCTACTTGTTGAAAAGTGTTCGGCTTTTTGATATCCACTTCCGACAGAATGTCGGTTTCGTAGATGCACGACTGAAGAAAACCGGTAATCAGCAGGGTCAATATCATTCCCCATGGTAATTTTATGCCCATACTTAGTTATGTGATTGCTTATTTGTAAATTTATCTTTTTGTGTTGGACTTTGCCTACCTGAAAGTACATTTTTTAGTGAAGTGTAACTTTTCCGGTAATTGTTCCAATTTACCTGAATAACCATCCTATTTTCAATTGTTTATGTTGGATGTGCTGACTTCTTTTATTACCGGACATAGTTGCACACCGTAAAAATTTAAACGTCAGTTCGTTTCGTCTACAATACGTTTATTTAGAAGCAGATGAATTAAGTTTAAATATTAGTCGAATACTGCACGCGAAACGAATATGCGTCAGGGATATCCTTTTTCATGTTGGAACGATCTCTTATGGTAAGACTTTCTCCTGCATGTTATCTTACTTATCAGCTATTTTAATTCCTTCTTCAATGGCTTTAAAAACACCGTTATTCTTTTCAAATATTGTCGAAAAGATTGCTTTTGCCTTTATGAAATAATCTTTTGCAGCTTTATTATCACGATCTAAATAAAGCTGACCTAAATAAAAATTCAGGTTACCTAATATTTTTTTATCATTGGCATAGTTTGGAAGTTTGGACAGATAGAAATCGATTAATTCACTTGTTTTAGAATTCTCAACGTACATATTTCCCAGATCATTGTAAATAGTAGGTTTATCAGGCGCAAGCTGATAGAACGTATTCAAGGTTGCATTTGCTTTTGGGTCTGTTGTTTTTACATACAAGCTGAGTAAGGGATGCAAATTATAATAATTTTCAGCTTCCATGTCGTTGGCTATCTCATAATATTTAATCGCATCCGAATCATTTTTCAGTTCAACATATAGCTGCCCAATCATTCTGGCTGCATCTTCTTTATAGGTTTTATCTGTATACCAATCAAATGAATTTTTGGCATATTTCAATGCATTTTCCCTGTCATTTGTATACATATATGCAAAAGCCAGATTATAATGACTATCAGCATTATCGTTTTTCAATTTAATCGATTCCAGAAAATAAGGAATTGATTCTGTATATTTTTTAAGGGATAGTAACTCTAATCCAACTTTATAATACACCGTGTAATCGGCAGACTGATGGTCTATCACAATCTGATAATTCTTCAATACCAGATCAGAAAGCACGTTATCTTTTTTCAACCATTTTCCGGGGTAACGTTGTAGTACGTCGCTGTAAAAATCTGCCAGACCTTTATTTAATTTATAATTAGAGGGGTATTTCTGAATCAGCTTATCCAGAACTTCATTTATTGAAAAACTAAACATGTCATACACACCTTCTTTTCCCCGATAGTCCAGAACATTTTCATTCATTTCGAGGTCTTTGAAAGCGAACATTTGATGCATCATACTCGTGACAAAATAATTGAGAGCAATGTCCTCTTTGAGTAAAGCAATTTCCGGGTTCTTATCATTAGGATCAAAATCTTTTAGTATTTTAAATGCTGATGAATATTTTTTAGTAGCAACTAATTCATTTGCTTTTGAAATAATTTCATTTTCTGTTTGTCCTGATACAGAAATACAGATAACTGTTATCAGCATTAAAATTGTTGTGAATTTCCTCATATTTACACCTTGATTTTCAAATAATTATAAATTTATTTATTCATAAAATAAGACTTCCCCGTCGGTTCCGTTATTTAGTCACATTCAGAGTTGCAACTTGTAACAGCTCGTTGAAAAGGCTATCCATTGAATATAAATGTTCATTATACATCGTCGAATAAAAAACTACAGTTGCCAGATTTTAAGATTTGCAAATATAATAAAACATTTTAAATATTTGTATTTATTGGATGGTTAAACTTAATAAGGCAAGTCGCTGACATTGCATCCTGATGGCCATAAGTACGGCATAAGCATACCCTTTTTTTTGATGAATGACTTTCTTATTCAAAGACTGTAATTCTTAAATATACTTGAAAGAAATGATCAATGCAGTATTCTTTGCCTGATTAAATTAATTGGGTTAAACAGTACAGGCAGCAAATCAAAATTTACTGCCTGCAAGCGATTCAACGAATCATTTATCTTTAATTTTATACTGTTTCAAGAAATCTATGTGCTTCCTTTTTTTCAATCATTTCAGCAACCATTTCAGATTCATCGGATGGAATTAATTTAAATAAGCTTTCATTCTGGTAGAGTTGATTCCAGAATTTTAATTCTGCTGTATTTTTTGATGAAGTAGGTGAATCTGCTATTAAAAAGAAGTTGTTATCCGCTAAGTTCTTATTTTTTTCTTTTGACAAATGTGCAATGACACTAATGTAAGTTTGAATACTTTTTTGTAAAATATCCTTTGATTGAGTGAATGGTAAGGATTTCGCTCCAACAAAAGCACCATTCAAACCAATACAATCAATATCAAAAGTAGTAATAGTAGGAATCAAATTACCGTCAAACTTAAAATGAATATGAACTCTGTTTTTTATTCTTTCAATCAGGTTAGTATTGATTTTATCATAAAATATTTTATCAATCGATTTAATTTTCTTTTGAACACTTACATCCGTCGAATCGACAAAAAGTTTATATAATTCTATAAATTGACTGTCATCCAGGTCACTGGCAATGTAATTTGGCTTGGTGAATTTTAAAATACCATTACTATACTTAGACAAATAATCAAAATAGCTTGAAGATAAATTTTGGTTGAAATCAAATAATTCAACTGCTGATTTCTTAAAATTCAAATTAGCTTCTATGATTTTCTTTTCAATTTCTGATTCTAAAAAATCGATTATGGAGTTATCAACCGAAACTAGAGACTTTGAAATTTGTTTTTTCTCTTTTGAAAACTTGCATCTGATACCATGCTCATCGGACAAAATAATCCCAATTGTCAGATTATCATCGGACAATGAATTTGGTGCTATTTTTACTAAACTATAAAACGATTTCATTTTGATACTGAATTTAGAATATAACAAAACTCCTGGAAAACCAGGATATTTCTCTCTTTATTAAACAGAAAATCTGACAGAATAGTTCTATCTTCATTTGTAAATTCCAGACTTTCAGGAAGATTTTCTATAATTCGGGTGAAAGAGTCTGATACATTCTCTATGCAAAGTTAGAATATTTCTTCCGACTTGATATAGAATTCTTTATTTAATTTAGTACTCTCAATAATAGATTTTGCTAAACCAGAATATAAAATTGAATCATTCACTCTAAAATTCAATGTCTGGTAATTAAGTTCGTTGAAATTTAATGTCGAAAATGTAAATGCGTGATCTATGGCATTTAAAATCAAACCTTTTTTATCGGGACATAGTAAAATATTATTATTTGTTGGTCTTCTGTCTTCATTCTCTATCCAAATATCAAACAATGCAATTTTAAATATATCTTCTATGTTCAATACTTTTTTTTGAGAAGTTCTGTTTTTGGCTTCAATAAAATCATTTAATTCAATTGCATCAACTATCAGCTGAGAACCAAAACAAACATTATCTCCAATAAGTCCTTTTTCTCTTCTTGATATAATTGGATTATTTATTAGTAAATCATGCGGAATTGATAATCCGGCTATTGGTGGAGTTGGTATCGACCAACACCTTAATAAATAATGACAAAGAAACTCTTTTACAATTGAATTTTTATCCGATAAGTTTTTTGGGAACTTCAAAACATAAGTTTTGAAATCATCAGCAACAACTTTCAACGGACTGTGTCCTTCAGTTTCATATTGACTGATGATTGTGATAGTTTGTTTATATGATAAATTTTCAATCATATATTGATTTTTTAGATCACTGTTAACCAGCCGGATAAATAACCTGTTAAGAACAACATAAACATTTTTCAAGTCAGGAGTTACCTAATGGAATGACTGTTTGGCAGTATTTTTCAGCTAAACCATTTTCATATTAAATTAAGGATATATCATGTAGTAAAGCTGGCATTTATCAAGGTATGATTATTTCTATCAAAAAGTTACAATCATCTTTTATACATATATCTACTCAAGGTTGCGTTTCGATATACTAATAATATTTTTAGATTAGATTGGTCACTTATGGCCAGACCAAAATGAGAGGTCAAATGTAGTAAATATTTTTTAATTATTGTATAATTATGATTGCAAATACTTATAATACAACCAGGTGGGAATTCCCACCTATAGCTATCATGTCCCTGTTCAATGTAGTTTGTGGGAATTTTATCCTGAAAAGTGTCAGGCTTTGTCGCAGAAAATTACATCCTTTAGATGAAGGAAGGAAATCATTGTATTCACTCAGAATAGATGATTATACAAAACTGAAGCGTTGCTCCTGATGTTAACGAATCAGACACTTCGCCAGGCTATATGACTTCGACTATCAGGTATCTTGGCGTACCAAAAACTTCCATCCCCCCTCCTATCCTCTCAAAATCTTCTCCATCTTCCTGCCCTTGGCCAACTCATCCACCAGCTTATCCAGGTACCGGACCTGCTGCGTCAGTGGATTTTCGATATCCTCCACCCGATACCCGCAGATAACGCCGGTGATAAGGCTCGCATGCGGGTTTAGGGATGCCTGTTGGAAGAATGATTCAAAAGTAACCCGATCATTGATCAGTTTCTGCAGCTTACTGGTATCGTAGCCGGTCAGCCACTCAATAACCTGATCCAGTTCTTCTTTTGTTCTGCCTTTTTTCTCTACTTTTGCAAGATACATCGGATAGACAGAAGCAACCGCCATTGCTGCGATTCGACTATCGTGTGTGTTTGAAATGTTCATAACCTGTCTGTTAGTGTTTATCTTTCTTTTTTTCTTTTTTTCTTTCTTTCTTTTTTTCTTTCTTTCTTTTTTCCTTTCTTTCTTTTCTCACCTCTCACCTCTCACCTCTCATTCCTCATTCCTACTACCCACTACCGACTACCCACTTTTGTCCTGCCTTTTTTGTCTACTTTTGCAAGACACATCGGATAGACAGAAGCAACCGCCATTGCTGCGATTCGCTGATCCTGTGTGTTTGAATTGTTCATAACTTGTATGTTAGCATTTATCTGTTATATTCTTTCTTATCACTCATTCCTCATTGTCAATGCCTGAAATACGTTGACCACTTTAAAGTAACAAAAACAACTAAAAAGTGAAACAACATGGCACGATTAGATCAACTAAAATTAAGTACTGCTGAACGTAGGCAACGTCGATTTAGTGACA
>Ga0209125_1000158_pt1 | contig 111936 bp, 93 predicted proteins | sample BarGraIncub1131A_FD_184503 | JGI IMG/M metagenome (GOLD analysis project Ga0209125, IMG submission 184503) | Arctic peat soil microbial communities from Barrow, Alaska - Barrow Graham LP Incubations 11-31A (SPAdes) (version 2) | ecosystem: Environmental > Terrestrial > Soil > Wetlands > Peat...
ACTCCTTATCATTTCTCTCTTAAAAATATCTCCCTTTTCCATCACTGGATCCGTTCGCTTTCAAGAGCATTCTCTTTCTTGCTAGGTTGTTGTTGCTTCAATATCTTCAAAGAACTTAATTCCTTTTATAAATTTCCCTCCCATTTGCACCTCGCTTGGCGTAACCTGAAGTTCTTGTTTTATCTTTTTTAATTCCCCCCTTTTTCCTGGCGATCGCTCGCCTTTCTCTAAGCGGGTTGAAAAAATAATCCCTTTTTCTTTACCTCCGACATAAACTCAAAATAAATTTTCACTTGTTAATATTTAATTTACATGTGAAATTAAATTGTGTGTATCGGTGCTCTTAAAGAGCCAGTAAATTATGAACGTTTTCATTTTGATTGGGAGTGCAAAGATACGAATTATTTAATTCCGAAAAAGGTTTTCGAAAAAAATATTTTTTTTTTTTCTTGTCACCTTAATCCTTTTCTCCTCAAACTTTTAATGAACTTTTCCCCTTTGTTTTCCACACTGTGTGGTTGTTTCGGGAGTGCAAAGGTACACCCTTTTCGCTTACTTCCTAATCGAATTGCATTCTTTTTTTATCCATTTTCTATTTGCTCACTTATCTAACTGATAATCCGCAAAATTCAAATGAAACTTTTTTGAAACATTATTGCAAATGGTATTTCCCTTTATATATAATGTCTAAACACCAATAAATCCATCTTTCAGTAAGGCTAAAACTATTTAGAATCTAAGCTCCTTTTTTTGAGAACGTAAGATAATTACAATCATAAAGAGAGCAAAAAATAGTACTTTGTTAATGTCATCTTAAAAATTACATAAATAATAATCATATTAAAACATAATGTATCACTAATACGTTATTTCACATAAATTCACACTGAATATTTGTGCAATTTAAGTTCCTGCAAATATTTTAATAACATTTGCAAACCAATAAAACAGACAAAAAAACATTTAAAAGGAAATAATTGTAAATTTGTAAAACACATTCGAAACTTTTCTGCTATGAAAATTAAAATTCTAATCATCGTTCTACTCAATCTAATTACTGTTTCGATGTTCGCACAAACAGAAGAAGACCCAGCTGTCAAAGATCTTCAGTTTAATCAGCGCCTTGTTTATGGAGGAGGATTTGGAATGCAGTTTGGGAACGTCACACTTTTGGATCTTTCACCTTCTCTTGGATACAGGGTAACTGATCAACTGACGCTAGGTACTGGAATATCCTATAAGTATAACCATATAAAGGATTACACACTGGATCAGAATTCAGGTACCTGGTATGATTACAACAGTAATATATTTGGTGGAAGCATATGGGGGAGATACTATCTGTTGAAGAATATTTTTGCTCATGCAGAAGTTGAGCAATTAAGAATTAACTACAATTACACTTCGCTTGACTACACAACACCAACAAATATAAAAAATGGTGTTGATGTTACCAGTGTTCTTGTTGGAGGAGGATACAGACAACCTATTGGGCGGAATGTCTTTTTTAACATTTTGATTTTATTCAATTTAAATGAGACCGATTTTACACCTTATAATAACCCAATTATAAGGGCCGGTATATCGGTTGGCATGTAAATCATTTTTGCTTTATAAATAAAAAGGGCTTCTTCAATCAAATGAAGAAGCCCTTTTTACTTTTAAAAAACAAGATTATGATTAATTTGAAGGCAACCTTTTTAGTATTTCTAAAGTAAATTCCCAAAACTTTGACACCGTTTGTATATTTAAACGCTCATCCGGAGAATGTGCTCCTTTAATAGTGGGTCCAAATGAAATCATATCCATATCAGGATAAGTCTCTCCAATCAACCCACATTCTAATCCTGCATGTATTGCAAGGACTTCCGCATTTGTATCAAACAATTCATTATAGACCTTTACTGCAATATTCAACACAGGTGAAGATGGATTTGGAGCCCACCCGGGATACCCATCTGAATGTGCAACTTTTGCACCTGAAAGCAAAAAAACACTCTCAACCATGTCTACTATATTCTGTTTTGCAGATTCTACTGAACTACGTTGGCTTGTTGTAATCTCAAAATAATCCTGCTTAAGTTGTACAGAAGCAAGATTAGTTGATGTTTCAACAAAATTGGCAATATCAGGTGACATTGCAATTACACCATGAGGGCAAGCATACAATACATTTATCAAATTTTGAAAATCAGAATTCTTGACAACCATAACAGGTGTATTCACATTTTCGCAGGCAACAAAAATACCCGGATCAGTGACATGAAGCTCATTCTGCATCATTGTTTGAAAAACTTCGATAAATTTAATTACCGCATCTTTATCTTTATCCTGCAAGGTTATCACTGCCCATCCTTCACGTGCAATAGCATTTCGAAGATTTCCGGCTCTTATGTCAGCAAGTTGAATAGTAAAACTCCTTGATAATTGCCATAACAACCGATTCAAAACCTTAACAGCATTTCCCAAACCTTTGTTGATATCATCGCCCGAATGTCCACCTTTCAATCCACCAACGAATATTTTTAAAGCCGATAACCCTTTTGGAGTAGTATCAGTATGATAGGTAAGTTGTGCAACTGAATCACGTCCACCGGCACAACCAATAAAAATCTGTCCTTCATCTTCCGAATCAAGATTTAACAAGATCTTTCCCATCAAGAGACCCGATTTAAGTCCAAAAGCTCCTGTAAGCCCCGTCTCTTCATCAATTGTAAACAAACATTCCAAAGGCCCATGGGGAATATCATCCGAATCCAGAATTGCCAATTGAGTAGCAATCCCGATACCATCATCAGCACCCAGTGTTGTACCTTCAGCTTTCACCCATTCTCCATCAACATATGCAAGGATTGGATCAGTATCAAAATCATGTTGAGATGACGAATTTTTTTCACAAACCATATCAATATGGCTTTGTAACACCACAGGTACCAGTTTTTCATAACCAGCAAATGCAGGTTTTCTGATCAGGACATTCCCAATTTCATCAATCAAGGATTCAAGATTCCGTTCCCTGGCAAAATCCACCAGATAAGATGCCATTTTTGCTTCTTTTTTTGATGGATGAGGAATTTTACAGACTTCGTCAAAAAAGTGAAATACCTTTTCTGGTTTTAAATTTTCTATTGTAGCATTCATAAATTGAGTTTAATTCATCAGATAAAACAAATTTCCATGAAGAAAAGGGATATTACGCTACTAATTATGCATTTTTCAAAAGAGCAATCATCACGGTCGGGTTTGGAGCTTTAAAAACTGCACTTCCAGCTACCAAAACATTGACTCCTGCGTCAAATAACAATCTGGCATTTGTAATATCAACGCCTCCATCAACCTCAATAATCGCATTTGAACCCGACTTCACAATCATCTCTTTCAATCGTATGATTTTAGATAACGATTTCCTTATAAATGATTGTCCACCAAATCCCGGATTCACACTCATTATCAATACCATATCCAAATCGGCGATCACCTCTTCAAGTAAGCCAATAGGCGTATGTGGATTTAAGGCAACTCCTGCCTTCATACCCATCTGATGAATGACTTCGATATTTCGATTCAAATGATTACATGCTTCATAATGAATCGTAAGAATATCTGCACCAGCGTTCCTAAAATCCTCAAAATATTTTTCAGGTTCGACAATCATCAGATGAACATCCAATGGTTTTTGTGCAATTTTTTTAATGGCACTCACTACAGGCGGGCCAAAAGTAATATTCGGAACAAATCTGCCGTCCATAACATCTATGTGAAACCAATCGGCTTCACTTTTATTTATCATTTCCACTTCATCCTGTAATCTCACGAAATTAGAGGCCAGCAATGATGGAGCAATCAAATGTTTCATGTATTCAAAATTTATTAATACACAAAAATACAAAAAAAAAGCCCCGGTGATTAGCCGGGACCCTTTTTGAATTAACCTAAATAAGATTGTAAAATATTGCTTCGCGATGTAGTTTTCAATCGCCTGATGGCCTTTTCTTTAATTTGCCTCACTCGTTCACGGGTCAGTTCAAATTTCTCACCAATTTCTTCCAGTGTCATCGGATAGCTGCCGTTCAAACCAAAGTAAAAACGAATGACATCAGATTCGCGGGGAGTCAATGTTGAAATAGCTCTTTCCACTTCTTTTCGCAATGACTCATAAATCAAGCCACTTTCAGGAGTTGGAATATCATCAGAGCGGAGAACATCGTACATGTTGTTATCTTCGTCCTGCATTAACGGGGCATCCATTGATACATGCCGACCTGAATTACGAATCGAATCTTTTACCTCAGTTTCTGAAATTTCAAGCAATACTGCTATTTCTTCATAATTAGGTTCTCTTTCGAACTCTTGTTCAAGGCGGGCATATGCTTTGTTGATTTTATTGATAGCCCCAATCTTGTTTAAAGGCAATCTTACAATTCTGGATTGTTCAGCCAGAGCCTGTAAGATTGATTGTCTGATCCACCAGACGGCATAAGAGATAAACTTAAAACCGCGTGTTTCATCAAAACGATTTGCTGCTTTAATCAGTCCCAGGTTCCCTTCATTAATTAAATCCGGTAAACTCAGTCCCTGATTTTGGTATTGTTTAGAAACCGATACTACAAATCGAAGGTTTGCCTTTGTTAATTTCTCAAGAGCTGCCCTGTCTCCCGCTCTTATGCGTTGAGCCAGTGCCACCTCTTCATCAGCAGTAATAAGATCAACTTTTCCTATTTCCTGCAAGTATTTATCAAGCGAAGCCGTTTCACGGTTTGTAACCTGCTTCGAGATTTTTAGTTGCCTCATTTATTTCTTCTAAAGTTGGGTCGTATGAATTGTTACGAAATAAGCTTTGAGAAGTTTTTACTTTGACTCGTTATTCTCAGGTCGTGGTAGTAAAACTTTTCTGGATAGCTTCAGTTTACCTGTTTTACTATCAACTTCGATAAGTTTTACATCAATCACATCACCAACCTTTAATACGCTTTCAACATCTTTAAGACGTGTCCAGTCAATTTCTGAAATATGAAGCAATCCATCTTTACCCGGAAGAATCTCAACAAAGGCACCAAAAGCAGTAATATTCTTTACTGTACCTCTGTAAACTTCACCAATCTCAGGAATAGCAACGATTCTTTTGATACGTTCTTTGACGGCATCAATTGATTCTTTGTTGCTTGAAACGATATCTATGATACCAAAATCACCAACTTCTTCAATAACAATTGTTGAACCAGTCTCACGTTGCATTTCCTGAATAACCTTACCACCCGGTCCAATAACTGCACCGATAAATTCACGTGGGATGATTACTTTTACGATACGTGGAACGTGAGGTTTGTAATCTTCACGTGGTTCGCTGATAGTTTCAACCAGTTTACCCAATATATGAAGACGACCACGACGTGCCTGATCAAGTGCTTCTGCAAGTACTTCAAAAGAAAGTCCGTCAACCTTTATATCCATCTGACAGGCTGTGATACCATCGCGGGTACCGCAAACTTTAAAGTCCATGTCGCCCAGGTGATCTTCATCACCAAGAATATCAGAAAGAACAGCGTATCTTTTTGTTGCATTATCAGAAATAAGACCCATTGCAATACCCGAAACCGGTTTTATCATTTTCACGCCGGCATCCATCAATGCAAGTGTACCTGCACAAACTGTTGCCATTGAAGATGAACCATTCGATTCGAGAATATCAGAAACAATGCGAATAGTGTATGGGTTTATATCGTTACCCGGAATCATTGGTTTTAGCGCTCTCATTGCAAGATTGCCATGACCAATTTCGCGACGACTGATGCCACTCATACGTTTTACTTCACCTGTCGAGAACGGAGGGAAGTTATAATGTAGGATGAAATTGACTTTACCTTCGAACATTGGCGTGTCGATAGTCTGCTCATCCAATTTTGTACCAAGTGTAACCGAAGTAAGTGACTGTGTTTCACCACGTGTAAAAATAGCTGATCCATGAGCAGTTGGCAAATAATCGATTTCACACCAGATAGGTCTGATTTCGTCTAATTGACGACCATCTAAACGTTGACGGGTAGCCAAAACTACTTCACGAACAACTTCCCATTCAACATCGTGAAAATAACGACTTATCAATTTACCCTTTGCAGAACGATCTTCTTCAGGTAAAGTTTCAATAAATTCATTTTTAATCGCTTCGAAAGCATCTGTCCGTTCATGTTTAGCAGTTGCACGGGCAGCTACAGCATAAATTTTATCAGAGCAGAAAGCTTTTACAGCTACACGCAACTCTTCATCATTTTTTTCGTGACTATAAGTACGTTTCACTTTTGACGACTCAACCATTGCAGCCAGTTCAGTCTGAGCCTGACACTGAATCTTGATTGCATCATGTGCAGCCTTTAAAGCTTCGATCATTTCGGCTTCAGAAACTTCTTTCATTTCGCCTTCTACCATCATGATGTTGTCCATTGATGCACCAACCATCATGTCGATGTCCGCAATGTCAATATCAGATTTAGTTGGGTTAATGACATATTTTCCATCAACACGGGCAACACGGCACTCAGAAATAGGACCGTTGAAAGGAATATCAGAAACAGCAATAGCAGCTGATGCAGCAAGACAAGCAAGTGCATCTGGCATGATTTCGTTGTCAGCAGAGATAAGCGTAATGATTACCTGGATTTCAGCATGGAAATCTGAAGGGAATAAAGGACGTAATGCACGGTCAATTAGTCTTGCAGTCAAAACTTCATGGTCTGACGGCCTGGCTTCGCGTTTAAAGAAACCACCCGGAAATTTTCCGGCGGCAGCATATTTTTCACGGTATTCTACTGAAAGAGGAAGAAAGTCGACGTTGTCGGCGGCCTGTCTATTGGCAACCACAGTAGCCAATAACATAGTATCTCCCATTCTAACAACGGCAGAACCATCTGCCTGCTTTGCAAGCTTTCCTGTTTCAATAGAAATGGTTCTGCCATCTCCCAGGTCAAATGTTTTTGTAATGCCTATCATGATTATTGTTGATTATTTTAAAAGTGTCAGAAGTTTTATAATTTGTTTAAAACAAGCTCAAAAGCGTAATAAAAGAAATTTCAACAACTGATATTCAATATTTTATATGTTGAGAAATAATTTTTCTCTTTAATACAAAAAAAGGCAATTATAGAATTGCCTTTTTTTGTACTATATTTCTTTTGAAGTACTACTTTCTGAGACCCAATTGTTTAATTACTTCTCTGTAGCGCTCAATTTCTTTATGATGTAGGTAATCCAGCAATCTGCGACGTTTTCCTACAAGACGAACCAGTGAACGCTGTGTTACGCGATCTTTCTTGTTCACCTTCAAATGTTCGGTCAAGTGTTTGATTCTAAATGTGAATAAGGCAATCTGCCCTTCGGCAGAACCAGTGTCGATATCCGACTTACCAAACTGCTGGAATATGTCTTTTTTAGTTTCTGATGTCAGGTACATTGTCAATTCTTTTATTATCGTGATTTTAGGGCTGCAAAATTACAACTTATTTCGGAAAAACCAAATCACTTTGTTTTTTCCTTTATTTCAGTCTGCAAATTTAAACATAAATTCTTTTTAAATTGCCTACCCTTGATATTAATTATCAGAAATTAAATTTGTCTACATTCATTTTACACAACGAACCAATTATTAAGTAATTGATAAAAAGAACACTAACAACATATTTCTGCACTTTTTTTATTTTATTATCGTAATTATTTATTTAAACAGTCAGAAAACAAACAAGTTCAATTTTTCCTGTTTTTTTGTTACTTTTTTTGTAATTTTGTTGAATTGAAACAATAAACCTTAAAAATCTGATTTCACGGTTTATTGAATTGACTTTAAATGATTTTCTATCCCTTGAAAATCATAATCATAATTATTATTGAATTCAATCACATAACTTCCTTACATCTAAGTGGATATACATAGTTGAGCCATAGTTAAGCCATACTTGACCCATACTTAATATATACTCATAGAGTATGGCTTAATCATTGGTCAACTATTCAGAAATGATAGATAAGTTATTTTTATCATCATCCTGTTATCGGAATTGTATAGAATTTTTAAGATCTGCATTAATTTGGGGTTGATTTTTGATAAGCTGCTTCTGTTTTTCAGTCTTATTCAAATAGATAATCACTATTTCACGAAATTAAATAAGCGTTTGGAGTATCCAAATGGTATGTGTAATTTTACAACTTAATCCTAAACGTAAAAAGAATACCTGCTAAAATGGCAAAAGAAGAAGTGATACTTGTCGATACAGAAGATCGACCAATCGGCATCATGGAAAAGATGGAAGCGCACCAATCGGGCGGGAAACTACATCGTGCCTTTTCGGCTTTTGTGTTCAACAAAAACAATGAGCTGTTATTGCAGCGCAGAGCATTGTCTAAATATCATTCGGGCGGATTGTGGACCAATACTTGTTGTAGCCATCCTCATCCGGGAGAGGAGACGATAGAGGCCGGTAAACGTCGCATGGAAGAGGAGTTAGGAATTTCATGCAATCTCGAAGAAGCCTTCACTTTTATATACAAAGCTTCTCTCGACAATGAAACAACTGAATACGAATTTGATCATGTGCTCATAGGCAGTTTTGATGGAGAACTCAATCTCAATCATGAAGAAGTTGAAAGCATTAAATGGCTCACGCTGTCAGAGATCAGTATTTTAATGAATGAACACCCCGAGGAGTTCACGGTTTGGTTTAAAATAGCCTTCGAACGCGTTGAAAATTACATGAAAAATGCACCGAGATAGTGCATTTTGATCATTGTAATAATAAGAAAAATCAGATAACAGTTAGTTTTTATTTCCCAAAATTCGGGCATCAGTTCCTGATGGCCTTTGGAAAACCTGCAATTCAAATTCAGGAATAACGGCAAGAACATGATCGAAAATGTCAGCTTGAATTGCTTCATATTCTATCCAGGCTTTAATTTTACTAAAAGCATATACTTCGATGGGAATACCTAATTCAGTTGGTTGTAATTGTCTGACGACCATATCCATATCAGAATTCAGATTTGGATTGCTCCGTAGATAAGCCCTCAGGTAAACCATAAAAACACCAAGATTTGTCTGCTGACGACTGTTCACAATAACCTCATCATTTACGTCATCCTGTGCATTATACGATTTTAGTTCTACTTCCTTATTGGTGATATATTCTGAAATCAACTGAATTTTGCTGAACTTTTCAATCATTTCAGGAGTACAGAATCTGACACTGTTCATGTTTATCAAAATCGAACGTTTAATCCGGCGACCATTCGATTCGGTCATCCCCCTGAAGTTCTGAAACGACTCTGACACCAAAGCATAGGTTGGCACAGTAGTGATCGTCATATCCGCATTTTTAATCTTTACCGTGGTCAGTGTGATTTCAAGGATATTTCCATCGGCCCCATATTTTGGCATCGAAATCCAGTCGCCAGGCCGCACCATATCATTAGCCGATAGTTGAATTCCTCCTATCAGTCCCAGAATCGCATCTTTAAAAACAAACATCAGAATTGCAGAAGCAGCACCCAGACCAGCCAGGAAAGTAACCGGCTTTTCATTCATGACATAGGCCAGTATCAATAATCCACCAATGATGTAAACAATGATTGCTGCAACCTGAAGATAAGGTTTGATGGGTCGGTATTTTGAGACTTCAAGCGTTTTATAAATAGCTTCAACCGCCTTAAAAAATGAAAGAATGACCCACATGAAAATCCAGATAATGAAGATACTGGCTAATGACTGAACCACATGTACGGATTTCAATCCAAACTCACCGAGAGTTTCAGGAGCCATGATCCGGATCATAATTCCCGGGATCAGGAATGCCATCCTATGAAAAACCTTGTATTCATACAAAATATCATCCCAAACATTAACCGTTCGTGAGGCAATGTGTTTTAATACGCTACTGATGATCCATTTAGCGATATAATATAGAATAATGCTCAGAATCAGGACAAATAAAAAATCTGTAAGATTCCAAAAATATATTGCTGTAGCTTTATCAAGCCCTATTCTTTCGAGCCAGTCTATCGCCGAATTGCTAAATCTTTCAAACATAGTGATAACAATTAATAAGGTTTTCAATATTTCAAATTAAATAAAAATAATATGAATATTAACCGCCAGCCCTTTTGACTTTATAGCCCATCTTGATCAATATTTCCATGGCCTTTTCACGAAAATCACCCTGAATCAGAATTTCACCATCTTTCGCGCTACCACCTACTCCACATTTGGTTTTAAGCAACTTACCCAGATCATTCAAATCAGTATCGGTCCCAACAAAACCGGTTATCAGTGTTACTTTTTTTCCACCGCGTTGCTTCTTATCAAGCATTACCCTAAGATCCTGTTGTTGATTTGGAAGTGTTTCCTGTGAAGGCTCTTCGTCAAACTTATATTTAAAATCAGAATTTGTAGAATAAACTATTCCGATTGGATTCGTTTTTTTTGTCATAGTGATTTAGAATTAGGGAATGACAACTTTGAGAGAATGAGGAATCAGGCTAAACTTCAATGGACCTTTCATTGTAACGGGCTCACCATCTATATTTACAATCAGTTCTTCATTGATGTGAACAACGACTTCGCTGGCTTTGATAATGTCAACAAATGGTGTCCGGTGTACCTGGCGAACCAGTAACATTGGGGCTACAAATGGAATTGAATACAGGGGGATCTTTGAAACAATACACACATCCATGAGCCCGTCATCGACTCGTGCTTCTGGTGCAATGCTTGTATTATAGCCAAACTGATCTGAATTTGCAAAACTGATAAACAATGCTTTATATGTGTCCTTTTTCCCATCAATAGTTAACTCATACTCCAATGGTTTATAAGAATTGTATTCTGTTGAGACAATATTAAGATAAGACATCAAACCACGGGTTGAATTACCCGCAAATTTATCGGCAACCAAAGCATCAAAGCCAATACCGGCAATACTCAAAAAAGGGACGTCGTTCACACTGACTGTATCCATCAAAAGGATCCGACCCTTGTTGATCGTGGTCAATGAATCGGACAGATTAAAAGGTATTTTCAAATGATGTGCAAGTCCGTTACCGGAACCTGCAGGAATGATTCCCAATGCGGTATGTGAACCTATCAGGCTGCTGGCCACTTCGTTCACTGTTCCATCACCACCGACTGCAACTACAATATCTACATCCTGTTCAACAGCTTTTTTACTTAATTCTGTAGCTTGCAGTGCATATTGTGTAGTAACAATCTCATAGTCAAAGAGAGTAGCATCAATCTGAGAAGAAACCAGTGCTGCAAAAACAGCAGCGTCTTCATTTTGTGGACCAGAAGCGGGATTTACTAAAAAAAGTATGCGTTTCTTTTCCATTTTAGTTTTTTTTAACGACAAATTGAAATGTTATTGACTTATGGTCAGTTTATTGTTGATCATTCTGTTATCATATTGCTGGATAATCGCTTTCAGGAAGATCTCCATTCCCTCCGATTTCTTTTGTTCTGTATCCATCAGATTCTGCTTTAAAAGGGGATCTTTCTTATAATTATAAATTGCCCTGACTGATTTCCCATCATATTGCATCGCATAATCGCCCTGGACTATTTGATAAGTATCATTCAAAAATGTTACATTATATCGGATAGCTGTTGAATCAAAAACAGAATGTCCAAAAGAAACAAATTTACCTTTATAATGTAGATAATCAAGTACCGATGGAAGAATATCTATTTGTTGAACCACTTTATCCTTAATTCCGATTAAATCACTGCCCGGTTTAAAGAATAAAATAGGTATGCGATACTCCCCTACCCTATTCCGATACTGTGGCATCCATGATTCTGAAGTATGGTCTGCAGTCAGGACAAAGAGCGTATTCTTGTACCAGGGCATTTTTGAAGCAGTCTTAAAAAACTTCCTGAGTGAGAAATCGGCATACATTACAGCCTGTTGAATTGGCAGATTACCCTTTCTGAACATTCCGGCATATTGAGGTGGTATTGAATAGGGATGATGCGAAGAGAGTGTAAAGATAGATGCAAAAAAAGGCTGCTTAAATGAAGTTAGCTTTTGATCAGTAAATTGCAAAAACTTCTCATCCCATATTCCCCATTTACCATCATAGTCTGCTTCGTTATTGTACTCTTTTCGCCCATAATAAGATGAGAAACCAACTTTGCTGGCAAAACTATCAAAGCCCATTGTTCCATCAGTTCCACCATGAAAGAAAGCAGTCGTGTATCCTTTGGTTCCCAGTATATTTGCCAGACTGAATATTTTGTTTGAACTATAATTTGAAGTGATAAAATTCCCCTGCATTAGATTAGGAAGACCTGTCAGTACTGCAGGAATTCCCTCAATAGATTGCTTTCCATTTGCAAATCCTTTGAAAGCAAGACTCTGACCAATCAATGAATCGAGGAATGGGGTAAATCCTTTATACTCCGGATTTCTGATATCCTTATTAAAGACGCCGGTATGTTCGGCAGAAAAACTTTCAAGGATCAATACTACCACATTGAGTTTTCTAAAAGTATTGGTATCTGAAGGATTGATTGGAAGCTTCTGTTCAGGATTGAAAATCTGATTGAGCTTTTCATCCGTATAAAAATCTTTCTTTGTAAGTCCTGTTCCTTCAAAAGACTTTATCAGCGTGAAAGGAGAATTCAGAACAATAGGAGATAAGTCAGGACTTGTTACCAATGAAGCGCTAATCGGACTTATAGGTCGAAGTTGGAATCCTCCACGCGCACAAATGATTGCAAATCCAATCCATAATATCGCCATACCAACCTGACCAACAAAATAGCTCATAGTTTTCTGATAAGCGAATTGCTTATTTACCTTTATATATGATGAGATTATAATTAATATTGCTGACAGTGCTATCCAGATCAATGGAATATACCAGAAATCCAGAATAAAACGAGGTAAAAGCGTGAATGCATCATTTCCTCCATCAACAGACATATACCTGAAGATATCAAAACTTATACGGCGTAAAGTAAAGCGGTAGTATATGATATCAGCGCAATTTGCCAATAGTCCAATTATATTGATAACAAAGAATATAATCAATACTATCTTCTGATATTTAATATCTTTACGAAATCCAAACGGAATTATGAAGAGTAATATAACTGGTAGATTCAAAAAGAAAATTGCAGAAAGATCAAAACGCGTACCCTTTACTAAAAGCAAAAGAAATGAAAAGAAATTTACCGTTGGAAACTGTTCCGGGTTAAATAAATAGAAAAAAGTTCTGCATAAAGCATAAAGAAGTAATACAATTAGTAACCTCAGTGCCCAAACGGCATGAACATTTAGGGAGATGTTGTAAGTTTTAGACATAATTTTTTAATCTTGGTGCAAAAATAAGAAATGTTATTGTTACTATTATCACTAAAACAGAATCAAAATCTGGTCAGAGTGTGGAAAAAATCCACACTCTTAAAAAATGTTAATTTTTTTTTTAACGTCTCTTACGAAATGAACAAAACGTATTATATATCTCTTATTATGATCATTATAGAAGATAAAAAGATAAAACATCAACTAAAAAAACATCATTTTAGGTTATTCCATCAATAATTAATGAAAAAAATACATGTTTTATTTCAGGAAAGTTCTTGATTTTTATGAATAGTGCGTATATTTGTGCCGAATATTAACCAACAACAAAATTCAAACAATGAAGAAATTAATCGTTCTCGTATCAGTTGTAGCATTATTTGCTGCTGTTTCATGTAAACCTAGTGTTAACAAAGCTGAACAAGCTAGACTTGACAGTCTAAAACAAGATAGCATCATGAAGGCTGCTGACACAACTAAGAAAGTTGACACAACTATCAATGCTGACACAACTAAGAAAGTTGATGAAGTTAAGAAAACTAATTAATTAGAAATTCCTTCTAAAGGATTTTTAGGAAAAAGAGAAGTTGGCAACAACTTCTCTTTTTTTATGTCCTTTACTTTCCTATATTTGTGTTTAGGGTTGGGATCAGAATTACTCAGTTTTTTCTTTTCCAATCCTGATGAAAAGATAACGTATATCGCTAAATACTCATCAAATTGGGAAAGATCATAACATGTGGTAATCAGGGAGAACGGATATGTTCAGATTGTCAGGTCATCCTTGAATTAACAGACAATAATGGGATTGATATCCAGCTAAATAGCAAAGTAAAGTCTTTATATGGTGAGTCAATCATCGCCCTGACAAAGGATATTTTTCATTATTTCGGCATACCTAATGCACGAATAACTATAAATGATTCGGGAGCTCTCCCCTATTTCATTTCAGCCCGTATAGAAGCGGCAATAAAACAACTGATTGAATCCAACAAAGAATATCTGCCTGATTTTCATATTGACAATTCATTGTCTCTATCTACTTTACGCGATAGACATCGTATTTCAAGGTTATATCTTCCCGGCAACAGCCCCGGGCTGATGATTAATGCCGGCCTCCATCATCCTGACGGCATCATACTGGATCTGGAAGATGCAGTAGCACCGGAGAAAAAGCATGAAGCAAGGTTTGTAGTCCGCAATGCTTTACGGGCTGTTAGTTTCTATGGTGCAGAACGCATGGTCCGCATCAATCAGATTCCGGCCGGTCTCGCTGATCTTGATTTCATCATTCCCCACAGAGTCAACCTGATATTGATTCCAAAATGTGAAACCATTGAACAGATAAAACAGGTCAATGAACGCATAAGCATTATCAGCATGAAATATAACATCACCCAAAAAATCTGGTTGATGCCTATTATCGAAAGTGCTAAAGGGGTAATGAATGCTTATGATATTGCAAGGTCAGCAAATAATATTGTAGCCTTGGCAATTGGGCTTGAAGACTTTACTGCAGATCTGGGAATCTCCAGGACCAAGGAAGGAACAGAAAGTTTTGCAGCCAGAAGCAGAATGGTTCTTGCATGTAAAGCAGCTGGAATCCAGGCAATTGATTCTGTCTTTTCTGATATAGAAGATCTTGAATCCCTCCGTCAAACAGCATTGCAGTCGAAAGCCCTTGGATTTGTAGGTATGGGTTGTATTCATCCCAGACAGATTAAAACTATTCATGATGCTTTTGCACCGGGAAAAGAAGAAATAGAAAAAGCCAAAAAAATTGTTCTTGCATTTGAAGATGCACAATCCAAAGGATTGAGTGTAGTTGCATTGGGAACCAAAATGGTTGATCCACCTGTCGTTAAAAGGGCACATCACACCCTTGACCTTGCAATTGAAATGGATAGACTCAACCAAAACTGGAGGGAGCAACTATGAAAAAATATGATAACCTAGTAAAGAATGCAGCAGGACGACTGGTCCCTACAGTTGTTAACGGACAACAGGTTACTCCTTTCAAGGGCATCGGAAAACACCGTCCAACAGGCAGAAAATATGCTCCTCCAATATCTACCATACTTGATTATCCGACAGATGGCAACAAAGAAGTCACATCTCTCGAAGAGGCTTTGCGTTTATGTGGATTGCGTGATGGTATGACAATTTCCACACATCATCATCTGCGTGATGGCGATCTTATTGCCAATCAGATCTTCGAAATTGCAGAAAGCTCCATGGTCAAAGACCTGGTCTGGTTACCTTCGGCTTCTTTTCCTTGTCATGATGGAATCATACATTATTTAAACAATGGGACTATCAATCGCATTGAAGGCAGTATGAACGGTCCTTTGGGGCGTTTTACATCAGCCGGCAAAATGAAAGGATGTGCTGTTCTTCGTTCACATGGAGGTCGGGTTCAGGCCATTCAGGATGGCGAAGTCCACATTGATATTGCCATACTTGCAGCACCCACTGCCGATTCATTTGGCAACGGGAACGCACTTTACGGTCCTTCAGCCTGCGGAGTGCTGGGATATTCACTGGCAGATTATATGTATGCAGACAAAGTAATAGTAGTGACGGACAATCTTACAGCTTTTCCCTGTATGCCGATGCAGATCGAAGGAAACTATGTAGATTTTGTAGTAAAAGTTGATAAAATAGGACTTCCTGAAAAGATCGTTTCAGGGACAACACGAATCACCAAAAGTCCGGACCGTTTATTGATTGCCGAAATGACTGCTCAATTCTGTCTTGAGGCGGGATTATTAAAAGATGGATGTTCTTTTCAGGCCGGAGCCGGAGGAACATCACTGGCAGTAGAGGATTATTTTCATAAAATATTGCTGGAGAATAAATGGAAAGCCCGTTTTTGTTTCGGTGGCAGTACCGAATACTTGGTCAGGATGCTTGAAGATGGTTCTGTAGATTATATTCTCGATGCACAGGCTTTTGATCTGGAAGCCGTACGATCTATCCGTGACAATCAAAACCATTGCGATACCTCTGTTTTTCATGCTTATAATTTTCACTCCAAAGGAAATTATGCAGGAATGACAGACATCGTCATACTTGGAGCAACCGAAATAGATGTTAACTTTAATGGAAATGTGGTCACACATTCTGATGGTCAATTGCTTCACGGCATTGGAGGTTGGCAAAACTGTTTACATTCAAAATGCACCATCATCCCGGTTCCGCTATTCCGTGACCGGATTCCGGTAATTGTTGACGAGGTTACCACTCTTTGTGGTCCTGGTTCACTGATAGATATCATTGTTACTGAAAGAGGAATTGCGATCAATCCTTTACGTACTGATCTGATTGAGAAGATGAAAAATTCGAAACTTCCAATAGTTGATATTCAATCATTGAAGGATGAAGCCGAACGGATATGCGGTAAGCCATCAAAGCCACATTTCACTAAAGAAGTAGTAGGAATCGTCAAATGGGTCGACGGTACCGTTATAGATTCATTGTGGAAAGTAGAAGATTAAACACTGAAGTGATTGATTTTACTTTTCTCCATGCTTAATGTGGAATAAACTCCGTAATTTTGCAGCTAATGCATAAAAAAATAACGATGCCTTTTTTAAAGAACAATCTCTTTTTGGCAAGTCTGTTTGTCTTCATATTGTGTTCCTCGTTGATTTCAGCTCAGGTAACTCAATTGGGAGATCAAACCGGTAAGCCTAAACAACAAAAAAATGTAATAGACAAAGATTCAATGAAGATTGTCTATTTTCACGATAAGTTAGATTCTTTAAACACCACATCTTATTACCCGATTGATACCCTCATCACCGATTTACAACATTACCATCCTAATCTTCAACCTGCGAACCCGATGGCTTTTCAGGGTAACATTGGTGAGGCTTCATACCCCTTGATTTTCAAACCATATCAGACATCCGGTTTTGATTTTGGAAGGCATTCTTTTGATACTTATTTGTTTTACCCTGAAAACATCACATATTACAAACCCCACAGACCCTTTACCGTACTTTATTATGTTTCGGGTAAAAGCAAAGAACAAATTTTTCAGATCACCCACAGTCAGTCTATTGCAAAGGGGCTTTATATTGGAGTTGACTATCGGCTCACCAATTCTATCGGCATTTACGACAGACAACAAACAAATGAATATTCACTAGGCTTGAATTTTCACTTTTCAAGACCGGAAATTCGTTATCGGGTTAGAACCAATTTAACGACCAATCTTTTGAAAGTTAACGAAAATGGTGGCATTGCAGACTTATCTGTTTTTGAAGATAACAAGGAACAAAACCGTACACTTTTACAGGTCAATCTTACCGATGCCAGTAACCTCATTCATAAAACCGGAGGTTATTATCACCATTCTTTCTATCTGGGCAAGCTAAAACAAACCCGGATAGGGAATTCATTCTGGAATATGATTGTTAATACATTTAATGCAGGTACAATCGGACATATTTTCCAGTATGAAGTAACGGATGAACGATATTCTGATAACACCCCTAAAAGCAATTTCTACAACTCAACAGTAAAAGACTCTATAACAACACATGATTCTTTGAATTTCTCAAAAATAAAAAACACCTTTTACTGGACCAATCAGCACGACAGCACATTACAAGCATTAACAATTAAGGCAGGAATCAGATATGAACTTGACAAAGTTACAGTCCGCGGTCTGGGTTATTCTTTCAATCAGGCATCTCCATTTGGACAATTTACACTGAATGCCGGAGCTAATGTTGAGCTTTTTGGGAAAATCAGTCTGACTACCGGAGGGTACAATGGTGGTGATCAGGATTATTCCGGAGGCCTCCGCACCCATTTTGGAAAGACTCCCGGCCATCAGGTTGCCTTTGAAGGAGAAATATTCCGTACGCAAACTGCTCCGGGATATTTCTATCATCTCTACCGATCAAATATTGATAAATTTAATTGGAATAACTCACTGGTTAAAACAAAGAGCACTGGAATCAGGGCAAGCCTTGATGTTTTTGGTTTCAATGCAGGTTTTAATTTTTACAACATCAGCGACTTTGTTTATCTCGACACAGCAAGTGTTGCACGCCAAAGTAGTCAAACAGCAAATATTATTCAGATTTCAGCTGATTATAGTCTTCATCTTGGCGGTTTGACCTTCCGAAATACATTTACAGGACAGAATATTGCCGGCACCAGTTATATCCGTCTTCCTCAGGTTGTGTTCAATTCAATTTTATCTTTTAATCAGGATATGTTCAAAAGTGCTTTATTGGCTGAAGTGGGGATCGAAATGTTATACACTTCGGCTTACAAAGGAGATGCATATAGCCCTGCTATGAACATGTATCATTTGCAGGATAAAACTACAATTGGGAATTACCCTTATTTTGACGTCTTTGCAAACTTAAAGATCAAACACACCCGAATATTTGTGAAATACCAGCATGTAAACGCTGACTACATGAAATACAGATACTATCTGGTTCCCGGTTATCCACAAAATGATGCTGCATTCAAATTTGGTTTATCCTGGATATTCTACAATTAGAATTTATTCTGCCGGTTTATAAATAGAATTCTCTTTGCCGCAATGCTTCAAATGTAATGATTGCCGTAGCCATAGCAACATTCAACGAATCATGTTTACCAAGCATCGGGATGATTATTCCCTCGTCAACAGCATTTAACCACTTTTTAGTGAGACCATCAGCTTCGGTCCCCATTACGATTGCCGAAGGAACTTTAAGATCAACCTGATGATACATTTTTTCCGCTGTCAATGCTGCAGCAAATGATCGAATTCCTTTGGATTTAAGCCATACTACGGCTTCCTCTGTAGTACAAGTCACAACCTGTTTTGTAAATACACAACCAATACTCGATCGAATTACATTTGGATTGTAAATATCCGTAAGATGATCACAAATCAGAATTGCGTCAACTTTTGCAGCATCAGCCATCCTTAGAATGGCACCCAGGTTTCCGGGTTTCTCCACAGCCTCCAGAACGACTACCAGCGGATTATCAGAAAGAATTATATCCTGCAACGTTGTTTTAATCGACGAAGCCAATAAAACCAATCCATCTGAGCCTTCACGATAAGCAATTTTAGCAAACACGTCCCGACTAACTTCGGTTAAAATATCAGCCTTAAACAAATCTAAAGCTTCACGGCTTTCTCCATTGAGCAATTCAGGACAAAAGAAAAGGGACCTGGCAGTAAATCCGGCTTCGACAGCCCATCTGATCTCACGAAAGCCTTCGACAACGATCAGATTTTGTTTAATTCTTTCTTTTGACTTTTGTTGCAACAGCACAACCTGTTTGATACGTGGATTCTGAAGACTGGAAATTTTTTCGGGCATATCGTTTGATTCAATTTATTCTGATGTACAAAGATAAAATTTTAAGGCCAATCTATCATGTTTTAGAAACTGTTTAAATTTAGTTTCTGTTTATTCGTTGGACATGCTAAACCCTGCTAACTCTGCCTATTTGCATCACGTAGAGACGCAATATTTTGCGTCTCTACAACAGAAAAACCTCTTCCGCCCGTTCTTGAACTCCAATCGGAGAAAATTTAAACAGTTTCTTAATCATTCAGGCCCGGAATATGAGAACCAAATTAAATCACAATGCTTTTATCCAATATAAAACACTTCTAAAACTTATAATGACTTTTAAGGTACCTTTGCAATCTCAAACTACCCATTACCCCAGAGACATATAAATCATATTCAAAAAATAAAATGAATCACATTCTTAAACAACTCGAACTGCTTGCTCCTGCTAAAAACTTTGATATTGGCAAAGCTGCAATAGATTGTGGAGCAGATGCAGTATATATTGGTGCACCTCAATTCGGAGCTCGATCAGCTGCTGCCAATTCTGTAAGCGATATCGAAAGACTTTGTAATTATGCGCACCAGTTCAATGCTAAAGTATTTGTTGCATTAAATACATTGCTTTACGACCGGGAGTTGGATGATGCCGTTAGAATGATTCAAGAACTATACAATGTAGGAACCGATGCATTGATCATCCAGGATATGGCGTTGATGGAAGCAGATTTACCCCCCATTCCGCTGCATGCCAGCACGCAAACAAACAATCTGGATATTGAAAAAATTCTCTTTCTGGAAAAGGCCGGTCTAAGCAGAATAGTACTTGGTCGGGAATCTTCTCTTGAAGAGATCAAAATGATCCGAAACAATACTTCCGTTGAACTTGAAAGTTTTGTACATGGATCTTTATGCGTGAGCCACAGTGGCCAATGCTATCTGAGTCATACCATGACCGGTCGAAGCGCCAATAGAGGCGAATGTGCCCAGCCCTGTCGTTTGCCCTATGACCTGGAAGATGCCAATGGCGAAATCATTGCAAGGAACAAATTCTTGCTTTCGCTCAAAGACTTAAACCTTTCATCTTCAATAGATGAACTTATCAATGCCGGTATAACCTCATTTAAGATCGAAGGTCGGTTAAAAGACATTTCTTACGTAAGGAATGTCACAACTTATTACCGCAAACAAATCGATAAAGCAATTGCCAAATCAGAAGGATACTGTAAAGCATCAAATGGAACGATCTTTCATCATTTTGACGCCGATCTCGAAAAAACTTTCAACCGGGGATATACAGACTTTTTCATCAAGAGTCGTCATGATGATATTTTGTCAATTGATACGCCAAAATCAACCGGGAAATTAATCGGAAAAGTAAAAGAAATATATAATTTCTTCTTTACTGTCAACGCCTCCGAACCTGTCAATAACAACGATGGACTCTGTTTCTTTGACCACAAAGGAGTCTTACATGGTATAAAAGTAAACAAGACCGAAGGGAACAGAATATTTCCTTCTGTAATCCCCGAAGAATTGGAAAGCGGAATGGATATCTATCGCAATTATGACCATTCATTCAACCGGTTACTCGAAACGGATGGTACCCACCGAAAACTCACGCTCAACATTAAATTTACAGAGCAAGCCTCAGGTTATCTTCTTGAATATACCGACGAAAATAATATCACCGCATCAGCATTCATCGAAAACACATTTCCCGAAGCACGCGAAAGCGAAAGGACTTTGATCGCGATAAAAGAACAACTTTCAAAACTTGGACAGACCATTTATATCGCCGGTCAGGTAGAAATCGATGTGACAACTGTTCCCTTTATTCCTGCTTCAAAGCTCAATGAATTGCGTCGTGAAGTTATTGAATCACTTACTGTTACCCGACTCAAACATTTTAAGTATCACCAAAAAGAATCCGGAGAAAAGGCTTTTGGTCTACGGCATACAGATGATGCCCTTTCAGCAATATATCCTGAACAACATCTTAATTTTCAGGGTAATGTTGTAAACAAACTGGCCGAGGGGTTTTATCATCACCATGGTGTCCAAACAATTGATCCCGGACTTGAAGTGCAGTCCGATTTTAAGAATAAACAAATCATGACTACTCATCATTGCCTGAAATACACTTTTGGAATGTGTTCAAAAGATCAGAAAACCTATTCAGGCCCCGAATACAAGGAGCCTTTTTACCTTGTCAGCAACAACAAACGATATCGTCTGGCCTTTGATTGCCAAAATTGCATAATGAAAATCATTTATTAAAAAACTGTATTACAATGCCCATGAAGCTTTTATACCCTGTAAACTGGAAAGACTATGAACTCATCGACTCTGGTGATTTCGAAAAACTCGAACGTTTTGGCAATTATATACTGACCCGTCCCGAACCTCAGGCTGTTTGGGGTAAATCTTTATCAACCGGTGAATGGGAAAAGCTGAGTCATGCCTTCTTTCGAAAAGAGAAAAATGATCCGGAAAAAGGCAAGTGGTCGCTGAAGAACAATATGCCCGAACAATGGTTTATTGGCTACCAGTACAAGGAGATGCAGCTCAAAATGCGCCTCGGACTCACCGGATTTAAGCATGTTGGGGTCTTTCCTGAACAAAGCGAAAACTGGGACTTTATCTACGATCAGATCAAAAAACACCAACAAAACAGTTCCGCCACATCACTTTCCGGTTCTGAAAAGGAGAATGGATCTGAAAAAAATCAGCCTCAACAGATAGAAAAACCAAAGATCCTCAATCTTTTTGCCTATACCGGAGGAGCATCGCTTGCAGCAATTGCAGCGGGTGCCGATGTAGTTCATGTTGATTCTGTCAAACCGGTTCTGTCATGGGCCAGGGAAAACATGGAAGCCAGCGGAATGAGTGGCATTCGTTGGATGCTGGAAGATGCATTGAAATTTGTACAACGCGAAGTCAGACGCGGCAACCACTATCATGGAATTATTCTTGATCCACCCGCATATGGCCGCGGCCCGGATGGAGAAAAATGGGTGCTCGAAGATTCGATCAATGAGATGATGAAACTCTGCAGTCAACTGTTGTTGCCCGATAAAAGTTTTCTGATCCTCAATCTTTACTCAATTGGTTTCTCGGCCCTGATTGCAGAGAACCTGATCCACAGTCATTTTGGTAAGACCGGAAATCTTGAGATTGGAGAATTATACATTCCCGACAGAGCTGAAAAGAAGTTACCCCTCGGCGTCTTTGCCCGTCTCGAAACCAAAGAAAAGTAACAATAATCCGTTTCTGATCATAATATTTTTCTAATAAACTGTTTAAATTTTATTTTCTCATTTCGAATTTATTATTTCTAATAAATATTGCATTATTCAAACAAATTGTATCTTTGAAGTGAATCTAATTTAAAGGAATTCAGTTAATTCAAGCTTAAACGCCTCAAAATTAATCATTGATTTTTTAACCAACCTAAACCTAATTAACGATGTTTTTAATTGTAATCGGAGTAATCGCATTGATCTTTGGATTTGTGAATGCCAATATCTATTCACCCACTCAGCGCTACAGCAATATCATAAAACTGATTGGCGTTGCCTTGATATTCATTGGAATAGCTATGTCCTCCGTTGTTCAGATCGGACCCGGCGAAGTAGGAGTCCAAAAACTTTTTGGAAAAGTAAACAACAAGACTCTTGAAAGTGGTTTAAATATAGTTAATCCTTTGGTTGAAGTTGTTACTTTCGACATCAAGACTCAGAATTACACCATGTCGGCAAAACATGACGAAGGTGATGTTGCAGGTGACGATGCAATCCGGGTATTATCTGCCGATGGGCTTGAAGTTGTGATCGACTTAACCGTGCTTTACAAAGTTATTCCCAACGATGCTCCCAGAATTTTACAGGAGATTGGAACAGATTATAGGAACACTATTGTAAGACCAATTTGTAGGACAAAAATCAGAGATAATGCCGTCTATTATGATGCAGTTGCTTTGTATTCCACCAAGCGTGATGAGTTCCAACAACGGATTTATACCACAATCGAAAATAATTTTAAAACAAGAGGTTTGTTATTGGAACAACTTTTGATCCGCAACATCACCCTTCCTGCTTCCGTCAAAACAACCATTGAATCTAAAATCAATGCGGAACAGGATGCACAAAAAATGACTTTTGTCTTACAGAAAGAACATCAGGAAGCCGAACGTAAAAGAGTAGAAGCTCAAGGTATCGCCGATTATCAGAAGATCCTGAGCACAGGCTTGAGCGACAAACAGCTGCAATATGAAATGATTAAAGCCATCGCTACCTCTCCCAACGCAAAACTCATCATCATGAACGGAGGCGCTAAAACTCCTCTCATCCTCGATGGGAAATAAAACATTACAAAAATAAGACCGACAAGGTTTTATAAAAACCCGGAATACAAACTGATAAATCGTCAGAAAGTATTCCGGCTTTTTTATTGCATTTTCAATAATTATATTGTACTTTTATAAAACCCAACCAATAACCAATTTCAATAATTCCCAAAACCTTCTCCGAATATCCCCAGAACACTCCCGGATAATTCCCATAAGATGCCCTCAAAAGCCATATCAAAGCCATATCGAAGCCATATCGAAGCCATATTGGTCCCAACTATTGTGATATGAGACTGACATGGCTTTAATATGGCTTCAAATTGAGACTAAAATAGCATTAATTTAAGTCATATGAGAATATTAGGGAAGTATTTTGGGAGTATTTATCCAGATGTCGAAGAATACCAGATTGGTTATAACCTGAATTAAAAGGATATAAATAAAAAAACGTGCAATAGTAAACGTTTTATGAATACTATTGCACGGAAATTATTCAAAAACCAAAAGAATAATACTATTAAAAGCCAGCAATCTTGATCGCGCCAAATACTACCTCAGCCCTGATGGTGAGAGTTGGTTGCGATGGATCGAAAGAAGGTGATCGCCACAAGTGATCGCCAAAAGAATATTGTGTCATATCGGGTAATTCGAGACTGCCAAATGCGGCTTTAGAAATAATCTGAACGTTAGACTTTGGATCTATCTTCACTCTAAATTCACCAAAGACACATTTGATTTCTACCACCTTCTTTTCACCTATAGGTAAGCCTGAAAGATCGGCAAGACTTGAGCCAAAGACCACGCTATAACTTGGACGTATATACTGCGCATCGAAAGGTCTGTCGCCAAAGATCACATGAGCTTCATCAGTTGTGAATTCATCATTACCTTTTTTAACGATCAACCGAAGGCCGACAATTATTAAGCCAAATCCAATGGCCAGTTTAAAAACAGGAATATCTATATGCCAGATCTCTTCAGCAAAAAATGCAGCGCCAAGCATAATCAGGAATGCTCCGACAAAAAATGATATAGAATTGAAGTTTTTCATGATGTATGTCTTTTTGATGGGTCAAAATTAAATATACAATTTTGACTCTACATCGAAAAGATTACAAAATAGTCACTTTAGCAGTTGAACTGACAAATCTGACAGCCGAACTGAAAATCAGAAAATCTTGCGGAGCTCAATAAAGACATAAGCAACAGCAGGACAGATAATCGAATTCTTAAAACTAAGATCTATGATCTGTATAAATTTAGGTCTGTCGGTATGTGGATACTCTTTGCAAGCCCTTGGACTGTCTTTATAAACCTGACAATAATTGTCTTCGGCCAGAAATGGACATGGAGATTGTTTGAAACAGTAAAACTCGTCTGTGTCTCTGGTGATATACTTTTCGGAAACGGCAGAAGGCGATAATTTCAGACTCTTGCCAATTCTTTCAATATCGCGGTCTGTCATCCGGGGGCTGATTCCTCTGCAACAATTGCCACATTTCAAACAATCGACAATTTCAAAAGCTTCTTTATGCAGGCGATGTACGGTATCATCCAAAAGATGGGATTTAACCTTTTTCAGTCTTGGTAACATTCTACGATGTTCAGGCTGATCTTTGGTTGCCCTGTCAAGTAATGCAAGATATTCGTCTGCGATATTCATATTTATATTTTCAGTACTGTGAGTTGAAGCCGGGGAATTAATTAATCCCTCTGACTTTTTTAATATCATTGTATGCCTGATTGATCATTTGAAATTTCTCTTTTGCAGCATGCTGCACTTCTTCGCCTAAATGAGATACTTTATCGGGATGATGTTTTTTTGCCATTTCCCTGAAAGCCTTCTTCAATTCATCATCTGTCGCATCAGGAGAAATTTCAAGGATGCGGTATGCTGCCTCACTGTCTTTCACAAACATTGCTTTAATTGATTCATATTCCTGCTGGGGCAATCCAAGCAACATCGACATATGGTTCAATAAAGCTGATTCAGTTTCATGTACTTGATTATCGGCCATTGCAAGTCCAAAGAGATAATGAACCAACTGCAATCTGGACGGATAATCCATATTCTGTCTGATTTGCACACAAACCGGCGCATAATCTATTTCCTGCTTAAGAATCTCACGCAAAATCCTGATCCTGTCTTCAGCAACAGTTACTCCAAATTGTGCAACAAAAAAGTTTTTCACATAATCCAACTCGGAACGCAATAGTTTGCCGTCAGCCTTCATGACCGCTGCAGATAAGATTAACAGTGAAACGCTAAAGTCTCCGGGACGTGTACCTATATTTCCATCAGGTTGTGTAGCGCCGGAAGCAAAAACACCCGTACTTGCTGAATCAACCATTGAACCAAAAATCAAGCCCAGGATACCTCCTATCGGTCCTCCTACTGCCCAACCTAACCCAAAACCAAGAAGTCTACTTATAAAAGCCATTGCTCAAATTTTTTGCAAAGGTAAAAAGTTTGGGCATAGCGATGACTATGCCCAATCAGATAGATGGAAAAGAATTGTTAAAAGAGATCAGGAATGGATATTTTCACTCAATGGAAGACCATATTCTTCAACCATTTTAATTCCCAACTCCTCAAGTTTATCCAGAATGGGTGAATAGATTTCTGGTATTGTTGGTCTGAAGACCCCTTTTACAGTGATCTGGCCATTGAGAATCATTTCAACCCCTATGGCTGCAGGTAAAGCAACTGTTCTGGCAATAGATGTGTCGGTAGCAGGTGTTCCGAAATCGAGCATCCTTGAACGGATCACTTCTTCGGTTCCATCTGGGTATGAAGCCAAAAAGATGTGCTGTAATGCCACCATATCGCGTTCATCTTCTCCCAGCCCCATTTTTTCAATCATAAGGTCTGAGGTTACTTCGAAAGGGGAATCTTTTGTCCGGTTCATCTTTTGATCAGAAAATAGCCCCAACCATTCAAGCGCTTTGATTGCATGGGTTTCAATATCGACTTCAAGAAATGCAGCAATCTGTTCCTTGATGTTTTCGGTCATTATTGAATTGATCATCAAAGCCATTAAATCCGCATATGACATTCCATCCAAATGGTATTTCTCATAACTGATCAGCCCCAATCTTTTCATGATATCAATGGTCTCGCACCATCCCGGATAACGGAATGTTCCCCTAAAGACTGTTTTGGCTTCAGGAATACCATAAATATCGCTGTATGAAATAGAATCGCGATTGGGATAGACATCCAGTTCTCCCAGAGAGTCGAAACTGACTTTTAAAGGATTCCTGAAGAGTTTCTCTGTCGGAACCTCAATCACTTTTCCATTACGCAAATATCGTGCATCATTATTCCCAGCCATGACAACTCCTTTAGGACTCCAGGAGAATTTATACCGAAATGGATTTGTTGCTGCTTCAGGCGCCGGAAGGGCTCCACAGAGAGAATAGAACTCCTCCACTTTCCCTCCCTTGCCATGAATCGAATCGATGATGCGCATTGCAGACATATGATCGATACCCGGATCAAGGCCTAACTCATTCAAGATAATAATACCGGCTGATATTGCTTCTTCATTGAGCGCCTGCATTTCGGGCTTTACATATGAAGCGGTTACCATGTTTTTTTTATATTCCAGACATTTTTTGGCAACCTGAACATGAAAGACATAGGGCAAAAAACTAACAGTCAGATTATGATCCCTGATCATCTCGCCAAGTTTTTCATCTTCCTCCATTGTCCAATCAATGGCAACTCCATGAGGATTCCCCTGGATCATTTCATCTGCACGATCTTTCATCGGTGATGCAATGGTCACCTGATAATCACGTTGGAGCAGGTATGATACCATTGGTTTTACCACTAATCCTGCTCCCAGAATCAATACTTTCTTCATTTTTATTGATTTAAAAAAGTTAAGGCATATGTGTTTATTATTAAACCCTTTGAGATAAATATTGTTTCAGATATTCAAAATCCGGGGTCAACTTTCCATTATACAAAATCAATCCCCTTTTGATAGAAGTAGGAAGGTTAAGCTGATCAAAAGGAAGCGAGAAGTCAGCATCCGCCATTGGTCGCATGTAATTGACCAGCACATCAGCAAAGCCATTTGATGATTCTCCGGGCATTTCACTGGGCAGAATGTCAACGGCCATAACAGCAATCCCTTTACCATCAAATCCCATAGTAGGTTTCCGAGACTCAGGATCATAAATGAACACCGGTTTATCAATTTCCATTCCTGCATGTGTACATTCAATAGACCCATTTGGATCGCATGAAATATCGCCAATCACTTTCAGATTATGATTTCCATTTCTATAAAGATTCGCGAGTGCATCTTTTGTAACATGACGCGGATAATGGGCGTCCCAATATGCACCATTGATCAGGATATTGATAAAGGGTAAATACTGATGAAATTTACTCCTGTATCTTTCGGGATGACGATAATAATCATACAGATCAAATTTCACATCCGGTTTCAGTAGTTCGATCATATCCTCTTCACGGAATACCGTTTTGATCAGAATATTTGAAGGAATATGATTGGTTGCAAGCGCCTCTTTGAGTTTGGTTGCCGGAATTTCTTCAGCGGGAAGCAAACTACAAATCTCCTGTGCTCCCTGCGAGACATTGCCATAGCCCATGAAGCCAATTACAAGTGGATGTAAAGCATCCGGAAGTCCGTGTTGCGCTATCTCTCTTCCAACTTCAGAGATCTCGTTCCTGGCCTCTTCAAGAGAAGCGTATTGATGGGTCTGTCGGATTCGTGAAAACGGGGTCGTCATACCCTCATCTTTTAAACGCCGTCCAAATGCCCATAAGGAATTGATCATTCCGGCCATTCCTGCGTAGCGTCCAAAGAAGATGAGTCGCTTTCCCTGATCATCAGTCACCTTTTCATAATCGACCAGACTACAGCCCAATTCCATCATGCGCGACAACATAGACATATTGTGAGATTGCCCCTTACTGACATGTGAAAAGAAGACATAAGTCTTGTTCTTTTCAAAGAAATGTTCGGGCATTTCTTTTATACCTATGATGATATTTGCTTCTCTCAGATCAGAAACGATAACTGCTCCGGCTTTTTGATACTCATCTTCACTGAAAATTCGTTTATCAGAATTCTGAATAATGAATTTCAAATGATGTTCATTGACCAGACGGGCCACGTGACGAGGGGTCAGGGGGGCCCGTCGTTCCAGAAGATACATGTCTTCATGGCGAATTCCAATTGTGTTGTACATGATTTAACATTTTTAAAAAGTTCATTTTGCCAATTTTGGTCTAAGTTATAAAATATTCCTACCTTTGACAATTAAATTATATCAGATTTTTCACTCGAAGATGAAAAAAAATGGAAGTTTCTTTAGTAGGTTGTTCCGGTTTATCCGGATAGCGATGTATGCTTTCTTTATCTCTAGTATTCTGATAGTTATAATTTATCGTTTCATCAACCCACCTGTGACCCCACTGATGATTTTTAGATGTGGTGAACAGATTATAGATGGAAAAAGTTTGAAGATGAACAAAAAGTGGGTTCCGATCAATCAGATTTCTCCAAATCTTCAGACTGCAGTCATTGCATCTGAGGATATTCATTTCCTGACCCACTTTGGATTTGATATCGAGGCTATTCAAAAAGCAAATGAGTTGAATAAAAAGGGCCGTAAGATCCATGGAGCGAGTACGATTACTCAGCAAACGGCTAAGAATGTTTTCCTATGGCCCGGGCGTGACTGGGTCCGAAAAGGATTTGAGGCTTATTTTACATTGCTGATGGAGACTTTCTGGAGTAAACAACGTATCATGGAAGTCTATCTGAATGTTATTGAGATGGGTGATGGCGTTTATGGTGCTCAGGCAGCATCGATGGTCTATTTTGGCAAAGATGCTTCTCAACTCACAAAAGAACAGGCCGCATTAATCGCTGCGGTTTTACCCAATCCCAGAAAATGGCATCCTGATTCCCCCTCTTCATACATTCAACGCAAGAAAAACCGGATCCTGAATGTCATGTATAAAACGGGAAGAATTGAATTCAAATAATTTTTTGAATTAGAAATACAATTTCATTTTTCGTATTCTTATATCAATTTCAGTCTTGAATGTTTATGATATATTAGCACCAGGTTAAGTCCTTAAGCCCTGAAAGGGCAAAATATATTAGCATAGGGTGAAGCCCTATGGAAATATGCTACCCCAAAAAACTAAGCCCTGTAAGGGCGCAATAAAATAAACATACATCGTATTGAAAATCAATTATTTCGCCCTTACAGGGCTTAATTGGGAGGGTTTACTCCTTTTCACAGGGCTTCACCCTGTGCTAATATATTTTGCCCTTTCAGGGCTTAAGAGCTTCAACCTGTGATGATATATTTTACCCTTTCAGGGCTTAAGAGCTTCAACCTGTGATGATATATTTTACCCTTTCAGGGCTTAAGAGCTTCAACCTGTGATGATATATCCAGAACATTCAAGGCATTAAAACAGCTCAGCCAGTTCAAGCCATTTGTTTTCTTTCTCTTCCAGCAGTTTTTCCAACTCAACATATCGGATTGACAATATATTTAATTCGTCTGTTGAACTGGATCCCGAATTCATTTTCTCAAGTACTTCGCTTTTTTCTGCTTCCAGTTTTTCAATTTCTATGGACAGGGCTTCGTATTCTTTCTGCTGTTTGAAAGTCGGTTTCTTAGACACTTCCTTTACACGCTGCTCTGACTTCGAATCTTTTTCCTGTTTTTGTTTTGATTTCAGATCTTGTTCTTCAGCCAGCTTCTCGCGATAATATTCTGTGTAATTACCGTAATAATCTTTGATCACTCCATTGCCTTCGAAAACAAACACATGTTCTACCAGCTTATCCATGAAATAACGGTCGTGCGATACAATGATCAGGCATCCGGGATAAGAAAGCAGGAAATCTTCGAGCAAAGTAAGGGTAAAGACATCCAGATCGTTGGTAGGCTCATCAAGAATCAGGAAATTGGGTTGCTGAAGGAATTGCATCAGGAGAAACAGGCGGCGCTTCTCACCTCCGCTTAAGCTCGAAAAATAATTATATTGATTGGGATAGGTGAATCCAAAATAATTCAGAAATGCCGAAGCTGAAACTGTTCCTTTTCCCAAAGGAATGTCTTCAGCAATATCTTTAACGATATCAATGATGCGCCTGTCTTCAATGGGAACCAATCCTTCCTGTGAATAATAACCCATCACCAAAGTCTGTCCTGCAATGACCCGGCCACTATCGGGTCGATCTTTTCCTGTCAACAGGTTTAGTAAAGTAGATTTTCCGACTCCATTTTTACCAACAATACCGATTCTTTCACCTTTTTTAAAGGTGTATGAAAAATCAGAGACCACATTTAAAGGTCCATACGATTTATTGATATTGTGGACTTCAAGAACCTTCCCTCCCATCCTGCTCATCTTGAGTTCAAGGTTGGGAATCTTATCTTCGGTCTTTTGAAATGCTTTATCTTTTATCTCATAGAATGAATCAATCCTTGCTTTTGCTTTTGTGCCCCGGGCTTTAGGCATGCGTCGCATCCATTCAAGCTCGTTTTTATACAACGATTTCGCCTTCTCTATTTCTGTTGCTTCCGTTGTTTCACGTTCAGCTTTCTTTTCCAGAAAATAGCTGTAGTTTCCTTTGTATTTAAAAATCTGATTCCTGTCGAGTTCTAAGATCTCATCACATACATTATCGAGAAAATATCGATCGTGGGTCACAACCAGCAAAGTCAGTCTCTGACGTTTGAAATAGTCTTCCATCCATTCAATCATTGCGATGTCCAAATGATTGGTGGGTTCATCCATAATCAATAGATCAGCCTCTTCGATTAAAGCACGAGCCAGGGCAAGTTTCTTGCGTTGTCCCCCCGATAACAGGGAAACAGATTGCTCCAGATCGCCAATCTCGAATTTTGAAAGAATCTCTTTCACCTTCACTTCATAATCCCATGCCTGTAATGCATCCATACGGCTCATGGCTTTTTCCATCCGTTGCTGAATCTGCACAGAATGATCCCGTTGCATGATCTGAAGACAGGACTCATATTCACTGATGGCCTGCATGATATTGTTTTCGGCATTGAATAGCTCTCCAATAACCGTATTGGTCTCTACAAACTCTGGGTTTTGAGGAAGATATGCCACTCTCAGATCACGTCTGAAAGCCACCTTTCCTGAATCAGCATCATCAAGACCGGCCATTATTCGTAGCAAAGTACTTTTGCCTGCACCATTTCGGGCAACAAGTGCTACTTTCTGACCCTCTTCTATTCCAAAAGTAATCTCTTCGAAAAGGACTTTTTCGCCATATGATTTTGAAAGCTGATCGACAAGGACAATATTCATGCATTACAAATTAAGCTACAAAATTAAGCCATTCCTTTTGATAAAAGGTCAATAAATAAAAAAAGACCTCCCTTTACCGGGAAGTCTTTAAAGCTTTTCATTCAGATTAAATAGTCTAAGCTCTCTTAACGTTGATTGCTTTCTGACCTCTTTTGTCTTCAGCTAGATCAAAAACAACATCATCGTTTTCAGCTACTTTTTCCGTAAGGCCAGTAACATGAACAAAAATGTCATTCTGAGATGCGTCATCTACAATGAATCCGAAACCTTTTTTCTCATTAAAGAATTTAATTTTACCGGTAGACATGACAGTAATAATAATTTAATACAGTAAATAAGTGAATTTGCAAGAGTGAAAATGATCACCCCATACAGCAAAGGTAAAAAAATTTTGTTCGTTTCAAAGTTTTTACCAACTTTTTATGTATGTGCCGATTAAAAAAAATAAAAAAATGATTATACAACTTTTGGACCGGCTGCTATTAATCGTTTTCCTTCTTCAGTATCGGTAAAATTACTGAAGTTGTCAATGAATTTCTTTGCAAGATTTAATGCTGCGGCATCCCATTTTTCAGGATCATCCCACAGGTTTCTTGGGTTCAAAAGAGTTGGTTTTACATTGAGAACATTCTTTGGAATCATCAGCTGGAATACTGGGAGCTCCTCATATTCAGCACCTTCTAGTGAACCATCTAATATAGCATCAATGATAGCACGGGTTGAAGGAATATCAATACGATTGCCTATACCGTAAGGTCCTCCAATCCAACCAGTATTAACAAGATAAGCAGAAGAACCATATTCATCCATCTTTTTCGCCAATTCCGTTGCATAAGCTGTTGGATGAAGCATTAGAAATGCAGCACCAAAACAGGATGAAAAAGTTGGGGTTGGTTCCTTAATTCCTCTTTCTGTACCTGCAACTTTAGCAGTGTATCCACTTAAAAACTGATACATTGCCTGATCACGACTCAATTTTGCTACCGGAGGCAACACTCCAAAGGCATCGGCAGTCAGAAAAATGATATTATTTGGATGGCCTCCCTTAGATTTTGGACGGACAATATGTTCAATAAATTCGATAGGATAAGAGACACGCGTGTTTTCAGTCTTGGAGATATCGTTAAAGTCTATTGCTTTTGTTTCCGGAACAATTACAACATTTTCCAATAAAGCATTTCTTTTGATGGCATGATAAATATCCGGTTCTTTTTCCGCACTCAGATTTACACATTTTGCATAGCAGCCACCTTCAAGGTTGAAGATCCCGTTATCATCCCATCCATGTTCATCATCACCAATCAGCTTTCTTTTAGGATCAGCCGACAATGTTGTCTTACCTGTACCCGACAATCCAAAGAAAATTGCTGTATCACCTTTATCACCCATATTGGCAGAACAATGCATTGAAGCAATCCCTTTCAAAGGGAGATAATAATTCATGATAGAAAAAATTCCTTTCTTGATCTCGCCGCCATACCACGTTCCACCTATCACGGCCATGTGCTCTTTAAGATTGAAAACAACAAAGTTCTCGCTGTTCATTCCCATCTCTTCCCATTTCGGATTGGTAGCTTTACAGGCATTGAGCAGTACGAAATCAGGTTCAAAATCTTTCAGTTCTTCTTCTGTAGGACGGATAAACATATTCTTTACGAAATGTGCCATCCAGGCTACTTCAGTTATTACACGGATTCGTATTCTTGTGTCAGCATTACATCCTGAAAAACCATCCTGTACATATAGGTTTCTTCCCGAAAGACGATCGCCACTTAGCTGATGCAGGTAATTCCAATGTTCTTCAGAAAGCATTTTATTATCGGAACTTTTCTTACAAGGAACCTTCCACCAAATGTTCTTTTCAGATCCTGGTTCCTTAACAATGTATTTGTCTTTGGGTGAACGGCCTGTAAAAATGCCGGTATCGACAGAAACAGCGCCGGTATTGGTTATCATACCACGCTCGAATCCTTCTAAAGAAGGATCAGTTTCGTGCTGATAAAGTTCTTCATATGATAAATTGTAAAATACGGTTTGAACATCGTCAATACCGTATTTCGAAAAGTCAATTTTTTTACCTGTGCGAAGTGAAATCATAGTTTCAGATGGTATCATAAATGATAAAAATAATTTTTTTTAAATAAATCTTCGTTAGAGATGACAAAATTAGCAGAAAATGTCATTAAACAAATTCAAATAAAATGTCGGTAACAAATTTAAACCATTTTAGTACTTTACAACAAAACTATAACAATTTAATATAAAAAAGAAGGGCCATCTCAAATGAGACAGCCCTTCTTTTTCAATAGTTAATCAGGATAACTTATAGTGTTTCCTTGATTGCGGCCTGTGATGCAGCTAAACGTGCAATAGGCACACGGAATGGTGAACATGAAACATAGTTCATTCCAACAGTATGACAGAATTCAACTGATGAAGGCTCTCCACCATGTTCGCCACAGATACCGACTTTCAATTTCGGATTAGTCTTACGACCTTTCTGGGTTCCCATAATCACGAGTTGACCAACACCTTCCTGATCAAGAATCTGGAATGGATCATTTTTAAGGATATTCTTTTCAAGATAAATTGGCAAGAAAGAACCAATGTCATCACGTGAATAACCAAAGGTCATCTGGGTAAGGTCATTTGTTCCGAATGAGAAGAACTCAGCACATTCTGCAAACTGATCAGCAGTCAAAGCAGCACGTGGGATTTCAATCATTGTTCCAACCATATAATCGAGTCTGTCACCGCGTTCAGCAAAAACTTCTTCAGCTACACGACGAACAAGTGTTACCTGCATTTCTAATTCTTTCTTAGTACCTGCAAGTGGGATCATGATTTCAGGTTGAGTTGCCATACCTTTTTTCTTGAGATTCATAGCAGCTTCGATGATAGCGCGAGTCTGCATTTCTGAAATTTCAGGATAAGTATTACCTAAACGGCAACCACGGTGTCCAAGCATTGGATTGAACTCATGCAGACTTTCAACTTTACGTTTAACCTGCTCGAGTGTAATTCCAATCTCTGCTGCCATGATCTTTTGGTTTTCTTCTTCGTGAGGAACAAACTCATGCAAAGGTGGATCCAGCAGACGTACAGTTACAGGATAACCCTGCATAGCTTCGAAGATACCTTCAAAGTCTTCACGCTGAATTGGCAATAATTTAGCCAATGCTTTGCGGCGACCTGCTTCATCATCAGCAAGAATCATTTCACGCATTGCTTTGATCTTCACACCTTCGAAGAACATATGCTCTGTGCGGCAAAGACCAATTCCCTGTGCACCAAAGTTGCGGGCAACCAATGCATCATGAGGAGTATCGGCATTTGTACGGACATGCATTCTTGAATATTTGTCAGCAATTTCCATCAGTTTGCCAAAGTCTCCTGAGAGAGCAGCAGCCTGAGTGGCAACTTTGCCTTCATAAACTTCACCGGTTGAACCATTCAATGAAATGAAATCACCTTCTTTATAAGTGACGCCTTCCATTTTCAGCGTGCGGTTTCTGTAATCAATTTCGATTTTTCCTGCACCAGATACACAACATTTACCCATACCACGGGCAACAACAGCAGCGTGTGAAGTCATACCACCACGGGCAGTAAGAATTCCTTCGGCTACGTTCATACCACGTAAGTCTTCAGGTGATGTCTCGATACGTACAAGAATGATTTTCTTTCCTTCTGCAGCCCATACTTCAGCGTCATCAGCAAAGAAAACAACCTGACCTGTAGCAGCACCCGGAGAAGCAGGAAGACCTTTAGCCTTAACCTTTACAGACTTCAGAGCTGTAGTATCAAAAACAGGGTGTAGTAATTCATCCAATTTAGCAGGCTCAACGCGTAAGACAGCAGTCTTTTCGTCGATCATGCCTTCTTTCAACATTTCCATTGCAATACGAACCATTGCAAAACAGGTACGTTTACCACTACGGGTCTGCAACATCCAAAGTTTGCCATCCTGGATCGTAAACTCGATATCCTGCATGTCTTTGTAATGTGTTTCGAGGTGTTTCTGAGTATCAAAAAGTTCCTGGAAAACAACAGGCATAGCTTCCTGAAGTGATGGGAAATCTTTAGCGCGAACTTCTTCGCTGATACCTTGTTGAACAGCCCAACGATGTGAACCTTCAAGTGTGATTTGTTGTGGGGTACGGATACCTGCAACAACATCTTCGCCCTGAGCATTGATCAGGTATTCACCATTGAAAATTGCTTCACCTGTTGCAGCATCACGCGTAAAGGCAACACCGGTAGCAGAGTTTAAACCCATATTACCAAATACCATTGCCTGAACGTTTACAGCAGTTCCCCATTCAGCAGGGATATTGTTTAATTTGCGATAGAAAATAGCGCGGTCGTTCATCCAACTATCAAATACTGAAGTAATAGCTCCCCAAAGTTGATCATAAGGATTGGTTGGGAAATCATGACCTGTCTTTTCTTTGACAACTTTTTTGAAACGGGTAACCATATCTTTCAACTGAGCGACAGAAAGTTCAGTATCAAGTTCAACACCAGCTTCTTCTTTCAGTTCATCGATGATCACTTCAAACGGATCCTGATCTTCTTTCGACTCAGGCTTCATTCCAAGAACAACATCACCATACATCTGAACGAAACGACGATATGAATCCCAGGCAAAACGTGGGTTACCACTCTTAAGAGCAATACTTTCAACAACTTCATCATTCAAACCAAGATTCAAAATAGTGTCCATCATACCTGGCATAGAAGCACGGGCACCTGAACGAACAGAAACCAATAATGGATTCTTGTTATCACCAAAAACAGGTCCGCCTACTGCGTCTTCGACTTGCTTCATGGCTTTTTCAACTGATGGTTTGATAATAGCAACAGTTTCTTTTTGTCCTATTTTAAAATAATCATTACAAACATCGGTTGTAATAGTAAATCCCGGAGGAACCGGTATTCCGATTAAATTCATTTCATGAAGGTTGGCTCCTTTACCTCCCAGCAGGTTTTTCATACTTCCGTTTCCTTCAGCTTTCTTTCCGCCAAAGAAATAAACGTACTTGGTTTCACTCATTTTTATTGTCTCCTAAGATTGGTTGATAGTTATTTAATTAAATTCCAATATTTTACCTATTTTACTTCTTCAATCAATTTGCAAATTTACACAAAAAAACTTTTATAACTATTATAACTAAACGTATGATTTTCTTAATTTTTTTTAAATAAGTTAATTCTTTATCAGAGGGTTTCATATAAGTTCTATATTACGTAGAGACGCAAAATATTGCGTCTCTACAAGACAACATTTTATGTTGATTTCAACCATCCGATTCAATTGATTTTATTTTTCAGCCAGTAACTGATCAATGAATTTTTGGGTTTCAATGGCATATTGCTTATAATATTCACCTGTCCCTGGTCCGCTGAAACCGGTATGGACTTTTCTGATTACGCCATGACGATCTATAAAGACAGCAGAAGGGAATGCCATAGGTCCCTGTAACATTGGAAATGCTGCTGTCCTGTCTTTACTACCTGCAACACCTGCATGCAGGAAAGTAAATTTAGCGCCTATATCGTCTCTGAAACGAACAATGGCATTTTTAGATTTCTCATAATCTTTCGTCTCAAAACATAACGAAATAATTTCTAAGCCTTTGGCCTTATCGTTGTTATAAACATCTTTCAAGAATCTGATCTCATCAAGACAATTGGGACACCATGACCCTGTAGCAGTAACTATCACAACCTTATTTTTAAACCGTTCATCGCTCAGGCGAACAATTTTTCCATCCATATCCGGAAAGGCAAAATTAAATTTGATGGAAGGATCTTTCACTGTGACCAGTTTATCAGCTTCAGGCAGTTCAAAAGTCTTGGTCCTAACTGCACTCCAGTCGGTCTTCCATTTCCTGCTACCAACGAATTTACCATTAACCAACGCGCCTTTTGCATTGACTTCGCCGGTAATCAAAAGTGAATGAGCACCATCAAGTGTGGAAACCATGAATTTATTCCCCGAAACTTTTCCTTCAAGATAACGGTAATCGCCACCTGTTGTTAAAATACTTCCGGTTACTTTGTCACCTGTCTGGAAAAACTCAGCGAGGTCTTTAGAAGCATCAGGAGTTCCCGGAGCCTCTGTAAATTCCCAATGACCACTTACATTCACATTTGCCTTTTCTTTAAATCCGGCAAACCGATCTGTAACCCCATATGTAGCGGTGAAATTATATCCGTTGCCTTCAGATTTTCCCTTTGGATAATAGGTCCCTGTTAATTTATCATTTTTAATAGCAGCAAGAATTTCACTTTGGAAAATCGGAAGCTTCATCTTCAAAGAATCGCCCTTTACGATGACTTCTTTTACTTCTATCTTTTCACCCGCATTAGTAATTTCAACAGTGCCTTTGCCATTACTCAGAACATTATATTTAAAATTGAATGGCATGTCTGAAACATGACTTGCATCATCTAACTGAATAGTTCCTACCCAGTTACCGACCTTTAAACCAGATTTGATTGTTTGTGCCGAACTACTTATGCTAATGATGATAATAGCCAGAAAGAATATACAACGACGAAAAAGATTCATAATAATGTAAAATTAGTTTTGATAAATCAGATAATTATTCCATTTCAAAGGCAAAGGTATCATAAAATTATTTCACGATTATCTTGATAATTCATTCATTGAATTAAATTCAAAATTTCATTGTTAATCTTTTCACAACAATAAAAAATTGTTTTATCTTTGCATATTATTAAACCCGAGGAGCTGAACATTCGGCTTCGAGGCAACACTAAACATCATTCTAATCCGGAGGAAAATCTAATGGAAAGGAGAATAGGCACAGCCCTCATACTCATTGAAGACAAACAGGAGGTTGCACAACTCAACCAAATCATCTCTCGTCATTCCGAAATTATCATCGGAAGACAGGGCCTCCCCTTGCGTGAATACGGCTTCAATATTATCTCTCTCATTCTTGATGGAACTTCAGATCAGATTAGTTCACTGACCGGACAACTTGGCCGTCTGAAAAGCATTCAGGTAAAATCTGTGATGCTCAAACCGGCTAACAATGAAAATGATAACAGTTGATCACAAGCATTGAAAGTTTCGGTTATAAAATGACTGAATTATTTTAACTATCAGAAAATGAAATTTAACCCGGAAAAATGCAGCATCCCCGATGAAAGGATGAAGCCATTTATCGATCCCGAAGAGATTTGGGGACTCATCAACACCACGGTCAGTACCCCCGAAAGAGTGCGTCAACTGATTGCAAAGTCACTCGACAAGCAACGCCTCACCATGGAGGAGACTGCAGTACTTATCAATACATACGATTCCAAATTGGTCGAAGAGATCAAAGAGGGAGCACGCGAACTCAAAAGACGCGTTTATGGCAACCGCATCGTCCTCTTCGCCCCTCTCTACGTGGGCAATAAGTGCATGAACAATTGCCAGTATTGTGGATTCCGCGTCACCAATAAAGAACAGATCCGGACCACCCTTACTGACCAAGGTCTGGTTAGTGAAGTAGAAGCACTCGAAGAAACCGGACAGAAGAGACTTATTTTGGTTTACGGAGAACACAAAGAATATTCCCCTGAATTTATTGCCCATACTGTAGAGGTAGTTTATAGCGTAAAAAAAGGAAATGGAGAAATCCGCAGGGTAAACGTCAATGCCGCTCCATTGGAGATTGAAGGATTTAAAACAGTCAAGGCATCCGGCATCGGAACCTACCAGATTTTCCAGGAGACGTATAATAAGGAAGCCTACAAACTCTATCACCTGGGTGGCAAAAAGATGGATTTCGATTATCGCCTTACCTCTCTCGACCGTGCACAGGAAGGTGGAATTGATGATGTAGGTATCGGCGCATTGCTCGGCCTTTATGACTGGCGATTTGAAGTGCTGGGTCTGATCCGACACACCAACCACCTTGAAGCCTGCTACAATGTAGGTCCACATACCATTTCGTTTCCCCGCATCAAAGACGCTTCGTCTATCAACATCGACGACAAATACATGGTTGATGACGAAGATTTCGCCAAATTGGTTGCTATTCTCAGATTAGCAGTTCCCTATACCGGCATGATCCTTACAGCTCGTGAAACCCCAGCTTTGAGAAAAGAAGTTTTACAATTTGGTATCTCACAGATAGATGGTGGCACTAAACTTGAGATAGGCGCCTATGCAGAAACGGAAGATGATGATCAGAATTTAAACCGTGAACAGTTTAAAATCAATGACGACAGGTCTTTGAATGAAATCATGGATGAACTGATCGAAACCGGTTATATGCCTTCATTTTGCACAGCCTGTTACCGTTTGGGAAGAACAGGAGAGCACTTCATGGAGTTTTCAGTCCCCGGATTCATCAAGCGGTTCTGTACCCCCAATGCCATACTCACCCTGAGCGAATATCTGGTTGACTATGCACCTGCCCATACAGCAGAAAAAGGATGGGAACTGATTGAAAAGGAACTGACAGGATTAAAATCAGCCGAAGAAAAGGTGAATATCACCGAAATCAAGAACCGCATCGAAAAAATAAAACAAGGAGAGCGCGATTTATATTTCTAAATGACAAAAACACGTTTTTAAAACTAAAAAAGGCAGCCTAAAAGCTGCCTTTTTCATGATTTTAATACAAACTTATAACTCCTTTAATACCACCCATTTAGCCATAGTTGACCCATAGTTAAGCCATACTTGAGCCATACTTAATATATACTCATAGAGTAAGGCTTAACCATGTTTCAATATTGTATGAACGCTGTCTCAATATTGTTTTTCAAGACCCTTTTAAAACAATCATTAAATTGATTTCACTTTACCAAAAGTAATCTTTTCAATATCCTTTGTCAACATAACTTTTGAAATTCAATTACTCAATGGTTATCTCATCGGCAAAAATCCAGGAGGTACTTCCTGCTGTCTTGTGACCCGGAGGACATTTGCCGATGTTCTTTCCTATAATTTTGATATAACGGGAATTGGTATCTGATAAATTGAAAGTGAATTCTTTTATTATCGATCCCTCTTTATCCAAAGGCACATTGCTCATGACTTTGCCGGCAGGCCTGAAGTCAACGCCATTATCTGAAACAAACAACTGGACATACTCGGGCAAAAACGCCCAGGAATTGATATTCTGAATAAAACCAATCGATACTTTTTTGATCTGCGTTGCCTTTCCAAGATCAACAACCGCATCCACATCTACCCCTTCATAACCCTGGTAGGTTCCAAGCCTGAAATCATCGTCCCCTTTCAGATTGTCGATCAATGCTTTGTCACCACCTGCTGCATACTGAGATGAATAACGGGTATTGAGCTTAATGGTTCTTCCACCGATAATTCTGTTCAGTTTTGCCTCCTGGATAAAACTCAGATTCTCTTCCTTGAGCGCAAAGAAGGTGAGTTTCTTTGGATCATTCAAGGTAAAAGGTCCATTGTATTCCTGAAGGCGTGAAAGTGGATTCCCGTTTTCGGTTGTGTAATAGATCTTGGCATCTTCATCGATAGTAGACAATGTCAAAGTGGTTTTATCTTCAAACATGGTATTACCGCTTGAAATAAATGGATTGGCAGTGATCAGATGATCCGTGATAGATTGAACCGGATAATTCCCTGAGCCGGTTCCCCAGTTCTTATTGGACTGCTCACTCATCTGGAATACCAATTCTCCGCCATTCATGATGTCTTTGTGCAAAAGGAATGATCTGGGATAATCCACACCATTCAGTTTAGCCGACTTGATATAAAATGCCTTATCACTCAATCCTTCGGCACTGATCGTAAAACTCTTGCCATTCTCCAGATGTAGCGTGACTTTTTTAAATAAAGGTGTCCCGATTACATAATAGTCTGAAGCCGGGGTGACGGAATAAAATCCCATGGAACTCAATACGTACCAGGCCGACATTTGTCCGCAGTCTTCATTCCCAATCAGGCCATCGGGATTATCGGAATAGAAATTGTGCTGGATAAAGTTGATCTTCTCTTGTGTTTTCCATGCCTGCTGCGCATAGTTGTAGAGATAAGCCATGTGGTGACTGGGTTCGTTACCGTGTGCATATTGTCCGATCAGTCCTGAAATATCAGATTGGTCGCGTCCCGTCAGTTCGGGTTTTGTATTGAAAAGTTCATCCAGTTTAGCGCCAAACTTTTCAGCGCCACCCTGAAGATTTAATAACCCGGTAATATCCTGTTGTACTGCGAAACTATATTGCCATGAATTGGCTTCGGTAAAGTGCGAATTGACTTCGCGGGCATCAAAAGGAGTAACAAAAGCGCCGTTACGAATGGCTCTCATGTTTCCTGTAGAGGGATCAAACATATTTTTATAATACTGTGCACGTTTGATGAATCGCTCATAATCGGGCGTGTTCCCTAAATCTTTTGCCATCTGCGCAATACACCAGTCGTCATAGGCATATTCAAGTGTCTTCGAAACTTCTTCGACCTCTTTGTCGGCAGGAATATATCCAAACTGTTTGTAGGCTTTCAAGCCCAAATGATCCTGATCCGCACTGGCCTTCATGGCTTCAAAGGCTTTGAGCTTATCGTAGCCACGGATTCCTTTGACATAGGCATCCATGATTACAGGAACTGCATGGTATCCGATCATGCAATTGGTCTCGTTTCCTGAAAGTTCCCAAACCGGAAGCAAGCCACCCTGATCATATTGTGCGAGAAATGTATTGATAAAATCATTGGTCCGTTTTTGTTGAATCAATGTATAGAGTGGATGGCATGCCCGATAAGTATCCCACAATGAAAAGACCGTATAGTTGGTGAAATTTTCTGCCTTATGAATTTTAAGATCCCGTCCACGATATTGTCCATCGACATCCATATAGACATTGGGTTGGATCATGGTGTGATAGAGCGCTGAATAAAAAGTAGTCAACTGCGATTTGGTTCCACCTTCGGCTTCGATTTTACTCAACTCTTTGTTCCACAAAGCGCGGGTATCCTTTACCGTTTGATCAAAATCCCAACCGGTGATTTCGGCATCCAGATTTTTGCGTGCTCCTTCAATGCTCACTCCCGAGATCCCGACTTTCACATAGATGACTTCGTTTTTTGTGGTTGTAAAGGTGAAATATGCCTTTACATTCTTACCCGAAATCTCTTTAGCCGTTTCATTGATCTTTCCATTCAAGGCGATTCCGGCTTTATCAAAGGGCTTTGAAAAACGGGCTACAAAGTAGACATGCTGATCCGTAGCCCAGGCCTTTGATCTCCTGAATCCTTCTATTTCTGTGTTACTAACAATCTTTAGTTTTGAATCAATCACCTCATCACGATGAAGCAGGTCAACAATGATATTGGATTGTTTGGATGCAGGGAAAGTATATTTATGAAAACCTGCACGGGTTGTTGCCGTCAGTTCAACTTTGACATTGTAATCATCAAGCATTACACTGTAATATCCGGGAGAGGCTTTTTCCGTCTTCTTGCTGAACCGCGACGAATAGCCATGCCCAACACCTGATTTAAAACCATTGTCGAGCTTTACCATACCGGTTGTGGGCATCAGCAATATGTCGCCATAATCGCTGCAACCTGTCCCGCTCAAATGAGTATGTGAAAAACCATAGACAATACTGTCGGTATAATGATATCCCGAACAACCATCCCAACCTTCCAAACGGGTATCGGGACTCAGTTGAACCATCCCAAAGGGTGCAGTTGGTCCCGGAAAAGTGTGTCCATGTCCACCTGTGCCTACAAACGGATTGACATAATCCAATGGATTGAAAGGCTTTTCAACTTTCGCGTTTGAGAAAAACAATACAATTCCCAATCCCAATAAAACAGTCAATAATCTCATAATGAATATATCTTTTAAATAAAAACTTCGATTTCTTACGATTCAAAGTTAAAAAAAATAGCCATTAGAAATTAAAAATGCTTTCGCATGTCAACTGTGTCAATATGACATTGAAAACCAGACATTATAAGTCATTTTTACATGAATTCGCCTCTGGCTTCATTGTTGAAGCAAGGTTAATGTCAAATATTAAACAATGGAAACGAATCCAAACTTAAACCGCTTTGCCCGCAATCTAAATGACCTTGCCCGTGAAGGAAAACTTGACCCTGTAATTGGTCGCGATGAAGAGATCAGGCGGGTACTTCAGATACTTTCACGCCGTACAAAAAACAACCCTATTCTTATTGGTGAACCTGGAGTTGGAAAAACTGCTATTGCAGAAGGACTTGCCCACAGGATCATCAATGGCGACGTGCCCGAAAGCCTTAAATCGAAACAAATCTATTCGCTCGACATGGGTGCATTGATCGCCGGAGCCATGTATAAAGGCGAATTTGAAGAACGGTTGAAGAGTGTCATCAAAGAGGTGATCGATTCAGCAGGTGAAGTTGTGCTCTTTATTGATGAGATTCACACACTCGTTGGAGCAGGTGGTGGCGAAGGGGCCATGGATGCCGCGAATATCCTGAAACCTGCATTGGCACGTGGTGAGCTGAAAGCCATTGGAGCCACTACATTGAAGGAATACCAGAAATATTTTGAAAAAGACAAGGCGCTGGAACGTCGTTTCCAGATCGTCATGATCGATGAACCAAATACAGAAGACAGTATTTCGATCCTGCGTGGACTCAAGGAACGTTATGAAATGCATCACCAGGTCAGAATCAAAGACGAAGCCATCATTGCTGCTGTCCAACTTTCACAAAGATATATTACTGATCGTTTTCTTCCCGATAAGGCCATTGACCTGATCGATGAATCGGCTGCAAAGTTAAGACTGGAGATCGATTCAGTCCCCGAGGTGTTGGATGAAGTCGAACGCAGAATCAAACAGTTGGAAATTGAACGCGAAGCCATTAAACGGGAGAAAGACGAACCCAAGTTAAAAGAGATCAAAGAAGAACTCTCCAATCTGAACGATAAGCAGAAAGTACTCCGCGACCGGTGGAAAAAGGAAAAAGATTTCATGAATGGCATACAAAAAGCCAAGAATGAGATAGAAAAATATAAAATCGAAGCCGATCAGGCAGAACGCGAAGGCAATTATGGCAAGGTAGCTGAGCTCCGTTACGGTCGAATCAAAGATGCCGAAACCAGTATTGTTGCTTTAAAAGAGGAACTTCATAAGGCACAGGGAGACAAACCGTTGGTGCATGAGGAAGTTGGCGCTGAAGAGATTGCAGAAGTCGTTTCGCGCTGGACAGGAATCCCTGTCACAAGAATGTTGCAAAGCGAACGTGAAAAGCTGCTCAACCTTGAAGACGATTTACACAAGCGTGTGGTTGGTCAGGATGAGGCCATTGGCGCTTTGGCTGATGCCATCAGGCGTAATCGTGCCGGACTGAACGATTCCCGCAGACCTATTGGTTCATTTATTTTCCTTGGAACTACCGGTGTCGGTAAGACAGAGTTAGCCAAGGCTTTGGCAGAGTTTCTGTTCGACAGCGAGAATGCTATGATCAGGATCGATATGAGTGAATATCAGGAACGGCATACCGTATCGCGACTTGTCGGAGCGCCTCCGGGATACATTGGCTACGAAGAAGGTGGTCAACTGACAGAAAAAGTCAGACGCAAACCTTATTCGGTCATCCTGCTGGATGAGATTGAAAAAGCACACCCCGATGTATTCAATATCCTGTTGCAGGTTTTGGATGATGGAAGGCTTACCGATAACAAAGGACGTCTTGCTGATTTCAGAAACACGATCATCATTATGACTTCGAATCTGGGATCACAACTGATCCAGGAAAAACTGAGTCACCTGACCGAAGCCAATCATGACAAGTTGCTCGATCAGACCCGTGAAGAAGTTTTTGCATTGCTGAGACAGACTATTCGTCCTGAATTTCTAAACAGGATCGATGAAGTGTTGATGTTTACACCGCTTTCTAAGAAAGAAATTCGTGGTATTGTTGAATTGCAGATCAATCGTCTGAAAGAGATGCTTGCCGGCAATAACCTGAAACTTGAGATTACAGAAGCCGCCGTTGATCTGTTGGCGAAAGAAGGATATGATCCGCAATATGGCGCCCGACCGCTTAAACGTGTTTTGCAGAGAAGGGTGTTAAATGAGCTTTCCCGGATGATTCTGGCAGGAAAAGTAACGCCGGAGTCAGTAATTTCAGTCGGAGTATCGGGTGATCAGTTCACATTTAGCAATAAAGAGGCCTGATTTGGGGTCATATAAATGATTGCAGTAAATTTTATTGATTTTTATACTATTGACTGTGATCATTTTAAATTTTATTTTCACCTTTTTTCGATAAAAGGCGAAAAATAGTTTGGCAGAATAGAATGATTTTGTATTTTTGCACTCCCCACGGTGAACGCGTAATTACCTGGACACAGACTCAGGGAGAGATGGGTGAGTGGCTGAAACCAACAGTTTGCTAAACTGTCGTACTCGTAAGGGTACCGGGGGTTCGAATCCCCCTCTCTCCGCCAAAACTTTGGCTGTTGAACTGAGGGGACAAAATTTTGAAAGACGGGGTATAGCGAAGCTCGGTTATCGCGCCTGGTTTGGGACCAGGAGATCGTAAGTTCGAATCTTACTACCCCGACTTGAAAGGGTCAAAACCCACAACCTAAGCCTGTAGATCCTCGGATTTACAGGCTTTTTCTTTGCCCGTAATTATAGTTACTAAAATAATTTCAGGTTTAAATTTTAAAAGCAGCAGCCATTAGTGATTGCTCGCTTCGAGAAACACCAATCTCTGTTGCTATTTGCCGCCATCCGGATATCCCGGTTTTTACTTCATCTATAATAGTGTCCATTTCTTTATTCCCCAACCTGAAGTATACTCCCACACTTTTTATAAGTTCAATATCCAGAGAATTATTAACAAGATCAATATTCAATGCCAACCCTTCTTTGTCAATAGATGGATTTATATCATAAGCCGGAGATAACCGCCAGCCTTCATCAGTTAAAATAAAACCATGATTTCTAAGATGGTCGTCTGTGTTGGAAATTAAAACATTAAAGACAATTCGTCGCCATAACTGTTGTAAATCTTCATCAACATGTGACCCTGAAAACTGCATAAATTCTACGATATCAAGATAAGATGGTGTTTCATCACGTATGAGTTCTTCATTCTTTCCGGTCATTGTCATGGCAGAAGCAAAATGAATCCGGTCTTGTTTTTCCCTGTCAAAACGTTTGGTAAAGAATGTGTGATAAGGTCCGGCTATATGTTCCAGCTTAGATTCGGCCATAACAATTTCTGCTTTTATAGCAAGCCGGTAAGCCAGATATTCCCAAGATCCTTTATCAATCGTATCATTCTTAGATGGAAATTTGGCAATCCATAGTTGGCCTTTTTCATCAAGAATATTTGCTTTGGGTCTTGCTCCGCCAAGCGATGAGCCAGGCGCCATTAGCATAGCCAACCATTTTCTTACTTCTTTGGTGTCTTCATTGGATTCTATTAATTCAGCACTATATTGTAATTCACGTATACTTGCCCAAGGCGGTGTTGGTGATACAGGGTCATTATCCAGAAAAGCTCCTTCCTGCTCTCTTTTGAACCTGAGAGCACCCATCCTTCCTAAGTCATGAACGCCTAAAAGAAAATCAATATCATATAGCACAGGAACAGTTGTACCTTTTTCTTTAGCATCTAACGAAGCGCGTCTTTTCATTAATGTTCTGCCCCATGTATCAGGCATGGAATCCAGAAAGACACCGAAATTTTCCTTTCGAATGGAATATTGTTGACCGCTGTACCAGGCAATATCCGGATCAAGTAATAATTGTTCCTGAGAAGTAATCCAGTCCTTATCATAAGCAAAACTAAATGCTTTTCTTCCTTTAGTCTGTTGTGCAGACAATATCCCTATGCATTTGGGTGAAACTAACCCTTTCCAATCTGCATATACCCATATATCTGTTTTGTTTGCCATGATTTATTTCCCAATCAGTTTTAAATCCTGCAATTTCCTTCCAAATTCGTCATCGGAGGCTAATTTCAGAAAGTCATCATGTAATCCTAATACCCTGAGTACATTAAAATAAGCACCCAAAGAGACACTGGGATTTCCCTTTTCTATGTAGTATAAAGTGGAACGGTCAATGCCTGCCCTTTCTGCTACTTGCATGACTGTTAGTTTACGTCTTTTTCTGGCCAGCTTTATGTTTTCCCCCATCTGCTCCAAGATCTTTTGAAACATTGGAAGTAAAGTTTGTTTTCTGGATTTCATATAATGTTGTTTATTACCCACAAATATAGACAAAACGTTTTAAATAAGCAACATTTTTATTCTTCGGGTAGATTTTAAGACTTCGATTTATGTTGCCAGATAAAAAATTTAATTCGATCTATATATTGTAAGAGAATTCATGCCCCAGCTATGTTCCAAACATGTAGAGACGCAATATTTTGCGTCTCTACGAGATATTGGACAAAAAATTCAAACTTTTAGAGACGCAAAATATTGCGTCTCTACGAAATAATGGATATTTGAGATAGCCTCACTCTCTTTATTTTATCGTTTCGGCCAGCTTGATAGCATTATAAGCATTTATAATACCTCCACTAATACAAAGATCTGTCATTGGAACCATATCTGTGGAACCGGGTTTACGGACAGGTTCACTGATTTTTGTCACTGACTCTTCGATAACCTTTTTGAGTTGTACGGCAGTTAACTTCGGGAAGTATGATTTTAGTAAAGCTGCTAAACCTGCCGTTACAGGTGAAGCCATACTGGTACCACTCATCGCTGCATAAGTTTTATCTCCGGGAACGGTAGAATAGATTCTGACACCGGGTGCAAATACATCTACCATTGTTTTTCCATAATTTGAAAAGGGAGCAATCAGACTTGAAGATAAAGGTCCACTTGCCCCTATCGTCAATACATTGGGCATTAATTTATCACCCTTCAAATAACGGGTAGTCGGATAACTTGGCTCAGTGTCAATATTCTTACCATCGTTACCGGCTGCTTTAACAATGAGGACATCTTTTTTAGCTGCATATTTGAAAGCATCCTCAACCCATTTCTGCTCTGGTGAAAAGGCTTTGCCAAAACTCATGTTGATGACTTTAGCGCCATGATTTACTGCAAAACGAATAGCCTCGGCAATGTCTTTATCGTGTTCATCACCATCCGGCACCGCCCTTATCATCATGATCTTCACATTATCGGCAATACCATTCATACCCACACCATTGTTACGGGCAGCTCCAATAATACCGGCCACATGTGTACCGTGCCTGTGATCTCCACCTGCAACATTATTGTTTCCATAGTAACGATCACTGAAGTCAGCATAATTGTCACCAACGATGCTATCCCTGTAATTAAGGGGTTTTGTCTCAGGTAATTTCACCAACACCTTCAGTGAATCGATCAGATGGGAGAGTTTATTATTGAGCAGAACATTAGTAGTATCAGTTTTAGCAATGCTAAACAAATAAATATAATTACGCTGACTCATCAATTTCTGTTCGTCGGTTGTCTTATAACCTTTTATGTCGGTAATCGAATAAACAGTCTTGTTAAGTTCCTTTTGAAAAAGAGGGTTGTACTCACTCAACATTTTTTGCATTGAAGTGTACCTATTGATGCTCATCTGTTCTCTGGTAGCCGCAAGAACAGCAGTCTTGCTTCTTAACCATTCACGATAAACCGGTTTGTCTTTCTTTGAAAGCTGGTCTTCTGAAGTAACAGCATTGAAGCGGTCTCTGTTTTTAAAATAAACACGAAGATATTCTTCGGTGTCTTTGGTTACATTTTTACTGGGGTCTTTGCTTCCGATAAAATTCCATCCAAAGATATCACCAACATACCCATCCTTATCATTGTCCAGTCCGTTGTTTTTCTCAAGAGGATTGTGCCACAATACAGATTTCAAATCTTCGTGTAATGTATCAATTCCGGAGTCAATAATTGCAACCACAACAGGAGTAGACTTCTTGTTTTTGAGTAGCTCCTGATAGGCTTTATCAGCACTGATTCCATATATATGATCTTGTTGAATATCAAGCATGTGCCAGTCACGGGGGACTGTGGTTTGTGCATTCTGGCTAAATCCAAATGCACAAAAAAGGATAAGAAGAAGCGAGATTATTGTTCTTTTCATTGTTGAAAATTTTAGTTGATTATAAGTGATGCCATTTTCTGTAAAAATAGATAAAATAAGAATATTGAAACATTGCATGATGCTCAATGTTTTGATATCAGAAAACTTTAATGCACTTTTGTATGTTACTTTTTCTTAATTGAAATTCATCATAGTTTTATTCATCTCAGAAAGAAATCAGAATCCAATGAATATGTTTGAACGCCTTTGGCTTGTTTTTCTAATCGTCCTTGCAATACCAGTTGTCTATTATCGGATCAGGTTCAGAAAGATAATATTCCAAACCGATAGATGGACAGTAATATTTAAACTCTCTTCACTAAAAGAATTAAAAGCATTCTATGGCAATACACTCCCCGACAATGAAATCTATTTGAAAACCAGAAACTTATATCGACAATATAGTGCTTTATTGGTAGTCTTTATTGCGTTTTTCATTTACATTAACATACACAAAACGACTATGCATAAAATTGAAAAAGGAAGCAGTGTCCCCGGTTTTACTTTACCTGATCAGGACGGGAATTTATTTGATATCAACACAGTACTGGGCAAGAAAAACCTGGTGATTTATTTCTATCCCAAAGACGACACACCAGGATGTACGAAGGAAGCCTGTTATTTCCGCGATCAGTTTGAGGTATTCAAAGAAGAAGATGCTCAGATTATAGGCATTAGCGGACAATCCGTCGAAAGCCACAAAAATTTTGCAACAAAGTACAAGCTGAACTATACGCTCCTGAGTGATGAAGGAAATGAAATCAGAAAACTATTTGGTGTGCCGACTAATTTTCTTGGTTTTATTCCCGGCCGTGTGACCTATGTCATAAATAAAAAAGGGAAAGTGGTCTATACCTTTAATTCTCAAACGGAGGCAACAAAGCATGTCGATGAAGCATTGAGGATACTAAAGTTGTTAAAATAATATTCAGCCATTTTTAAAAAAAAATTCATCTGATAAAAAAGAAACGACCTGCATATAAAAATCCAGGTCGTTTCTTTTTACTAAATATTTATTGATCTATCTACATATCTTATTATCTGATTCTATTATTACCTTCTGCCTCTGTCATTGTTAGATGACCCTCTTGAATTTCCTCCTCTTTGGTTTGAAGAAGGCTGTGATCTTTGTGCAGGAGCACTTGAAGCCTGTCTTGAGCCCTGTTGTCTGTTGCTGGATTGAACGTTTTGAACAGCCCGTTCCTCCCTCTGATTTCTTTGTTGATATGCAGGCTGTGCACTCCTACCCTGATTGTTTGAACCTGCATAACGTGTGGAATTTTGTACCCTCTGGCTTCTGTATGAATTTTGATTAGGTTGTTGTGCAGTTTGTTGTCCTCTACCCTGGAAACCTGAATTTGTATAGCGCGAAGGCTGTTGTACTCCCTGGCTTCTGTATGAATTCTGGTTAGGTTGTTGTGCAGTTTGTACTCCCCTGCCCTGATAACCCGAATTGGTATAGCGCGAAGGCTGTTGTACCCCCTGGCTTCTGTATGAATTCTGATTAGGTTGTTGACCGGCTTGTATGCCCCTACCCGTTGAATATGCGTTTCTGTTGGGACTTGCACTGCCACGATAATTGTTTTGAACATTACGACCTGCCATACTATTATTTAGTGATCTTGGTGCAGCCTGTCGTCCAAAAGAGTTACCTCTCTGCATTTGTGGGCGATATAAATTAAGGTAACCATTCGCATATGATTGTCCGGGTCTGTTATAATCCCTGATGTGAACAGGATTGATTACACGGCCTGCATATCTCTGGATGTATTCCCGGCTGGGTCCATAAAAGTAGTTACTGTGCCTGTAGTTATCAAATCGGGTACCCCTTATCATATACGAGGTGTTGAATATGCTGTTGATCAAAGATCTTTCGAGGCAATAACCGAAGAGGTTCGATTGCATAAAATCACGATCTCTTACAAAATTCCATCTGTCGTAAGGTACATAGTATGAATTGCCCAACGCCATATTAATATCTACACCCGGTCCCATTGGAGTCCATCCAACATAACCATCCGACTGTCTCCAGCTTACCCATGCAGGTCCCCATACTGTATCCGGAATCCAGATATTTCCATATTGAGGATCTACGGTCCATCTACCATAATGAAATGGAGCCCAACCCCATGGAAAATCAGAAACCCAGGTCCATCCGTAATCAGTGTTTACCCAATGTCCATTGGTAACATAGGGTCTGAAATCCTGATCTACATTAGGTGACCATACATATCCAAGGTTTGGATCGTTAATCCATGTTCCGTAAGGACTCAACTCGTCATAAAAAACCTGTAAAGTGACTGGTTGGTTTTGATCAGAAACATTGTTTTGAGCAACAATATCCTTGTTTTGAGCAGTATTATTCAATTGTGTCATATCCTCTTCCTGAGCAAAAATCTGTTGTGGGAATAGCCATGTTGATGCAATCACTATGACGGAATAGGCGAAGTTTTTAAATATAGTTTTCATAGCTTTAATTATTATGTATTATAAAAGTTAAAATATCGTGAATGTTAATCATTAAATTTTTTGTTTGATTAAAGATTGCATTTGATATGGCCATTTCAACTTCTATCACCATTACTGCAAAGATCTGGCCAGAAAGTATATTTCTTAAGATCATTTTACTAAATTTATTAATTTATTATTTATTTATCTATAATACAGCAATTTATATCCATCTAATATTTACTTCGTCATTAACATTTAACACTTTGAACGAAACTTTAATTTCAAATTTATTAGTCTGAGTGCATCCATAATACAAGCAAAATTCCTTATATTTGGCATAATGAATGAACCATATTAACTTAACAACTATCTGCTATGGCTGGAAAAACATTTGTAGAGAAAATATTCAATGCCTCCAAAGGAACCATTGTTTTCGCTCATCCGGATATAGTCCTTTCGCACGATAATACCTCTAGTATCATCAATACTTTCATCAAGATGGGTGGAACCGATGTTAAAGACCCTTCACAATTACTGATCGTCCTTGATCACAATGCCCCTCCTACCGATTCAAAACTGGCAAACGATTATCAGAAGATCCGAAACTTTGTTCAAAATCAACACATCAGCAGGTTTCACGATGTGGGACATGGCATCTGTCATCAGCTCATGTCTCTTCATGCCTTACCCGGTATGATCGTAGTAGGCAGCGACAGCCATACCTCCACTGCAGGCGCATTCAATTCATTTGCTGCCGGTATAGACAGAACCGAAACAGCAGGGCTCTGGAAACAAGGTGAGACCTGGTTCCGGGTTCCGGAATCTATAAAGATTACTCTCTCAGGAAAACTTCAGCAAGGTATTTATGCCAAAGATCTTGCTCTTTGGATTATTGGTATGATTGGTTCTGACGGCGCCGATTATAAGTCTGTAGAGTTTCATGGAGAAGGAGTCAAAACATTGGCTATCGATGAACGCATGACTTTATGCAATCTGGCTTCAGAGATGGGAGCCAAGAATGCAGTCTTTCCTGCAGATGAGATTTTAATGAAATTCCTGAACAAACAATATGAAGGAGTTTGGGCCGATCCTGATGCCGGTTATATAAAAGAAATTGAAATCGATCTTAGCAAGATCTTTCCACTGGTTGCAGCACCACATCATGTTGACAATGTAAAAGCTGTTGCAGAAGTAAAAGGCACCCCCATTCATCAGTCCCTGATCGGCACCTGCACCAATGGTCGTCTCGAGGACCTGCGGATAGCAGCTTCCATCATAAAAGGACATATCCTCCCCTTTGGTTTCCAGATGCATATAATTCCTGCTTCAAGAGAAATATTCAAACAAGCAATGAAAGAAGGATTGATCGACATCTTCCTGAATGCCGGAGCCAATGTACTGATGCCTTCCTGTGGACCATGTCTTGGAACCGGACAGGGTATTCCTGCCGACAATATCAACATCATCTCTACAGCCAACCGAAACTTTAAAGGTCGAATGGGAAACCCGACAGCCAATATCTATCTGGCCTCCCCTGCCGTTGTAGCCTGGTCATCAATCAAAGGAGAAATTTCAGATCCGCGGGGAATCGAAACTAATGATATATATCCATACAAAAGTGGTCAAAGCAAAACGGTAGACATTAAAAGTGGTGATGACCGACTTTCAGCAGCTATATGGAATTACGCGGATGTGGACAACCTAAACACTGACCAGATGTTTGCAGGCAACCTGACTTATACCATCAACAGTTCAGAAGGTGACAAAATCCTCCCATATCTTTTCAAAGGGCTCGACGAAAGCTTTGCCCCACGCCTAAAGCCTGAACAAATTATCATTGCAGGCGCTAACTTTGGATGTGGCAGTTCACGCGAGCACCCTTCAGTTGGTTTAGCCAGTGCAGGTGTCAAGGCGATTATCTGTAAATCTGTCAATAGAATATTTTATCGTTCTTCCGTCAATCAGGGTCTTCCAATCATAATTCAACCTTCTGCTGTAGAAGCCTATAAAATCGGAGATAAGTGCAGTATTGATTTTGTCAATGGTTTTGTATTGATAGCCGATCAGCAATATCCCTTTGCCCCACTGCCCGATAAGTTGATGGAGATCTTCAAAGCAAAAGGTCTGGTCAATTTTGTTCTTGACCGATAATAAAAGCGTATTTCAGATGTCCATTATTATCATTTCAACCATTATATTTTTTTACTATCTTCGTGTTTTGAATCATGATAGTCTGATTATAATCTAATTCACAATGGAATTTCTGAAACGATTTGATGCAAGCATGTTGGGTTATGGGTTTATAGATGATGCTTTTCTTCCAAAAGGCAAGGATGAATATTATCTTCGTTTTCAACAAAATCCCCGTCAGGATTACAGGCAACTGAACGAAAAGGAAATTGATCAGTTAAAAAAAAATAACAACACTTCTGATAACTGGGATAAAGTGCTGGTCTCAGATCCTTTCAATGCTTCTTTGATTCAAAACTGTAGATTCTACGGACTGATCCGCATTGGTAAACTGGAACCACAGTGTCTTGAATTTCATGACCTCAGACTTACTGTCGGGATTTACAATTCCATGATCATCTCCTCAGATCTTGGTGACAATGTTGCTATCCACAACGTTGGATATCTTGCACACTATATCATCGGCAACGAATCCCTGCTTTTCAACATTGAAGAGATGGAGACATCCTACAGAGCCAAATTTGGAAACGGGATGGTAAAAGATGGAGAAGATCCTGAACACCGTGTCTGGATTGAGATCTGTAATGAAAATGGAGGGCGCAAAGTAGTCCCATTCAATGGAATGTTGACCAGTGATGCCTGGCTCTGGTCAAAATACCGTGACGATAAAAAACTGATGACAAGGTTACTTGAGGTTACTGAAAACCAATTCACAAAAGACCGTGGTTATCATGGAACCATTGGATATCAGAGTGTCATAAAAAACACTAAAAGTATCAAGGACGTCAATGCTGGAGAAGCAACATATATCAAGGGCGCCAATAAATTAAAAAATCTCACCATCAACTCTTCTTTTGAAAGTCATACACAGATTGGTGAAGGTGTTGAACTTGTAAATGGAATCATTGGCTTCGGCTGTAAGATATTTTATGGTGTAAAAGCAGTCCGCTTCCTCTTGGGAAATAACTCTTCATTAAAATACGGTGCGCGTCTGATCAACTCATTTTTAGGAGAAAACTCAACCATCTCCTGTTGCGAAGTGTTGCACAGTCTGATTTACCCAAGTCACGAACAGCATCACAACAACAGCTTTCTCATTGCAGGAACCATCCTTGGACAAAGCAATATAGCTGCAGGAGCAACACTGGGTTCCAATCACACTTCGCGTGCCAATGATGGAGAGATGATTGCAGGCCGTGGTTTTTGGGCAGGGCTCTCATCTTCCATCAAACACAATAGCCGGTTCGCGACTTTTATATTGTTGGCCAAGGCAGACTATAATCATTCGATTGATATTCCCCTTCCGTTTTCGTTGGTTTCTAACAACGATAAACTCGACAGGCTTGAAATCATGCCTGCTTACTGGTGGCGTTACAACATGTATGCCCTCGAACGCAACACCTGGAAATTCAAACACCGTGATGCCCGCAAGGTTATCGGCCAGCAGTTTGAATACAGCTACCTTGCTCCGGATTCTATAGGCGATATTCTTAAAAGCATTACTCTTCTTGAAATCTGGACAGGAAAAAGCATCTACAGTGGGAAGGCAACTGAAACAGAGTTTGCAAAACTTGGCTATGACTATTTAAGTTCAAAAACGCTCAAGGAACTCGTCTTACTGGAATCAGGCATTGAAGACTCAAAAAGGGAGGTCATCATTCGTAATCCTCAGGCAGGATGGCAGGCTTACCGTGAAATGATCATTTATTTTGCTTTCCAGTCTCTCATTGAATACCAGGCAGCCAATGACCAGGGCATTGATTTGTTCTCAAAGCTGGCAAACAATTGTATAAACGATGAGTGGATCAATATGGGAGGTCAACTCATACCGAACAGATATTTAGCACAGTTGAAATCAAATATCATTGAAGGCAAACTTAATAGCTGGAATGAAATACACGGTGAGTATCAAAAGATGCATGAAACCTATCTTTTTGAAAAAACATGTTATGCTTTGCATGCTCTCGAAATGATTATGCATACAAAAGTTTCACCCGGACTCATCACTTCTCTCATCCCTCAGGTTTTGAAGATCGCTGAATATGTTAAAGATCAGACCGCAAAGACCCGTCTGAAAGACTACCAGTCTATTTCACGCAAAATGATGTATGAAACCGAGGCTGAAATGTATGCAGTATTGGGTGATCCCGAAGACAATTCATTTCTGCTTATTTCAGAAACCAAGTTTGAAGAGTTCAAATCTGCCATTCAAAAGATAGTTTCAATATAATTTGAGCCGCCATCTACTGGCATAATTTTTCTGTCTAATCTTGTTTATTTTACTTCGATGAGCATTGATTCTATTTTCCATGTCGACCAACTAAAATTTAAACTAAATTTGGCAATGGAACAAAATGACCTTTAAAGTCGTTTATTTCTTAACTGCTTTATTATGAAGAAAAACATCATCATCATAGTTTCCTTCCTACTCGTAATACTGATCTTCATATCGGGAGGACTGGAGTTTCCTAAATATGCAGGACGTTTGCCCTTTCTGTTGATTGCTTTTGCTATTGAATATTATGTTTGGCATTCTTTCAAAGATGCAAAAGGGAAATGGGGTCGCTTCATGCGAAAATTTTTCTGGGCGCCTGACCTGTTACTGCTCAGCTTCTTCATTATAGCACGCGTGATTCCTTTTGAACATTGGAACGGGCCTCTCCGCACTTATTATTTGGGATTGATTTTAGTCATCTACTTACCCCGCCTGATTCCTTTTCCCTTTCTACTGGTCAAAGATCTTATGCATTACTCAGGGAAAGTGCTTCATTTTTCACTACCCCGCTTCGAAAAAGGCTTCTTCAATACAGGCATTAACTTCTCATTGTTGGTATTCATCCTGCTGATGTATGGAGTATTGTTTGGTGTATATCGTTTCAAAGTCTATGACCAGCAAGTTCAAATTGACAAACTACCCACTTCTTTTGAAGGACTAAGAATCGTTCAGATCTCAGATATGCACCTGGGCAGTTGGATCTCAGACAAACCTTTAAAAGAAGCAGTCACCGACATCAACAATCTTTACCCCGACATTATCTTCTTTACCGGCGATCTGGTCAACTTCACATCCGATGAAGCATTTCGATTCCGGGAGGTGCTGAAATCTGTCAAAGCCCCTTTGGGTGTTTATGCAATTCTGGGAAACCATGATTATGGAGATTACATTCACTGGCCCGATTCAATAGCGAAACAACGAAACCTGGATACCCTTTGTGATTTCTATAAGAAGATTGGCTGGAGACTGTTGAGAAACGAAAGCGTTGTGATTCACAAGGGAACGGATTCATTGCTCCTCATTGGAGTTGAGAACTGGAGTGAAAAAAAGCTTTACGGACATAAGGGCAATCTGTTGAAAGCCATCGGCAATCACAAACCCATGCCGCTTGAAATACTGCTTTCTCACGATCCAACTCATTGGCAATTCGAAATAACCAAAGACTTTCCTGAAGTCAATCTGACCTTGTCAGGACATACGCATGGTTTTCAAATGGGCTTTGAGACAAAGAAATTTGAGTTTAGTCCTGCGCAATGGATGTATAAATATTGGGGCGGTCTTTACGAACACCCTCAGAAAGGTGGCAAACTGCAATACCTTTATGTCAACAGAGGTCTTGGTCATATTGGTTACCCGGGACGCATTGGCATGAATCCAGAAATAACATTGCTTACATTAACAGGAATGCAAACCCCGGTGAATAAAAACAGTGCATCAGGTCAATAACCATGCTTGTTATCTAATCTTTATCAACGATGAAAATGAACATAAAAACTATCAGGACTATATTATTATCAGCATGTTTATTATTATCGATTATTACCGATGCCCAACTAAACATATACGTCGTAAAATTCAAAGACAAAAACAATTCACCCTATTCAATAAATCGCCCTACCGAATTCCTTACACAGAAATCACTGGACAGGCGACTTCATCAACATATTTCTTTAACTACTGAAGACCTCCCTGTCAACCCTTCATACAAAGCCGTCATATCTTCAAAAGGAATTAAAATAAGACTTGATCTGAAATGGTTTAACACAATCGTTGTTCAAACTACTGCTGATAATGCCACTTACCTGCAGGGGTTGAATTTTGTTGAGTCCGTAGAATCACTTGGCCCGATTCCATCATTGTTTCAGGCAACCGTAAAACCTTTCTTTAAAAGCGAGTCCACTGATAATCTAAACTTAAAAGCTGCCCAAAATACAGGTGATTATGGGCCTGCTACAGCCCAGATCGAACAGGTGAATGGGCATCTGCTCCATAATATGGGACTAAAGGGCCAGGGAATGACAATAGCAATACTCGATGCAGGATTCAGGAACCTTTATACCCTTGCCGTTTTTGACAGTCTCAGATTAAAGGGAAGATTAAAAGGAGTTTATGATTTCACCTATATGCCCAACTTTCTGAATGCATTAGATGAGACACATGGCACAGAGGTATTGTCAATCATGGCCGGATGGCTCAACAACGTCCAGATTGGAACGGCTCCAAATGCAAATTATTATTTATTGAGGACCGAAGATAATTTTTCTGAATCTCCTGTCGAAGAATACAACTGGGCAGCCGGCGCAGCCTATGCCGACAGTGTTGGTGCCGATATCATCAGTTCTTCTTTAGGATATAACAACTTTGATGCAGCCTACTCCGGCCACAATTACACATACAGCAACCTGAATGGTCATACAACATTTGTTACCAGGGCAGCAGCCAAAGCAGCTAACAAGGGAATACTCATCGTCAATGCAGCCGGTAACGAAGGATCCAATAGCTGGCAGCACATCATTGCGCCTGCCGATGCAGATACACTGCTGGCCATAGGAGCCGTCAGCACATTGGGAGTTGCTGCATCCTTCACCTCTTTGGGACCTAGTTTTGATAGCAGAGTCAAACCCGACATTGCAGCTTGTGGTTTGGGAATCACCATTGCTAATCCCAACGGCAACACGCTGATCACTGGAAACGGAACATCATTTGCAACCCCACTCGTGGCCGGACTTTGCGCTTGTTTGTGGCAGGGAAATCCGGGAGCTACCAATCAGGACATCATCAATGCTTTAAGATTTACTGCTTCGCAAAGTATTTCACCGGATAATGTTCTTGGTTATGGAATCGCCAGTTTCTATAAAGCCTACACGCTTTTGAAGAAGCAACAAAACAGTACAGGCAAAAACAAACCGGTCTATATGATCTCTGCCAATCCTTTCCCGGATAGACTGGAACTGATCATTACCTCACCTTCTCCATCAGTGTGGATGGTTGATGTATATACTGTTCAGGGAAAACTTGTGGAACGTTATGCCAATGTTGCTTCCAACCGCCCCCTCCTGATAGGGAACAAAATCAAATCCGGCATCTACATCCTACGTATCATCTCCGGCAAACAGATTGCGATAGAAAAGATTATCAAGAACTAAAATATTTCGAACAATATGGAAGTCTATCAATTTATTTTATCAAAAAGTATAAAGCAGTAGTATCTTTGTACTAGAATAATCTCAAGATAATGATCATTTTACATCCACAATATATTAAAGATGCCAACGGTCAAAAAACGTTAGTTATACTTCCTGTCAAAGAGTTCGATACACTTATGGCGGAACTGGAAGATTCAGCAGATATAAAATTGTTCGATGAATCCAAAAAGGAAGATACTAGTGAACGCATTTTATTTTCTGATCACCTAAAAAACAGAAAACAAAAAAAAGCACCCGTTATATATCAAATACAGATTTCATTAAATGAACATACTCCTAAGATTTGGAGACTGATTCAATTAAAATCAGATATTTTACTTTCTGATTTACATAAGATTATTCAAACCACAATGGGTTGGACTAATTCACATCTTCATCTGTTTATGAAAGATGGAAAATGCTATTCAGAACCCTCACCAGGTGATGATGAATTGGAGAGGATAGATTATTTAAAGATCAAACTGTCTGCAATGCTAAAGAAAGAGAAAGATACATTTATGTATGAATATGATTTTGGAGACGGTTGGGAACACACTATATTATTAGAGAAAATATTACCTATAGATTTAAAAACAAAATATCCGATATGTCTTGATGGTATGATGAAATGTCCACCAGAAGATTGTGGTGGTGTTTCGGGATTCAAAGACATGTTGAAAATATTGAAGAACAAAAATCATGAAGAATATCAAAGTTATATTGTTTGGTTAGGGGGTGAATTCAATCCAAAAGAATTCGATCTGGTAATGATTAATAAGATGCTTCGGAAAAGAGATTTTGGCTGTATCGAAATATTTTGATACTATATTCCAAATACGATTTATGGTGTATCCATTTTAGAGAAAATGCTGACTGTCTCCATTTTCTCTAAACTTATCCCAATTATTTTTTATCACAGATTTGGCAATAATGTTATTTTGTTGCCTGTTTTGTGATATATTTGTTATCATTTTAAGTTATATGGTAACAACAAACGATATACTAAATTTCGCATTCACACATAAAGTATTTACCCGCAAAGAGTTAATTGCCAATTTGAAGAGTTTAAATCAGATTAGCGCTCAAAGTTCACTCTCCGAGCAACTGAATCGACTTTTAAAATCAGGTCAACTAATTCGTTTTGAGCGCGGCATTTATACATTACCTGATAATGCAAAGAAAAATTTCTCAATTAATAGTTCTGAGGATGTTAAAAATATCAATCAGCAAATAATAAAGCAGTTTCCTTTTGCTGATTACTGCATTTGGCCGGGTTCTGCTATTATGCCATATATGCACCACATTCCCAACTTAAGTTTTGTTTTTGTGGATGTAGAACGCGAGGTTGCCGAATCTGTTTTCAATCATTTAAATTCCGAAAGCACAAAACGAGTCTATCTAATGCCTTCATTAACCGATTTTGAAAGATACATTAATGGTACAGAAGCTATTATTATTCGTCTGTTAATATCAGAATCCCCATTACAACTGATTGATGGTATAAACACTCCTGCAATTGAAAAAATACTGGTGGATATAGTCGGAGATGTAGAATTTTCTTTTTTGCAGGGTTCAGAGATAAACTATGTTTATTCAACAATCTTTGAAAGGCATAATATTAATAAAAATAAACTATTACGTTATGCCTCCCGGCGAGGAAGAAAACATGAAGTAGAGCAATTATTAAAGACCAATAAATTATGATTCATCCCGATAGTAGAACCATAGAATGGATGAAACAGGTAGCGGCTGAGAATAAATTTCCAGACATGGTGCTTATTGAAAAAGCAATAAGAGCATTTTCGTTACTTGAATCATTGGCGCTATCTGGCTGTCCTTTTGTATTTAGAGGAGGTACTGCATTGATGCTTCACCTGGATAGTGCAAAACGACTTTCTATTGATATAGATGTTATCTGTCCACCGGGTACGAACATAGAAGAATTTGTGCAAAAACACACTCAGGAATATGGCTTTGATGAAGTGAAATTAGTCAAGCGGGTAAATCCGTACAATGTGCCGAAAACACACGCTAAATTCTTTTATCAGGTAACCTATGATACCAATTCTCTGACAGAATATATTCTTCTTGATGTATTATTCGAGGACATTAATTACCACGATTTAGTACTATTACCTATTCAAAGTCGATTCCTGAAATTGGAAGGAGAACCGGTATTAGTAAATGTTCCAGGTAAGGCCGACATGTTAGGAGATAAATTAACTGCATTTGCACCAAACACAACCGGCATTCCATATTTCAAGGGAGAAAAAGATTGTTCAATGGAAATCATAAAGCAACTCTTTGATATTGCCTCCCTGTTTGATGTAACAGACGATTTATCTGTTGTTTCTGAAACCTTTAAGAAGTTTGTCGCAGTTGAACTACAATACCGGAATCTTGATCCTGAAAATATTGCTCAGGTACTCAACGATATATATCAAACCTCACTCTGCATCTGTTTAAGAGGTCAGGTAGAACCCGATACGTTCAAACGTCTTCAGGCTGGTACAAAAAGAATACAAAGCTTTATTCATAGCGAAAAATACAAAATAGACAATGCCATTGCCAACGCTTCCAAAGCAGCCTATCTTTCGGTATTGATAGCTAATGGAATCTCAGCAGTAGTGCATTTCGAGACCCAAAATATCGAACACCTCCGCGATGCTGTTATTAAAGCACCCTTGCCCATAAAATTAAACAAACTCAAAAAGTCCAATGTGGAAGCTTTCTTTTATTGGAATGAGATCTGCAAAATAAACAATGCCGAAAGCTAATAAAATGTAGATTGATTTTTAAAGATTAAAGATTTTTAGTTCAAGTTGGCACAGGCGTTTCAGCCCAAGCTTCTCAAAGAACAGGAAATTGGATTAATGGGAGCAGGACCCATTTCCCAATATATCAAATACAGATTTCATTAAATGAACATACTCCTAAGATTTGGAGACAGATTCAATTAAAATCAGATACTTTACTTTCTGACTTACATAAGATTATTCAAACCACAATGGGTTGGACGAATCCACACTTTCATCAGTTTATGAAAGATGGAGAATGCTATTCAGAACCCTCACCAGGTGATGAAGAACTGGAAAAGATAGATTATCTTAAGATCAAACTGTCTGCAATGCTAAAGAAAGAGAAAGATACATTTATATATGAATATGATTTTGGAGACGGTTGGGAGCACACTATATTATTAGAGAAAATATTACCTGTTGATTTAAAAACAAAATATCCGGTATGTCTAGATGGTAAGATGAAATGTCCACCAGAAGATTGTGGTGGTGTTTCGGGATTCAAAGACATGTTGAAAATATTAAAGAACAAAAATCATGAAGAATATCAAAGTTATATTGTTTGGTTGGGAGGTGAATTCAATCTAAAAGAATTCAATCTGGTAATGATTAATAAGTTGCTTAGGAAAAGAGATCTTGGATGTATCGAGTTATTTTGATATAATATTCCAAATAAAAACACAAGTTCTGCCGAAGAGTTTGAACCAGGAAGGTGAGATGCAAACAAGATACGAATGCGCTCCTGTCTGGTTTCCTGCTTACGGTAATTACTAAACACCTGAAAAACATCTTTGAAAGCAGAAAGTTAAATGAAGTTTCAGTTAGTTCCATTTTGAAACATACTGTAGATGATGGGAAAGTGTATATAAAACCAAAAAGTGAAAATTAATGAAAAATAAATGTGTCCTGACCCCATTAAATCCAGTCGAAACAGTTGTTCTGTATCTGCAACATCCGTTAAACGGCTTTTCCCATCTTCGGCTTGCATTTTCAACTGTCCCAATTTATGGGACAGTTCACTTCCTTCAGCTTGTAACTTGTTTTTTTAAGCATTCCAATACTTTCTAGGTCTTGGGCTATCCGTTAATACTTCAATAACATCAATGATAGAGAAATACCATTTCTCTTGTTCTTCATTCCATGAGGAACGTATTTTTTTGTTTTCAAATATTTTTAATGCTTTCATGGTTATAAATATGTGGAACAATGAAGTAAAATATTTTCTTTTAATAATCTCAAATTTAGCTAAAAATTTCTGATACCACAAATAATGTAACGACTAACAAATTATTTAGTACCAACATCAGTTTACAGACATGATTATAGAATAATGAAAATAACAACCAGATTATCTGCTTTGTATCATTTTCATTATTCTATAATTCTTTAAGAAAATACATTTCCTATTCTACTTTCTGATATTAGAAAATGCTTAAAACACATCATACACCAACATATTCCCCGTTGAATAAAGAACATATCCGTCTGTTCCGGCCCGGTTGTAAAACTCGATCCCAACACACTGCAAAACTGTATCCGAATCACTCAGCACAGTCCCAATAGAAAATGTAGCCTTCAGCTCTGCCGAAAGCGGTGTATTGACCGGCGTATAGTCAGAATAAACATAGGTCGCCGTTCTGTCCAGCGTGCTCAGCGATCTGTATTTCTTATCCTCAGCCACGTAAACAAAGTCTGAAACAATGCTCAGGTGATTGACCACGCGGTAATATTGCGCTTTACCGGGCGCCAACAGAGGACCCGGGTTGAGACCATTTACTGTGATAGTTGCTTCATTACGCAAATCAGGATGACTCGTTCTAACACACCTTTTAAGTTCAAAGTCGATCTTCCGTTTTTCATGGAGTTGCAAACTTTTCAGCATCGGTCTGTTCTCAGAAATTAGTAAAGACCTTTCGCCATGTTCGCCCACCTCATCTCTGAGGTTGATCATCTTAATCAGTTTCACCAGACGTGATGTAAAATGGGTGTCGGTGTGTTCAGGGAGTAATTGGAGCAGTCCGTAACGAATTGATTTGACTGCCACCCCACAACCTCCAAATTCATTCATATTTTCCCTTGTCCTTGCAAAGGCAGGGTTGTTCATGATCAGGTCGCGGTTTGCGCCGCCCTTTTCTCCTGCATAAATTGTAGGATCCCCAACGTTTGTGTAATTACGAATGCTTTTAAAGCTTCCCTTGTAATTGATAATTCCAGTTTGATAAGCCATTTTTTTATGATTTTTATTTATTGTTAATACTTCAGCCTAAGAAAGAAGCTACAATGTTTCCTCTCTTTTGCCGGTTAATTGTTTATGCATTGAAACTTTTGACGATTGCCATAGAACCGGCATGAGGCTCAGGTAAAGGCTCTCCATTATTCGCCTTTAGGGAGAATTCAACACCCACTGCAACCACAACTACCGTCCCAGGTAAAGAGAACGCAGGGTCATCAAGCGAAACCGAGAGATTGACTTCATTTGACTCGCTGTTATAGAACATCCAGCCGCTGACGACTTTTCTCGAAATCAGTTCCAAACCATCGACGACCGGTTCCCACTTTTCAGTAACGGGGTTATAGACCATGTCTGCTGTCTGGGCGACGACCACATATATCCTGACCGCGTAATACTTGTTTCCCCACCAGGCATCTCTGGCAGTCACAAATTCGGGAATAGTTAACGTAACGGTTTTCTTGTCTTCTGAGAGGCTGATCGCATAGTTTTCCCTGATGACGCTTCTGAGCGTATGGCGTTCATTGAAGTCGATCTCGGTGAGTGCCTGCGGCTCCTTGCTTACAGACACGGAACGAAATCCGGGAGTGCTGGTGAAATCCTGCCGCAGGATGAATTTTCCCTTTGAAGTAATTTTGTTGAAACACCGTGGATGCATCAGATGCTTTAGGGCCGTGAGGCTGTCATAGAGCAATGATGCCCAATGACTGCTCGCCCCAAACTCGCTGGCGTTTTTACGATTTTCTTCCAGGCTTTTCAGGGTTAGAAATTGTTCCCTGGTATACCCACCTTTTCCTGCCATAATGTATTGATCGGTTGCAGGATCATAATAGCAGCGCATGTTTCCAAAGCTGCCGATAAATTTAAACGGACTTTTAATTTTTGACATAATTTCATTTTTTTAATGGTTCATAATAACACAAAATTACAACATGAAATACTGGATGTCAAGCGTTTTATTGTGGACAATAGCGGACATTATACGACAATACGCGACATCTTAAAAAAAATTCAGCTTTTAAAAAAACAAGTCAAAAAATGATCAAAAAATGATTATCAAAAGATCATCAAAGGATGACTCCTGGATGAAAATCAAAAACAGACCAAACACTCAGGAGACACAGAGGGGGTTTTCCGCACCATCTCCGCACCATTTCCGCACGTTCTCCGCAGGTTCTCCGCTATAATGTGCGGAAAAGGTGTGGAAAACGTGCTGAGATGGTGCGGAAAACGGGGGGAGTGTCTACTAATGGTCTATTAATGTCTTGTAAGTGATCCGGGAGTGTTCCCGGGATTATCAAAAAATGGACTTGTTGTTATCCGAAAATCTGGTGAAATTAAAAATTTCGTTCTTTGGACACTAACCTTTATAGGTCTGGATTTATGTTGCTATATTAGGGCTTTATAATTGATATTCAATACTATTGCGCCCTTACAGGGCTTGTTTATTGGGACGTTCCTGTTCACAGGGCTTCACCCTGTGCTAATATATTTTGCCCTTTCAGGGCTTGTTTATTTGGACACCCTGTTCACAGGGTTTCAACTTGTGCTGATATATTATGCCCTTTCAGGGCTTGATATATATCACATTGACTTACTAAAGAGGCTAAAAAATTAAGGTCTCTTGCGGTTTTGAAAACCGGAAGAGACCTTAAAATGATTGAATGTATTTCAGGCAGATATTTAAAAGAGCTTTTCAAGTTTACCTACGAGTGCAGATTTAGGAACGGCGCCTACTTGTTTATCCGCAACTTCGCCTCCTTTGAAAAAGAGCAGTGTCGGGATATTGCGTACGCCATATTTGGCAGTGACTTCTGGATTGTCATCAACATTGAGTTTTCCAATCACAGCACGTCCTTCATATTCTTTAGCCATTTCCTCTACAATTGGTGTAAGCATCCGGCAAGGACCACACCATTCAGCCCACAGGTCAACAATGACGGGTTTTCCCGATTTGATTACTAATTCATCGAAATTAGCATCAGTTAATTCTAAAGCCATAATTTTATTTTTAAACTGTTTTTAAATAATTGATTGATAAACAATGATGTTTAATAAAAGTTTAGGTATTGATACGAAATTTAACACCCTTCTGCTGCAATGGGCGTAACAAATCGGAACACAATACTTTATATTTTCCGGAAGACATCTCAATATTTGTACGATCGACCGGATCAAAAATAAGAAATTTTAACGAACAATTTCCTTTGTATTTTGAAATCTGTTCAACTAAAAATTCCATGTGACCTTCATTGAGTTCATCCACTGAAAGATGAATCGTAACAGACTTCACCGACTTATCAAGAACCTCGGAAAGCAATTGAATGGAAGATACTTTCAGTTCGAGACTGTCTTCCTGACCGTAGCGTGAATCGACTTTAGCCTTGATCAGTAAAGGTAGTTCATTGACAATATATTGCTTGTAATTCAGGTAGTTATCAGAAAACAAAGCCATCCGGGTCATGCCGCTCTTGTCTTCAATATTGAAAGCGCCAAAGGGTTTGCCGGTTTTGGTAGTTTTGTGTTCGGCACCGGAAACCAGACCTGCAAAGGTAAGTTCACGGCCTTTAAAAGACTTCAGATCGTCTTTGAAGTCGGTGATCTGAACATTGGTAAATTGATTGATTTCAACCTGATAGTCATCGAGTGGATGGCCTGAAATATAGAAACCTGTTACATCAAGCTCGTTTTTCAACTGCTCGAGTTTGGTCCAGGGTTCGCACTTGGGCAACTCGGGGTCAGGAAATGAGGTTTCTGTCCCCATGTCGCCAAACAAAGATGCCTGTGCAGAATTGAGACTTGTCTGATGGTTTGCCCCGTATTTGATCAGCTTTTCAATGAAATTGGTATTATCCTTCTCCATGAAAAAGAATTGTGCCCTATGAACGTTCCCCAGGTTATCAAAAGCGCCGGCCATCGCCATTGCTTCAAGACACCGCCGGTTTATAGAACGAAGGTTTATGCGTTTAACAAATTCAAATATGCTCGAATATGGACCGTTTTCGTCGCGTTCTTCCATAAGCGATTCGACAGCAGCGCCACCTACTCCCTTGACGGCTCCCATCCCAAAGCGGATTTCACCCTTCTTGTTTACCGTGAACTTTAGCACCGACTCGTTGATATCGGGACCCAAAACAGGGATCTTCATTTGTTTGCATTCATCGACCAGGAAAGTGATCTCTTTGATGTCGTTCAGGTTATGCGTTAAGTTGGCGGCCATAAACTCGGCAGGGTAATGTGCCTTCAGGAAAGCGGTCTGGTAAGCCACATAGGAGTAACAGGTGGAGTGTGATTTATTGAAAGCATACTCTGCAAAAGCTTCCCAGTCACCCCAGATCTTTTCGACCACTTTCTGATCCATCTCATTGGCCAAACATCCCTTGATGAACTTGTCTTTCAATTCGTTCATTACCGAGATCTGCTTCTTACCCATTGCCTTACGCAACTGGTCGGCCTGACCTTTTGAGAATCCTGCCATCACCTGCGACAAGAGCATCACCTGTTCCTGATAGACAGTGATGCCATATGTGTCGTCCAGATATTGCTCCATGACCGGATAGGCATATTCAATTTTCTCACGGCCAAACTTACGGTCGATGAAATTGGGAATATACTGCATGGGTCCCGGCCTGTAAAGGGCATTCATGGCGATTATGTCTTCGAAACGGTCAGGCTTGAGGTCGGACAGGTATTTTTTCATTCCCGCTGACTCAAACTGGAATACGGCAGTGGTATCACCCCGACTAAACAATTCAAAGGTCTCTTTATCGTCAAGGGGAATGGTATCAATATCGAAGTCGATATTGTGACTATGCTTGATATTGATCAACGTATCGTTGATGATAGAAAGAGTTTTAAGACCCAGGAAGTCCATTTTGAGCAGTCCGGTAGATTCAACCAGCTTGCCATCGAACTGGGTGACAGGCATCTCGGAATCTTTGGCCGTGCTGAGTGGAATAAATTCCTTCAGGTCACCGGGACCGATAATCACACCACAGGCATGAACACCCGTGCCTCTTATCGAGCCTTCGAGTGTCTGGGCAAGACTTAATACTTTCCGAACTATTTCATCGCCACTGTTTTTGGCATATTTAAGTTCGGGAACATCGTTGAATGCCTTTTCGAGTGATACTTTCACACCTTCAGGTACCAGTTTTGCCAATCGGTCGGCTTCGGAAAGCGGAAGTTTCAATACGCGGGCTACATCACGGATTGATGAACGGGCAGCCATTGAACCAAATGTAATGATTTGAGCTACACGATCTTTACCATATTTATCGATTACATATCGGATGACTTTTTCGCGTCCTTCGTCGTCAAAATCGATGTCGACGTCGGGCATTGAATAGCGCTCGGGATTCAGGAAACGTTCGAAAAGCAGATTGTATTTAATAGGGTCGATATTGGTGATCGACATACAATATGCAACGGCTGAACCTGCCGCAGAACCACGACCCGGACCAACCCTTACGCCCATCGAACGTGCTTTCAGGATGAAATCCCACACGATAAGGAAGTACCCGGGAAAATTCATCTTTTTGATTGTGTCCAGCTCGAAATCCATACGCTCTTTGATCGAGTCAGAGATCTCTTCGCCCCAACGTCTGTGGGCTCCTTCCCATGCCAGGTGTTCCAGATATGAAAATTCGGTTTCATATCCATCGGGAACAGGAAAACTGGGTAAAGAAACGTCGCGGGTAATCTTAAACGATTCAATTTTATTTACGACATCCTGCGTATTGGCAATTGCTTCCGGGAAATCCCTGAAGGCTTCGCGCATCTCATCGGGTGTTTTCAAAAACTCAAAACCGGTGTAGTGCATGCCCTCAGTGTCGTCTACATCTTTACCGGTATTCAGACAGATCAGTATATTATGTGCCTCGAAATCATCTTTGTTGACATAATGAACGTCGTTGGTGGCGATGACTTTCAGGTTATTTTTAGCAGCAAGCAAACGCATAGCATGATTGACCAAAACCTGTTCGGGATAGCCATGATTCTGCAATTCAAGATAGAGGTCATCATGAAAGATATCCATGAGTCGTTGTAAAACCTCATCAGCCTTTTCCAGGTTGAAGGTATAATTGGAATAATTTCCGGTGGGGTGAGGCTGGTTGTATCGTGTTATGGCTTTGGGCAATTCGCCTCCAAGACAGGCTGTACTGGCAATCAGCCCTTCGCTGTATTGACGCAAAAGTTCAAAATCGATGCGGGGGGTATAATAGAAACCTTCAATGAACCCGAGGGAAACAAGCTTTGAAAGATTCCGGTATCCGGCAAGGTCTTTGGCAAGCAGGATCAGATGGTATCCACTGCGGTCATCTTTTCCGGCTTTGTCAAAACGGGACCGGTCGGTCACATATACTTCACATCCGATGATTGGTTTTATACTCTGTTTATTGGCTTCGTTGACAAAGTCGAGCACGCCATACATATTACCGTGATCGGTAATCGCGATGGCATTCATTCCTGATTTTTTGGCTTTGGTGATTAATCCTTTGATGCTGGCAGCCCCATCGAGGATGGAATATTGAGTGTGAACGTGAAGGTGAGTAAATTCTGACATGAGATTCAATTACTTGCATCGCCACCCGTATATCAGGTTCCGATGTGTAAAAATACTACAAATTCATGGAGCTTTACCGCCTGTTGATAAGTTCTTAAAAAAACTACGATTCTATTCTTTCTCCTTGTGTTTCTTCTCTTTAAGTTGAAACAAACGCTTTATGATGTATTGACCGAACTGGAGCAATGAATCTGGATTTTCAACAATCATCTTCATGACTCCTGACTTCAACAGCGAACGGAATACAGCACCTGCTGTACTTGCCGGAGACTCATTTTCGTCGTGTTTCTTAGATTTGTGTTGAGTCAACTCAATGACAGTGCTTATCATTCCACTCATCAATCCGGGCGATGTTGCGACTTCTAATAATACTTTTTTAAACAGGTTAATCGTTTTAAAGCTTTCATAAGTAGCATAAAACTGCTCCTTTACTTGCTTTTCCTGTGTTTGCCGTTTTAGCTCTAATTCAACGATTGCTGCTCTAAGTTCGGATGTTGTGGTGATTTTTTTCATGGGATCTTATTTAAGCACCTGTTTGATGATAGACTCTCTGATTTGCTTCTTGATCTTTTCCTGGAAAAAGAAATAAAATATCAACCCTGCTATCAGATAGAATGCAGCCATGACAAAAAAACCAAGATAGAGTTGACCCAACAATTTACCAATCCAGATTGCCAAACCCAAATTAATAAAAACGATAAATGAAATGACTAAAACGAAGAGGATGGCTTGAAAAACAAGTGAGGAAATTACTTCAGATGATTTGTCTACTGCTTTCAGTTTGACAATTTCAAAACTGGTCTTTCCATATTCTGTTGCATCTTCCAACAGAGTTTCAATCATCTTTGCCTGATCTTGCATAAATTTAATTTACATGAATTGATAATTTCCGAAAAACACAAAACCACACAGGGTAGAGACGCAAGATATTGCGTCTCTACGTGATGTATGTATTGTAGAATGGCTTCTAATAAATTCTAATTATGGGTAGCTTTATCATCCATGTTCACTTCGGGTGATTTGCCCATTTTCTTATCGGCAAATTCAGAAACTTCTTCTTTGACTTTTTCGAACTTATCAGTTACTGTTTCAAGGAAGTCCTCGAATTTTTCTTTGAATTCGTCTGCCAGATCCTCTCCTTTTCTTTTAATTATTCTACGGGTATCTGAACCCTTTTCAGGGGCAAATAATACCCCTAATAAAGCGCCGACTGCTAAGCCTGCAACTACTCCTAATAATACTTTTCCTGTACTCATGATCTTGATTTTTAAACTGGTTTATAACTAAAACATGTTTTAAAAAAGTCATTCTTCCTTACAATCAAATTACTTATAATATTAAACAATTTTTTTGACAATTGTTTAATAAAAATCAAAATAATGTAATTTTTTTTTCTGATACCGTTTAATTGTTAAAAGTTCTAAAAAAAATCCGCTATCTTACTGAAATAACCCAATTTTGCACAAAACTAAGTCTACATGAGGATGCAACTTCCAACCGATATTTCTTCCAAATTGCTTTGGACTCATCCTGTGATCTACTTGCGGAACCTTATTGCTAATTTTGAACTCAAACATCCCGGATTAATCAGGAAACTGCCTAACAGAAAACAGGTCAAACGCTTTACAGCCATATTACTCGCATTATTTCTGATCATCTTTGTCCTGTTGGTCCTGTTCAGGCGTCCAATTGTAGGTTCTATCATGCACAGTAAAATCGAGTCCTTTAATACGTCACATCATGCAGAATTAAAGATCGGATCGTTTCAGTTTAAAGGGCTGCTGGGTATTGAACTCAACAATATCACGCTGAAACCTCAGGAAGATGATACACTGCTCACTATAAAATATTTAGAGGCTCATATCAGCCTTGCCCGCCTTTTCCGTTTTAAGCTGGGGATAAGTGAAATGTCGGTTGAAAATACACGTATCTCGTTGATCAAGCAAGATTCGACCCATACCAATTACATGTTTTTGTTTGGGAAAAGCAAATCAAACGATACAACCCCTGATCAAAAGGTTGATCTTGCCATTCGTTATGATCGTTTACTCGAAGCTGTATTCTCAAAGATTCCCTCAACAATTAATATTAAAAACTTCCAGATCCAGGCAAATTTGAAGGGATATAAATTTGGGTTCAATCTTCCCTCCCTGATTATCAATGATGAAATGTTTCATTCCTATGCCATTGTTTACGATAAAGGCCAGACTGTGAAATGGCATTTCGAAGGAAAACTAAATCCACTGGACAGGGTTGTGATGATCAAATTATATGCAGACGGTAATCTAAAAGTACAGATCCCTTATGTAGATCAGCGTTGGCATTCAAAAGTAGGCTTCGATACCGTGCAATTCAGTCTTGAAAACAGTAGGTTTTCAAGAGGTGTATTGTCATTTGAAGGAAGTGCTGCCATGAGTGGGTTGACAATCAATCATCCGCAGTTATCCCCCCAGGATATCTCGATAAACAAGGGGACGATGGATTATCATGTCCACATCGGTGAGAATTATTATGAAGTTGACAGTTCGTCCACTTTTGTATTCAACAAGCTTAGGTTTAAGCCCTATTTCAAATACCAGACCTATCCTACGAAGCAATTTACCGCCATCATCCATAAAGAACCATTTCCAGCTCAGGATCTTTTCGAGTCATTGCCTGACGGATTGTTTACAACGCTGGATGGCATCAAGACAGAAGGTCAACTCAGCTACAATCTTGACTTTTTTGTCGACCTGAATACGCCAGATTCAATCCGGCTCTTTTCTGAATTGAAACGTCATAATTTTAAAGTCATAAAATATGGTAATACCGATTTCAGATTTATCAATTCGGAGTTTTCTTACTCTGCTTATGAACATGGATCACCGGTTCGTACGTTTGAAATAGGTGCATCCAATCCTAACTTCAAATCTTTGCCTGATATCTCTGAAAACCTGAAGAATGCAATCCTTACCTCGGAGGATGGACAGTTCTTTTCTCACAATGGGTTTATCCCGGAAGCAATTACAAAAGCACTATCGGCTGACTTGAAAAGGCATCGGTTTGCCAGAGGTGGAAGCACAATAAGTCAGCAGCTTGTTAAGAATGTATTTCTAAACCGAAACAAAACAATTGCGCGAAAAGTGGAAGAAGCGCTGATTACCTGGCTGATCGAAACCAATCGGCTCAGTACGAAAGAACGAATGTTTGAAGTATATCTCAATATATTGGAAATGGGACCCATGGTTTATGGTGTTAACGAAGGGGCACATTTTTATTTCAACAAAGATGTGAAGGATCTCACACTCGACGAGGCGATATTTATGGCCAGTATCATCCCTCATCCCAAGACTTTCAGAAGTTCTTTCGACTCCACCGGAAATCTTAAACCATATATGGGGAGTTTTTATAAATTTGTGGCGGATAAGATGCTCACCAGGGGTCAGATCGCACAAAGCGATTTCGATATGTTGAAATCAAACATTACACTCACGGGTAAGGCAAAGGAATTCTTACGTCCTGCATCAGATTCACTGCAACCATCTGACTCAACCGATTTGTTTGATCAGGTGGAATTTAACAAAGAACCACTTAAAACAACTAAATAAATAAGCAGAATAATGGACAAACTCAACCCGGAAACAATGAAAAATGGATATTTTGGCCAATTTGGAGGTCGATTTGTCCCACCCGTTCTTGATGTCAAACTCGCACAACTGGCTATTGAATTTCAAAAGGCAGCTGCAGATCCAACATTTATCGAAGAATATAATTATTATCTGAAATATTACGTAGGCAGACCTTCTCCGCTTTATTATGCCCGAAGACTCTCTGAAGTAGTCGGAAGTAAGATATATCTGAAAAGAGAAGACCTTAACCATACAGGCGCTCATAAGATCAACAATTGTCTTGGACAAATCATTCTGGCGAATAGAATGGGAGCCAAAGAAATTATAGCTGAAACCGGTGCCGGTCAACATGGCGTAGCCACTGCTACCGTTGCTGCGCTTTTTGGAATCCCCTGCAAAATATTTATGGGATCACGTGATGTGGAAAGACAAAAGTTAAATGTACAACGCATGCGGCTTCTGGGCGCTGAAATCGTGACTACTGATCTTGGTACCGGATCTCTGAAAGATGCCGTTGATGCTGCGCTGGGCTATTATATCCAAAATCCTGAATCGTTTTATCTGTTAGGTTCCGCTGTTGGTCCACATCCTTACCCGGCTATGGTTCATTTCTTCCAGAGCGTAATCGGGACAGAAGCACGTGAACAAATTCTTGAGCAGGAAGGCAGATTGCCAGATTCAATCTTTGCCTGTATCGGTGGTGGTTCAAACGCAATCGGTCTTTTCTCAGGTTTCCTCGAAGATAAAGAGGTTGCGATCCATGCCGCAGAAGGTGGCGGGGATGGTGTCCTCAACAGGACAGCATCAACATTGGTAATGGGAAGACCTGCTGTATTCCAGGGCACTTATTCATATTGCCTGCTCGACGATGCTGATCAACAAATACCTGCTTATTCAATCGCTTCAGGTCTCGACTATCCGGGTGTAGGTCCTGAACATGCCAATCTGAAAGAAACAGGTCGGGTTACTTATCATTGCATCACTGATGAAGAAGCTATTAAAGCATTTAATGACCTGTCTTGTCTCGAAGGAATTATCCCTGCAATTGAATCGGCACATGCCATTGCATTAGCGATGAAAGTACTGAAAAATAAAAATGAAATCTCAATCATCAACTTATCCGGACGAGGCGATAAGGATGTAGAACGTGAGATGGAAAAGGAATAATTAACCTAACATACTGTGGCCTGAAGCGATATATTTATATGGCTTCAGGCTTTTTTGTCTAAAGACATTAATTAAATGTTAAAAATTGTGATTATTAACTTGTTGTGCTTAATTTAGCGCCATGATTTTTCATTAATAAATTAAACGGTCAACCAATATTCATTAAAATGAAAAAAATAATTGTTCTGCTTATTTCTGTTGTCTTCTTAACTACTGCTTTTGCGCAGAAAACCCTAACTATTACCGGAAAAGTTGAAGGTTATCCGGAAGGCAAAATCTATCTGAGTAAGGTTACATCTCCTGCGCCTACAAAGATTGATTCAATAGATGTAAAAGATGGATCTTTCTCTTTCTCAAAAGGGATTACCAATACAGATGTCTATATGGTCATCTTCGGTAAATCAAGATCGGGTGTCATCATCTTTCCTGAAACTCAAAACATCGAGCTTACTATTAAACTCAACGGTAGTATCATCGATAATTCTGATGTAAAATCCGGCCCAATCCAACAGGTTTATCAGGAATATACCAAGACTGTAAAAGCTGCCGGATTGGAAATGAATAAACTCTACATGGATTACCAGACTGCAAAATCAGCCAAGAATGAAGCTGAAACTGCCCGTCTTGAAAAAGAATTAAATATTAAGTCGGATGCAACTGACGCAACAGAAGCAAAAATTCAGGAAATGAATGCTTCAAATCTTTTGGGTCTCTTTCTGATTACCCGTAAAGTATATGCTTATGATTATGAGAAATTAAAGGGTTGTCTGGCAAATGTAAGTCCGGTAGCTCAGAAGAGTGATATATACAGATCATTGTCTGAACGCTTAGCCAAGATGGACAAAGTAAGAGTTGGTGCTATTGCTCCTGATTTTACTTTACCAACGCCTGAAGGCAATATGCTTTCTCTGTCGCAGTTCCGTGGCAAAGTAGTCGTTGTTGATTGTTGGGCATCATGGTGTGGTCCTTGCCGTGCCGAAAGCCCTAACATGGTTTCACTATATAATGCAAATAAAGACAAGAATTTCACTATTTTGGGAGTATCGCTTGACAGGCCTGATGCAAAAGACAAATGGATAAAGGCAATTGCCGATGATAAATTGGCCTGGAATCAAGTCTCTGACCTGAAATTCTGGAACAGTATGATTTGCGATTTATATGTAATCAGTGCAATACCTGAAACAATCCTGATCGATAAAGATGGAAAAATTGTAGCCCGTGGTTTACGTGGTGATGAGTTAAAAGCAAAAGTTGCTGAATTACTGAAATAAGTGCTTTGTTTTTTGCAAAAAATATTGCACCTTTGCACCTCGCTTTGTAAAAAACTACAAACACCTTTAATATTAGTGTAATATGCCTGTAAAAATGAGATTACAGCGTCGTGGTAAAAAAGGGAAACCTTTCTTCCACATCGTAATTGCCGATGGTCGTGCACCAAGAGATGGCAAGTTTATTGAAAAAATTGGAACTTACGATCCTGTTTCAAAACCAGCAACAATTGATATCTGTGCAGATAAAGCTGTTCAATGGTTACGTAACGGAGCTCAACCATCTGATACCGTAAGAGCCATTCTTTCATACAAAGGGATTCTCTATAAATTTCACCTGTTAAAAGGTGTTGACAAAGGAGCCTTAACTTTGGAACAAGCTGAAGTCAAATTCGAAGCATGGAAAGAAATGAAGGCAGCTAAAATCAGTAGCGCTATCAACAAAAATGTTGAAACTGCTACTAAGGCTGAAAAGGAACGTTTCGCACAAGAGGTTAAGATCAACGAAACCAGAGCAGCAGCTCTTGCCAAGAAGAATCAACCTGTTGTTGTAAGAGCTCCAGAAGTTGAAGAAGCTCCAGAAGTTGAAGAAACTGCAGCAGAAGCAACTGAAGAACCTGCAAACGAATAAATTTAAAATGAAGAGCTTTTAACAGGCTCTTTCATAAAAGGCTAAGCTGAAAAGTGAAAGGAAATTTATTACCTCCACTTTCATCTTAGCCTTTTTTTATCTCTTCATTCAACTTTACGATATGAAAAAAGAAGATTGTTTTAACCTGGGAAAAATCACAAAGGCTTTTGGGACTAAAGGTGAACTTACTATACTTCTTGACGTTGACGATCCAAACGATTACAGCAATCTTGATTTTTTCTATGCCGATTTTGATGGTGAACTGATTCCATACTTTATAGAAAAGCTCATCCTGAAAAACAGTAAGGCAGTTGTCATCAAACTGGTTGATATTGACGAACCAAAGGCAGCTGCAGCATTGATCAACAGGATTATTTATCTTCCACTCGACAAATTACCTGCTCTCAATGAAGACCAGTTTTATTACCATGAAATAATTGGATACACGGTAATAGATGACACATTAGGCGAAACCGGAATCATAAAAGATGTTCTTGAATTTCCAATGCAGGAATTGTTGCAGGTAGATCACAAAGGCAAAGAGATCCTGCTTCCGATTTCAGATGAACTTATTTTGGAAGTAGACCGCGAGAATAAGATCCTTTATATTTCTGCACCCGAAGGATTAATCGAACTTTATCTTGAATGAGCACCCGAAAGCCCTTTCGTTTTAAACAGTTCAGTGTCGATGACAGCAAATGTGCAATGAAAGTCGGCACAGATGGAGTGTTACTGGGTGCATGGGCTGATGTGAGCGCAGCTGAAACAATTCTGGATATTGGAACAGGATGTGGCGTGATAGCTTTAATGGCGGCACAACGCAGCAAAGCACGCATAACAGCCATAGATATTGATGAAAGTGCAACCCTTCAAAGCAAAGAAAATTTCTTACACAGTCCATGGCATGAACGAATAGAAGCCATTCATATTGCTGTTCAGCAGTTTCAACCGGATTTTCTTTTTGATCTGATTACATGTAATCCTCCCTTCTTCAAAAATGCTTTGAAGACACCTATTTATGAACGCAACCTTGCACGACACAATGATTCTTTGTCATTTGAGAGTTTAGTCTCTCAGGTTAACAGACTGCTCAGTGAAAACGGTAAATTTGTTTTTATCCTTCCTGTAGATGAAGCTTATGAAGTAATCCATATTGCATCATCCCGACATCTTCATGTCAATCGTTGTTGTAATGTCTATTCACGCGAGAATAAATTACCAAACAGAATATTGGCTGAACTCAGTCGTAAAGAATCTGAAAGACCAATTGAAACACTTACAATCAGAGATCTTAACAATCAGTATACAGCTGAATACAAAGAATTAACAAAAGACTTTTATCTATTCCTCACTGAATAATTTTGTAAAGTTGTCTTTCTTGAAAACGATGTCCAAAAAATTTAATAATGTCACCCCTACGGGGCTTTTTGTTTTTTGTGTTGTGTTTCTACAATCATGACATCCCTCCGGGATTGAAGAAAAGTGCCGTAGGCACGTCATGATTGTAACAATTACATTCCAAGAGGGTAAGCCCCGTAGGGGTGACATTATAACTACTTCTAATTAACGTTTCCTCTTTCGAGTAAATAGTAATGTATTTATTTGTTATTAAACACCTTATTAAAATTTGACTGGATCTGTTGCTTTAAAGCTGACAGTTCAATGTTTAATATTGATACTGCTTTTTGATAGATTTTTTCTACATGTATATCCACATCTCCCGACTCGAAAAACAATTTGTCTACCGGTATTTCAGGCAAAAAATTAGAAGCGTTCGAAATTTCTTTCAACAGATCAACACCAATTGATATAAAGAAACCGTGCCGGATAAGTTCCCGACCGGTAACTAAATTGGAATTATAGCCATGAATGATCCAGGGCATCTTTGGCTTTATCTCTTTTTTCAGTTTGATCATCTCATTGGCCGACCTGACACAATGCAACAATAAAGGTTTTTGAACCCTCTCAGCAATCAATGCATGTTGTTTAAATACTTCAATCTGAAAGTCAAACGACACTTCTGATAATCGGTCAAGTCCACACTCCCCTATCGCAAGTATTTCCGCTCTGACGCCCCTTTCTGAAACAATTTCCAAAAATGGATTGTAATTCTCCTTCTTTAAATACCATGGATGCCAACCCAAAGAATAAAAAAGCTGAGCAGCCAATTGTGGAATCAGCTGCTCAGGGAATAAATTTATGATCTGAATCACATCCCCGGCATGACCCGGTGAATGTGTATGAATATCAATGAAGAAGTTCTGTTCGAAAATATTCATATCAATTAAAAATTGAACGTTATTCGCCGTTACCCCTGTTTCTAGTATAACCCTTCATAATACCACGAGCTGATTGCCCGATAAACGAAAGTATCTCATCGCGTTCAGCTGTGGCAGGCATATCTCTTTCGATCATTTCAGTTGCCTTGCTTGTGTTCAATCCTTTGAGGAACAATAACCGGTAGATCTCCTGAATTTCGTTTATTTTTTCATTGGTAAATCCTCTACGACGCAATCCTATTGAATTAACACCAACATAAGAAAGTGGTTCACGCGCAGCTTTTGTGAAAGGTGGAACATCCTTCCTGACCAAAGAACCACCTGAGATCATACAATGCGCACCAATTTTCACAAACTGATGCACAGCAGATAATCCACTGATGATAGCCCAATCATCTATCAAAATATGACCCCCAAGTTGAACCCCGTTACCAAGGATGACATTATTCCCAACTACACAATCATGTGCAACATGAACGTAAGCCATCAACAGACAATTGTTTCCGACTACAGTTTCACCACTGGCTTTGGTACCACGATTTAAAGTCACAAATTCACGGATAGTGGTATTATCACCAACCCGAAGGAGTGAATCTTCACCGCTAAACTTCATATCCTGAGGAACGGCAGCGATTACTGCACCTGGAAATATCTTGCAATTTTTCCCAATTCTTGCTCCCTCCATGATGGTTACGTTAGAACCAATCCAGGTTCCTTCGCCAATTTCAACATTTTTTTCAATATTGACAAAGGGTTCAATTACCACGTTTTTGGCTATTTTGGCCTGTGGATGGACATATGCTAATGGTTGATTCATTAAGATATTTGTTTTGTAAAGGGTCCGTGATTAAACAGGATTTTATTTTTTTATGATTTGAGCCATAAGTTGACCTTCCATGACCAACTTATTGCCCACATAAGCTTTGCCTTCCATTTCGCAAATACCGCGACGGATAGGTGAAAGCAAACGCAATCTGAACAATAAAGTATCACCAGGAACGACCTTGTGACGGAATCGTACATTTTCAATTTTCAGGAAATAGGTAATATAATTTTCAGGATCAGGTACTGTCCTCAAAACATAAATCCCACCTACCTGTGCCATCGCTTCAATCTGTAAAACTCCCGGCATAACCGGTTCATTGGGAAAGTGACCCACAAAGAATGATTCATTCATAGTCACATTCTTTAACCCTGTAATGCCACTGTCATCCATTGATAGAATCTTGTCGATCAACAGGAACGGCGGACGGTGTGGGAGAATGTTTTTGATGGCATTGATATCCAGTAAAGGAGCCTTATTGGGATCATAAAAAGGAACAGTCGTTGTCTGAGATTTCTTTTTAAGATGCTTTTTGATCATCCTGGCAAATTCAACATTGGTTGAATGTCCCGGACGGGTTGCGATAATATGGGCTTTCATTGGTTTTCCAACCAAAGTAATATCTCCAACGACATCTAATAATTTATGACGAGCAGGTTCATTGGGGAACCTGAGTTCAATATTATTCAGTATACCTTCCTGAAGGACTTTAACATTAGGGTTGTTAAAGAAAGTAGCAAGCTTATCAAGTTCTTCTTTTGGAATCGGACGATTTACAAAAACAATGGCATTGTTTAAATCACCACCCTTGATCAGGTTATTATTGATCAAATATTCAAGCTCATGTAAGAAAACAAAAGTGCGGCAACTTCCGATCTCATCTTTAAACTGACTAATTTTCTGAATAGATGCAAACTGGGTACCCAGCACACGTGTTTCATAATCAATCATGGTCGAAATCCTGAATTCATTATCAGGAACAGCGATCATTTCAGTTTTGCGTGATGCGTTAGTATAGGTGATTGTTTCATCAAGCACCAGATATTCACGATCGGTAGCTTGTTCGACATATCCTGTTTTCTCAATGGCCTCACAATAAAAACGTGCACTTCCGTCAAGAATAGGTGTTTCCTCACCATCCAGATCAATCAGTGCATTGTCAATACCCATCCCTGAAAGAGATGCCAGTACATGTTCTACAGTAGAAACTCTGACTCCATTTAATTCTAGTGTTGTACCGCGTGATGTATCCACAACAAAATCGACATCTGCATCGATTACCGGACTGTTTTCTAAATCAATTCGTCTGAATTTATATCCATGACCATCTGGTGCCGGATTAATGGTAAGAGAGACATTCTGTCCGGTATGCAAACCCGGACCAGTTAATGTAACGGGTTCTTTAAGCGTTCTTTGTTTGATTGTTTCCATGGAGGGCAAAATTACAAATTATCTCTTACACTAAACAATTTGACTTTGTTTGTATAAAAAAAATCACATATAAACTTTTAACTCAATACTAATCCTTTTTTTCAAGCTCTTTCAGCTTCTTTTCAAGAACATCCAGTCTTTTCATGATATCGGGCAATCTACGGAAACCAACATATGATCTTCGATAGTCCGAAATATCAAAAGCAGGAGATCCCATTAAAAGGGCACCTTCTTTTGTCAAATTGTTACTAATTGCGCTTTGACCGGCTATTTTAACATAGTCAGGGACCGTAAGGTGGCCAGTTATACCAACCTGACCTGCTATCTGACAAAACTTCCCAATAGTAGTTGAACCCGATATGCCTGTCATGGCAGCAATTACTGTATGTTCGCCGATTATTACATTGTGCGCTATCTGAACAAGATTATCCAGTTTAACACCTTTCTTAATGATTGTAGACCCTAAAGTAGCACGGTCAATCGTTGTATTTGCACCGATCTCGATGTCATCTTCAAGAATTACATTGCCAATCTGAGGCACTTTCTGACTGACACCTTCTTGCTGAGCAAATCCAAATCCATCACTCCCAATCACAACACCTGCATGAAGGATACAACGGTTTCCGATTACACAGGCATGATAAATTTTCACCCCTGGATTCAGCGTTGTCTCTTCACCAATTTTAGCTCCATCTCCTACAAAGACCTGAGGGTAAATTTTAGCTCCGCTACCCACGACTGCATTTGCAGAGATCACTGTAAACTCTCCAATATAAACATTCTCTCCAATTTTGGCTGTAGGATGAATAAAAGCCAGGCTTGAAATTCCAACCAGAGACGATTTACGATATTGATCATAGATCTCCAGTAACTTCGCAAATGCACCATAAGCATCTTCTACCTTTACCAAGGTAGCAGCTATTTCATGCTCGGGGATAAAAGTTGCGTTAACAATTACAATCGAAGCCTTCGTGGTATAAATAAATTCTGTATACTTTGGGTTAGCAAGAAAACTAAGTGTCCCCTGCTCTCCATGTTCAATCTTTGATAACCCGGAAACCTTTACTTCTGGGTTTCCAATCACTTCTCCATTTAGGAACTGTGCAATCTGACCGGCTGAAAATTCCATTATAATAAACTGAATAAAAACGTTATGCTATAAGACTTTATGAGGCATTGGACTACAGTGTTCTTCATAAAATCCGGTTTTAAAACACTTCTTAAAAAAGATATGCAAAGTAACGATTTTTTATTGTTTTTCAGGGACTAAATCACCTATTAAGATATCTTGGGATAACAAAGAAAATGTTTCATGGCTGATTTAGAGAGCACTGAAACATTAATCTGATCTGAAGCCTCAGTAATATCAACTACTCCACCATCGCGGTAGAGGATATTAATTTTATCGAGTTCAGGATTATAGGCATTGTTTGTAATGGTGCCTTCGAAAACAATCTGTTCTATAGCTTTATCTGAAAACTTCAACATTTTGGACACTGCTTCCCGGATTCCAACAACATATTCAGGTTCGAAAGGTTTATATTGTAACTCGGCTCTGAATAGTTTACGGTTTATCAGACTGCTGCCGAGGTATGAAAGCACCGGATCCTCGTGAAAAGCCCAGACCTTTATTGCAGCATAAATATCGAAATCATCCAGCAACGCAAAGTTTTCGAGCACCTCTTTTCTTGTCTCAAAATCTTCTACGGTGAATTTATTTTTAAGAAAGAACTGTAATGCAGGCGCCCCAAACAATGTTAAACCCTCTTCTGATAACTCTTTTGCTCTGTTCAACACATGAATCAGCATCTGCTCGGCAGCAACCACAGTCTTATGAAAATAGACCTGCCAGTACATAAAACGCCTGGCCATGATGAACTTCTCGATCGTAAAAATACCTTTAGCCTCAATCACCAGTTCATCGTCTATGACATTTAACATGGCAATGATGCGATCAGTATTGATTACACCTTCAGAGACTCCTGTGAAGTAACTATCTCGTTTTAAGTAATCCAGCCTATCCGTATCAAGCTGACTAGAAACAAGTTGATGTAAAAATCGCTTGGGATAAGTATCTCTGAATATAGAGATCGCATCAGTCAAACGACCATTAAACTGCTCATTCAACCTATTCATAAACATCAATGAAAGCTCTTCATGCGTGAGTCCATCCACGATACTGTTTTCAAGCGAATGTGAATAAGGGCCATGACCGATATCGTGCAACAATATCGCGAGTATTACTGCGTCTTCCTCAGTTTGGGTAATTTCGTTCCCTTTTTGTCGTAAAACGTCCACAGCCATTCCCATGAGGTGCATTGCTCCAAGGGCATGTTGAAAACGTGTATGCAATGCTCCGGGATACACCAATGGCGTAAGCCCCAGTTGCCTTATACGACGAAGTCGTTGAAAAAAAGGATGTTCTATAATGTCAAATGTAAGTTCATTGGGTATAGCAATAAATCCATGAACAGGATCGTTGAATATTTTTCGTTTATTGGGTGTTGTTGCGCTCACTTATTCCGTATTTTTGTATTATGTAGAAAAACCATACAGTTAAACAACATTATTGTAGATCAGGTGTTTCTTACATACATCAAAAATAAGAAGAATTTTTCAATTGACTCTTTACATTGGTAGGATTTATGGATAAAGTACAAATTCTGTGGGCTGATGATGAAATATCATTACTCAAACCGCATATCCTTTTTCTAAAAGAAAAAGGATATGACGTTGATACTGCAACCAGTGGAGATGAAGCCCTGGACCAGCTTAAAGCAAAACTCTTCGACATCATTTTCCTTGACGAAAATATGCCGGGCCTATCAGGTCTTGATACACTGAACCAGATAAAGGCGCAATATCCTAACCTCCCTGTAGTCATGATCACCAAGAGTGAAGAGGAAACGATCATGGAAGATGCCATTGGATCCAAAATATCCGATTATCTCATCAAACCGGTCAATCCAAATCAGATCTTACACTCTTTAAAACGTATTCTGGAGAAGAAAAAACTCATCAGCGATAAAGCAACCCATAATTACCAACAGGAGTTCAGGTTTATCGGAATGGAAATATCCAATAAACTCAACTTTGAAGAATGGGTAGATGTTTACCGCAAGCTTGTTTACTGGGAGATTGAACTTGACAAGTCTTCTGATCAGGGCATCAAAGATGTTTTGAAAATGCAGAAGGAAGAAGCAAATAATGTTTTCAATAAATTCATCGAAAGTCATTATATCGATTGGCTAAACGGTAAAGACCTTCACAGGCCTGTACTTTCACATACAGTTATCCGTGAGAAAGTGTTTCCATTGATCACCGATGACCAGCCACCTCTTTTTGTCATTCTGATCGATAATCTGCGTTATGATCAATGGAAAATCCTTCAACCCATCATTGAGGAATACTTCCGGGTCGACAAAGACGAGATCTTTTACAGTATCCTGCCGACTGTGACGCAATATGCCAGAAATGCAATGTTTTCTGGACTCATGCCAACCGAAATCAGCAAGAAGTATCCTAACTTCTGGTTGAACGAAGATGATGAAGGAACAAAAAACCAATATGAAGGTGACTTGCTTTCAGAATTACTCAAGCGATTTGGTAAGGATATTAAGCATTCATACAATAAAATCCTCAACCTTACTGCAGGTAAAAAGCTTGCCGAGAATCTTCCAAATCTAACCGGTAACAAGTTAAACTTTATTGTTTACAATTTTGTGGATATGCTCTCGCATGCTCGTACCGAAATGGATGTGATCAGGGAACTTGCCGATGATGAAGCGGCTTACAGATCAATTACTGTTTCTTGGTTCCGTCACAGTCCTTTGTTGGACATCTTCAAGTATCTCGCCGAAAAGAAATACAATGTTGTAGTCACTACTGACCATGGATCTGTTCGGGTAAACAACGCTGTAAAGATCATTGGCGATCGCAATACAAATACTAACCTGAGATATAAGACAGGGAAAACACTAAATTACAACCGCAAAGAGGTATTTGAAATTAAAAACCCTACTGATGCTTTTCTTCCAAAGGGAAATGTCAGTTCGTGCTATGTGTTTTGTCGTGGTACTGATTTCTTTGCTTATCCTAACAATTACAATTATTACGTAAACTATTACCGTGATACATTTCAACATGGAGGAATCTCTATGGAAGAGATGATGATACCATTTATCACGTTAAAACCCAAATAACAAGCCTTTATGCAACTTACACTGGTCTGCGAAAATATTCACAGCCTCGATACTGCTGCCAGCCAAATACTGAATACATTTACCGGGCATCGCGTTTTCGCACTCTTTGGCGAAATGGGTGCAGGAAAGACAACTTTTATCAAAGCTTTTTGCCGGAAACTGAATGTAAAAGATATTGTAAACAGCCCTACATTTGCTATTGTAAACGAATATCTTAATATAAAAAGTGAAAGCGTTTATCATTTTGATTTCTACAGGTTAAAAAAGGAATCTGAAGCCATCGATATTGGCTATGAAGAGTATATTTACAGCGGATGTTATTGTTTCATGGAATGGCCTGAGAAGATTTCCAATCTTCTACCCGAAGGTTATGTCAGAATCAGGATTGATGCTGACGATGAAACAGATATCCGCACGATCTATTGTTCTGACTAAAAGTATGATTTAATATTTATCACATATGGTTGCACATGGTGATGAGCTATTGGGAATGGCTCCAATAGAGACACTTAAGCCACTGGAAGAAACACTGGAATTGCAGCGCAGTAAACGCTCACTGACCGTCGGTATTCCGAAAGAAAGATCCGACAATGAGAAAAGGGTTCCCCTTACTCCGGATGCAGTCAGTTTGTTGGTGGCTCACGAACATACCATCCTGATCGAGGCAGGTGCCGGAATCGGGGCGCATTATGATGATCACACCTATAGTGAAGCCGGAGCAAAGATTGTCTCCACTACCCGTGAAGTATTTCAGGCTGATATCATCCTTAAAATGTCAGCTTTATCACCCGAGGAGATAGAAATGGTCCGAATGCGACAGACTATCATCTCATCATTACAGATTCCGGGCCTGTGTGAAGAATACTTCAGACGCCTTGCTTCCAAAAAAGCAACTGCACTCAGTTTCCAACTCATCAAAGATCGGACAAAAGCTTTCCCAATCATACGTGCAATGAGTGAGATCGCAGGAAATACCTGCGTGCTGATTGCCAGCGAATATCTCAGTCATCACCATTATGGACGTGGCGTGATGCTGGGTGGATTTTCAGGTATCAGCCCAACAGAAGTAGTTATTCTTGGAGCAGGTACCGTCGGTGAATTTGCCACGAGAGCAGCAATGGGAATGGGAGCCATGGTAAAGGTTTTCGATAACTCGGTTTATAAACTTCGAAGGCTTCAAAACAATCTCAGTACCCGGATCTATACTTCTATCATTCAGCCCAAGCCACTTACCGAAGTACTGAAAACCGCCGATGTAGTGATTGGTGCTGTTCATTCTAAAGAAGGCCGTACACCTTTTTTTGTTACCGCGGAAATGGTTAAGCAAATGAAAGCCGGTTCACTGATTATTGATGTGAGTATCGATCAGGGTGGTTGCTTCGAAACTTCTCATGTTACTGATCACAACAATCCTGTCTACATCAAACATGGCGTAACACATTACTGTGTACCCAACATAGCTTCTAAAGTACCCCATACGGCAAGCATAGCTCTCAGTAATATTCTTTTGCCAATGTTACTCGATTTAGCTTCAAAGGGGGGGCTATCAGAGCTCCTGAAAGTAGATCTGGGAGTCAGACAGGGTGTTTACATGTACAATGGTACCGTAACCAATAAATTTATCAGCGACTCATTCCGTCTGCCATTCCAGGATATAGACCTATTGATGTCAGCCAATTTCGGTTAACATATTTATTTGTTCTTCTTTCTGCGTTCTATTTCCTGCAAGATCAGATTCAGTTCACGACCCGACTGACCTGCAATGGCTGTATTCTCTTCTGCCCGTCTGATGAGGTATGGAAGAACCGATGCAACTGGCCCGTAAGGCACATATTTAGCAACGTTGTATCCTCTTTTTGCAAGGGTAAAACTAATATTATCACTCATCCCATAAAGCTGAGAGAAAAAACATCTTTCATCGTCTTTTGCAATTGCATTTCGTTCCATCAAAAGAGCCATTAAACGGACACTCTCTTCATTATGGGTCCCGTTGAAAACATGAATCCTGTCGATATGGGTGATAGCAAAACGAAGTCCATCATCAAAAGAAAAATCGGTAGAACTCTTATCCGGCTGAACCGGAGAAGTATATCCTTTCAGGCCAGCACGCATTCTTTCCTTTTCCATATACGCCCCCCTGACAAACTTTATCCCCAGATAATAATTCCTATCAACCGACCTTTCATACAAAATCTTCAAATACTCTAACCTGTCAAGATGGTACATCTGTAAAGTATTATAAACTATTGCAGTATCTTTATTGTATTTCTCCATCATCTCATTGACAATATCATCGATATACGGTTGATACCATGAATCTTCGGCATCTATCATGATCCTGACATTCTTTTCGAATGCCCGCCTGCAAAGAATATCCATCCTGTAACGAAACATTCGTGCTTCTTCTTTTTCTACCGTAGTCTCCAGGCTATCCGTAGAAGCCTTCTCCAATATATCTTCCGAACACAATGCCGTAGGCTTAAACACCGCAAAAGGGATATTCGGATCAATTGCAGCCAGTTCAATGGTTTTCAAAATCTCCTCAACAGAATGTTGAATATAAGCTTCAGTGTTGATCCCCTCTACCGAATAATCGAGAATGGCCTTTACATTATATTTCTCAAGCATTCTCACCAAAGGTGCACACTCTTTCAATGATTCGCCACCTACAAAATGCTTATATATCGTTGGTTTTACAGCCCAGCCCACAGGAAGATGAAAGATCCGGGCAGTATTTATAAGGACTTTGCTGACTTTAACCATCCCAGGACTGCCAATGGTTTTGAATAAATAATAAGCCCGTCGTAAGTCGGTATCGCTCTTGCTACTAAATGCAATCTGTGTATCATCGAATAAAAGCATGTTTCTCAATTTTATTCAAAAATACACAACGATTGGTTACAAAATAAATAAAATACTAGCTTTTTGAGTACTTTTGCTATTATGAATACAGAATATGTCCTAACTCATTTAAGGTATCCACTGATAGTGGCTGAAGACAGTTATCAAACTCTGGCTAAAATCCTTAAGTCTGATGCTGATGCAGGCTGCACATTCTTCATTCTTGTCGATGAAAATACCCATCAACATTGTTTGCCTCAGCTGATCACCAATATCGAAGCACTCACTTCAGCCGAAATCATTGAAATCGACAGTGGTGAAGAGCATAAAACGCTTGAAACCTGCACCCAGCTTTGGGAAGTACTGACAGAACTTGGTGCCGACCGTCAGTCAGTCCTGATCAACCTTGGCGGAGGGGTCATTACAGACATGGGCGGTTTTGTGGCAGCCGCCTATAAACGGGGCATCCGTTTTTACAATATCCCCACTACCCTTCTGGCACAGGTAGATGCATCTACCGGCAGCAAAACAGGTGTAGATCTGGGTGGGTTAAAAAATCAGGTTGGCCTCTTTGCCGATCCTCAGGCAGTATACATCAATCCCGGTTTTCTTCATACTCTTCCCACCACCCAGCTCCAGTCAGGATTTGGCGAAATCGTCAAACATGCACTCATTGCTGATAAAGACTACTGGAATATGGTCAAATGTGAAGTTTATTATGAAGTAGTAAACTGGGGCCAACTCATCAGACCATCACTCGATATCAAAAGCAATGTAGTTTTAAAAGACCCCACTGAAAAAGGAGCGCGTAAACTACTCAACTTTGGACATACCATCGGCCATGCACTCGAGACCTTTGCGCTTGAAAACAGCCGTCCTTTGTTGCACGGACAGGCAGTAGCACTGGGAATGCTGGCAGAAGCCTGGCTCTCAACAAAACTTACCGGTCTTACAACAGAAGAGTTCAACGAAATCCAACTGGTTATTCTTTCCAATTTTGATCTCTTTCAGTTCGAAGAAGCCAACTTTGATCGCATCTTTGAACTGATGGGCCACGACAAGAAAAATGTTTCAGGTAAAGTAAGACTGACGCTTCTCAGTCAGATCGGGACAGGAGTATATGATATCAGTTGCAATGAAACACTTTTGAAAGAATCATTGAAATATTTAATAGCGCTAAACAACAACTGATTCAAACATGGACACCCAAACTTTAATAATTAGCGCTCCTTTAAATCCGGTTCAGGTAGAACTTTCTTTACCTGCATCCAAAAGCATTGACAACAGGTTGCTCATCATGCAGAGCCTCAACCCGGACATGACAATAGGAAATCTGTCCGAAGCCAATGATACCGTTCTTTTACAACAGTTGATCAGGCAGATGCAGAATGAAGGAAAACAAGACAATCCCGTCACCCTGGATGCTGGTCCTGCAGGCACTGCCTACCGTTTTATGACTGCCCGTCTTGCCATCGAACCCGGGACCTGGTTTCTGACAGGTTCTGAACGCATGAAAGAACGCCCGGTTAAGCTTTTAATTGAAGCATTACGTACACTTGGCGCCGATATTGAGTATGCCGGAAACGAAGACTATCCTCCATTGATCATCCGTGGCAGGAAACTGAAGGGAGGCGCTGTTTCCATAGACGCCGGTGTCAGCAGTCAGTATATCTCAGCCCTAATGATGATAGGGCCCGCACTCGAAGAAGGACTCGACCTTACACTGACAGGCAATGTTGGATCCCTCCCCTACATCGAAATGACTGCACGGCTTATGCAACAGGCCGGGATCAACGTCACCTGTTCAAAGAACAGGTATATCATCCCTAAACAATCCTATGCTCCAGCACAACTCATCACTGAACCCGACTGGAGTGCTGCTTCATATTGGTTTCAAATCGTTTCATTAAGTAAACAATCTGAAGTGCTGCTCAGAGACCTTAAACCGGGTAGCCTTCAGGGCGATAGTGCGGTAAGGGCTTTGTTTGAACCTCTCGGTGTAAGTTCACAATTTACAGATAATGGATTGTTATTGAAGCATACTCATTCCGCGGTTACTCACTTTACAGCAGATTTTTCCGATATACCCGATCTTGCACAGACCTTTGCCGTGACACTTGCTGCAAAAGGAATCCCTTCCCGATTAACCGGTCTTCGTTCTCTACGCATAAAAGAAACCGATAGAATCAAAGCACTGATCGTTGATTTGGATGCCTGTGGGCTTAAAGCCACCGAAAAAGAAAACTTTGTGCTTGAACTTCCACAGCAATCTATCACAATTAATCCAAAAACTCCATTCATTCATACCTTTCACGATCATAGAATGGCGATGGCATTTGCACCTATATCTCTGACAGGACAATCTATACAGATCGAAAAACCCGACGTGGTTCAGAAATCTTATCCTTCTTTCTGGAATCATTTAATTGATGCAGGTTTTTTGGTAGAAGTCCCAACAATTCGTTAATTTTGTCCAAACACAACCCCGCACAGCTATGGTAGTTGATATCTTTATCCCCTGTTTTATTGACCAGATTTACCCTGAAACGGGCATGAACATGGTCAAGATCCTTGAAAAAATTGGACTTGAGGTTCATTACAATCCAAATCAGACTTGTTGTGGACAATCAGCTTATAACAACGGGTTTTGGGATGAAGCAAAAGTGGTGGGAGAGAAATTCATCAGGGATTTTCCTCACAACCGTCCTATCATCTGCCCTTCGGCTTCATGTGTAGGTTTTGTGCGTAACTACTATGATCAGTTATTTTATAATTCAGCCCTTCACAATGAGTATCAGCTGATCAAAAAGAACATGTACGAGTTCTCCGACTTCCTGGTCAATGTTTTAAAGATCAAAGATCTCGGGGCTACTTTTCCACATACGATTACCTATCACGATTCATGTGCCGCTCTCCGCGAGTATGGCCTCACAACCGAACCCCGAACACTATTGAGCTTTGTCAGGGGACTTAAACTGGTCGAGATGAACGAAAGCAAAAGCTGTTGTGGTGCCGAGTCTTCTTTCGCTTTGAAACACGAGAATATTTCAACCTCAATGGCCGATCAGAAAGTACAAAATGCACTGGCTACCGGTGCACAATATATTGTTTCTACCGATGCCTCTTGCCTCATGCACCAGGAAGGATACATCAAGAAACAAAACCTGGCTATCCAGACCATCCATCTCATCGATGTTCTTGCTTCGGGCTGGGAATAAACCAACGTTACAATATGACTCATAATCAAAAGATATCGGTTGAATTAGCTATTCAGTCCTGGCAGGTCGATAACGCAATATCGCTCATTGACGAAGGCGCCACAATACCTTTTTTAGCACGTTATCGTAAAGAGATGACCGGCAGCCTCGATGAGGTTGTCATTGCAGCGATCCGTGACCGCGTTGTACAACTGCGCGATCTTGACAAACGCCGTCAGGCTATTCTGGATTCCATCAACGAACAGGGCCTCATGACTCCTGAACTGGAGCAAAAGATCCTAAATGCCGGAGTGATGAGTCTTCTTGAAGACCTCTACCTCCCATTCAAACCAAAAAGAAAAACCAAAGCTACTGTCGCAAAAGCTAAAGGACTTGAGCCTTTGGCAAGATTTATTTTGAACCAGCAGCCCGGAGATATCTCCTTTAAAGCCAAATCTTTTGTTTCTCAGGAAAAAGAGGTAGCCAATGCCGAAGAGGCTTTGAGTGGAGCCAGAGATATCATTGCTGAATGGATCAGCGAAAACGATATCGCCCGTTCCCGCATCCGTCAACTCTTCGAACGCGAAGCCATCATCTCATCCAAAGTTGCAAAGGGAAAAGCCGAGGATGGACAGAAATATGAAACATGGTTCGATTTCAGTGAACCTCTGGCCAAAGCCCCTTCTCATCGTGTCCTGGCAATGCTGAGGGGCCATGAAGAAGGCTACCTCAAAATCAAGGTTGAACCAGAAGTAGAACGTGCACAGGCCCAACTTGAACGCATCTTCATCAAAGGAAACAGTGCTGCATCCGCACATGTACAAATGGCGCTCGAAGACAGCTACAAGCGTCTTTTGCAACCCTCTATGGAGACCGAGACACTTCAGACAGCCAAAGAAAGAGCCGATATCGAAGCCATCCGTGTCTTTGCTGAGAACATGCGACAGTTGTTGCTCTCACCACCTATGGGCGAAAAAAATGTACTGGCCCTGGACCCAGGGTTCCGCACCGGTTGCAAAGTCGTATGTCTCGATAAACAGGGAAACCTTTTGCACAACGAAACCATCTACCCTCACCCACCCCAGAACGAAATCAAACAATCCATCTCCAAGATCATCAATCTGGTCAAGGCATATAAGATCGAAGCCATCGCCATCGGCAACGGTACAGCCGGCCGCGAGACAGAATACTTTATCCGTAAGATTCCTTTCGATCGTGAGATCATCGCCGTGATGGTCAACGAAAATGGCGCATCTGTCTATTCAGCATCCGCTGTTGCACGCGAAGAGTTTCCCGATTATGATATCACCGTCCGTGGAGCAGTCTCTATTGGTCGCCGCCTGATGGACCCTCTTGCCGAACTGGTCAAGATCGACCCAAAGTCTATAGGAGTCGGTCAGTATCAGCACGATGTCAACCAGGGATTATTAAAAAAGAGCCTCGAAGACACCGTGATCAGTTGTGTCAATGCTGTTGGTGTCGAAGTCAATATGGCCAGCAAAGAGTTGCTGACCCATGTTTCCGGACTGGGACCAACCCTTGCCAAAAACATCATTGAGTACAGATCCAAAAATGGTAAATTCAAAACCAGGAAAGAATTGATGAAGGTTGCCCGTTTTGGAGACAAAGCATTCGAACAGGCTGCCGGGTTCCTCAGGATCCGTGATGCTACTAATCCACTCGACTGCAGCTCAGTTCATCCCGAGAGTTATCATGTCGTTGAGAAGATGGCAAAGAAACTGAAATGCACCATCACTGATCTGATGAGCAGTGATGAGTTACGCAAGAAACTAAAGCTCGAAGAATTTGTTACTGATACTATTGGACTACCTACCTTGACCGATATCATGCAGGAACTGGCCAAACCGGGTCGTGACCCACGCAGGAAATTTGATATCTTTGAGTTCGACAAGAATGTCATGAAGATTGACGATGTTATTCCGGGAATGATTTTACCCGGTATCGTGACCAATATTACTGCATTCGGAGCCTTTGTTGATATCGGCGTTCATCAGGACGGTCTGATCCACATCAGCCAGATGACCGACCGCTTCATCAAAGATCCCAACGAAGTGGTTCAGCTGAATCAAAAAGTAACAGTCAGGGTGCTGGAAGTCGATAAGATCCGAAAACGGATCCAGCTCTCCATGAAAAACGTTGTATAAAAATGATAAAATTAACCCTTCAAAACGCAGGCAAAAGATTTAATAGGGAATGGATTTTCAGATCCATAGATCTCGGGTTGAATCATGGAGACAGCCTTGCCATACTCGGGGCCAATGGCTCAGGCAAGTCGACCATAGCCCGCGTCATGAGTGGTTTCATGATTCCTTCCGAAGGCAAAGTAAAACTGGAAATTGAAGGAGTCACTATAGAAGACAACAACTATTACAAACACCTGAGTTATGTGGCTCCTTACCTCGATCTGCTTGAAGAATTCACACTCACCGAGATGCTCAACTTCCACCGCAAATTCAAACCCATTGTGAATAACCACTCCACTGCTGTGCTTATCAACAGACTTGGGATGGAAAAGCAAGCCAATAAGATCATTGCTCAGTTTTCATCAGGCATGAAACAACGAGTAAAACTATTATTGGCTATCATGACGAGTGTCCCGCTAACCTTTTTAGATGAACCAACCGTGAATCTTGATGTGCAGGGAATAGACTGGTATCGTAACCTGCTTGCCGATTATACCGATGAGCGCATCATCGTAGTCTGTTCAAATCACCAGAATGCCGAACACGACTTCTGCAAGCAAACCCTTACTGTAGGTGATTTCAAGCCATAAAGCACAAAATAAACCGAAGGTTTGATCGCATCCTGCCTTCCGAAATAAAAAAATCCTCTTATCTGTTCCCTTCAAAGGACAGTTTGAAGAAGAATTCCCAACCAGTTTACCCTCTTTAAAGGAAAACTGAAGACCGATATTAGGTTTATTAAAGAGTGCAGTGTCTCCAAAAGTATCATCATAGATATTGGCATCATCAAGACTTGCAAAAACCGTATGATTAGAGACCGAATCAACCTCAATATTCCCCCTTGAGAACTTACCACCTCCAAAAATTGTATCTTTTTTTAAAATCTTACTGTTTTTTAAATAGATTACCTGATATTCATAGTCATATGCATTACCACCACCACCTTCGCCGTCATCCGTTACCTTGAGGACTATGTCGTCTTCACCATCTTGATTGATATCTCCAACCCATTTAAGATTCCATTCCACTTCAAAACATGACAACGCCCTTTTTTCTCCATTTATCATTCCCTAATAGCAATTATCATCTATTGAGATCGTGTCATTCTTGTAACTTTCAAGAATTTCCTTCTTAATTTGTTTTGAAATTTGAATTAGGTACGAGGCATCTATTTTCGTCTTATTTTGTCCAACGGCAGATTGAACATCAAACAGAATAACAAAAAACAGTATTACTTTAACCACAAACTGCAGAATATTGATCAATTTAAATACCCTGAAGTACATATGCTACTCCTTCTTTTTAGACCACTAATTTAATGAGAAAACAAGCAAAAATACAAAAAAATAAAGGCTGCCCTTTTGAGGTAGCCTTTATGTATATAAATTGTATGCTTAAAACTATATATTGATTGTTGAAATTTATTGTGGCATTGTAACAGTATTCATTTGAAGTGTTACAGCAGTCTGGGCTAACATTCTACCATTGATAGAAGCGCCTGTCTGCAGATTGATGCCTGTCATGCCTAAAATATTACCTTCAAAATGACTGGTCGTTCCAATTGTAACGGCTCCGGCTACCTGCCAGAAAATATTCTTTGCCTGTACACCACCCAATAATGTTATATTCTTGGCAGCACTCATTATAAGTGTTCCTGAAACCTGAAATATAAAAACATCATTAGGACCACCTGAAAGCGCAACATCCGTTGGGATATTCAAACTGCTTGTCCATGTATAGAGACCGGGTGTAAGCGTTAAACCGCCAATACTTCCGGCTCCCAAATTAAGGAAATCAGGGTTAATACGTCCGGCTGCATCTCTGTAAGCAGCTTGCATGTCGCCAATAGCAGTGGTTAACCTTGTTGGGCTGGTTACCGATGATGGCAGTGGACCTGCGGCATCGACAGTGTAAATAGTTCCTTTCACTTCAGCACATGTTAATAGTACGGCTGCACCTGTGATTGGACTTGATCCGATATCACCTGTAACAGTCGATTTGTAGACATCTGTAATCCCTGTCTTAGACAGAATCACAAAATCACCTGCAATGCCAAGATTTACTCCCTGGAGCCCTGTAGATGCAACAGCATCTTTGCCCGTTATGGCAACTGCATTTTTGTTGATCAGGTCATCACCCGGAGTGCTGGCCATTTTTGTAGTCGAAGTCGTCATAGGGCTTCCGCTGGTATTAACATCTTTTGAGCAGCTTCCCATAATCATTGCTAACAGGATGGCGGTGATCGGTAAAAGTTTGTTAATTCTCATTTGGTTTTTTAGTTATTTGTAGCATTATTGTTACAAGTCAAAGGTGATGTTTCAATTTTGGGATAGTGTTACATAAATAAAGCAATAAGTTACATAATTCCCACATTTTGTTAACAATTCCTTAACATTTAAAATTTAAAGGTTAACTTAAACAAAAATGAGAGCAACAATAGTCCATCCATTAATGGCATTAATGGGGTCAGCGAGCAATTTCCATTATATAAAACAAGATTATACCTAAATTTGCAGAAAATATTGTTTGCATGAAATTACATATTGTTGGCGGGTTTTTAGGAAGTGGTAAGACAACTGCAATCAATAATGCAGCCGGGCATTTGGCTTCTAAAGGCAAAAAGGTTGGCATAATTACAAACGAACAATCCGAAGATAAACAGGATAATACTATTGTCTGTGCGAATTACAGTCCATCTGAAGTAGTCATAAATAACTCATTCAGTTCCAACCTCGACAATTTAAGCGACAAAGTAGTTCGCCTGCATCAGGATGCACAACCCGATTATCTCTTTGCAGAAAGTGTAGGTTCATGTACAGATCTTGTTGCTACTGTATTGAAACCACTGATGATTTTCTATGACAATATCTTCGAAAGCCTAACACTTTCAATTATTGTGGATGCACGCATGTTGCTTTCTTATCTGAAGGGTGAAAAACTACTTTTTGGCGATGAAGTCATCTATATCTTCAGGAAACAAATCGAAGAGGCCGACCTTTTGGTAATAAATAAGATCGATCTTCTGGCAGATGAAGATTTTCAGGTATTGAAAAAGTGCATACATCAATCGCTGAGTGACAAACACATTATCACCCAGAATTCATTTAATCCTCAAAACACAGAAAACTGGCTGGCCACATTAGAAAGCCTGCCGCAACGAAAAAGGACTTCTCTTGAAATTGATTATCAATCATATGGCAAGGGTGAAACAGCTCTCACCTGGCTGGATGAGGAAATAACATTCAGCAATTTGAACAACGAAGCCGGTGAATATGCCGTCAGATTTATTGACAACATGTTGATTGAAATTAACGAAAAGCAACTACCGATCGGACATTTAACGTTCACATTGGTTGATGGAGAGAAGGGTCATGAAATTAGCATCACAACATATGATCTTACCGATTGGAAGAAGAATTTTAGCCCAATTGCTTCAAATAAGATTAAACTGATCATGAATGCACGGCTTGAAACAACCTACGAAGCATTAAACGCTATCGTAAATAACAACATTGCGACCCTGTCAAACCAGGGAGTGAATGTCACAAAAAGCACTAAAGTTCTGGTTTCTCCTGGAATTCCAAAACTCATTCACCACAGCTCATCTCCCTTTCATTGTTGTGAGGAATGCATTTGTCTGAAGAAACTACTGGCACGAAATGAAATACGTAAAGCTGAGGGATCAGAAAAAGCCATGGCCGAACTCGAAGATGAGAATTTCGAATGTCTTGGCTTGTGTGGCGAATGTGGAGAAGGTGATGGATGTTGCTGCTGATTCCTGGCATTCAGGATTGACTCAAGGTCATTATGATTAGACAAATGACAATTCTAACGAAAGGAAAAGAAAAAGATGAAAACGACACGACTGATATTAGTGGGAGGATTCCTTGGAGCCGGTAAAACCACCCTGTTATGGGAGGCTGCAAACAAGATCATGGCCAAAGGACTACGCGTTGGATTGATAACCAACGATCAGGCGCCGGAACTGGTAGACACGGCAATACTTAAACATCACGATGTGAAGGTCGCCGAAGTGAGTGGCAGCTGCTTCTGCTGTAATTTTCCCGGGTTGCTAAATGCCATGCAACTGGTCAGTGATGCTGCAAATGCAGATGTCATCATTGCCGAACCGGTTGGCAGTTGCACCGATCTCTCGGCCACCATCGTTCAGCCTCTCAAAGAAAAAATGGATGGAGAACTGCTCGTCAGTCCCCTTTCTGTATTGGCCGATCCTTTTCAACTGCTTAATATACTGAATGGTGTCTCTTCAGGAATTCATCCCAGCGCTGCTTACATTTTCCTTAAACAACTCGAAGAAAGCGATATCATATTGATTACAAAAGCCGACCTGCTTGAAAAAGATGATTTAACATCCTTACTTGAAAAGGTAAAATCAAGGTTCCCCGCTTCAGAAGCAATGATAATCAGCTCCCTGACAGGCGAAGGCATTGAGGAATGGCTAAATGAAGTAATGAATCGCTCCAATAGCGGCCAGAAAATAGCAGAAGTCGATTACGATGTTTATGCCGAAGGTGAAGCCATTCTCGGTTGGCTGAACAGTACAATTGATTTAAGCGGCGAACCAACTGATTGGGATGCTTTTGCAAAAAAGCTCATGCAGGATTTCAGCAATCAGTTTGAATCCATGAATGCATATGTGGGTCATGTCAAGTTAATGCTGGAATCAGGCGAAAACTATCTGATGGGAAATCTGACGGGAAAAGCCGAGACACTCAATTTCCGTGGATCTGCAGGAACAGGAACCCAGGCACGGTTGACTTTTAATGCACGGGTAGAGATGAGTCCCGAAATGCTCGAAAAGATCGTCCGCGATACAATTGCAGCACATACGACAGGAAATCTCAATGCAAAAATTTTGACATTACGCTGTCTGAGTCCCGGTCGACCAAATCCAACCTTCCGTTTCGATCATATAGTTTAAGCAGTAAAAAATTCAGCCACAATGTCGAAGCTTCTTTTATAGCCCCGAATGAAAATGGGAGGAGAAAAATGAATAATGAAAACTTAAATTCGCTATAAAAATGATTTTATAATAGTCAAATTTAGACTCAAAAAGGGAAAGGGTGACGAACCATGAATTTGATGTCATTTATATTGACCGGGATATGCATTCGGTAGAAACTTTTTAGAAAACCTTCAGGGGCGTTTTATGAATATAATACTATGATAAATCTATGATGCCTCCCGAAGCTTATTGGTAGCTGAAGGGCATCTGATTCTATCCACCTTAAGTCGCAGTAATCGGGCTATCCCCCAAGAAGTATCACAGGACCTACTCCTTTGCTTCCGCTCCGATCATAGATTTAGGGTAAGTGAATTGTGACATTTCAAGAGAGAAACTAAATGCATTTGCAGACCGTTTCATCTGGATTCGTGTCATCCGTATCTCTTTTTTTCCTACTTTTGCACGATCTAACAACCCGAAACTTAAGTATTAATCATCAATATTTTATGGCAAATACATCTGAAATCAGAAACGGATTATGCATCGAATTTAATAACGATCTATTCATCATTGTCGAATTCCAACACGTAAAACCCGGTAAAGGCAATGCCTTTGTCCGTACTAAAATGAAAAGCTTAAAGACTGGACGTACGCTGGAAAACACTTTCCCGGCAGGCGCCAAGATTGAAATCGCACGTGTAGAACGTCGTCAATATCAATATCTCTATGCCGAAAACGGTGGTTATAACTTCATGAATGCAGAAACATTTGAACAGGTGTTTATCGAGGCTGCCATCATCAATGCTCCTCAGTTTTTGAAAGAAGGACAGGTTTGCGAGATCATGTTTCATGCCGATACCGAAACACCACTTTCATGCGAACTTCCTCCATTTGTAGTAATGGAAATCACCTATTCCGAAACAGGTATGAAGGGCGACACTGCTACCCGCACGCTGAAACCCGCAACTGTTGAATCTGGAGCTACTGTTTTTGTCCCTCTCTTTGTTGGAACAGGTGAAAAAATTAAGATTGACACACGTACAGGTGAATATTCAGAACGCGTAAAATAATCACAAAACTCCACCACTCCATGGAACTCAACCCAGCATTCAGTCTCAAACAGATCGCCGGATATATTCATGCAGAATTTGAAGGTGATCCTGAATTTCTGATCACCGGCTTGAATGAAATACACATGGTCGAGAGAGGTGATCTCACCTTTGTGGATCATCCTAAATATTATAATAAGGCGCTCAATTCGAAAGCTACCACAATCATCATCAACAAGAAAGTGGATTGTCCTGAAGGCAAGTCATTGCTATTTCACGATGACCCTTTTGCTGCTTACGTGTCGTTGGTCAAAAGGTTTCGTCCTTTCGAACCCGCGCATAGCATGATCAGCCCGACAGCTGAAATTGGTAAAGGGACTGTAATTCAACCGGGTGCATTTATTGGTAACCGGGTGAAGATTGGCGACAATTGCACTATTCATGCAAATGTCAGTATTTATGATCACACAGTGATCGGAAACAATGTCATCATTCAGTCGGGTTCTGTTATCGGGGCCGACGCCTATTATTTTCAACGGAAGCCAGAGGGATATCGTAAGATGGAATCGTGTGGCAGGGTTGTGATCGAAGACAACGTGGAGATCGGCGCATTGTGTACGATTGATAAAGGCGTTTCCGGAGATACAGTCATCAGTTTTGGAACCAAAACAGATAACCATATCCAGATTGGGCATGATACTTATATCGGCCGCCATTGTCTGATCGGGGCCCATTGCGCCATAGCAGGCGTTACACGTATCGAGGACGACGTGATTTTGTGGGGCAGGGTTTCTATCAATAAAGACATAGTGATTGGCAAAGGGGCTATTGTTTTGGCTCTTTCGGGTGTCGACAAGAGCATTGAAGGTGGCGGTAAGACATATTATGGCGCCCCTGCTGTTGAAGCAAGACGGGCATGGAGAGAACTTGCTGCTTTACGTCAGCTTCCTGAATTGCTTTCGAAATTGAGATAAACAACGTAAATAAATAATCCATAAAAACATAGAAAGGAATAATTGTTCTGTTAAATGAACTATTATTCCTTTTTTGTTGTTTATTTATTGGTGTGACATCGTGGCTGCCTTTTTTTTGTTGCCCATCTTAAAAAGGTTAGCCATTAAAGTCATCCCAATTTTATCTTAATTTATAAAGCTGTCTGCAGATCTCAGGATCTGCTTTTTTTTTGTAAAAAAGATTTTAAAGCAAATCATTATTGTTATTTTTGTTGTAACAAAAAACCAATAATTATGCTTACTACACTTTTGACATTGATGCCAAATGGCGGAGAATGGATCATCATTTTAATCGTAGCCCTTCTTATTTTTGGAGGAAAAAAGATACCTGAACTAATGCATGGTCTTGGAAAAGGAATCCGAGGCTTTAAAGAAGGAATGAATGGGACTGACGAAGAATCAAAGAAAGATGACCACAAAGAAAACGACAAACATCCGGAACTTAAATGATATTAAATTCGCAAAAAAAAAGACAGCCTGAAGACAATCTTTTTTTCTGACTTAGTTGAACCCTTTAGAGGTCTTTGTGTTTAAAGATGTGGGGACGAGCGTAAACGTTTAAAATTTATGTTTACCTTAAACCATTTTCTTCTTTAACCTGATACATTACATGGAAAAGCCGATCAGAATTTTGAATCTGGAAGATGTTGCATATGATGCAACCCTTCTTACTGTTGAGTTGAAAAAGGAATATTTTTCGGTTGAAATCATGGTGGCTACAAACCGGACAGAATTTGAGGAGATGTTGAATTCTTACAGTTTTGATGTCATACTGGCCGACCACAACTTACCGGGCTATAGTGGCATTGAAGCCTTACAGTATTCAAAATCAATATTTCCGGATCTACCCTTTATATTTGTCTCCGGAACACTGGGTGAAGAAAAAGCTATACTGGCTATGCGCTATGGGGCCTCGGATTTTGTGAGTAAAAACCATATCGAAAAACTGGGATATGCTTTGCGCAGGGTATTGAATGAAACTGATGCAAAAAGACAACTCATTGAACTGAATAATGCAATATTCGAAAGCGAAGAAAGGCTGCGTTATGTCGTAAAAGCAACCGGGGAATTGGTCTGGGATATGGATTTAATTTCGGGTTTCGTCCATTGGAATACCGGGAGCCAATATCAATTTGGATATTTACCACACCAGATAGAGAATAATTTAGACTGGTGGTCGCAAAGGCTCCATCCCGATGAGAAAAAGACTATTTTAGCCGGTCTTGACAAATTTCTGAACTCTAAAGAGGAAATCTGGAAGAGTGAATATCGTTTTAAAAATGGTGAAGGAGGGTATACATGGGTCGCTGATAGCTGTTGCTTATTGCGCGATTCAAACGGGAATCCATACCGTATCATTGGCTCAATGAATGACATCTCTCAACTACATAAGGCTCAGGACGATTTATTGATCTCTAAACAAAAAATTGAAGAGAGTGAAAAGTTGAAATCTTCACTGCTGGATAATATAAACCATGAACTGAGAACACCCATGAATGGAATTCTTGGTTTTGCTGATCTGTTGCTGGAGAACCTCGACAAACCAGAAACCAGGATTATGGCCGAAAACATTGTCCATTCCGGTCAACGATTGTTGAATACAGTCAATTCTATCATGGATTTGGCGCAACTCTCAGGGGGAAAGTTCCCTATCCATACCCGTCTGGTAGATCTTTCACTCATTGTTGGAGAGTTCCTGCCGGGACACTTCAAAATGGCTTCTGACAAACGAATTTCACTTTTAAATAATACAGAAAATGCAGTCATTGCAAAAGTTGATACTTTCGCCCTGCAAAACATTATAAATCACCTTATCAATAATGCCATTAAGTTTACACTCAAAGGCTGGATTGAAGTCACGACCACTTATATAAGAGCAAACAATGAAACAAAACCCGCTATCATTATAAAAGATACCGGAATTGGTATTTCTAAAGAAAAGCAAAAAATCATCTTCAACGATTTCAGACAGGAGAGCGAAGGAAGGGATCGAAGCTTTCAGGGTGCAGGTTTAGGACTTTCAATCGTACAAAAGTTAATGGTCCTGATGGAAGGTGAAATCGTTCTGGACAGCGAACCGGGTGTTGGCAGTACTTTTACATTGATATTTCCGGCTACTACTCTTTCGCCAAAGCTGAAAACCTCAGATTATCCTGTTTTACCCAAAGAATCAAGTATTCCATTGGAGGAAATTTCTCCTGAAGAACTGAGGGTTTTACTGGTTGAAGACGATAAGATCAATGCTGAACTGACCTGTTTTTATCTCGAAGGAATTGCTTCTGTAGATATTGCTTATAATGGTGAAACAGCCATTGAATTGGCTAAACAAAATAACTATGCAGCTATACTGATGGACATCAACCTGGGTATTGGAATGGATGGATTTGAAGCAACCAAAATCATCCGCCAGCTGAGCAATTATAAAAGTGTCCCTATTATTGCAACAACGGGTTACACCCTCTATGATGAAATCGAAATGATTAAAACTTCAGGCTTCACGGAATACTTGCCAAAGCCTTTTTCGCGTCAGGAGTTACTAACCAGTATTAATAAGAAATTTTCAATCAAAGAGACTTAGAAACTGTTAAACAGAAAAGCAATTATCAATTAAAAACAATGAATTGCTAAATAATGAAAAGCTAGCAGCACAGAACATCATGAAAGAGGATATCCTGGCTAAGAATGAACTGGCTACAACAAATCGTAAACTGCTTGACGAAATCAATGAAAGAAAGAAATCTGAAATTGAATTTCAACAAAGCAGATTGAATTTATTGGAAGCTCAAAAACTGGCACATATTGGAAACTGGAGCTATGACTTTAAATCCAAACAGCCTTCTTTTTCTGACGAGATTTATCGTATTATCGGTCTGGATGCAAATGTTGAGATTCGAAATATTGAAGAAATCAGAAAATTGATTCTTCCTGATCAGTGGAAATTAGTAGTTGAATCACTCCGTAAGTTAACCGAAGAAGGGATAATATCTGAATTTGAGTTTCAGATTCAACGAATGACTGGTGAACATTGTACTGTTTTGGCTATTTGTAACCCGGAGTTCAACGTTGCAGGAAAAACAATAAAAATAAACGGAACGATACAAGACATTACAGAACGCAAGAAAGCAGAAAAGGAGCTGATTAAAGTCAATCGCTTATATACCTTGATAAGCATGATCAATCAGATGATTATACGCAATCAGGTCCGGGATACTATATTTACGGATGCGTGTAATATCCTGATTGAACATGGCAAATTCAGGATGGTATGGATTGGGTTGCTGGATGAAAATGGAGAATCTGTCACACCTGTTACCTGGGCCGGGGCTGAAAAGGGTTATTTAAGTTCAATTAAGAAAATTAGTTCAAAAGATACACCCGAAGGAAATGGGCCTATGGGTACTGCAATTCGAAAGGGTAAACCTTATTATTGTAATGATATTGCCAGTGATCCAAATATGGCAATATGGAGAAAGATGGCACTGGAAAGAAATTACCGATCATCAATATCAATACCCATCATCGTTTTCAATAAAGTAATTGGAGCTTTTACTATTTATGTATCTGAAGCAAATTTCTTTAATCCAACTGAAATCGATCTGCTACAACAAGTCACTTCAGATATTTCATTTGCACTTGAGGTTATAGAAACAGAGAGAAAACGTGTTGCAGCTGAAAAAGAAATCACTAAAATGAACGCTGAGTTAGAGCAGCGTGTTACTATTAGAACGCAACAACTTGAATACGCCATCAAAGAACTGGAGGCATTTACATATTCTGTTTCCCATGACTTACGTGCTCCATTGAGGAATATCAATGGTTGGGGACAGGTGTTACATGAAGAATTTAAAGATCAACTGGGTGTAAATGGCTTGAAATACCTGGACAGGGTTTTATCAGAGACTTTGCGAATGAACAATCTGATAGATGATCTTTTGAAGCTTTCAAGAGTAACAATGGCGGAAAGGAAAAGAGAACGGGTTGATCTTACGGCAATAGCTCAGTCAATTGCTCACCGGCTACTGGATAAACCAATAAATTACAAGCTTGAATTCATCATTCAACCTAATCTGGTGACAATTGGTGATGCCCGAATGCTGGATATAGCACTCACTAACCTTTTAGATAATTCATATAAATTCACAGGAAAACTTTCATATGCCCGCATTGAATTTGGAATGACAACGATTGAAGGCAAGCCTACTTACTGGGTAAAAGATAATGGCGTTGGTTTTGATATGGAAAATTCAAAGAACCTGTTTGGTGTATTTCAACGTATGCACAATCAGAATGAATTTCAGGGAACAGGTATTGGCCTTGCTACTGTACAACGCATCATTCACAGACATAATGGGATCATCTGGGCAGATTCAAGGATAGATGAGGGAACATCTTTTTTCTTTACTATCCCGGATGTAAATCTTTAGGATATTTGAGTTTTAACTTTCCAAATCTATGCTTTAGGTTGGATCAATTCTTTGGTTGACAGCATACCACATGCGGCATAAATATCTAATCCTCTGGAGGCTCGTGTAGTCGTCAAAATTCCTTTGCGATTGAGTGTCTGATTAAACAAAGCGATAGTGTCGGAATCTGATCCTTCGAGTGGAGTTCCGGGTATCGGATGGAACCGGATAAGATTGATTCTACATTCAATTCCATTCAGGATTCGGACAAGCTCTTTGATGTGACGTGAAGTATCATTAACGCCTTTAAACATAATGTATTCAAAAGAAACACGTCGTTGAGGGCCGATAGGAAATGAACGAATCTCATCCAATACATCGCTGATGGGATATACATTCTGAACGGGCATCATCTTTCGGCGTTCTTCATCAAATGGATTGTGAAGACTGATTGCAAGATGACAACTACTCTGCTCCAGAAATGCTTTCATCCCCGGAATAATTCCAATCGAAGAAACCGTAATGCGTTTCGAACTCATGGCATATCCCCAGTCTGAAGTCAATATCTCAAGACTATCGAGCACATTTTGAAGATTATCAAAAGGCTCACCCATACCCATATAAACGATGTTCGTGATGTTTTCGCGTTCAGGAAGACTATGAAACTGATTGAGTATTTCTCCGGCTGAAAGCTGCCCCTGAAAACCCTGTTTACCAGTCCAACAGAAGAGACAGCCCATTTTGCATCCTATCTGAGAAGAGACACAAAGGGTGGCGCGGTTTTCATCAGGGATATAGGCGGTTTCGATGAATTTACCCTCTTTGGCAGGGAACAGGTATTTTTTGGTCCCGTCAACAGAAGCTTGTACCTTTACCGGTTCGTCCAATCCAAGTTCATAATGTTCGTTCAGAAGGAAACGGATTTTTAGAGACAGATTTGTCATTTGCTCTATAGAATCAATTTGTTTCTTATAGAGCCAGTCAGCAATCTGTGTTGCAACAAATCCCTGCAGTCCAAGATGTTTAACAACTTCTTTGAGTTGGGGCAGGGTTTTACCGAAAAGCTTTTCTTTCATTGTGCAAAGATACATAGAAGTATCATAATATGTTACTTCTTATGATAAAGATCAAGGGCAACAATGATGGCTGCAAAACCCCAAAATGGAACAGATGCTTTGTCAGTATCCAGAAAATTATTCATTATTCCGTGGGCAAAATATGAGATGAAACCCAACAAAGTAATGAGACTGAGTATTCTGACTTCAGGCCTGGATGCTTTCTGATAGACTCGGTTTCCGGTGAAGATAATGGCTGAGAAAAGCAAAAGCACACTCAATAGACCCGGCCACCCACTCTCAGATAATGGACCCAGATATTCGCTATGGGCATTCCCTTTATTTCCTTCGTTGGTACTGATAATTGTTTTCTCACGACTCAACTGGTAAGGTCCATATACAAATTGATAAGTCCCTGGCCCCCATCCCAGATTAGGATGTTCGAAAAACAATCGAATAGCACATTTCCACCTATTGATACGTTCAAGATTTGATGCATCTGAACTGACATTCAACATCGATTCGATGTGTTCAGTATAATTGGCAGAAGAATCCTGTTTGTTCTTTTCGAGCCGGTCAATGATCTGTTGCTGGTAAATATAATAAAATCCTATAGCCATGATAGCACATAATGTCAACCATCGCAGTTTTATTTTCAGCACGATCGGCAACATTACAATAAATGAAACTCCAAGGCTGAACCACGCTGCCCTGCAATATGACAAAATAATTGCCATTACAAATAGACACAATATTGCAAAAGAGACAACCCGAAGTTTAGCAGAATAGATTTTACTCAGGCTGAATCCGGCAAGCACAGGAATAAAGAAAGCCAGCATCACAGCGTATGCCGTATGATCATTGAAAAAGGGACTCATGGCCCAGTTGGCTCCCTTTTCTGAAAACCCATATCCTGCATGATTATATGTGGTATTGATGATAACAATGCAAAAGGCGATGATATAAAGCCAGTAAAAGAGGTGAATCTTGCGCAAATCTTTAAAAAGAGCTGTTCCCATGAACAACAACGGCACAACAAACCACAATCTGGCTATGAAATATTTAAAAGATACGATTGGAAACTGACTTGTGATCGAAGTAATCAACATCCATAGAAGATAAATCAAAACGGCTATTACAACAGGATGTGAAAACATCTTCCGATCAGGAACCTGACCAATGATGAGTTTAAAAATGAAAACCAGTAAAAGGGCTGCTAATAATGGCTCCGTTGGAAAAGAGACACTCAGTCCCGGAAACAGATCTTCCAGATTGAGCGCCAATGGCGTTGCAAACACAATAAAATAGAGCACATTATCCAGTGAGAAGATAAAAAAAAAGGCAACAATCAGCAAAACAGGAAGGCTCCATGCTAACCAATATAATTGATTAACAATAAGTAAAACATTGATTACTAATACAAACACCGAACTCAGATAGAACATACCGAGAGGTTGTCTGACCTGTCGAAGGACCCGATTCATTATTCTTTCAATGAAGTGATGGCCGCAGAAAGTTTCGAACGGCTCTCAATTGCAATAACAACGATCATAGAAGTGATCACCGTCACCAACATTACACTGAGAACAATGAGCCAACGAATTGGGTAAGAGTTTTTCTGTGCCGGGTAAGGTGCCGTAATCAGGTTGATGTATGAGAAATCCCGTTTGTAATCCCTGTAAGCCAGATCTTCCGCTTCCTTTAGCTTTCCCAATTCCTCGATTGCCTGTCTGAATTGATTGTCTATAATTAGAAAATCTGTTCCATTGGTTTCAAGTTCTTTTTTAAGACGCAATACTTCAGGCGTATTAATGCTGGTTCTGCTAGCTCCATCGATAGTACGCAGATAGCCTTTGACCATCTCTTTTGTCTGCTCATCAAAATCTAAAAGTTGATTTCGGATGTGCATTCCTTTCAAAAGCAGGTTTAATGAGTCGATTTCCCTGATTTTGTGAGTCACAACCAACTGGCTCAATGCATAGGCCTCTGCAAATTTTTCATGCTGAACTTCTTTTACCTTTTTATTAAAGATTTCCATAATAGCTTTAACCATATTACAAGCTGTAACAGGATCGGTATCACGCACTTTAATTTCTACAGATTCATAAAGTGTCTTCCTGATCGTTACTGCATCGGCATAATTTAACGAAATGTAATAATAGGCTCTTTTGCCATTTGGATCAATATCGTAATGTTTATAAAGATCAAATTTCTTAATGAGGCTGTCGCGGATATCTGCTGATTCAAAAAACTGCAGCATTTGCTCAGTATTGCTCTCATCAGAATAGGCTTTAATATTATTGGGATAAATGATAGCAGTCGAGGTGTACAACGGTTTTATAAAAAAAGGAGCCGAAAACACTATAGCGGCAAGACCGGCTGCAATAGTAGCAATCAGAATCTGCTTTCTCCATTTCCAGAATATTGCCATCAAATTGAGATTGTTAAAGTAGCCCGTCATATCAGTTGATTTTAAATATACGTTGTTTGAATAACATAAAGCAGCTTATAATTCTATACCTGCAAAACTTCTGTAAATATATCAATTCAAAAACGAATTATCAACATCAATTCACTTATTTGAACTAAGTGATACTGGAATAGAACTGAAAAAAGAGATTTTAAGAAATAAACTGTTTCCTTAGCATTATTCTCAATACATCATTTTTTGATCATTCTGACAACACTCCCGGATCACTTAAGAAATCTTCCCGGATTATTAGTATATACTCACCCCCTTTTCCGCACCATTTCCGCACCTTCTCCACACCTTTTCCGCATATATAAGCGGAGAACGTGCGGAGAAGGTGCGGAAAACGTGCGGAGATGGTGCGGAAAACCCCCTCATTATACCCTGAGAGTATGGTCAGTTTTTGGTTTTCATATGGGAGTTATGTATTCAGGTTCTTTTGAATATCCTTTTGTGAAATTGGCATAAACTGGTCCCTCTCATCCTAAGGTTCAATCTGAATAGAAAAGCCGTAAGGTTTTTAAATCAACAAATCGGAATAAAAAAGTAAGCGTTGATCCGATTAGTCCTATTAAAGCAATTTGAATCATCCAATGTAAAGGCAAAAACCTCATAAAGGAAGAGAGTATAAAAACGACAAGGCCAAAGAGTAAAAGTGCTGGAATAAAACGAGGTCCGGGCCTGATAGAAATCATTTTAAAAGCAAGGTACATCTCGGCCAAAGCAACAAATCCTTGTGTAATCACGCCTGCCCAGGCAGCACCGATGACTTGATATAGAGGAATGAGCAATAGATTCAAAGCAACATTTAAAATCAAAGCAAGAATCATTAACTTGTTTTGCAGTCGTACAGATCCATTTGCTGTTAACAGTGTTCCAAATACAAATAATACAGTATTGGCTACAAATGAAAACATCAGGATACTGAATACATCTGCCGATTTTTGGATGTGATGAACATATAACAGATTCATCAACTGACTACTATAGAAAAACGAAACCGCTGCAACCATTATAGAAAGAGGGAAAAGCAATGACAATGAAACGCGGACTATCTGGCTGACATCACTTTTATCTGCAAGCATTCTGGCGAACAGTGGCAAAAGCAGGATTGAAAAAAGATAAGGAATATTGTTGGCGGCATCGAGTAACCGGTATCCATTGGCATAAATTGCGACCTGATTTACTCCATCGGGTAACATTCGCTCTAACAAAACTGTATCGATCCTGGAAAAACTCATCATCAATAATCCGAGTAAAGCATAAGGCATTCCTTTTCTGATGATGCTAAGACTAAATCGTGGTAAAAGGTTAAATCTGAAACCCTGTGAATGATTCAATACAACAAGAAAAGCAAGTATAGCCGTTATACAATAAGCTGCGAGTTGAGCATAAACGAACCATTCGATCTGAAAAGGGCCATGCGCAATATCCCCCCAGATCAGGACAGAACAGATGCAGATCATCAAAAACTTGTCTATAACCGAAAAGAAACTTTCTGTCTTGAAAAGCATCAAAGCCGAAATATTTGATCGCAGGTACAAAATAAGTGACGACAAAAACTGTACAATTCCGAGCAGCAGTAATAAATGCATTTGTCGACTATTGTAACCAATCAGATTTCCTACAACCAATACAACAAGCATGTAAACAACAGCCAGTATGAGTTTCACAGCAAGCAAACCTGCAAAATGATCTTTAAGCAGGGTATTATCCTGAGAAATTTGTCGGTTATTAAAGCTGGTAATACCGACATCGAGTATTATAGAGAAAAGAAAACTGAAATTAAGTATTGTATAGTAGAAGCCATAATCACTCCCGGTAATATTCTGAACAGTACGATCTATACCAAAAATCCAAATCGGCTTGATCAACATATTCAGTACAAGCATTAATCCCAATCCGGAAAGAAATTTTCTCAGCATAATATGGTTTCTTTAAATTCGGGAATAGTTTTATTTTTTTTTAATACTTTGTATGCTTAAAATCCAGTACGATTGTATTGGGTAAAAGCTTATATTTTTATTTAATAAGCTGGACAAAGTTAAATGAAACTGTTCATTACTAAGATTATTATACTAGGTTCTGTTGTAAGAAAATGTAGGGGCCGCCCTTGTGGCCGCCCATGGAAAACATAAAAAATCTTCATTACTCGTGGGCGGCCACAAGGGCGGCCCCTA